>UOEO01000196.1_pt1 | contig 22920 bp, 27 predicted proteins | sample 1989881 | NCBI WGS metagenome assembly UOEO01 (sample SAMEA4712198, study PRJEB27164) | hydrothermal vent metagenome | biome: marine basaltic hydrothermal vent biome; feature: marine hydrothermal vent; material: mineral | place: Pacific Ocean | collected 2011-06-14/2011-07-23 | depth 1691 m
ACCGTCCGTTGATAAATTCAGCTCGTTTCCAAATTCAAGGCCGTGGTCACCGTCAAAGAGGTGTAATTCTCCCAATATTTTTATCCAGACCAGATCTGGTCAACTCACTTTTTGTAACACTCAAACCGTCCAAACTGTCCGCCAAAACCATCGACCAGATATCCCGGCCCGACAGGGCCCGACCGGGCCCAACAGGCAAACAGCGCACTTACGCAACAAACGCAACCAACTCAATAAACCCGTTTCTTGGGCGCGATCTTGGCCAGATCGATGCCGCCATCTTCTTTGGCGGTCAGCGGATCGACATGCACCGGCCGGTATTTCAAGGACACTTTCCCGCTTTCACTTATCCGGGCAATCGTGTGCTTGCGCCAGTTTTTGTCGTCCCTGTCCGCATAATCCTCGCGCGCATGCGCTCCCCGGCTTTCATGGCGCGCTTCGGCGCCAACCACCGAAGCCAGCGCATTGGCCATCAGATTTTCAAGTTCCAGCGCCTCAACCAGATCCGAGTTCCAGATCATCGAGCGGTCGGAAACCTTGATATCGGACATATCCTGCCATATCTGGCTGACCCTCTTGACCCCCTGGCGCAAGGTCTGCTCGGTTCTGAACACCGCCGCATCTTCCTGCATGGCGTGCTGCATGCGGTCGCGCAACTGGGCGGTTGAAGCCTGCCCGTCGGCAAAGCGCATTTTGTCGAACCGCTCAATGATCTTGTCGGACGCCGCCTGATTGATCCGGGGCACACTTGTTTCACGATCAATGACCTTGCCGGCCCTGATCGCCGCCGCGCGGCCAAAAACCACCAGATCGATCAATGAGTTGGACCCAAGCCGGTTGGCTCCATGCACCGAAGCGCAGGCTGCCTCCCCCACCGCCATCAGACCAGGCACCACCTGGTCGGGATTATCTGAACTCGGATTTAAAACTTCAGCATGATAATTGGTCGGAATGCCGCCCATATTATAGTGGGCGGTTGGAATGACCGGTATCGGCTCTTTTGTCAGATCAACCCCGGCAAAGATTTTGGCGCTCTCGGTAATGCCGGGCAGGCGCTCGGCCAGAACCGCCGGATCGAGATGATCCAGATTAAGATGGATATGATCTTTTTTCGGCCCGACCCCGCGCCCTTCACGAATTTCAATGGTCATGCAGCGGCTAACGACATCGCGTGAAGCCAGATCCTTGGCATTGGGGGCATAGCGCTCCATGAAGCGCTCCCCTTCCGAATTGGTCAGATAGCCGCCCTCGCCGCGCGCGCCCTCGGTGATCAAGACCCCGGCGCCATATACCCCGGTCGGGTGAAACTGAATAAACTCCATGTCCTGCAAGGCCAGCCCGGCCCTTGTCACCATCCCGTTGCCGTCTCCGGTGCAGGTATGGGCCGAGGTGCACGAAAAATAGGTGCGCCCATAGCCGCCGGTGGCCAGAACCACCATTTTGGCCCGGAAGCGATGGAGGGTTCCATCATCCAGCTTCCAGGCGATAATGCCCTCACACACCCCATCATCGCTCATCAACAGGTCAATGGCGAAATATTCAATGAAAAACTCGGCATTGTGCCTTAGCGACTGGCCATAAAGGGTGTGCAGGATAGCGTGCCCCGTGCGGTCGGCGGCGGCGCAAGTGCGCTGCACCGGCGGCCCGTCGCCAAAATTCTGCATATGGCCGCCAAACGGGCGCTGATAGATTTTGCCCTCTTTGGTGCGCGAAAACGGCACCCCGTAATGTTCCAGCTCATAAACCGCCTCCGGCGCCTGGCGCGCCAGATATTCCATGGCGTCATTATCCCCCAGCCAGTCCGAACCCTTGATGGTGTCATACATATGCCACTGCCAATTGTCCGGGCCCATATTGGAGAGCGAGGCGGCAATGCCGCCCTGGGCGGCAACGGTATGGGAGCGGGTTGGAAAGACCTTGGTCACACAGGCGGTTTTCAAGCCCTGTTCGGCCATGCCCATGGTTGCCCTTAACCCGGCGCCCCCGGCCCCGACCACCACCACGTCAAAGGCGTGGTCAATGATCTCGTACTTATTTGCCTCTGACATGGCTAACCCCCAAAACTCATTTTCAACACCGCAACAACAGAAATGGCCGCAACCATGAAGCCGATAAAATTATTGAGGATCAGCAATATGATTTTCAAACCCTCGGAATGGGTATAATCCTCGATGACCATTTGCACCCCCAGACACATGTGCCAGGTAAACGAAATGATGGTCAAAACCAGCAATGTGGCGACCAGCGGATTGCCCAGCGCTACAACCAGATCAAACCGGTCGGCCCCGGCGAGCTGGATCACCAACCAGACCAGAAACAGCGACAAGGGCACATTGGCCAGCGCCGTTAGCCGCTGACGCCAGAAATGTGAGGTGCCGCCACGAATGGAGCCAAGCCCGGATATGATGGAAAGCGGGGTTCGCATGTTCATTTTCATAAATCCTCAAATCCAGACGAAAAATATCCAGGTCAAACCGGTCAGAACCAGCCCGCCGACCAATGCCAGCCAGGTCAGGTTCAGCCGGGCCGCCGGTTCAAGACCAGCCCCCGTATCCCAGAAAAAATGACGAATGCCGCTGAGCATGTGGTGATAAAGCGCCCAGGTGAACCCGACCAGAACCAGTTGGCCAAGCCAGTTGCCAAAAACCAGATAAACAAAATCGAGATAGGCCGGCCCGGCGGCGGCGGCGGCCAGCCACCAGGCGATAATGATCATGCCGAGATAAAGCCCGACCCCGCTCAAGCGATGAATGATCGACATCGCCATGGTCAGGGAGACTTTATAGATTTGCAAATGCGGAGAAAGAGGGCGTGTCGGATGTACCATTATCTAAGCCTCATTAGGACAATCCCAGACAACAAACACCGATTTTATCTGGGATCGCGACAAACGTTGGTTTGGGGCGGGACGTATATGCCTCTTTACTTGTATTAACCAGCAGAAGCGGATTCGTCAAAGGTTGCCAGAACTAATTTTTGTCCGAGGCAAAATTTTGCGCAAAACCGCAATCAGCGGCCATGAATGAGAACATAAGCGCCAATAACCATCGCCATTAAGCACAATCATGCCGCCAACTTCATTTATAATCGATCAGCTTCTTGTCCTCATCATAAGGCTGGTCAGCAACCTCCTTGATTACCGCCTGGGCGCAGCGCGCCGCCGCCCAGCCGCTATAGGCATATTGCGGCGAGCCATAAAGCTGCCAGCCCTCGCTGAGCGCCTTGGTTACCTTGTGGCAAAAAGAGCTGTCATCCTTGCCGGTCAATAAACGGTAAATATGCATTTGTTTCTCCTGCAGGTACTGATTTGAATCGCAATTATGGCCATATACCAACGTCCATGACAAATGATATCATGCTGGTTTTAAATTGCTGGAAGGTTTCGGGCCGGTTTCATATCTGACCATGCCCTAAATGCTCCTTGAAAAAATCAACCGCCACCCGAACCTTTTGCGCCAGAAAGGAACGGCTTGGATAAACCAGCCACACCCCGGAATAAAACTGGGTCGGGGTCACCCGGTAGTTCGCAAACAAATCAACCAGCCTTTTTTCCGCCAGTTGATCCCTGACCAGCCAGTCGGCCAATAGCGCCGGGCCGAGCCCGGCAACGGCCACGTCCCTGAGCGCCAGCGCGTTTGAGATAAAAAGATCCCCGGCAACATCAACACTATATTCGCGGTCTTGACCCGGGGTCGAATTTTCTTCGATAAAACGCCAGGCCGAGGAAAACCCGCTAAGCGGCATCAGCAGACAGCGATGGTCTCCAAGATCGCCAGGCTCGTTCAATGGCGGGCTGGATTTCAAATAATCCGGGCTGGCGCAAACCCGGTATCTGGTCTGCATCAATCGCGCTGAGATCAAATCACCCGTTGGCCGCAATCCGAGCCGGATCGCCAGATCGACCCTATCCGCCACCAGATCAAGATTGGTGTCGCTCATTATCAGCTCAAGCGAGATTTTTGGGAAGCGCTCGCAAAATGCGGGCAAAAGTGGCACCACGCATTGCTGGCCAAACGAGACCGATGTCGTCAAGCGCAAATGGCCGCGCGGCTCGCTGGAAATCAACCGCGCTTCATTTTGCGCCGCCGCCAGCGCCCCAACAAGCGGCTCGACACTGGCCAGAAACAATTCTCCCGGCTCGGTTAGCGCCACCTTGCGCGTGGTGCGCTGAAACAGGCGCACGCCCATTTCCTTTTCCAGCGCCGAAATGATACGCGAAACATAAGAAGCATCCCGGTCGCGCGAACGCGCCACTTCGGCAAAGCTGCCCTGACGCGCCACCTCAATGAATAATTCGAGCGATTCTATCTGCATTAATGCAATTTACGCACTAATCCTGTGCATGAACAGGTCTTTTTAACTGGTTTCTACACGAATAAACAAAGTCCAACGTCAACCCGCAGCCAGATTTTGGCTGATAACCAGCAAAAAGAGAAATCCCATGCAAATCAAAAATTCAACCGCCATTGTAACCGGCGCCAATCGCGGCCTCGGCCGCGCCCTTGTCGATGCCCTGCTTAATCAGGGGGCCGCAAAAATCTATGCCACCGCACGCTCTCAAAAGAGCCTTGGCGAACTGGAGCTCATTTCCCCCAAAATCACCCCGGTGCTGCTCGAGGTTACCGATCCCGGCCAGATCGCCGAATTGGCGGGCCGGACCAAAGACGCGACGCTTCTGATCAACAACGCAGCGATACTTGACTTTGGCGCAGCGCTTGAAAGCGAGCAAAAAACCATCGAGCACAATCTCGAGGTCAATTTGTTCGGGCTGTTGAACCTGACCCGCGCCATTGCCCCCAATATCGCTAAAAATGACGGCGGAGCGGTCGTCAACATCCTTACCCTGTTGTCGCTGGCCTCGATGCCCGCAATAACCCCTTATAATATTTCCAAGGCCGCGGCCTGGTCGCTGACCCTTTCGTTACGGGCCGAACTTGCCGCCAGCAATATCTCGGTGCATTCGGTATTTCCCGGCGCCATTGATACCGACATGATCGCCGGGGTTGAAATGGACAAGACCGCGCCCCGTGATGTCGCCGCCGCCATTGTTGAGGGAATTAATCAGGACAAGGAGGATATTTTCCCCGACGCCATGGCCCAGCAGGTTTATCAGGCCTGGAGCAAAGACCACAAGGCGGTCGAAAAACAGTTCGCCTCCATGTAAATGGAAATTTAAAGCGCAAAAAAAGATACGGGACCGAGACAGATTGCTGCATGTTGCAACATTGATTGCACCCCCGCATTGATCTTGGCCCCGCTTACCATTATTTACCTGTCCATGCACAATTTTCCTTCATATCTGCTCGATGGTTACAACAGGTTCCTTTCCCGGCGTTATTCCGGGGAGCGTGAGCGCTATATCGATCTGGCGGAAAAGGGCCAGAAGCCCAAAACAATGGTCATTGCCTGTTGCGACAGCCGGGCGGCGCCTGAAACCATATTCGAATGCGGGCCGGGCGAACTGTTCGTTTTGCGCAATGTCGCCAATCTGGTGCCTCATTTCGAGCCCGACGCCGGACGGCACGGCACTTCGGCGGCGATAGAATTTGCGGTGCAGGTGCTAAAGGTAAAAAATATCGTGGTGATGGGTCACGGACGCTGCGGGGGCATTAACGCCGCCCTCAACCCTGCCGGGGAACCGCTGGCACCCGGCGATTTCATCGGCAAATGGCTTAATTTGCTCAAACCGGTCGCCAAACAATTTCCCGACAATGGCCTGCTGACCCCGGGCGAGCGCCAAACCATGTTCGAGCGCATATCCATTCGCAATTCGATCAAGAATTTGCGCAGCTTTCCCTATATCGCGGCGCTTGAGGCTGAAGGGGCGCTGAAGGTGCACGGGGCCTGGTTTGACATCAAGACCGGCGAATTGTGGATAATGGACCCTCAAAGCGAGGAATTCGAGCGGCCATAAATCCTTGCGGCCCGGCTTTTTGTTTTAATAAGGGTAACCCCAAGCCCGACAATAACCAGCCCACCACCAACAATTTCAAACGGCGCGATGGTTTCCCCCAAAACCGCCCAGCCGGAAAAAAGCCCGGTTATCGGCACCAACAGGGTGAAAACCGCAACTCTTGATGCCGGATAAAGGCCAAGCAGCCGGTTCCAGACAGAAAGCCCGAACAAGGTCGCCGGATAGGCAAGAAACAACAACAGACCCCATTTCCAGGGGTCAGGCTTGACAAACAGATCAATCATTTGACCGCCCCCCTCGACAAGCGCCGACAAAATCAGCAACGGAATGGCGGCAAACAGAGAGCCCCACACCGTTAAAGCCACCGGGTTGATTGTTCCGGCATATCTGGTGATCACATTGGCCAGCGCCCAGGCGATGGCGGCGGCAATGGTCAAAGCGAACGGAAAAAACGCCGCCCCGTCAAAACGATAATACCCGATCAGGCCGATACCGGCAAAAGCAACTATTCCACCAATGATTTGCATTTTGCGCGCCCGCTCCCTGAGCACGAGAAAAGCAATCAGAATGGTAAAAAACGCCTGCACCTGCAAAACCACCGAGGCCAGACCGGCCGGCATGCCAAGGGCGATGGAAAAATTCAAAAATACATAAAGCTCAAAACCAAAGGTCAGGCCAAACCCGACAATCAGTGCCCACGGGGTTTTGCCATTGGCCAATTTTGGTGGCCTGATGAACAAAATCGCAGGAAAAGCGGCTAGCGCAAACCGCCCCCCCGCCGCCAGAAAAGGCGACAGCGCATCAACCGATAGCTTGATCACCACAAAATTAAAGCCCCAGATGGCAACCACCACAAGCGCCATGAGAATGTGGCCAAGGCGCATGTGCGTTCAGACCAACTCTTCAAACCAGGGAGCAACCCTATATTCAAACACGTTGATATTCTGGCGCATTCCAACCTTGAAAAACGGGTCATCCTCACAGATTTTTACCGCCTGGGCATACGAAACCCCCTTGATCACCCACACCCCGCCATTGCTGGCAATCGCACCGTTGGCGGTGGTTGACCCGGCCATGGTGATTTCAGGATGGCTTTCAAGAAATCCCATATGCGCTTTCATGTGCTTTTCGCGCAGAGCCCCGATTTCCTGATTATTGGTGATAATCGCAATCCAGCGTGTCATGAAGCCTTCCCCATCAGGCCCTTCCCCATCAGGCCCTTTTCAATCAGGCTTTCGGCGATTTGTACCGAATTAAGCGCCGCCCCTTTGCGTAAATTGTCCGACACCACCCAGATGTTGAGGCCATTTTCCACCGTTGCGTCCTCGCGAATGCGGCTGACATAGGTTGCATATTCGCCCACACATTCAACCGGGGTGATATAGCCGCCATCCTCGCGTTTATCGATGACCAGAATTCCCGGCGCCTCGCGCAGTATATCACGCGCCTGATCGGGGCTGATCTCGTTCTCAAATTCCAGATTGACCGCTTCCGAATGGCCGACAAATACCGGCACCCTGACCGCAGTACAGGTTATTTTGATCTTGGGATCAAGAATTTTCTTGGTTTCCGCCAAAACCTTCCATTCTTCCTTGGTGTAGCCATCCTCCATGAACTTGTCGATATGGGGAATGACGTTAAAGGCGATCTGCTTGGTAAATGTCTGCGCCTCGGGCGCGTCAGACACAAACAGCCCCCTTGTCTGGCTCCATAATTCATCGACCGCCTCCTTGCCGGCCCCGGATACTGCCTGATAGGTGGAAATCACCACTCTTTTGATCGTTGCCGCATCATGCAAGGGCTTTAGCGCCACCACCAGTTGCGCGGTCGAACAATTGGGGTTGGCAATGATGTTCATACGCTCTTTTTGCGCCATATAAGTGTCAAGAACATCAGCATTGACTTCGGGAACGATCAGCGGCACATCTGAATTATAGCGCCAGAAGCTCGAATTATCGATCACCATGCATCCGGTCGCCCCAATGGCGCGGGCGTGTTTTTTGGAAATCTCCGAGCCGGCCGACATCAGGCAGAAATCAACGCCTGTAAAATCAAAATCATCCAGATTGCGGCACTTCAATATCTTGTCGCCATAAGAAAGCTCGCGCCCGATCGAGCGCGAGGACGCCAGCGCAATAATTTCGCTGGCGGGGAAATTGCGCTCATTGAGAACATTGAGCATTTCGCGTCCGACATTTCCCGTGGCCCCGACCACTGCAACCCGATAATTCATGATATTTAATTCCTTGCCTGTACTTGATTGGCGGCAGCTCTATATAGCCCGCCCGCCACAATAGCCAAAAGACTTCACAGCCGGGCGATGATTGCCTCGCCCATTTGCGCAGTAGTAACCAGGGTGCGCCCTTCCTGCATGATGTCCCCGGTTCGCAAACCATCATTGAGCACATCAGCAATTGCGCCCTCAAGACGATCGGCCAGCTCGACCATTTCAAACGAATAGCGTAGCGCCATGGCGAATGAGGCGATCATGGCGATCGGGTTGGCAACCCCCTTGCCGGCAATATCGGGAGCCGAGCCGTGTACCGGCTCATAAAGGGCGCGGCGCTTGCCGGTCTTTTCATCCGGCGCGCCCAGGGACGCGGAGGGCAGCATCCCGAGCGAGCCGGTCAGCATGGCGGCGGCGTCCGACAAAATATCACCAAACAGATTATCGGTAACAATCACGTCGAACTGTTTCGGGTTGCGCACCAATTGCATTGCCGCATTGTCGGCCAGAATATGTTCGAACTTGATATCCGGATAATCAGCGGCCACCTGATGGGCCACCTCGTCCCACAACACCCCGGATTTCATCACGTTTTTTTTGTCCGAGGAATGAACAAGAGACGAGCGGGTCCGGGCCAGATCAAACGCCACCCGGCAGATCCTGTCGATCTCGTAACTCTCGTAAACCTGGGTATCAACCGCACGCTTCTGGTTGGTCCCGTGTTCGGTGGTCCCGAGATCAACAATTTCCTTGGGCTCGCCAAAATAAACCCCGCCGGTCAACTCGCGAACGATCAGAATATCCAGCCCCTCAACCAGATGTTTTTTTAGCGAGGAGGCATCCGCCAGCGCCGGATAAACAATCGCCGGGCGAAGGTTGGCGAACAGGCCCAGATCCTTCCTCAGCCGCAACAGCCCGGCCTCGGGACGTTTGTCATAATCAACATCATCCCATTTTGGTCCGCCCACCGCGCCAAAAATCACCGCGTCGGCGTCAAGCGCCTTTGCCATGTCAGCGTCCGAAATCGCCTCGCCATGCACATCATAGGCCGACCCGCCAACCAGGGCGCTTTCAAAGGAAAAATCGGTTTTCCCCTCATTGTTGAGGTGCTCGACAAGCTTTATCACCTCGGCCATGATTTCAGTTCCGATGCCATCACCGGGCAAAAGCAGCAGTTTTTCGCTCATTTTATCGTTCTTTCACGAAAGCAGGGACCTGTTTATTTTGCGCGCTGCAAAATCGCGGCCCTGATATTTGTTTGATCACTTAACCTTTAGGTCATGAACTAGGAAGACGCCGCCCCGACACGGGCGGTCACCTCGATTTCAATTTTCATCTTTTCCTCGATCAGCCCGGCAATGATCATGGTTGCCGCCGGTCTGGAAACAGCAAACGCTGCCGCCAGCACGGGGGCAACCGCATCAATATCGCCCCGATCAACCAGATAATAGCGCACCCGGATAACGTCACCAAGCGTGCACCCGGCCTGATCGAGCGTCCTGGCGATATTTACCAGAGCGCTGCGCGTTTGCGCCTCGGCACTTTCAGGCAGCTCCATTGTCGAATAATCATAGCCGGTGGTGCCGGAGACATGAACCATCTCCCCATCGATTACCGCCCGGCAATAGCCGAATTTTTTCTCAAAGGACGAGCCGGAAGAAATACATTTGACCATAAGGGGTTAAACCCAGGGCCGCTCGGCGCTGGCCTTTTCTTCAAAATTGTCGATTCGGGTGGCTTTTTCCAGGGTCAAACCGATATCATCGAGCCCTTCAAGCAGGGCTTTTTTGCGCGCCGGATCAATCTCGAAATCAATGGTGCCCCCGTCCGGCCCTTTAATGGTTTGCGCCTCAAGGTCAACGCCAAGGGTGGCGTTGGAGCCGCGTTCAGCGTCATCCATCAAGGCTTCGAGTTGCTCCGGGGTGACCACGATCGGCAATATCGAATTCTTGAAGCAGTTATTATAGAAAATATCGGCGAAGCTGGTCGAAATGATGCAGCGAATGCCAAAATCCTTTAAAGCCCATGGCGCATGTTCACGCGAGGAACCGCAGCCAAAATTATCCCCGCCAACAATGATTGACGCCTGACGATAGGCTGGTTTGTTGAGAACAAAATCTTCGTTTTCCGATCCGTCATCATTATAGCGCATTTCAGAAAACAGTGCGCTGCCAAGCCCGGTGCGCTTGATGGTTTTGAGAAATTGCTTGGGAATGATCATGTCGGTGTCGATATTGATAAACGGCAGTGGCGCGGCAACGCCATCAAGCGTGGTAAATTTTTCCATGGTCAAAAACTCCCGAAATAGCTGGTTGCTAAATGAACCATCGGCCCTGCAAGGTCAAGCCTGCCTCCCCCTACAAGCTGGTTTTGGCGTTGGCCCCGATCATCAGATTAAGATTTTGCACCGCCGCCCCCGCAGCCCCCTTGCCCAGATTATCGTAAACAGCAACCAGAAGCGCCTGGGCTTGATCATCATTGGCAAATACATAAAGGCGCATTTTGTTGGTGCCGTTCAAACTTTCCGGATCAAGATGCGCCTGTTTTTGCCCGGGCACGAAATCGGCCAGTTCAACAAACCCGTCTTTTATCAAGGAATAATAATCCCCCAGCGCTGTATGCAGCTCCTTGCCGGAGGGAATTTTCTCCCACTCCCCCATTTGTAGCGGCAGCGCGCCTAACATGCCCTGATAATAACGCCCGACCGCCGGGGTAAACAGCGGCGCCTTGTCAAGCCCGCAATAAAGCGTCATTTCCGGCACATGCTTGTGCACAAAATCAAGCGCATAGGGCTGAAAAACCGGCGCGCTTTCTCCCATACCCTGATAATTTTCGATCATTTTGCGCCCGCCACCCGAATAACCGGATATGGCATTGACGCTTGCACCAAAACCGGCGGGAACCAGCCCCGCGGCAACAAGCGGGCGCAAAAGCGCAATCGGGCCTTGCGGATAGCAACCCGGATTACTGACCCGTTTTGCCTTGGCTATTGCCATGGCCTGGGTTTTGGACATTTCAGCAAACCCATATGCCCAGTCTTTGGCGACCCGAAAAGCGCTTGAAGCGTCAATCACCCTTGTCGTGGTGTTTTTTATCAAGTCAACGCTTTGGCGCGCCGCCTCATCGGGCAGGCACAATATTGCTATGTCGGCGCTATTGAGCAACTCGGCGCGCGCATTTGTATCCTTGCGCCTGGCGTCGGGAATGCTGAGCAATTCAATATCGCGACGCCCGGCCAGCCGCTCGCGGATTTGCAAACCGGTTGTTCCCGCCTCCCCGTCAATGAAAACCTTTGCCGCCACCATTTTATCCCTGAACAATTGCTATTGTCTTTCAATGAACCACTGTGGCGTCAATGGTCAAGTATATCTCTTGTTTGTCGGCGCTCTCGGTGGCAATGTTTGACCAGTCGGTCAAATTACAAACAAGTTTTCAGCTCAGGAGCACAATGAATGACACCCCATAACGAAGCCGAGCCTGGTGATTATGCCCAAAGCGTTCTTTTGCCCGGCGATCCCTTGCGCGCCAAATGGATTGCCGAAAACTTTCTAAAAGACGCCAGGCAGGTCAACGCGGTACGCTCATGTTTTGGCTTTACCGGCACCTGGAAGGGCAAGCCGGTCTCGGTGCAGGCCACCGGCATGGGCCAGCCTTCGGCCGCCATTTACATTCATGAACTGCTCAATACCTATAAGGTCAAGAACCTGATCAGGGTCGGCACCTGCGGTGGACTGCACAAAAAGGTAAAGCTGCGCGATCTGATCATTGCCGTTACCGCGGCCACCGACAGCTCGATGAATAATTCTTTTGCCCCTTTTACCTACGCCCCGTTTGCCGATTATGAACTATTAAGCGCAGCGGTTGATCTGGCAAGAACCCGTAATTTCACCACCCATGTCGCCTCCGTGGTCTCCTCGGACATTTTTTATGTGCCCGACGGGGCGAAATCCTATGGCGACCTGCCCGCTCACGGAGTTTTGGCGGTGGAAATGGAAGCGGCGGCGCTTTATACCCTGGCCGCCCGTTTTGATGCGCGGGCGCTGGCCATTTGCACCATGACCGACTGTTTGATCACCGGAGATCAAATGCAGGTCGCTGAACGCCAGAGTTCGCTCAAGGAAATGGTCGAGCTGGCGCTGGACACCGCGATCAAATTTTAAAAACTTGATCCTGATCAAGCGAACCCCATATTTGGTAAGCTAGCTTTAAAGGGCAGGAACAGGAGGTGTTGCCATGTCAAAACTTCTCATAGACCATGATCAGGTGCGCGCCTGGGTTGCGGCGCGCGCCGGGTATCCGGCAATTATTTCAATTCCTGACGGGCATAGCGGCTTTCAAACCCGCCTGCGCCTTACTTTCGGCCAGCGCCAGTTGCACGAACAGGGCGCGGGAAACGAAGTAATCGGCGGGGTGGAACTGGTGCCATGGAACGAATGGTTCGATGAGTTTGAAAAACAACAACTGGCTTTGCGCGTACCGGCGAGCCAGGACGATATCTCCGGTTCCGCCTATCAATTGGAAAAACGTCCCGAGACCTGATTTTCCTGGTTTCAATTACTGCCCAGGATAAGCGCGCTGGCCAGCGCGAGGACTATCAGAACAATCACCATATAAATCCACAAGCGATTGATGTGCGCTGGCTTCAGGGTAATTTCCACGTCGCTATCCGGGGTCACATAAACACTGTAAAACGTCTCCCACATGCCCTTTTCAACCATGTTGTCGCGCTTCAGGTCCATTGTGGTCGGCGCTTTGGGAAACAGCCATTTCGATCCCTGGATTTCAACAATACCGGACACCTCTTCGTTCGGTTCAACCGCGGTGGCGGAAAAGCTAAAAGTTTGTTGCAGGGAATTGGAAAACTGACGGATAATCCGCTTTCTTTCCCCGGATCTGATTTTTATTGTTTTCACTTTGACCTTTTCCAAAAATTGTCAACACCCTGTAAAACCAGATTATCTTTGAACGATAAAAAAGCAACCTGCTCGTGCCCTGAGCCGTTTCGTTTAACCACGAGCTGAAAGTTATACCAAAGGAAGTAACCTTTGGTATTAGCGCTTGCGCGCGCCCGATTATGAGCAAATAAAGAAAGCTGTTGTCATGGCAGGCAAGCGGGACCAGGCAAACGGGACATTGCATTGGCCACAGACAAAAAGAGGGCCACAAGATGCCTGTTGATTTCTGGACTGTGATAGTGCCGGCCGTCATGGCCGCCTTTCTTGCTTCAAGCGTTGAAGTGGTTGAAGCCTTTACCATTGTTTTGGCGGTTGGAACCACACGCGGCTGGAAACCCGCGATCATCGGCACGCTGGCCGCCCTGGCCGTTTTGGCTTTGATCATTATTATTCTCGGCCCGGTTCTGAACCGGGTGCCGATCCGTTCGCTGCAATTGGTTGTCGGGGTGCTTTTGCTGCTGTTTGGTCTGGGCTGGCTGCGCAAGGCCATGCTGCGCGCCGCCGGCGTGCTGGCGCTCCATGACGAAACCGCCGCTTTCGCCAAGCAGTCCGAAGGGCTTTCCGAGCAAGGCGGAACGCAAAAAGCCTTGCGCTGGATCGCCGGGATCGCCGCCTTTAAAGCGGTCTTGCTCGAAGGGCTTGAAGTGGCCTTTATCGTTATTGCCATCGGGGCGGGACGCGGGCTTTTGTGGGAGGCGGCATTGGGAGCACTGGCCGCTTGCATTCTGGTTCTCGGGATTGGTCTGCTGGTTCATAAACCGCTCTCAAGAGTGCCGGAAAACACCCTGAAATTCGGCGTTGGCGTCATTTTGTCGGCGTTTGGCGTGTTCTGGACCGGCGAAGGGTTGGGGATTGACTGGCCGGGCGCCGACCTGTTCCTGTTGCTGATCGGGGCGATTTTCCTGTTGTCCGCCCTGGCCGGAGTGCGTCTGATACGCGCCAGCTATGAAAGGAAGATGGCATGAATATTCTCACCGATGTTTTTGTCGAACTTTTCAAAATGTTCGTTACCGATTTGCGTCTGACAATAGCTACTCTGGCGGCGGTGGTGCTGGTGGCTCTGTTGCTCGCATATGAAAACCTGCCGCCGCTTTTCGCCGGGGTCCTTTTGCTGGTTTTGTGCGTTGCCATCCTGTTTGAGGCGGTATTTCGCGAAACCCGGATACGGACAAAAAGACACTGAAACCCGGTTATTTTGCCGCTGGTTGTTTTTTACGCCTCATCCGAAAGAGAATTTTCTCCGGCGGGGCCAAGGGGTGTCCCAAGAGGCGGCTCAAGGATCGAACAAAAGCCCTGGGCGGGGACATCCAGCGCCGAATTGAACTTGCTCGACAGATTTTGAAAACAAATCACCGCGGTAAGTTCAACCAGCGCGTCATCATCAAAATGCACCTTTAAACGCCCGATCATTTGCTGGTCGACTTGACGCCCGGTGCGGGTAATGGCGTCGGCATAATCAAGGGCGACAAGCTGGCGGGCATCAAAAAGCGCGCTGTTTTGCCAGTCATTGAGCGCCACCACCATTTCAGGACTGACCCCGCGCTTGAGCAGGGTCGCAGAATTTATATCAACGCAAAACGCGCAATGATTGATCTTGGAAACCAGAACGGTAACCAGTGAGCGCAGCGCCGGCTCAATTGGAGATTTTTTGCGGTCAAGCGCCCCGTAAAACAGCGCCAGAGTGGCAAAAACCCTCGGCGAGCGCGCCCACAGCATCCCAGGCTCGAGAACTTTTCCATAGCGGCGTTTCTGGTTCCAGAAAAACAGCCGGACAAACCAGGGATATTTGTTGATCGGTTTTGTTGGCACATGCATGGGGTTTTGTCTCTTTGAAGTAAAAATTGTCGATCGTATTCATAAATAGCCATAAACTGCTATTAAATATCCGTCACAACAAGAAAAAATGATAATTGCCGAGATATTGTTGATGGAACCCGGATCATGGTTGGGCTTGCAGATTTGCAATTGCTGACAGTAAGATAAGGGCCGGGGGTTTTAAAGTTGAAGGGACGGATTATGGAAATTAAACGCTGCTTTTTGAAGCTGGCTGATTTATACAAACAACCCAGGCGTTCGCGGATTATTTCCGCGTTGCTTGTTGCTGTGATGATCGCAAACCCCCAGGCGGCATTTGCCGGGGCCAAGGTTGATGCCTGTGCCGCCCAGGCGGCGAACCCGTTTGAAAAGGGGTTCGCCGATATCGGGCGCTCGATAGAAAAAATCAATACTTCGCGCGCCATTGCGCTTTGCCGGGCGGCGGTTGCCGCCGAACCTGATTCTGCTGCCGCCAAGGCCTGGCTCGGGCGCGCACTTTGGGCGGCGGGCAATGCGCCCGAGGCGCTGGCGCTGTTTGAAGAGGCGGCGGCGGCCGGTAATTATCTGGCTCAAAGTATTTTGGGCGACGCTTTGATAATTGGCGAGGTAATCGACCCGGACCCCGAGCGCGGGGTCAGCCTGTTGCGTCTGGCCGCCAATGGCGGGTTTGGTCCGGCGCAAAACTCTCTTGGCCTGTCTTATGATTTTGGCGACGGGGTCGAACAGAACCGAACTGAAGCGGCGCGCTGGTACCGGCGCGCGGCGTTTAACGGGGTGCCAAGAGCGCAATCCAATATTGGCCTGATGTATCAGGATGGTCTGGGCGTCGATCAGGATTATGTCGCAGCTTTTGCCTGGTTCGAGCGCGCCGCCGCACAAAACGATGCTTCAGGGCTGGTTAATCTGGGCAAGATGCTTCAGGACGGAATGGGAGTGCCGGTCGATAATGCCCGGGCGGCCAGACTTTATAAAAGAGCCGCTGATCAGGGCGATGTTTACGGGCTGAACAATCTCGGATTTTTGTATGAATCCGGGCGCGGGGTTGATCAGGATTATGAAAAGGCGGCGGCGCTTTATTTGCAGGCCGCCGATCAGGGCATGGCCCTGGCCCAGCATAATCTGGCGCTGCTTTATGAAACCGGACGCGGCGTTGAAAAAGACATCAACCGGGCCGTGGAACTATATAAACAGGCAGCCGAGGCCGGCGAAGTCCGGGCCCAGATAAATTTGGGCCTGCTTTATATGAATGGCGATGGAGTTGAAAAAGACTATAAACAAGCCTTGCGCTGGACCCGCCTTGCCGCCGAGGCCGGCCACCCGGTAGCCCAAAACAATATGGGCTATCTTTATGAAAACGGCTTTGGCGTTCCCGCCGATATTGACAAGGCGATAAACTGGTTCAAGCTCTCGGCGGCCCAGGGATATGATCTGGCGATCAAGGCGCTGGAGCGCATCAATGCCAGCCAGAGCCAGGGAAGCAATAATGGGGGCAAGGTCAAGAGCAAATAGCCCCACAATCCAGTCCTCCCCCGCGAGCGGGGGAGGACTTTAAGAGAAACCGCGACCAGGCGGGGAGATAACTTTAAGAGACCCCTCACCAGCGGGGGGGTGGTGTTGTGCCGCGGAGTTACCCCTGTTTGGTAATTGCGAGGAGGAAGTCAGTTAGGCAATGACGATTATTTGGTTTTCCGGGTTGCCACATCGGCTACGCCTTCTCGCAATGACGAATGATTTTGTTTGTGTTGCAGCATCCACTTTGCGTCACCCTCGGGCTTGGCCCGAGGGTCCATAGCTATATCGGACATGTCTTTTTGGATATTCAAGAAAGCCCGAGTTTGACGAGCAGCCCCCACACAACCCTCCCCCGCAGGCGGGGGAGGGCTTTAAGAGAAACCCTGCAAGCGGGGGAGAACTTTAAGAGACCCCTCACCAACAGGGGGAGGGCTTTACTGGATTGCCGCACGCCCTTTGAGGGCGCTCACAATAACGGGTGAGTTATCTGATACGGTACTGCGCGCCTCCCCGGACTTGATCCGGGGTCTTGTCGGGCTTTGGTGATGAGGTCCCGGCTCGGGGGCCGGGACGGTACAGGAATATTAGGGCGGGCGATTTTTTGCCTTGGGCTCGCTTGCTTTACAGTCCCTGCGCCTCCCCGGATTTAATCCGGGGTCTTGTCGGGCTTTGGTGATGAGGTCCCGGCTCGGAGGCCGGGACGGTACGGGAATATTAGGGCGGGCGATTTTTTGCCTTGGGCTCGCTTGCTTTACAGTCCCTGCGCCTCCCCGGATTTAATCCGGGGTCTTGTCAGGTTTTGGTGATGAAGTCCCGGCTCGCGGTGAGACGGGGGGATCGGCTCTAGAGCAAAATGCGTTCAGATTGAATCAGAACGCATACTCTAAGTCTTTGTTTGGTCGCGCTTCTCGAGACGGATAAGTGGTATCCCGTTCGATCGTTGAACGATCCACTGGATCGTTCAATTATCCGATCTCACTCCTGAAAACGCTCTACCCGACCCGGCGGACAAACAAGCCATAGAGCAGCAAAACCAGCGCAATATGCAGCGCCAGCGCGATCATTAATATCAGCGGCAGCGAGAGATATTGAAACGGGGTAAATTGAAAACTTTCCCCGATCCAGTAGGTGGGGAAAACCGCGCCAAGATAGCGCCAGGGCGAAGGGAAAAGGGCGAGGGCGGGAAAAAGAGCAAACATGTTTGTAAATTTCGCCATCGCCAGTCCCGCCACCTTGTTGGAGGAAAAAGTCGGGATTACCAATGCCACCGAAACCGCCTCCAAACCGATGACAAAGGCGTAAAAAAACCGCATCCCCCAGCCCATTGAAGGGGCTAAAAGCTCAATCGAGAACAAGGTGATAAGGGCTGAGAGAACCCAGGTCAGAACCAGCCGGTAAAGTTCAAAACCCCGCTTGCCCATCGGGGTAACTTCGATTGCCAGAAGCGGGCCGTCGTCGCGTTCCTCTAAAATAAGGAACCCCGGGATCCAGCCGACCATGAAGGCGGAAATGGTCAAAATTGTCGGCAAGGCCAGAGCGGTAACTCCCGGCATGCCAAGAGCGGTTTCGATCTGGCGGCGCCAGAAAAAGATGATCAGAGACGGCAGGACGGAAAGTATGATCACATATAAAAGAACCGGGTCGCGAACGGCATTTTTGGCGTCGGCGCCGGCCAGATTGAAAAATCTGGTCGGCCTGAACAGATCAAGCATATTCATTTATATCCCAACTCCTTTTGCAAAGAGTTCACCGCCAGCTGGATCGACGCGAGAAACGTGATGAAAACAACGATAAACATGGCAATTATTTCCCATGTGCTGGCGGAGCTGGCCCCGGTGGCAACAAGGATCAGCTTGAATTCGCTGGCGGTGGGAAAAAGGATCGCCCAGACTGGCATCGGCTCGAAAAAGGCAAATATGCCCAGCAACAAGATTGGCATGAGATAGGTGATCGAGCCGATCAGATAGCCGCTAAGGGTCTTGAAATAAATTGCCGCCGGTATTCCGATAGCCAGAAACTGCACCGAGGTCAGGGTGACGATGGCAAAAAGCATTATCCAGTTGATATTGTTGCCGGTAAAAAAAACCAGAACTGAAACCGCAATCAAGGCGATGGCACTCATGCTGATCGCCTTGGAAAAGAAATATTCAAGCGCCGAAACCGGGGTGACCCCAAGCGCACTTCTCACATCCTCGCTCTTTTCCAATTGCATCAGGCCGCCAAGAAAGAAAAAGCCAAAAGCGGTCGGCTCGGTTATGATGATCAGCGCGATAAGCCAGGCCGGCATAAGGTCGCCGGCGTAAATGATCAGCGCGACATAAAAGGCCACGACAAACCCATAGACGGTGAGAATGCCGTAGCGAATGAGCAGTTTGATATCGTTTTTAAGCAGCGGCAAAAGACGGGACGCCATCGGTTAATCCCCCTTTTTTGCTTCAGCCTCGGTCACCTTGATAAAGACATCATCAAGGGAAGCTTCCATTGTGTGCATTGCCCTGATCTTGGAGCTGTCGAGCAATTTGAGGAATTTGGCGTTTTTGCCGATATTTTCCATAGGGAACAAATGTTTTTTGGCGCTGTTTGCGCTGACAGTCGTCACTTCGAGCATGGGCTGGCCATATTGGCGCTTCAGATCGTCCGGCACCCCGGAAACCGGAATATATCCATTGGTCAAAAAGCCGACCCGGTCGCAAATCTCGTCGGCCTCGGCCATGTTGTGAGTGGTTAAAAAGATAGTTTTACCCTCTTCTTTAAGCTTGAGGATAAGCTGGCGGGTGTGGCGGGCGCGCGCCGGATCCTGGCCGGTTGTCGGCTCGTCAAGAAACAAAAGTTCAGGATCGTTGAGAAAAGCGCGGCACAGATTGAGGCGCATTTTCATACCCTTGGAAAAATTGCCGACCCGCTGATTGGCCGCCTCCGTAAGATCGACAAGCCCGAGAACTTCCATCGGGTCCTTGGTTGCGCCTTGATAAAGGGCGGCAAACAGTTTGAGGTTTTCCAGAGCCGTCAGGCGCAAATAAAGGGTTGGCAGTTCAAAACTGACCCCGATCTTCTCATAAAACGAGCGATCAATATTTCTGATCGACTGGCCAAATATTTTTGCCTCGCCGGAAAATCCTTGTAACAGACCCATCAGGATTTTCTGGGTGGTCGACTTGCCCGACCCGGAAGGGCCCAAAAGCCCGTAAATCTCGCCATTGCCAATGGAAAAGCTCAAATCCCTGAGCACCGGCGCGCTGGTTTTGGGGTAGGCAAAAGACAGGTTTTCAACTTTAATCATCGACTTGTTTCTTTGTCAGATGGTCAGGGCCAACAACAAAACCGCCTGTGCACTGGCTCCCTTTCCCACGCTGGAAAATCATTTACCCATGCCTTTTTGCGGATCATGCCTTTGTTTGTGGCTCCAAAGCATGGCCGCAATAACAAAAACAGCTCTCATCAATTTGTCGTTACCACACATACCCCGTTACCGCTGGTGCGCCAATAGCACTTGCCAAACACAATTGGGTTTGCAATATAAAGTTCAGTTAAGCGCATCTGGGGGTGTCGTTGTTAACTAACAGTTAAGGGCCTTATAGGCGTTCTTATATGTCATCCCCAAATCCATCATCGGCTCCCGTGTTACGCGTGTGGGACCTGCCGACAAGACTATATCACTGGCTACAATTCATCCTGGTAATTTCCGCTTTGGTCATTGGCTTTTTCGGGCCTGAATGGCTGTTGCCGCTCCATGTCTGGATTGGTTATGCGATCGCGGCGCTGATCGTTTTCCGTCTGGTCTGGGGGCTGTTTGGCCCCCACCATTCCCGCTTTGCCAGTTTTATTCCATCGCGCAAAAAAATCCTCGACCATATAAGCGCACTAAGGCAGGGCCGTCCCCAGCACTGGATCGGGCACAACCCCCTGGGATCGGTGATGGTGTTCGCGCTGATTTTGGTGCTGATCGGCATTTTGATCACCGGCATTATCGCGCTCGGAGGGGTTGAGAACTGGGGCCCGTTTGAAGGGCTGGTTGATTTCGCCATCGGTAACGATGTCAGATATATTCATTACGCGCTTGCCTACGCGCTGGTGGCGCTGATCGGTTTTCATATATTAGGGGTATTCGTTGAAACCAGGCTCAGCCACACTTCGCTGATCAAGGCAATGATAACCGGCAACAAGACCTTGCCTCGTGGCTCCAAAATCCCAAACCTTCAGGCGGCAAAGACCGCTCCGGCCCTTATTGCCATTTTTGGCTCCGGCGCTCTGATCGGGCTGGTTTTCTATCTGGGCAGCCTGGCTCCCGCATCCGGGTTCATAACCCCCCCCACGTTCAAGCCATATGCTTCTGAATGTTCGGATTGCCATGAGCTTTATAACCCCAGCCTGCTGCCGCGCGCTTCCTGGAAATTGTTGATGGGAAATCTGCAAAATCATTTCGGGGAAGACGCCAGCCTGTCCGACAAGACAACCAAGGCGATCGCTGACTATTTGAACACTTACGCCTCAGAAGCCTGGGACAGCGAGGCGGCCAACCAGTTGCGCGCGGTCGACCCCAAAAATCCGACCCGGATTACCGCCACCCCGTTCTGGATCAAGACCCATTCCGGCATCGACCCGAAACTGTTTAAGACCCCGCCGGTCAACGCAAAGGGCAATTGTCAGGCCTGTCATAAGGACGCGGCGCGCGGCCGTTTCAATGATGGTCAGATTTCAATTCCCAAACTGACCCCACCGGCAAAAAATTGATTTTCACAGAAAAGGAAACAGATTGAAATGCGTAAACTGATGCTCTTTGGCGCAGCCTTTGTCTTATTGGCCACAGCCGCTGTCATGGCCGGCCCGCGCGAGGATATTCTTGCCCAACTCACCGCTCAGGCCAAGGCCGACAATGCCGCTTTTGCCGGATTTTCCGCTGACAGGGGCTATAAATTATTCTCGACCAAATGGGGCCTTGGCAAGCCGGCTACCCCCTCATGCACCGCCTGTCACACAGCTTCCCCGCTCAATGAGGGCAAGACGAGGGCCGGAAAACAGATTGCCCCGATGGCGATTTCAAAAACCCCGGACCGCTTTACCGATCCGGAAAAGGTGGCCAAATGGTTCCGGCGCAATTGCCGCACCGTTCTCGGGCGCGAATGCACGGCACTGGAAAAGGGCGACTATTTGACTTTCATGATCAGCAAATAAATTTTCAAGGGAAAAATCATTATGCGATTTATTGCAGTTTTACTCGTAGCCGCTGTTTTTGCGCCAAGCGCGGTATTTGCCCAGAGCACCAAAACCACCTCCCCCGCCGCCCAGACGGCCAATGAATGCAGCGCCTGCCATTTTCCATATCCGGCCGGTCTTTTACCCGCCGCCTCATGGAAAAAGATCATGGGCGATTTGCAAAATCACTTCGGGGAAGACGCCAGCCTTGACGAAAAAGTACGCGCCAATATCCAATCCTACCTGGTGGCCAATGCCGGGCGGGGCAATGTCGATGCGAACAATCCGCCCTTGCGCATCACCGAGCTGACCTGGTTCAAGCAAGTGCATAGCGAGGGCGAGGTTCTTGGGTTGAAACAGCGGCTCAACGTCAACTCTTTTGTCGATTGCGGCGCTTGCCATCGATAAATCCTTGCCGCTTTTTACCTGCCCCGGAGCTGATCCGGGGCATAAGCGCGCCTTTTGACCATAAACCAACAACGACCCGTTGGCATGAACAGCACCGGCAATGGCGCTATCCAGAGACTTGACTGATTATCCCTATATCAAAATCGGCTTGCTAATCGAGCCTGTTTTGATATCAAAAGGAAAATGTGGTCCCGTAGCTCAGTTGGATAGAGCACCAGATTCCTAATCTGGGGGTCGCGCGTTCGAATCGCGCCGGGATCACCAATAAATTCAATGACTTACCAACAGGGCCAAAAAACACTCTTCCTCTGTGTAAGCACTATGTAAGCGTACGGAACGATTTCGCCGCTCACTTCCCCATGTCACCCGTTCCAGCCTCAGCCTACCGCTTCTGACGGTAAATGCTTTTCCTTTATTCTTTTAAGAAAGGGTCGTCAAAGCCGTCAGAAGCTGTCAGAACCCCTTAATTTCAATGGGTTATGTGGGGGCAACAAGCTGTCAGCAGCCGTCGGAAGCTGTCAGTAATCGAAAAAATGACGTGCTGAACCTCTTTCGTCATCTTTTGAAAGCGGTTTTTTTGCCGCATCAGCTCGAATAATGGCCTGCCCTGCGATACAGGCCGCCCGCTCGAAAAAATATTCCAAAACCTGCGCTGGCAATTTTGTTGAAAGGCACCGGTCCGTGCAATCCGGCTGGGCGGAGTTTTGCCCATACCCCCGGGGTCATTGTTATGGGCCAACACAATCGGGCGTTTGGGTTGCGGTTGGCTCGGCTTTTCCAGAGTGCTACAACAGCACACTGGACATATAAATTGTTCGTTCAGTTGCGGTTGGCTCGACTTTTCCAGAGTGCTACAACATTTGAAATTCAAAGCAACACTTGTCATATGTTGCGGT
>UOEO01000071.1_pt1 | contig 22809 bp, 13 predicted proteins | sample 1989881 | NCBI WGS metagenome assembly UOEO01 (sample SAMEA4712198, study PRJEB27164) | hydrothermal vent metagenome | biome: marine basaltic hydrothermal vent biome; feature: marine hydrothermal vent; material: mineral | place: Pacific Ocean | collected 2011-06-14/2011-07-23 | depth 1691 m
CGTAAGCGTCCAGTCAATGGTTGGCGAAGGCAGCGCCACATAAAAGGGAATATTGTTGTCGCTGGCCGCCAGCGCTTTGAGATAGGTGCCGATCTTGTTGCACACATCCCCTCTTGAAGTGGTGCGGTCGGTCCCCACAATCACCAGATCGACCTCGCCATGCTGCATCAAATGCCCCCCGGCATTATCAACGATCAACTGATGGGAAATTCCGGAACTGTCCATTTCCCAGGCGGTAAGCTGGGCGCCCTGATTGCGCGGCCGGGTTTCATCGACCCAGACATGAACCGCAATTCCCGCTTCAACCGCATGATAGATCGGCGAGGTCGCCGTGCCCCAATCAACCGTTGCCAGCCAGCCGGCATTGCAATGGGTGAGAATTTTCACCGCCTCGCCCGGCTTTTTCCTGGCGGCGATCTGTTTGATGATCTCAAGCCCGTTAAGTCCGATCCGGCGGTTGCATTCCACATCCTCAGCGCTGATCTCAAGCGCCTTTTTGTGGGCCGCCGCGGCCCGCTCGGCTGGCGGCAGATCTTTTAACACGGCGCGCATTTCATCAAGGGCCCAGCGCAAATTGACCGCGGTCGGGCGGGTGTCATTCAAAACCCGGCATGTTTCATCAAGCGAATTATCCGAAGGGTCACTTCGCATCCGTGCACAAACCCCAAAGGCCGCCGTTGCCCCGATCAGGGGCGCGCCGCGCACCCACATATCACGAATAGCCACGACAAAATCGTTGCGCGTTTTGAGTTCAACCACAATGAATTGGTGCGGCAGCCAACGCTGATCGATAATTTTTACCGCCCCGGCGTCTTGATCAAACCAGATCGAGCGATAGTGCTTTGCGCCAACTTTCATTATTTTGCCTCTTTGCCAATTATGCGAACAAGATCATTTATTGTTGTCATCGAATTTATCCGGTTGTGGTTGACCACGAGATGCCGGCCCAGCTCAAGGCCGCGCCTCTCGCACTCAGCGCGCAATTTTTCGTTTTGGATTGCGTCATATTCAGCGATATGGGCCAGGCTCAGGGTGCGTCGGATGATTTCTATTCCGGCAAAACCAAGCGTATCGCCCCAGATCATTTGCAGGCGATGTTCGAGCGCCTGCTCGCTACCCAGGTCCTGTCCCTGATCTTCAAACAGCGTTTTTTCATAAAGCATGCCATCGCGTTCCGTTCGCCACAGACGGGAAAATTCACGGGAAAATTCCCCCCAGGTTTCTTCGATTACCTCAAGGATCCATTGTTGATATTCGGCGCGGGCGCCCTTTGTCTCCGCATGGCCTGGCTGGGCGAAATAGGCCATCCAGAAATTGGCCAGCAACATGCCGATATCAAATCCCATCGGCCCATAAAGGGCAAATTCGGGGTCGATGATTTTGGTTTCGTTCGCCGTGACCATCACCGAGCCGGTGTGCAAATCACCGTGCAGCATGGTTTCGGCGTTATTGCAGAATTTCGCCTTCAAATGCTGGGCCTCAACCTTGAGATCAATGTCAGCGCGCAGGCGCGTAACAATATCATCAAGCCCGGCAGTGTGATGGTTGCGTTCGGCATCAAAATAGGGATCCGAAAACACCAGCGTTTCGGTGATGTCGCATAGTTCCACATTATCGGCGAACAGCGCCAGATCGGCCTTGCGTTTGGCCGCCTTCATGCTCAAATCGGAGCCGCGGAACAGGGTGCGGGCGCAAAACCCGCCGAGAACGCGCGCCAGCCCATCATGTTTTTTGCCCGCCATCAGGCTTTGGCGCAAAATGACATGCGGGGTAAAAAATTCCATTGCGATAATAGCCTGGCTTTCGTCAAAATGATAAATTTCAGGTACCGAACCGGGATCGCGTTCCCCCTGACGGATCAGTGCGCAATATTCAAAAAAAGCGCGCTTGAGCGGCAAGGGCCAACTGTCGCCAACCAGACGCACATAAGGAAGCGCCTGCTTGACAATGATGCTGCCGCTTTCCCCCTCAACGATAAAAACCAGATTGAGATTGCCGTCCCCGACCTCTTTGACCCGCCATGCGGAGACATTGCTTCCCAGTCTTGACGTAATAGCCTTGACAGAGCCCAGCCGGGCGCCAAGCGTTTTTACTTCAAGAGGCTGATAGTCCTTGCTGATCCCGCTCATATATCTCCCTTCCCCATTGCCCGTTACTTAAAGGAGCACTGATGCGCTTCGCGCCGGTTCCAAATCCGTTTTACCGTAATCTTGGCGATAACCACTCAAATGTCAATAGTTGTTGACTTTTGATAAATTCTATCGTTAGCTTTGGCTCAAGGGGAGGAAACCGGTGCAAGATACGGCTGTTAAAATTGTCGGCATCACCAAGGCGTTTGGCGCCAACAATGTCTTGCGCGGCATTGACCTTGATCTGCCGGCGGGAAAAGTAACGGTATTGATGGGGGCCAACGGGGCCGGCAAATCGACTTTGGTCAAGATTTTGAGTGGGGTTTATCCGGCCAATGGCGGCACGGTCATGCTTTATGGCGACCGGTTTGATCCGGCCAGTCCGGCCGCAGCGATCAATGCCGGCATCGTAACCGTCCACCAGAGCATCTCTGACGGGGTGATACCTGATCTTGATATTGCCTCCAACCTGATGCTGGACCAGCTGGCACGGCCCGGTAGCGGGTTTTTTCTCAATCGGCGCGAGATGCATCGGCAGGCACGTGAAATCGCCGCCGCCATGGCGCTTGATGTTGATGTCAGGCAATTGGTGAGCGAACTTGGTCTGGCTGACCGGCAACTGGTCGCCATCGCCCGCGCCATGGCGCGCAAGCCCAAATTGCTTATTCTTGACGAGCCGACCTCTTCGCTTTCAGCGACCGAGGCGACAAGACTGTTCAAATTGCTCGACCATTTGCGCTCCCTTGGTGTTGCCATCCTTTATATCTCGCACCGCATGTCCGATATCCACGCCATTGCCGACCGGATAGTGAGTATGCGCGATGGCAGGATATCCGGTATTTTCACCGATAGCCCGCTTGATTACGAGGGGGCGGTAAAAGCCATGCTCGGTCATTCCATGAGCGAGGTGAATATTGATATTCCCCAAGTTGGTGCGCCGGTGATGCGTTTGTCCGATATATGTTTGCTCCCCGATTCAAAACCGTTTTCGCTTGATCTGATGGCCAATGAGGTGATTGCGATCACCGGTCTGGTCGGTAGCGGCAAAACGGAGTTTGCCGATATTCTGTTTGGCCTGTCAAAACCGTTTTCAGGGGCAATGAATCTCTTGGGCACGCCATACCATCCCGCCTCCCAGCGTCAGGCGATCGAAAAGGGGGTTTTTCTGTGCCCCAAGGATCGCGCCAGCAATGCCGTTGTCGCTGATTTTGATATTACCAAAAATATCACCGTGCCGTTTCTTGCCCGCCATAGCGTCTTTTCCTTCATCAACGCCTCTAGTGAACACAAAACAGCGCGGCGCATGATTTCTGATCTGGGGATAATCTGCCAGAGCGAGGCCGACGAGATAAATTCCCTGTCGGGCGGCAATCAGCAAAAGGTCATGATCGGGCGCTGGCTGGCCGAGGCGTCCAATCTGCTGGTGCTGGACGAGCCTTTTCAGGGCGTCGATATAAAGGCGCGCCGTGACATCGGCAATAAAATCCGTCAAAGCGCCAAAGGCAGGGCAACAATTGTTCTGGTCGCGGAAATGGATGAGGCGGTGGAAATCGCCGACCGGATCGTGGTCATGAACGACCACACCATTGTCGGAAACCATCCAAACAGCAACATAAATCTGGAACAGGTGCTGGCGGAGGTAGTGGGCCAGCAAAGCGAACCAACGGGCAATGACAAGCATGAACTCTGACAACTCAACCACCGATCAGAACCAGGCCAACATTCAGCGCAAAAACAAACTGATGCTGGTCGATCTTACCATCAAATATGGCTTTCTCGCCCTGGTGCTGGCCCTGATTATTTTTTTCAGCCTGTTCGCACAAGGTTTTGCCGGTCCCTACAGCGCCGTATTCATTTTTCAATCGGTCGCCATTACCGGCATTCTGGCCCTTGGCATAACCGTAACATTGGTGGTTGATGGTTTTGACCTCTCGATCGGGGCGGTCGCCACGACATCGTTGATGCTGTCTTCCTATGTCATGGTTGTCTGGGAAATGGGCGTTGTCGCCGCCGTCATATTCTGTCTGCTCGCGGGTGCGGTGATCGGGCTCATCAACGGGCTCTTGATCGTTAAAATGCGGGTTCCCGACCTGTTGGCGACCCTTGGCATGATGTTTTTGCTGATCGGCCTGCAACGTATTCCAACCGAAGGGCGCTCGATTGCCCAGGGCATGACCCTGCCCAACGGCGAGGTTGCCGGCGGCACTTTCTCCAAGGCGTTTCTGGCGCTTGGCCGTTACCGCTTTGATTTTTTCATCGATAAACTCATTCCGGTCTCAGTGATTGTCCTGCTGGTACTTGGCTTTGTGGTCTGGGTCTTCATGGAAAAGACCCGCCACGGCCGCTTGATGTATGCCATCGGCTCCAACGCCCGGGCGGCGAGCCTGGCCGGAACCAACGTCAATCGCTATAAAATTCTTGCCTATATGATTTCCGGCGTGCTTGCCTCGATCAGCGGCATTCTGCTTGCGGCCCGCCTCGGGCGCGGCGATATCGCTTCTGGCAATAATCTGCTGCTTGATTCAGTGGCCGCCGCCCTGATCGGCTATGCGGTTCTGGGGGCGGCAAAGCCCAATGTTTTCGGCACCATCATCGGCGCGCTTTTCATCGGCATCCTGCTTCAGGGCCTGACCATGATGAATGCTCCATATTACACCCAGGATTTCGTCAAGGGCGCGGTTCTGGTCGTCGCCCTGGTCTTTACCTTTGCCTTATCACGGCGCGGGGAAGCCCATTAAACCAAACAACAAACCACCAACCGGGAGAGAGAGAATGAAACTAACAAGGCGTTTATTTACCAAACTGGCCGGAGGCGCGCTCATGCTGGGCGCCGGGCTGTCATCGGCTTTTGCCGCCAGCGACATGCCGGCTCCGTTCGACAATCCGGGCGAGGTTAAAATCGCCCTGGTGCGCTATTTGTCCACTGGTGACTTTTTCCAGGCTTATTTGTCGGGTGTTGAAAAACAAGCGGCCGCGCTTGGGGTTGATCTTCGGGTTTTTGACAGCCGTCAGGATGCCGCCCTTCAGGCCGATATGGTTGACCAGGCAATCGCGCTTGGTGTTGACGGGATCATCGTTCAGCACGGTTTGACCGAATCGATGCAGGACGCGGTTCAGCGGGCGGTGGCAGCGGGCATCAAGGTCGTTGCCTTTGACGTGGACGTTAAAAACCCCGCCGTGCCTCAGGTCGAGCAATCCGACCGCGATCTGGCCCGTTTGGCGATCGAACAGATGATCAAGGACAATGGCACCTCCTTTAAAGCGGGTTATGTCTATGTTCCGGGAATTGCCCCGCTGGACCGGCGCGACGAAACATGGAGAGCTTTCAAGGAAAAATATCCCGGCATCGATCAGGTTGCCGAATTCGGCACCCTGGACAATCCGATCGCCAACTCGGTGGCCAATCAGGCCCGTTCGGTTCTGCAGGCAAATCGGGACATCACCGTTATGTTTGCTCCCTATGACGAATTCGCCAAGGGGGTAAAAATCGCCGTGGACGAAGCGGGTATGACCGATCAGATTACCATCTATTCGGCCGACGTCTCCACCGCCGACATCTCCGCCATGCTCGAGGTCGGCAGCCCCTGGGTCGCCACCGCCGCCACCAACCCCGCCGTTGTCGGGGAAGTTTCGGTGCGCACCCTGGCCATGTTGCTGGCCGGTGAGGATCCGGGCCATAATGTGATCATTCCGCCAACCCTGATCACCCAGCAAATGCTCCTTGATAATGACATCAAGAACATGGCGGACCTGTCGGCTAAATTGCCCCAGTTCGCCCATGCCGATGTGTCGGTTCCAGACTGGATGCCCCTGCCTTCGCGTAAGTAATGCGAAAAACAATGCGCGGACAAACAATGCGCAAAAAAATCAATGCGTGAAAAACGCATGAAATGACACCATTAATAGGGCGACGGGATTATTCCCGCCGCCCTTTTTGTAAAAGAGAGATGCTGAACAGGCTTTTACCTGACGCTTTTATACCCGCCAGCAACCCCGTTTTTGGAAAAAACAATCTGCCATAGCTGAATGTTGCGGGAGCGGAAAACGCCGGCGAACGACAACAAATAATAGCGCCACATACGATAAAACCTGTTGCCGAACTGGGCTTCGAATTTTGGCCAGGCGGCTTCAAAATTGTCGTACCAGGCCAACAATGTCCGGTCATAGTCGGCGCCGAAATTATGCCAGTCTTCCATCACCATCCGCCCTTCCGAGGCAGCTCCGATCTGCTTGATCGAGGGTAGCATGCCATTGGGAAAGATATATTTTTCAGCCCAGGGGTCACCATGGTTCTGGGTGATGTTGCCGCCGATCGTATGGAGCAGAAACAAGCCATCATCCTTGAGCAGCTGGCTTACCTTGTCAAAATAGGCCGGGTAGTTCTTGTATCCGACATGTTCGAACATGCCGACGGAAACCACATGGTCAAATTGCCCCTCAAGCTTGTGATAATCCTTTAGCTGTACCTCAAGATCCAGATCGCCAAAACTTTTGTTCGCATAGTCCGCCTGGCGTTCGGAAATGGTAACCCCAAGACCGGAGGCGCCAAATTTTTCAGCGCAATATTTCAGCGTGCCGCCCCAGCCCGACCCGATATCAAGAATGTGCTGGCCCGGTTGCAAGCCAATTTTGCGGCAGATCAGGTCCAGCTTGGCCTCCTGCGCCTGATCAAGAGTTTTTGCCCCCTGCCAATAGCCGCATGAATAAATCATCCGCTTGTCAAGCATTGCCTCGTAAAGTTCGTTGGAAATATCATAATGTTTCTGGCCGACCTCAAAGGCGCGCCAGCGCTGCAGGTTCAAAAGCATGCCCTTTATCAGCGAAACCATGACCGAAAAATCAAACTTTATATGTGACTGGATATCAGCCTCTGACAGGCGAAAAACCAACCCATCCAGTTCTTCACAATCCCACCAGCCATCCATATAGGCTTCGCCCAGGCCGAGCGTTCCGTGGGTTATCACGCGCTCGAACAATTTGTCATTGTGCACTTGGATATCCCAGGGCCGGCTACCATTGATCTTGATATCGGCCTGTTCAAGCAAACGGGAAAAAAAATCTTTTGACTTTTTACTCATTGGGTTACCTGGTTCCACTATCCGCAATTTGAAAAAAGCTACCCCGGTTTAACTTTGAATTGCAATGGCGATAAGTTTGCTTGCCCGGATAATTAAGCTTATGGATGCGGACCCGAAGCTATCCATGAAAATTTACCCAGTCTTGGCGTCAGCCATTTATCAACGCCATGGTAAAGTCCGGCCCGCGAAAAAAACAGCAGCGCAAAGACAAGCGCATAAATAATCGCGGTGCCGATATCTGTTGACCCGGGCACATATGGCCCCCCCAGCCCTTCGGCGGTGGACCATATGACCAGCGAAAACAAGGCGCCCCCGATATAGGAGAGATTGGAAAATATCCCCAGTAAAAGCGCAATCGCCAGCGCGGTTTCAGCACTTGCCGCCAGATAGGCGAAAACGGTTGGATTGACTTTGATCAGATCAAGCCAGAGATGGATCCACGCCTTGACCAGAAATGGCTGCCCGTCCTGCTTGCCGCTCAAATAGCTGACAAAATTTAGTATGAAATCAGGGCGCCATTTGAACTGGGCGTCGATCGCCCAGATCACCCCGAACAATATTCGCATTGTTCCGATGCCATTGGCGCGCCAGCCCTCAAAGGCTATCCCGTCACTCCGGTTTCGTTTCCCGGTACTGTAGTTTTGTTTTCGCGGGTCTTTTATTGCAAAATCAGCACCTGTTTTTACCAGAGACGCCATAAGTTTGACCATGATATATTCCTTTTCACCCTCTCCTGAACCAAAACCGTGCTCACGCCGCCAACCGGAAAAAAGCATGAAAGGAAAATGGGCAAAAAGCGTATATTTATACCGCCAACTCTTTTGGGGATGCCGATTTTTGCGGCTTGGGCGTCTTTAGCTGATATGGGGCTAAAACATAGTTTTTGTTAGGGTGGATCGCTTGAAAGTGAGCAAAATACAGCTTCTTGGGCCATCAAGTGTTGGCATTGTCAAACAACTGCCATAGGTTGAGTTTTACTGTTTTCAAGGCAAATGATTTTGGTGCAAATGGACCAGGCGCCCTACCAAAGCGAACCGGAAAAAGCCGCCGCGGCAAAACCAGACAAAACCGCCGCGGCAAAACTGGAAAAGCCAGCGGCGATTACACCGATGATGGCGCAGTTCTTTGAGATCAAGGCGGTTAATCCCGGCTATCTCTTGTTCTATCGGATGGGCGATTTTTATGAATTGTTTTTTGAAGACGCCGAAATCGCCTCCGCCGCCCTCAATATCGTTTTGACCACCCGCGGCAAGCATCTCGGGGTAGATATTCCGATGTGCGGGGTGCCGGTGCATGCGTCCCAGGATTATTTGCGCAAGCTGATTTCATTTGGTCACCGGGTGGCCATTTGCGAGCAGATGGAGCCACCGGCCGAGGCCAAGAAACGCGGCGCCAAATCGGTGGTCAGGCGCGAGGTGATCCGTCTTGTTACCCCCGGAACCCTGACCGAAGACGATTTGTTGCCGGCCAAAAACAATAATTTTTTGGGCGCGCTGGCCATGATCGCCCATGCTGAAGATGATTTTGCCCTCGCCTGGGCCGATATTTCTACCGGAGAAACCTTTGTTGCTGATTTTTGCGGCGACCGGCTGGCTGATGAATTGGGGCGTCTTGATCTGGCCGAATTGATTGTCGGTGAAACCACAAATCAGTTCATAAGAGACAATGATTTATTTGCCCAGGGGTTGGTGCACAATGTCACTTTGGCCCCGGAGGAAAGTTTTGACAGTGAGGCGGCGCGCAAGATTTTGCGCGAAACTTTTGCCGATCTTGACCCGGGCAGTTTCACCCGCGCCGGGCGTGCCGCTCTCGGGGCGCTGGTTTCTTATGTCGCCAACACCCAGAAAACCGGCGCTTTGGCGCTACGCAGTCCCAAAATCGAAACTGGCGACAATTTGATGCAGATCGATCTGGCCACCAGAGCCTCGCTTGAGGTGCTGGTGACCAATTCGGGCGCAACAAAAGGCTCGCTGCGCCAGGCGATCGACAAAACCATCACCGCCGCCGGCTCGCGTCTTTTGGCGCGTCGTCTGGCGGCACCGCTGGTTTCGCCCGTCGCCATCAACAAACGCCTTGATATGGTTGAAACCTTTGTCAATGACACCATGGCGCTCGGCACATTGCGCCAGGCTTTACGCAATGTGCCTGATTTGACCCGGCCCTTGACCCGTCTGGCGCTCGGGCGCGGCGGCCCGCGCGACCTGGCCAATGTCGGGCTGGCGATCGCCAGCGCCAGGGATGTTGCCGCCATGCTGGCCACAATGCTGGCTGACAAACCAGAAATGGCAAAAGGCCTGGTTGATCTGATGGCTATTCTTGAAAACGCCCCCGGGGATATTGCCGCCAATATTGGGTCGGCAATTGTTGATCAGCCGCCGCCCTTGACCAAGGATGGTGGATTTGTCCGTCCGGGCCATGATCAGCAACTTGATGGCCAGCGCGCGCTCGCCAGCAAAAGCCGCACCATCATAGCGCAACTACAGGCCCGTTTGGCGGATGAAACCAAAATCAAGGCGCTAAAGATCAAGCACAACAAAGTGCTTGGTTTTTTTATTGAGGTTCCGGCCCAGCATGGTGCCCTTTTACTCAAGGAGCCTTTTGCCCAAAGCTTCATTCACCGTCAGTCGATGGCCAACGCCATGCGCTTCACCACCGGCGAGCTGAGCACTTTGGAAGGCCAAATCGCCCAGGCCCAGAGCACGGCATTGAATATTGAACTGGAAATTTTTGCCGCCCTTTTGCACCAGGTGCTCGCCGCCAGCGACAAATTGCAACAGGTCGCCGACGCGCTGGCCGAAATTGATCTGACCCTGGCTCTGGCGACCCTGGCCGCCGAGAACTCCTATGCCCGGCCGTTGATTGATAATTCGCTCGAGTTCAAGATCAGCGCCGGCCGGCACCCGGTGGTTGAACAGACCCTGAACAAGCTTGGGCAAACCTTTGTCGCCAATGATTGCGATCTTGGCGGTCAAATCATTGCGCGCAATAAAAAAACCGGCAATGCAGTAAAGGAAGGCGGCCAGCTCTGGCTGGTCACCGGGCCCAATATGGGCGGTAAATCGACCTTTTTGCGCCAGAATGCCCTGATCGCAATTCTGGCCCAGATCGGCTCTTTTGTCCCGGCCGCCTCGGCCCATATCGGGGTTCTGGACCGCTTGTTTTCGCGCGTCGGGGCGTCTGATGATATTGCGCGCGGTCGTTCCACCTTCATGGTGGAAATGGTTGAAACCGCCGCTATTCTTAACCGGGCCACCAATCGCTCGCTGGTGATACTGGATGAAATAGGTCGCGGCACCGCAACTTTTGACGGGCTGTCGATCGCCTGGGCCACCGCCGAGGCGCTGCACGAAACCAATGCCTGCCGGGCATTGTTCGCCACCCATTTTCACGAGATGACCAGTCTTTCCAAAACCCTGGCGCGGGTTTCCAATCATACCATGAAGGCGCGCGAATGGCGCGGGGATGTGGTTTTTCTGCACGAGGTTGCGGCCGGGGCCGCCGATCGTTCCTATGGCATTCAGGTGGCCCGGCTCGCCGGATTGCCCGAAGCGGTGCTGGAGCGCGCCCGCGCCGTGCTAACCGTATTGGAAAGTCAGCCTACCGGAACAGCGGGCATCGTGCTAGAAGACTTACCATTGTTTTCTCATGTCCCCCGGACCCTGGCCCCTGAGAGCAATCCGGTGCTTGATATGGTGGATGGTTTGCGCCCCGATGAGTTGACCCCGCGTCAGGCCATTGATTTTGTTTATGAGTTGAAGAAGGCACGAGATGCCAGTAGCTGTGATTGAACATCAACCCGCAAAAAAACCCGCAAGAACCTTTAAGCTGCAAGCAGCGCAAACCATTATTGACCAGGCGTTAGAGGCAATCGGCGAAAAAAATCCGGCCAGCAACGAGGCTCGCGCCATTTTGCTCAAACAGCTCAAGATGACGCTTAAACAGGCAAGAAAAACCAGCGAGATTGATCTGCTCAACGATCACCACGGCACCGCCTGCGCGCAAAACCTGTCTTTGTCGGAAGACGAAATAATTCGCGCAATCTATATGTTTGCCACCAAATATGTGTTTACCGCCGACAATCCCTCAAGCTCGGAAACCATTTCGATTGCCGCGGTTGGCGGCTATGGCCGGGCCACCCTGGCCCCGGGATCTGATATCGATTTGCTGTTTGTCCTGCCCTACAAGCAAACCGCATGGGGCGAACAGGTTACCGAATATATTCTTTATATGCTGTGGGATCTTGGTCAGAAGGTCGGCCATGCCGTGCGCTCTGTTGATGAATGCATGCGCATGGCCAAAACAGACATGACGATTAGAACCGCAACGCTGGAAGCGCGGTTTCTGATTGGCGACAAATCGCTGTTTGAAGAAATGTCGCAACGCTTTGAAGCCGAAATTGTTGCCGGAACCGGTCCCGAATTCATTGCCGCCAAGCTGGCTGAGCGCGACGCGCGCCATGAGGCCTTGGGCAATACGCGCTATGTGGTCGAGCCCAATATAAAGGATGGCAAGGGGGGCTTGCGCGACCTTAATACCCTGTTCTGGATCGGCAAATATTTTTACCGTGTCAAATCGAGCGCCGAGTTGGCGGAAAAGGGTGTTTTTTCCAAGTCGGAATTGCGCCTGTTTGAAAAATCCGAGGATTTCTTGTGGGGCGTGCGCTGCCACATGCATTTTCTGACCGGAAGGGCCGAGGAAAAACTGCACTTTGACCTGCAACCGGAAATGGCCAAGCGGCTTGGCTTTGCCAACCGCGCCGGCATGCTTTCGGTCGAAAGGTTTATGAAGCGCTATTTTCTGGTGGCCAAGGATGTCGGGGACCTCACCCGCATGTTTTGCGCCTCACTGGAATTCGCCCACGCCAAACAGCCCCATATTATCGGGCGGATCCTGTCGCACTGGAGCAAGGACACCCGCAAAATTCGTGGTCAAAAAGATTTTATCGTTGAACGCGGCCGCATCAATACCGCTTCCGACAATGTGTTTGCCAACGACCCGCTCAACCTGATCAAGATATTCTGGCTGGCAGCGCGCGAAGATATCATGTTTCACCCCGAAGCTTTGAAGCAGATTTCGCGTTCGTTGCGCGCCATTAACCGTGAGGTGCAAAATGACCGGCGCGCCAATGATTGGTTTGTCGAAATCCTGACCACGCCCAAATCGGCGGAAAGGGTTTTGCGCCGGATGAACGAAAGCGGGGTTTTGGGCCGCTTCGTGCCTGAATTCGGTAAAATAGTCGCCCTGATGCAATTCAACATGTATCACCATTATACGGTGGACGAACATTTGATCCGTTCGGTCGGGGTCATGGCCGGAATTGCCAATGGCAAATATAAAAACGAATTGCCCCTGACCCACGAACTGATGCCGACCCTTAACGACACCAGGCTTATTTATATCGCGCTGTTTTTGCACGACATCGCCAAGGGGCGTCAGGAAGACCATTCGATTGCCGGGGAAAAGGTGGCGCGAAAACTGGGACCGCGCTTTGGCCTTTCCCCGTCCGAGACCGAAACCGTCGCCTGGCTGATCCGCTATCATTTGATCATGAGCGAAATCGCCCAGTCACGCGATATTCAGGACCCGGAAACAGCGCGCGCATTTGCCGATCTGGTGCAAAGTCCGGCCCGCCTGGCCTTGTTGATGATCTTGACCGCCTGTGACATTCGCGCGGTCGGCCCCGGGGTGTGGACGGGCTGGAAAGGTTCGCTGTTGCGCGCACTTTATTATGCGACCGAACCATTATTGTCCGGCGGCCATTCCGTGGTTGACCAGAAACAATGGGTCAAGGAAGTAAAGGGCAAGCTGGCCGCAGCTTTAAGCAATGAATGGTCTAAAGAAGAAATAGCGGCCTATAGCGCCCGTCATTACACCCCATATTGGCTGAGAACCGACCCGGCATTGCAGATTGAACATGCCCGGATGGTCAAGGCGGCTGATCAATCGGGAGAAAAATTCGCCGGCAATTGCGCGGTCAAGGAATTTGAGGGGATTACCGAGGTTTCCTTTTATACCGCCGATCATCCGCGGCTGTTGTCATGGATTGCGGCGGCATGCACCATGTCCAATGCCTCAATCGTTGGCGCTCATATCTCCTCGATGCGTGATGGTTATGCGCTTGATACGTTCCGCCTGCGCCGGGCCTTTAATTCCGACGAGGACGAAAATATCCGGGCTTGCAGAGTGATTGCAACGGTCAAGCAACTGCTTAATGGCAGCCGTTATATTCCGTCTGACCTGGGCCGGGATTCGCGGCTCAACCGGCGTTTGAAGCCGTTCAAACTGCCGCCTGACATTCTGATTTCAAATGCGCTGTCCAAAAAGTTTACGGTAATCGAGGTTTCGGGGCTGGACCGGGCCGGTCTGCTTTACGGGCTGACGCGCGAGTTGGCCGATCTAAATTTGAGTATCGGGTCGGCCCATATCGGCACTTATGGCGAAAAGGCGGTCGATGTGTTTTATGTTACCGATTTGACCGGGGCCAAGGTTGAAAATCCGGCCCGCCAGAAGCGTATTCGTGACCGCCTGATCAGTGTTCTGGAGCCCGATAGCGATGATGCGCAAAAGGCTGGATAAGCGTTTTTTATGAAGCTTTATCGTAATTTTATCAGCGTTGGCGCACCGTCTGGCCCTGAAAAGTGCCGGGTGGTTTTCAGCCAAGGCCAGGCGCACAAAAGGTTTTCTGGCCCTGAAAAGTGCCAGGTGGTTTTCAGTCAAGAGCGTTTTCAGGATAAGTGGACCCACTTATCCGGTTCGAAAACGCGACCAAACAAAGGTCTGGAGCCTGGGTTTTTGGTCAATAAAAACCAACGGGATCCAGCCCAGGCGCAGGAAAAATCATCGCGTTTAGCGGGGTGGTTTTGGCAATGAACCTTTATCGTAATTTTATCAGCGTTGGCGCACCGCCTGACCCTGAAAAGTGCATGGCGGTTTTCAGTCAAGGTCAGGGGCAGGAAAAATCATCGCGTTTAGCGGGGTGGTTTTGGCAATGAACCTTTATCGTAATTTTATCAGCGTTGGCGCGATGACCATGCTCTCGCGCCTGTTGGGCTTTGTGCGCGACATAATGCTGGCCTCGGTTTTAGGTACCGGGCTGGCCGCCGACGCCTTTGTGGCCGCGTTTCGCTTTCCCAACCTGTTCAGGCGCCTGTTTGCCGAAGGAGCCTTTAATGCCGCCTTTATTCCCCTGTTCGCCGGGGCGCTGGAAAGAAAGGGCGTTTTGGCGGCGCGCGATCTGGCGGCGCGCATCATTTCCTGGCTGGTGGTATTTTTGCTCGTTCTGACCATTATCGCTGAAATCTTCATGCCCCAAATCATGTTGCTGTTCGTGCCCGGTTTTGGCAATGACGCGGAAAAATTCCAGCTCACAATATTGCTGGCCCGGATATCTTTTCCCTATCTGGCATTGATGTCGCTGATGGCGGCCTATGGGGCGCTGCTAAATGGTCTGGGCAAGTTTCTCGCCGCCGCCTTTGCCCCGGTCATGCTCAATGTGGTGCTGGTTGCGGCGCTGATTTTACTGATCATACTTGGTCGCGGCCAGCGCGACGCCGCAACTTTTTTGACGTTTGGGGTTTTGATCGGCGGGGTCGGGCAATTGGCCATTGTCATCTGGGCGCTGGAGCGCATGGGGTTTTTCCCTGAAATGCGTTTGCTTGAATGGGACAAGGATATCAAACGCTTCTGGATGCTGGCGCTGCCGGCCATTGTTTCCGGCGGGGTTACCCAGATCAATATTTTTGTTGGCACCATCATTGCGTCAGGTGCGGCCAGCGCCATTTCCTATCTTTATTATGCCGACCGGCTCTATCAGTTGCCGCTTGGAATAATCGGCATTGCCATCGGGGTTGCCCTGTTGCCCGAATTGTCGCGCCATTTAAAGGGCGGGCGTCATCAACAGGCGCGGGAGGCCCAGCATAAATCGCTGCTTATCGCCATGATGCTGGTCATGCCGGCGGCCGCGGCCTTGTTTGTTTTGGCCCAGCCAATTGTTTCGGTTTTGTTTGAACGCGGAGCATTTGACGCCAAGGCCACTTTGGCCACCGCCGCCGCTTTGACAGCTTTTGCCGCCGGCCTGCCCGCCTTTGTCCTGATCAAAGTGTTTCAACCCGGTTTTTTTGCCCGCGAAGACACCATGACCCCGACTATTCTGGCGGTAATTTCCGTTGTCATAAATATTGCTCTTTCCCTGCTGCTGTTCTCCCGTTTTGCCCATGTCGGCATTGCCATTGCAACTTCGGTCTCCGCCTGGCTTAATGCGCTTAGCCTTGTTGGCATTCTTGGGCTGCGCGGGCATTTTCGGCTTGCTGCGGCGCAATGGCGCCAGCAGGGGTTGATATTGACGGCGAGTTTAGCAATGGGCTTTGTGCTCTGGATCAGCGCCAACGCCCTGAAATGGGTTCTGGTCGGCTCCTACCCGGCGCTGATTGAATTTTTGGCGCTGGGCATTCTGGTTGCTGGCGGGATGATGTTTTATTTTCCCACCCTGCATTTGCTTGGCGTTGTGCGTTTTGGCGAACTGGTTCGCCAAATGCGCCGCTAAAATTTTGGCCGGTAGCCAAGCAGCCTGAGCGCGTTGATCGTCACTAAAACGGTGGCTCCGGTATCGGCCAGAATTGCCATCCACAACGTGGTCGCCCCCAGGATGGTGGTAACCAGAAACACCGCCTTTAGCCCCAGGGCAATGGTGATGTTTTGATGGATGTTGGTCATGGTCGCCCGCGAAAGCTTGATCAGGGCCGGAACATCGGAAATTTTTTCATGCAACAGGGCGGCGTCGGCGGTCTCCAGCGCCACATCGGTTCCCCCACCCATGGCAATGCCGATATCGGCGCTGGCCAGGGCTGGTGCATCATTGATCCCGTCACCGACCATGGCGACAGGCCCATCGGTTTTGAACTTTGCAATTGCCACAAGCTTGTCTTCGGGCAAAAGTTCGGCTTCAACCTCTATGCCCAACTGTTTAGCCAATGCGCTACCGGTGCGCTTATTGTCCCCGGTCAGCATCACCGCTGAAACGCCCAGATCGCTGATGTCGCGCATCGCTTTTATCGCCCCGTCGCGCAACTCATCGCGAAGAGCCATAACGCCCAGAAGCGTATCATCGGCAATAACCACGGCAATGGTTTTGCCTTCTTCTTCCAGCGCCGCAATGATCTCGTTCTGCTCAGTAGAAAAAGCGACCATTTCAGCGCCAAAGCGCGGTGAGGCAACGCTAATGGTCTTGCCTGTTACCTTGGCGCGTACCCCGCGTCCGCTCAGGGCCTCGCTGTCACTGGCCTCCGGGATCGTGATATCAAGGTTTTTTGCCTCTTCAACAATGGCCACGGCCAGCGGATGTGAAGAGCTGGCCTCGACCGCGCCCGCCATCTTGAGCATTTCTTGTTTGGTGCCGGAGAAAACCTTGATGTCGGTTACTTTGGGCTTTCCCTTGGTCAGGGTGCCGGTTTTGTCAAAGGCGATCCTGGTTACCTTGCCGATCGCTTCAAGCACCGCCCCGCCCTTCATCAACAGGCCCTGGCGCGCCCCTGAAGATATGCCCGAAGTAATCGCGGCCGGGGTTGAAAGCACCAAGGCGCACGGGCAGCCGATCAACAATATCGCCAACCCCTTATAGGTCCACTCGCCCCACTCGCCACCAAAGAAAAGCGGCGGCAAAACCGCAATCAGCGTCGAAAAAACAATCACTCCCGGGGTATAATAGTTGGAAAACTTCTCGATGAACCGTGCCGTTGGCGCTTTTGACGCCTGGGCGTCCTCGACCATTTGCAAAATGCGCGAAATCATGTTGTTTTCCGCCGCTTTTTCCACTTTGAGCCGGATCACCCCTTCGGCGTTGATCGAGCCGGCAAAAACGCTGTCACCAACCCCTTTGCGCTTTGGGATCGATTCGCCGGTAACACTGGCTTCATCGATTGCCGAATTACCGCGTACAATAATTCCGTCGGCAGGAACCCGGCCGCCCGGGCGAACCTCGACAATATCGCCGATCGCAAGACTGTCGGCGGCAACTTCCGTGGCCATATTGTCGCCATCAACGATAAGAAAAGCAGTCTTGGGCACCAGATTGGCCAGCGCCTGCACCGATTTGCGCGCTTTGGCCGCCGCCAGCATTTCCAGCATTTCCCCGATTGAGAACAGGAATACCACAACCGCCGCTTCCGCCGATTGCTCAATGAATATCGCCCCGATAACGGCAATGGTAACCAGGGTTTCAATGGTAAAGGGCTTGCCGGCAATGGTGCTGAGCACCGACTTGCGGGCAAAGGGCACCAGCGCCAAAAGGGCGGCGGCCGAAAACGCATAAAAAGCGTATTGCGGCAGGGTAAAAGCCAAAACCCAGGCCAGGGCCAAAAGCCCGCCCGAGGCAATCACCAAACGGCCCTTGGCGGTTTGCCACCAGTGCTGGTCGGCGGGACCGGGCTTTTCGCCGGGGGTTGAAACCTTATAGCCCAATCGCTCGACTACTTTGGAAACGTCGGCAGCACTGGTTGTTTTTTCATCAAATTCCAGCTTCAGCTTCTGGCTGGTATAATTGACCGATACATTGTCAACCCCATCCAGGGCGCACACCGCGCCTTCGATTTTGCTGGTGCAACTGGCACAATCCATGCCCTCAACCTGCAATGTCAACTGGTTCGCCATCACGAGTATCCTTATCGCGTTTCATATGTTGGAAACGTAATATGAAACCTCTAGCGACTATAGCTTCAAGAGGAAAAATGGCGCTCAAAGCAAATATGATTAAAAAATCATCCCCGGGCGGGATTTTCGCTATTGATCCAGTTGATCGAGCAATTGTTTGATTTTTTCGACCTTGGGCAGATGGCGCGAATAAAGGGAAAAATTAAAGGTCATGTGTTCGCGACCCGGAGCAAAAACACACATGTTGAACCCGGGATGAAACGTGCCGCAATATATCGGCTCCATCAGTTGGCCGGTAAGCTCGCCGCCCAGCCTTTGTGGCGGCACCAGCGAAAGGGTAAGGTGATAGCCGGCATTGAAGCGGTATATCCGGTCCGAATATAAAAACGGCAAGATGGCATAAAAACGCCGGTGCATGGCAAACATGGCATTAAGCAGACTTTGGGTTGCGCTGAGATCGCGTGCCTCGGCTCGCGCGATTTGTGTGTCAACAGTTTTGGCGAAGGTTTCAAACTCGTTCGAAACCGGAAATTTTACCCCGATCATGCGGAACTGAAAAAAACTGTCATTCGTCTGTACGTCGGAAGCCAGGTTGAGGTCGGCATACATGGTGGAAATTTTTCGCCGCGAAAACCCCTTGCCATTATCGTTGAGAACAAAGGTTGAAACGGCAAACATCAAATTGCGCTGGGACATGTTCAGCCTGGCGGCGATGCGGCGCAGCTTGGCCCGCTCAACCGAAAACGCCCGATATCCGACATCACTTGCCCGCGGCGCCAAAATCCAGGCGCCCAACAATTGCAGTGGGGTCAATATTGCCGCCAGTGCGGTAAAATAAATCCTGTGCCAAAACGACTTTGGCGCCGGTTTTTCAACTTTCGCCTCACGCTCCACCGATTTGGAGCGCGACAACAGCGCTGAATCCGCCCCCTCGAACAGGGCGTGGATCGACAATATCAGGATCGCCGAGCGTCGCCCCTTATTGTCCGGCCCGTCCGGCAAGACAACCGCCTTGACGCGAAACATCGGCAGATCGGGATTGTCAAATATTTCAGTGCCCGCCATGTTCCAGTTTTCAGGATAATTTTCCAGCGTTTCCACCTGTTCAAGCGAGGTTATTTCAGCAAGAACCTCCTGGCTCATTTCCCTTGTGGCTCCGGCGGGGCTGAAACAATCGGAAAGCTGGGGCGCCAGATTGCACAAATTGGCCGCCATCTGTTTCAGATCGTTCATGCCGACCGGCTCTTGAGAAAACGCGGTGAAAAAAACCGTTTGCCGGGCCTGATAGCAATACCATTGATTGTCGGTAAAAGTGGCCAGCGTTGTCTCAAGGTTTTTTGTCTGCATGGTGGGTTTTCTGTCTGTGGAGGCAAAGCCATCGCTGGTTGATAAATTGGTCAAGTCCGGTCTCGTGTTTTTGTGGCAGACAACAAATGGCGCGTTTTTCAAACTCTACAGGGTTGCGCCCATTTGACCAGAGGCAATTTAATTGCCGGCATTTTTGACTTCCCCGTCCCAGCGCGCCAACAGTCGTGCCCGGGTGTCTGGAGATCCATAGGTGGCAAAATCATAGTCTATCAGCTTGATCGCCGCCAGATCGGGGCTTTCAGGGGCAACCAGGGATTTGACGTTTGAAGGCACCTGATATGATTTGACCTCAATGGCGCGCGATTGAATATCGGGGCGCAAGGCAAACTCGACCCATTGTTTGGCCAGCCCGGGATTTTTGGCCCCGGTAATGACGCTTACCGCTCCAACCTCATATCCCGTGCCCTCGCATGGGGCAACAATTTTAAGCGGAAAGCCCAGGGAGATCAGCTTGGCCATATCGTGCATGAAGCCGATCGAGATTGTGGTTTGACCGAGCGCGACCGCTTTTGACGGGGCGGAACCCGAGCTGGTATATTTGCTGACATTCTTGCCTATTTCCACCAGCAGGCGGAACGCTTCGTCTTCCCCGAATAATTGCACAAAGGTTGCCAGCTCGGTATAGGCGGTGCCCGAACTGTTGGGATCGGCCACCTCTATTTGTCCGTCATAGGCGGGGTTGGCCAGATCTTTCCAGCACTTGGGAGCCGCAAGGCCCTTTGCCGCCAAAAGTTTCCAATTATAGGCAATGCCCAGCGCCCCGGCATAAACGCCAAAGGTTCTGCCCCCGGAAATGGCCGACATGTTTTGCGCCCAGCCCAGCAGATCGGAAATATCGATATTTATCGGCTGGGTCAGCCCCTCGGCCGCCGCGATCAAATGCGGGTCCCCGGTCCCCCCCCACCACACATCTATTTTGGGGTCTGATGCCTGGGCGCGGATCTGGGCCAGCGTTTCCCCGGTGCTTTTGCGCACCATTATCACCCTGGCTCCGCTCTCTTGTTCAAAAGCTGTGGCCATCAGAGTGCACCAGTCCGGCTGGGCCGAGCAAACGACATTCAGTTCTTGTTGGTCTTGACGCTCCTGGGCGATAACAGCCCTGGGGACGGCGCTGGCCATGCCAATGACGGCCAGTGCAACAAGTTTCAAACCCGGTTTCATTGCTTTCTCCGACATCGGTGCAAATGCTTTTTTTAGAATAGTTCCAATTTTTATTTGAAGAAAAGCAAAAAAACCCTAGATTACAAAAAGGCAGAGTTATGAGTGTTTAATGTCACAAGAGTTAAAAACCAGAATTGCGATCGTTGATGATGATCCCGGCGTACGAGAAATGCTTGCTGATTTATTGCACAGCCACGGATTTGAACCATTGCCGCTTGCCGGGGGCAAGGATTATTTCGCCCTTGGAGAAAACCCCGGTATTGACCTGGCGATCATTGATCTGAGGCTGGATGGGGAAAGCGGGCTGACCCTGGCTAAAAACATCAGGGCCAGCCAGGATATTCCGATAATGATGGTCACCGGCATTGGTGATGAGGTCGACAAGATTATCGGGCTTGAGACCGGCGCCGATGATTATTTGATGAAGCCGTTCAACCCGCGCGAGCTTATTGCCCGTATCCGGGCGATCCTGCGCCGCTATAATATCGGCATTTCGCGCAAGAGTGCATCCAGGCAGGCCCAATTTGGCAACACAATTCATTTTGGCGACTATATAGTTGATCTTGACCAGCGTGATTTGCGCAAAATCGATGGCGAGGAAATTTCGCTGACAAATTCGGAATTCCGCCTGCTGGAATATTTTGCCAGAAATCCCAACCGGATAATCGAGCGGGTGGAATTGCTCGGCCAGCTTGGCTCCGACCTGTCCCAATATGTCGACCGGACGGTGGATGTCATCATTTTGCGCCTGCGTCGCAAGATCGAGCCGATACCCTCCAAGCCGGTTCATCTGCAAACCCGGCGCAAGCGCGGCTATATTTTCGTGGTTGCGAACGAAAACGGCAATAGGGGATGAGTGGGCGCACAGCCTTTCTCAAGCCGTTCAACACGATCGCGATGCGCTTGCTGCTCGCCCTTGCCGCCCTTGCAGCCACCACCTTGTTTGTCGGCATGATTGCCTGGTACTGGCTGGACCGGACAAATATCAAGCTTGAACAATTGCACCAGCAAACCCTGGCCGAGGTTGCCCGTTCGCTCGAATTGGCCAAGCGATCCTCCAACCTTGCCACATCGGCGCCGTTTCTGTTCAACCAGAAATCATCCTATCTGGTTAAAACCGAAGGAAACCGCTTGTTGCAGCTTTTTGATCAGGCGCAAGGCATGTGGGGCAAGGTCAACGCGCAAAAACTGGGCGCGACCGAATTATATCAAATCGAGCAGAAAATATCCGCCAATCTGGACACCATGAAACTGGCGATTTCGCAATTGGTGAAGCTGGCGGACGATCTCTCGCAAACCCGCGACGAAACCAGGGCCATTATTGCCCAATTGGTGCAAATCGAACGCCTGGCCAGCGCCAATATGAACATAAGCCACGCGCAAGAGGCGGATATGACCGGATGGAGGTGGCTGCAATCGACCTCCAACCTGCTGGCAGTGGCGGCCAAGGCGGAGAGCTATCTTTCACTGGGCGAGTACCGGCGCCGCTTTGTTTTATTGCTTGAAAAGGAACGGGCGGCGGGCGGAGCCATCGCCACTAAGAGCCAGTTTTTACAATTGGAGCGGATTGCCAATGGCAATCAGGGCCTGTTCGCCACCCGTCGCAAATTTCTTGCCGATAATCTCAAGGCCCACAATGCGTTGTTCAGAATTCGCGCCGGAGCCAACGGGCTCAATGATCTGATCGGAGAACTTGTCAACGCCGCTCAAATTCAAATTGGCGAGCGGCGCAAGGAAACCCAGAACTATATTGCCTATGCGCAAATCTCGATTTTTCTGGTTGTAATGGCCAGCGTTTCACTGGCCCTTATATCGGCGCTTTATGTTTCCGGCTATGTCACCAAAAATATCAATCTGATCGCCAGCGCCATGTCCAGACTGGCCAGTGGCGACCATAGTTCGCAATTGCCGCGCAAAACCTTGCGCCGCAAGGCCAGGCAGGATGATGAAATAGGCGAATTGCTCGACGCGTTTCGCATTTTCCGCGCCAACGCCTTGCGCCTTGCCCGTTCAAACCGGCAACTGCACCAGAAAACCGCTTTGTTTGCCAGCATATTTGACAATATCAATGTCGGCATAGCCATTACCTGCCCGGACGGTAAACTGGTCGAATGGAACCCGCATTTTCCCAAGGTTCTCAAGCTTGAACATGTAACCGGAGAGCCGGCACTGCCCAAAAAGGGCGAGCGGATCGCCTGTATTGTGCTCAGATCGCCATTTTCATTGCCCCAGGCAATGGTCGGGCCAACAGACAAAAAAATCAGCTATGGCGAACTAAGTAGCGAATTTGGCCAGGTGGTTGAGGTGCGCGCCGACACCCTTCCTGATGGCGGCACCGTGTGGATGTTTTCAGACTCAACCGAGCGCAAGCGGATTGAAGAGCGTCTGGCCAGGTTTCAGCGCCTTGAGAGTCTCGGCCAGCTCACCGG
>UOEO01000030.1_pt1 | contig 22704 bp, 18 predicted proteins | sample 1989881 | NCBI WGS metagenome assembly UOEO01 (sample SAMEA4712198, study PRJEB27164) | hydrothermal vent metagenome | biome: marine basaltic hydrothermal vent biome; feature: marine hydrothermal vent; material: mineral | place: Pacific Ocean | collected 2011-06-14/2011-07-23 | depth 1691 m
GCAAGGGCCGACGGCGGCGGGATTCTTTTGCCTCGCGCGCCGTACCACAATCAACATGACGGGCTAAAACCGCCCTATGTTGATTGCTGGCGCTCCGGCGGGGCGCCGGGCTACCGGCGGCTCGCTCTTCGCTCGCAGGCTTCGCCTAAATTCTTTTTCCATTCTTTGTATGGACACGTTCCTCGGCGGGGGTGCCGGGGACGGGAGCATAGCGACCAACGGCGGCGCGAATAAAAGAGCCAGGAGCACAGCGACCAACTCCGGCGCGAATTAAACAACCGCCCCGCTCTTTTGCGCTCAAGCTTCGCCGCGTTGATCTTTTTGGCCCGCCGCTTTGAAATCAGGCTCGCTTTCCGGCTGCGCCGGCTTGTTGTCCAGACCCAGAACAAACAAGGCCGCCACCAGCAAAATTATCGCAACCATCAGATAAATCTTGTGAAACCCGGCAAGTTCACCGATGCCGGTTTTGCTTTCAATAGCAAGCATGCTCCCGGCAATGGCACTACCAACCATGATCCCAAAGCTGGAAAAAAGACTTACCAGGCTTTGCGCCGACGCTTTTTCCCGTTCGCTTGTTTGATGCAGCACAATATATCTTATCGGCGCTCCCGACATCGCACTCAATCCAAGGCCCAAAACCAGCTGATAGCCAATAAACTCGGCCAGCGTGTTGGCTGAAATCATCAGCGCCGCGCCAATTCCCGTTACCAACGCCCCGAACAAAAGCACCTTTTTTGCCCCGACCTTGTCGACAAGCATCCCGGCCGGCCCGGTGAACAAAAACATGCTTATTGCCGTTGCAATGATAAGCGTTCCCGCCAAACCGGCCTTTATATCAAGCACAACCATTGCATAAAAAGGCAAAAACACCAGCCCGGCCTCGGTCATGCCACGAGTAAAGGAAAGCACAAAGGAAATATTTAATTGACTGTTGCGAAAGAATTTCAATGGAATAATTGGTGCTTTTGGATATTTCTCAACAAAAAAGAAAATCACCAACACAACAATACTGGCCACAAGGATATTTACATCAACCCTGTTCAAACCATAAGTCAGCATGACCAGACCGGCGCCAAGAATTCCCATCCCCAGCCAGTCAAATGGTTGCGGATGAACAGCCATGGTTTTATCAAGAATTTTCCAGATCAGAACCAGAACCAGCAGCGAGAGAACAAAGCTCACGTAAAATATTGAGTTCCAGCCATACCACTGGGTCATCCAGCCCCCGATCAACGGACCGATAATGGCGGCAACGCCCCACACCATGCCGATAAACCCCAACGCCATGCCATGGCGCTCTTTGGGGAAGGTCTTGCCGATGACGGCGCTGGCAATCGGAAAAAGCCCACCGGCGCCAAGGGCTTGCAATCCCCTTGCTATCAAGAGATGCGTCAGGTTTTGTGAAAAACCGGCAAACAGCGACCCGATGGCAAACAATGCTATATTTATCAATAAAACGTTCTTGCGGCCATATTTGTCAGACAACGAACTCATCAGCGGAACCGCAAGCACGTAAACCAAAATATAAAGGGTAATGATCCAGGACAGTAAAGCGTCCGAAATATTCAAATCCCTGGCAATATCGGGAAGCGCCGGAGAAACTATCGATATATCAAGCGCGCCAAGAAAAACCCCGAGCATCAACGCCAACAGAACAAGCCATTGCTTTCTTGATATTTCAGCCCTTTTTTGCTCAGACGGCATAGGCAAACCTCCACAATATGGTTTTGTGTTTCAATTCACCCCTCCAGGAAAAATCATGCCGGCCCGACTTATACCAAGCATTACTCTCTTTGGTATTAGTCGCTGATCGGCTCTCTTAAAGACGCCTTTTGCAACGCATCGTCAAACACCGTTTCAGGTTGTGCCCCCGACAGCGCAAAGGAATTGTTGAAAACAAAAAACGGCACCCCGGAAACTCCCATCTCCGCGGCCCATTTCGCCTTTTGTTCAACCTTTGTAATCGCCTCGGAACTATGTAGCAATTCCGCGGCCTCCTTGCGCTCAAACCCGTGCGCCAGCGCCAGGGTTTCGAGCACATCGATGTCCGAAATATTCAGCCCGTCAATATAGCACGCATGGCTTATCGCGCTGGCCAATTGATGCTGGCTTCCCTTTTCGCCCGCCGCCTCGATCAGGGCCAGCGCCCGCTGCGACGGATAACGGGTTTTCTGCTTGCCCATATCAAGCACCAGCCCTGATGATCTGGCCTCATCTTGCAGCCGTCTCCACATATCATCAGGCAGCCGGCCATATTTGCGGGTAAGCATTTCAACGACATCCTCACCCTCTTTCGGGGTATTGGCGTCAAGCAAGAACGGATGATAGACAATGGAGATAACCGCGCCGGTATCAAGGCGCGCCATCGCATTGTCAAGCCGCTTTATGCCAACCAGGCACCATGGGCAAACCGGATCGGAAAAAATGTCGATCTTTATATCGGCAATTCCAAACATCGGGCCCTAAATCAATGCCTGAGCGCCTTGATGATGTTTTCGGTCATTTTCTTGGCGTCGCCAAACAGCATCATGGTGTTGTCGCGGAAAAACAATTCATTCTGCACCCCGGCATAACCAGGCGACATCGAGCGCTTGACAAACAACACCGTGCCGGCATTTTCCACGTCCAGCACCGGCATGCCGTAAATCGGCGAAGTCTTGTCGGTCTTGGCCGCCGGATTGGTCACATCATTGGCCCCGATGACATAGGCGACATCGGCCTGGGCAAATTCAGAATTGATGTCGTCAAGCTCAAACACCTCGTCATAAGGCACATTGGCTTCGGCCAACAGCACGTTCATGTGCCCCGGCATCCGACCCGCCACCGGGTGAATGGCGTATTTGACTTCCACGCCCTCCGCCTTGAGTAAATCAGCCATTTCGCGCACCGCATGCTGGGCCTGGGCCACCGCCATGCCATAACCGGGGACAATGATCACCTTGCTCGCATTGCTCATAAGGAACGCCGCGTCTTCCGCCGCCCCCTGCTTGACCGGCCTTGTTTCTTCTTCCGCCGCCCCGGCCGCTGCGCTATCGCCGCCAAATCCGCCAAGGATAACCGAGATGAAAGAGCGGTTCATCGCCTTGCACATGATGTAGGACAAAATGGCGCCCGAGGAGCCGACCAGCGCCCCGGTAATGATCAGCGCGGTATTGCCAAGCGTAAACCCGATACCTGCCGCCGCCCAGCCCGAATATGAGTTGAGCATTGAAATAACCACCGGCATATCGGCCCCGCCAATCGGAATGATCATCAAAAAGCCGAGCAAGAACGCAACAATGGTAATGGCCCAGAATAACCAGCCGGAACTGGTCACGGTAAATTGCCAGATCAAATAGACCAGTAAAACCCCAAGCGCTGCGTGCAGCAAATGGCGCAACGGCAGAATGATCGGCTTGCCCGACATCCGCCCGTCAAGCTTTAAAAAGGCAATGATCGAGCCGGTAAAGGTAAAGGCGCCAATGGCCACCCCAAGGCTCATTTCGACCAGTGCCTTGGCTTCAATGCCCCCGGCTTCACCAACAATGCCGAAAGCCGCCGGATCGTAAAAAGCCGCCGCCGCCACAAACACCGCCGCCAGGCCGACCAGCGAATGGAACGCTGCCACCAGTTGCGGCATGTCGGTCATCGAAATGCGTTTGGCCATCACCGCCCCGATGGTGCCGCCAATGGCCAGCCCGCCAATGATCAACACCCAGGAGCCAAGCGAATTGGGGTCAGCCACCGCCAGCGTGGTCAAAATGGCAATGGTCATGCCGATCATGCCAAACAGATTGCCCCGGCGTGAAGAGGCCGGAGAGGAAAGCCCGCGCAGGGCCAAAATGAACAATGCGCCCGCAACAAGATAGAGCAGCGCCGCTATATTTGCCGATACCATGATGGGTCAGCCCTTCTTTTGGTACATTGAGAGCATGCGCTGGGTAACCAGGAAGCCGCCAAATATATTGACGCTGGCCAAAATGAGCGCGATGAAACCGAACGCCTTTGATACCCAGCCCGTACCCTCGACCATGTTTACCCCGACCGCGAGCAATGCTCCGACAACGATCACAGAGGAAATGGCATTGGTTACGCTCATCAGGGGGGTGTGCAGCGCCGGTGTCACACTCCAGACCACGAAATACCCGATGAAAATCGCCAGAACGAAAATTGTCAGGCGAAAAACGAACGGGTCGATGGCCCCGCCCGTGGCGAGCGAGCCAGCCGTCCCCACAATTTCAACTATTTGTTCACTCTGTTCCATTTATTTGTCTCCACTCGTTTGGGGCGCAATGGTGGGTTTGGCTGCCGCCTTTTTAGCCGCCGGCTTTTTAGTCGCCGCAGTCTTGGCTGCTGGTTTCTTGGCCGTGGATGTTTTGGCCGCTGGTTTCTTGGCCGCCGGTTTTTTCGCCGTTGCCTTGGTGACCGCTGGTTTGGCCGCTGGTTTGGCGATATTTTTTATATCTATGCCGGGATGAACGATTTCCCCGTTCCGGGTCAGAACCGTTGCCTTGACCAACTCGTCTTCCCAATCAACCTTGAGCTCTTTTGTTTCCTGGTCAAAAAGGGTCTGCATGAAATTAAAAAGATTGCGCGCAAACAATTGCGAGGCCGAGGCGGCGATCCGGCCCGGCACATTGGTAAACCCGACTATCTTTACATCCTTGTAAGTGGCGACCTGGCCCGGTTTGGTCATCTCGCAATTGCCGCCCCTCTCCGCCGCCAGATCGACAATCACCGACCCTGGCGCCATCGCTTCAACCATTTCCCTGCTGATAAGACGCGGCGCCGGACGCCCAGGAATAAGCGCGGTGGTAATAACGATATCCTGCTTGGCGATATGGGAAGCGGTCAGCTCGGCCTGCTTTTTTTGATATTCCGCGCTCATCTGCTTGGCGTATCCGCCCGCGGTTTCCGCCTGCTTGAACTCCTCGTCCTCGACCGCAATGAATTTGGCCCCCAGCGATTCGACCTGTTCCTTGGCCGCCGGACGGACATCGGTTGCCGTCACCACCGCCCCCAGACGCCTTGCGGTGGCAACCGCCTGAAGACCGGCAACCCCGGCCCCCATCACAAACACTTTTGCCGGATGCACCGTTCCCGCCGCCGTCATCATCATCGGCAACGCCTGATCAAACTGTTCCGCCCCGTCAATCACACTTTGATATCCGGCCAGATTGGCCTGGGAAGACAAAATGTCCATTGATTGCGCCCGCGAAATGCGCGGCATGAATTCCATGGCGACGGCAACCACATCCGCCTTGGCCAGCGCCGCAATATCCTTTTCATTGCCGGTGGGGTCCATGGCCCCGATAATCAGGGCACCGCTCTTGACCCCCTTGAGGGTGCTGGCGGCCGGCCGGCGCACACAAAACACCACATCGGCATTTTTAATGGTGCTGGCCGTATTGGCGCCAATGCTCGCCCCGGCGTCCTTGAACGCGGCGTCCGGAATACGCGATAGCGATCCGGCCCCTTTTTCAACGCAAACAGTACCACCAAGCTTAATGATCTTACCCACCGTTTCCGGCGTGGCGGCAACGCGTGGCTCGTCGCTGGATTTTTCGCACACAATCGCAATTTTCATTCGCTCATCCTTAATCGGGCAGGTACCAACATCTCTGTTACCAACATTTCTGTCAGGCAAAATTCTCACATGAAAAATGTCAACCAGAAAGAACTCCGGCTTTGTTAACTTGTACAAAATTATCGTTTTTAGTCAAATCAGCAATCTTGTCCCCGCGCCAAAACAGACCTTTAAAGGGCGCACAACCACATCAAGCGACAAACTGTCGCGCCTGACGGCAATCAGATACACCTAACCATTAGGATCACTCGCCTCCAATTCATCAATCAGCCCCTCGATCATAGACAGGCCAAGATCCCAGAACGCCGGATCTTTTGCATCAAGTCCAAACGGGGCAAGCAATTGAGAATGGTGCTTTGATCCTCCCGCCTCAAGCAATTCGAAATAACGGCCGGCAAATCCATCTGGCGATTTTTCATAAAGCGCGTAAAGCGAATTAACAAGGCAATCGCCGAACGCATAGGCATAGACATAAAATGGCGAATGAATGAAATGGGGAATATAGGACCAGAAAACTTCATACCCCTCATTCAGCCTGACCGATGGCCCAAGGCTCTCCTTTGAAGTTTCAAGCCACATCTGGTTGAGTTGCTCGCCGGTGATTTCCCCATTGCGGCGTGCGCCATGCACCTTGCGCTCAAAGGAATAAAACGAAATCTGGCGCACCACGGTGTTGAGCATATCCTCGACCTTGGAACTTAAAAGGGCAAAGCGCTGTTTGGGATCGCTGCTGTTTTCCAGCAATGAACGAAAGGTGAGCATTTCGCCAAATACGCTTGCCGTTTCCGCCAGCGTCAATGGGGTCGAAGCCATTAACGGGCCCTGTTTTGCCGCCAGCCTCTGATGTACCCCATGACCCAATTCGTGAGCCAGGGTCATCACATCACGCGTTTTACCAAGATAGTTGAGCATCAAATAGGGATGAACGCTGGGAACCGTCGGATGGGCGAAAGCGCCGGGGGACTTGCCCTCCTTGACCGGGGCATCGATCCAGCCCCCGGCAAAAAACGGATCAGCCAACTCAGCCAGGCGCGGCGAAAAGCGCCCATAGGCATCAAGAACGATTTTTTTGGCGCTGTCCCAGTCATAAACCCGATCGTCCGAGCTCGGCAGAGGCGCGTTGCGATCCCAGGCATTGAGCTGGTCCTTGCCGAACCATTTTGCCTTCATCGCGTAATAGCGGTGCGACAGGCGCGGATAGGCCGCGCGCACCGATTTCTCCAGCGCGTCAACCACCTCGCGCTCCACCGAATTGGCCAGATGGCGGCTGTCGGCAATATCCTTGAACCCGCGCCAGCGATCGGAAATTTCCTTGTCCTTGGCCAGAACATTGGTGATATGAGCAAACAGGCGCTTGTTGCCTTCAAGCGTTTTGACCAGCGCGCCAAAGGCGTTTTTGCGTTTGCTCTCATCCCGCTCCGTCATCAATGTCAACGTCGCCTCAAGCCCCAGCTCTTGGCCGGCGACATCAAACTTCAAGGAAGCCATGGTTTCATCAAAAAGGCGGTTCCAGGCCCCATGCCCGGTAACCGATTTGTCATGAAACAATTCCTCGACCCTCTCCTCGAGCTGATAGGGTTTGGCTTTTCTCAATTCCTCAAACCAGTAGCGATAGCGGGCCAGATCGCCCGGCTCCTCAAGCGCTTTATTGAGAATTTCATCGTCAATCTTGTTGAGTTCGAGCGAAAAGAAAATAAGTTTTGTCGACAGATCATTAAGCGCCTGCTGGCAGTCGCCAAGAAACTTGCCCCGTTCCGGATCAGCGGTATTCTGGGCATAGTTCAAAAAAGCATATGAGCCGAGCCGGCCGGTGATCTCGCTCAAGCTCTCATAGCGCCTGATCGCCTTGATCAGCTCGCCCGCACCCGCCATTTGCTGCAATTTGCCCTTGAAATCTTTTTCAAACGCTTGCGCATCCACCTTGGCCCGCCCCAGATCGGCGGCGAATTCCTCGCTATGCATCCCCGGATAAAGATCGCTCAAATCCCACTCGGGCAAATTGCCAAATCTGTTGTGCCCGTTCTGGCTGGTTGCCGGGGCGTTTTCGGCGTCACTGGACATGTGTTTCTCCGCAAAATTCAAAAAAGGCGATTGAGCGGCGAACCTATTACGCCCGGTGATCACTAACAAGACCAAACCCGTCCCCCGAGATCAAACCTTAAAACCCTGTTAAGGGATCACACCTATTGTGACCCAGATCGGGACAGTATGGAAAGTGCGGCGAACCCGGTTTTTAAGAAGCAAGAGTTGGTTTTTATAAAAGATGACCAAGGTTCTGATTGTTGACGACGACCCGGTTCAACTGCGTTTGACCACGGCAATTGCTGAAAAGGACGGTTTTGAAACCATTTCAGCCATCGGAGGCAAGGAGGCGCTGGCATATCTTCAACAGGATCGCTCCATTGGCGCTGTCGTTTTGGATCTGGTAATGCCCGATCTGGACGGAATGGCGGTTATGGAGGAAATGGCGCGCCTTGACATCAAATGCCCAGTTATCGTTCAGACCGCCAACTCATCGCTTGAAACCACCATTTCCGCCATGCGTCATGGCGCGGTTGATTTTTTTGTCAAGCCGGTTGCGCCCGAGCGACTGATAATTTCCCTGCGCAACGCCATAAAACTTGATGAGCTGGAAAGCTGCGTGCGCATCGAGCGCAATCTGCGTTCCGGCAAAATGCGCATCAGCGACATCATCACCAAAAGCCCGGCCATGGACCGGGTGCTCGATCTGGCGACCAAGGCAGCCAGATCAACTATTCCGGTTTTGATCGAGGGAGAAACCGGGGTCGGCAAGGAAGTGGTGGCGCGCGCCATTCAAGGCTCATCCGAGAGGGCCGGAAAACCCTTTGTCACCGTAAATTGCGCTTCCATTCCGGCCAATCTGATCGAATCAATCCTGTTTGGCCACGTCAAGGGCGCCTTTAGCGGGGCGGTGGCAAACCACAAGGGCAAGTTTGAAGAGGCTGATGGCGGCACGCTGTTTCTTGATGAGATCGGTGAACTGCCCGCCGAATCACAGGTCAAATTGCTGCGCGCCATTCAGGAGGGAGAAATAGAGCCCGTCGGCGCAAGCAAGAGCAAAAAGGTCAATGTGCGCTTTATTTCCGCCACCAACCGGCGGCTGCTCAATCTGACCAAGGCCGGAATGTTCCGTGAGGACCTTTATTACCGGCTCAATGTTTTTCCGCTTTATATCCCCCCATTGCGCGACCGGGTTAAGGACATCGGCCCGCTGGTCACCCATTTTATCGCCCGGCTGGGGGCGGACGCCGGCCGCAGGGTTGACGGCCTGAGCGAAAGCGCCGCCCAACTGCTTGAAAACTATGACTGGCCGGGCAATGTGCGCCAACTGGAAAACGCCATCTACCGGGCGCTGGTTTTAACGGAAAGCGCCAGATTGTTGCCGCATGATTTTCCCCAGATAATTGCCGCCGCCAAGGGCCGCGAACAGGCGCGCCGGCAAAGCGCTGACATGGCCGTTCACTCCCCCCCGATCCATATCGACCAACCGCCCCCCCCATTACAAAACCCGGCCGCAACGGGCGACAACAAGCCCGGCAAGGATCGCTTTATCAGCCATAACGGTCAAATTCTCTCGCTGGCGCAAATAGAAAAAAAGCTGATCGCTTTTGCCCTTGAATATCATCAGGGCCGCATGAGCCGGGTTGCCCGCGACCTTGGCATCGGCCGTTCAACCCTTTATCGCAAGCTCAAGCAATATGAGCTGGATTTGAGCAAACAAAACGACGCCGCCTGAAGATGGAAAGCAGGGGATAGATTTTGGTGACATTTTTCCAGTATTGTTGTCACAATGATCAAACTCATTGAAAAGAATCAGTTGAGGGATCTGCTTTGCCTCTTTTGATTTGACTAGAGCGTTTTCAGGATAAGTGGATACCACTTATCCGGTTCGAAAACGCGACCAAACAAAGACTTAGAGCATGCGTTCCGATTCAACCTGAACGCATCTTGCTCTAGAGCCCGCCGCTATATAAATTTTGATTTTTTATCTGGACCCTGAAAATGAAAAAATTACTGAAAATCATTCTACTTGGTGCAACTTTCCTTGGCGGCACCGGCAGTTTTGTCCTCGCCCAGGAAAGTATAGTCATAAATGGTACTGAGGCGACCCGCGTCATTATTGCGCCACCGCAAACCGATCTGGCGCGCTTGATCAAAACATCCCTTGCCGCAGATTATAATAGCGCCCATTCCGGCAGCACAGCTTATCTGTCGGCTGAAAAACTCTATTATTTCTATGGCGCGCGCGGATTTTCCCCGCTTTGGCTGACCACCAACAGTGATGGCAAAACCGCCCTTTCCCCCGCCGCGCAAAAGATCATCGCCATATTCAGGCAATCCTATCTCGAGGGTCTCAGGCCCGCCGACTATATCAATGACAAAATAAACCTTGACCCGGCGCTGTTGTCCCCCGACCAACTTGCAGCCTTTGAAACCGCCTTTTCCGCCGCCGCCGTGCGCTATGCCAAAGACGCCTTTAGCGGCCGCATAAAACCCTCTTCCGTCTCCCGCTCGATCACCCAGAAACCGCCTGAACTTGACGGAGACAAATTCCTTTTGCAACTGGCCGCATCAAACGAGCCGGACAGACTTTTGCTTTCCCTGTCGCCGACAAACCGCGAATTTGTCGCCCTCAAGGCCGCTCTCGCCCGCGCCCTTGAAAGCAATGAAGCCGACCCGATCATTATTGCCAACGGCAAGATTTTAAAAACCGGCATGAGCGACAAGCGGGTGGCGGTTTTGCGCCAGCGCCTGGATTTGCCGGCCGGCGAACAAGGCGATGTTTATGACACCGACCTGGTTGAGGCCGTCAAAGCGTTCCAGCTCAACATGGGCCTGATCGTTGATGGCATTGTCGGCCCGGCAACCATTGCCGCCCTGAACGGGGCAGTAGCGCCATCCAAACAGGATATCATCGCCAACATGGAGCGCTGGCGCTGGATGCCGCGCGACATGGGCGATTTTTACGTCTTTGTTAATATTCCTGAATTTCGTCTGGCGGTAGTAAAAAACAATGTTTCCACTTTTGAAACCCGGGTTGTTGTCGGCAAGCGCCAGTTCCAGACCCCGATATTTTCCGATGAGATAGAAAACATCGTCGTCAATCCTTATTGGAACGTTCCCTCTTCGATCGCCCGCCGCGAGATCGGCCCCGCCATTTTGAACGACCCCGGTTATCTGGCGGCCAACAATATGGAACTGCTCTCGGGCGGCCAGGTTATAAACGCCTCTCTGGTCGACTGGTCGACCACCTCGATCAGCAAGTTCCGCATTCGCCAGCGCCCCGGGCGCAACAATGCCCTGGGAACGATAAAATTCCTGTTTCCCAACGAACATGCGGTTTATCTGCACGACACCCCGTCCAAATATCTGTTTTCACGCTCCCAGCGCGCCTATTCGCACGGTTGCGTAAGGGTTCAGGACCCGATGGCTTTTGCCCAGGCGCTGCTGGCCAATGAGAAAGACCTCAGCCGCGCCTCGCTTGAAAACCAGTTCGGAGCCAAGGAACGCTGGAACAATTTAAGGACCCATGTTCCGGTTCATCTGGCCTATTTCACCCTGCGCGCCGACAAGGACGGCAACATCCGCTCCTATGGCGATGTTTACGGAATAGACGCCAAGCTAAAACAGATGCTGGATGCCTAAAGAGTGGCGATTATTATGATAATTTGCCACTAAATATGCCTTGCTTCGGCCTCGATTGCCTTTTATTTACTTATTGGTGAAGGGCGCGCGGGGGCAGCTTTCGTGCCGACGGATTTAGCGTTAACAAATTCTATTGTTTATTGCGCTAATTTCGTATCTGAAAAATCTTTGGACGGTTGAGCAGTATCCGGCGTGGTTGGGCAAATCAAAAAATCAAGACATACAACAAGCCCGTTTTTTTCTGGCGCGCTGATTTCGTTTGGCGCTCTTTTGCTCTTGTTGCTGGCCTCTTTTGTTTCCGGGCCCGCCCTTGCCGCCTCCGGCGAGCGCACACTTAATCTGTTTTATACCAATACCGGGGAACGCGCCAAAATCACCTTTCGCCGCAATGGGCGCTATGACCGGGCCGGGCTTAACCAGCTCAACCAGTTTTTACGCGACTGGCGGCGCAATGAGCCGACAAAGATGGACCCGGCGCTGTTTGATCTGGTCTGGCAGGTTTATCAAGATGTCGGGGCAACCGGGCCGATCCATGTTGTTTCCGCCTATCGCTCACCAAAAACCAACGAAATGCTGCGCTCGCGCTCGCGCGCCGTGGCCAAGGAGTCGCGCCACATAAAAGGCCAGGCGATGGATTTTTTCATTCCCGGCATCCCGATTGAAAAACTGCGCGAAGCGGCAATGCGCCGTCAAGTTGGCGGCGTTGGCTATTATCCAACCTCGCGCAGCCCGTTCGTGCATCTGGATACCGGCAATGTCAGGGCGTGGCCGCGCATGACCAGGGCCCAGCTCAAACGGCTCTTTCCCAACGGGCGCACCCTGCACCTGCCCACCGACGGCGTGCCGCTTTCGCGCGAGGGCCGCCTTTATGCTTCGGCTCAATGGCAAAAGTGCAATTCGGTGCCCTGTGTCGGCTCGCGCGCCAATACCGCCCCCAATGGCGGCCAAATCAACGGCGCCCCCAATGGCGGCTCCACCGGCCGCACGCTGTTGGATTTGTTCTTTGGCAACGATCAGAAGCCGGCGACAACCACCCGGGTTGCCAGCAACGGGCCCAGCCAGCGCCAGGTAACCTCTTTAAAGGTCGCCACTGCGCCAAAGCCTCAAATCCCGCCGGTCCCGGCGCCACGCGACGCCTTGCTTGCCTTGAGGACGCCGTCATTGCCGCCGGCGCCCGTTTCAAGGAACACAAATATTGTCGTTGCCGCCACCGGCGGCCAGATAACTGGCAATCAGGTGGAACTGGACAATTCACCGCTGCCGGCAAGTCAGCCCAGCCATGATCCTGCGAAGTCTTCATTGCTCCCAATCACCGCCAGCCCCCTGCTCAGCGCCTATGCGCCTGTTAAAGCGCCCGAACCCAACGCCCAGCGCGCCTTGCAAATGCTGATTGAGCGGCGCAACTCCACTCAGCAAAACATTGCCGCCACTCCCGCTCACCCGACCCCGGAGCCAAAACCGACCCTGCGCGGCTCGATTGCCGTGGCCTCGCTGGGAATTGGGCCCGGTATCAGCCCCGACCAGACTACCGGTCTTTTGAACGCCACATGGAATGCCTTGATCAATGCGCAACCGGGCCAGCAAACCGACCCGATCATAACCGGCGCCATCCCGGTGCAACCCGACATCAAACTGCTGCCGATAAAAATGCGCCCGGTCAAACTTGTTGCACCCGATCTTGAAAACGTCGCCGACGCGATGGTTGTCCCTGACAGGGTTTTTGCCGCCCATTTTGCCGTCATGTTCGAGCCCGACGAAGGCGACTTCAACCCCGCCACCGAACTGGGCCCGCTGATGGGTCAGGTCAATTTCAGGATCAGCGCGTTTTCCAGCCTCAAAACCAGCCGCTTTACCCTGCAAGCGCCGCAAATATCAACCGCTCTTTAACCGTTCATTAAACCGCCGGATTGCTTTGCAAAGCTTTCTGGTTCTGATAATGCTTGATAGCGTTGCGCAAAAAAATACGCTCTGTTTCCATTTGAACACCTGTTATGTTTTAGTACCAGACACTCAAAACGGGACCAAGGATTTCTCGTTGAACACCCGCCGCCACACACCTCTGCTCGACCAGATCACCGACCTGGCCAAATTGCGCCAGATGCCGCCCGGCCAACTGGCTCAACTGGCCGATGAATTGCGCGCCGAAATCATCGACACGGTTTCCCAAACCGGCGGTCATTTGGGAGCCGGGCTTGGAGTTGTCGAACTCACCGTTGCTCTTCACGCCGTTTTTGACACCCCCAATGACCGCCTGATCTGGGACGTCGGGCACCAGTCCTACCCCCACAAGGTGCTCACCGGCCGCCGCGATCGCATCATGACGCTACGCAAGAAAGACGGACTTTCCGGCTTTACCAGGCGGGACGAAAGCGAATTCGACCCCTTTGGCACCGGCCATTCCTCAACCTCGATCTCCGCCGCGCTCGGCATGGCGGTAGGCGCTGAACTTGGCGATGTCTCGCGCAATTGCATTGCCGTGATCGGCGACGGCGCCATGAGCGCCGGCATGGCCTATGAGGCCATGAACAATGCCGGAGCAATGGATGCGCGCCTGATTGTCATTCTCAACGACAATGACATGTCGATTGCTCCGCCGACCGGAGCCATGAGCGCCTATCTGGCCAAGCTGGTTTCCTCGCCCGCCTATCGGGGCCTGCGCGAAAAAGCCAAGAACATTGTTGAGCTTTTGCCAAGGTTTTTTGCTGAAAAAGCCCGCATGACCGAGGAGTTCGCCCGCGGCTTCTGGACCGGGGGCACGCTTTTCGAAGAACTTGGCTTTTATTATGTCGGCCCGATCGACGGCCATAATCTTGATCATTTACTGCCGGTTCTAAAGAACGTCCGCGACGCCAGGGCCGGCCCGATCCTGGTTCATGTCGTAACCCAGAAAGGCAAGGGATACGCCCCGGCCGAACACGCCGCCGACAAATATCACGGCGTATCCAAATTCAACGTCATAACCGGAGCCCAGACCAAAAACGCCACCAACGCCCCCTCTTATACTTCGGTTTTTGCCGCCAGCCTGATTGAGGAGGCCAAATCCGACAGCAAGATCGTGGCGGTCACCGCCGCCATGCCCGCGGGCACCGGTCTTGATAAATTTGGTGAACTTTTCCCTGAGCGCACCTTTGACGTCGGCATTGCCGAACAACACGCGGTAACCTTTGCCGCCGGCCTCGCCTGCGAGGGCATGAAGCCTTTTTGCGCCATTTATTCAACATTCCTGCAACGCGCCTACGACCAGATTGTGCATGATGTCGCCCTGCAAAACCTGCCGGTCAGATTTGCCATTGACCGCGCCGGATATGTCGGGGCGGACGGGCCCACCCATGCCGGCAATTATGATATTGCATTCTTGAACGCGGTGCCCAACATGGTTTTGATGGCCGCCAGCGACGAGGCCGAACTCGCGCACATGGTGGCGACCGCCGCCGCCCATGATGCGGGCCCGATCGCCTTTAGATATCCGCGCGGCGAGGGGACAGGCATTTTGATGCCCGAGCGCGGCCAGATCCTGGCCATAGGCAAGGGCCGTATTTTAAAACAGGGCACCTCGATCGCCATTCTTTCTTATGGCACCCGTTTGCAAGAATGCCTGGCCGCCGCCGAACAACTGGCGGCGCTGGGGCTTTTGGCCACCATTGCCGACGCCCGTTTCGCCAAACCGCTCGATGAGGAACTGATTGGCCAACTGGCCCGTAACCACGAAGTTTTATTGACGGTTGAAGAAGGCGCAAGCGGCGGTTTTGGCTCGCACGTTGCAACTTTTCTGGCGCAAAATGGCCTGCTTGACAATAAACTGCGCTTCCGCCCGCTAATGCTGCCCGACCGTAACATTGAACAGGCCACCCAGGCCCAGATGTACGCGCAAGCCGGGCTTGATCATACCGGCATTGTCGCCGCCGCCCTCAAGGCGCTCGGAGACGAAAAACAGGCGATGCAAATTCTCAAGGCCGCCGCCCAGGAAAAGATTTTAAGATAAGGTGAGAAAACCAGTCTAATTTTCCAGATCCGGCACCATCCCGAGCGCATGCAAATAGGTGTCAAGAATGGCTTCCTGCTCCATTCTCTCATTACGGTCCTGTTTTCGTATCCTGACCACCTGGCGCATTACCTTGGTATCAAAACCGCTGCCCTTGGCCTCGCCATAGACTTCCTTGATGTCTTCGGCAATGGCCCGTTTTTCTTCCTCCAGCCGCTCAACCCGCTCGATAAAAGCGCGCAACTGATCCCGGCCAATACCCAAATCCGACATAATAACAAAACCTTTCCACTTATTTTGTTCGCATTGTTCAATCCCAGACGCCATCCTGTTTCAAGCGCCATTATGCTTCTTTCCACACCGCGAATAAGAACCCGCCCGCATTTTTGACAAATCCGCCAATTATACCGAGAAAAATAGCAAGAAAAGCAGGTTTGGCCTTTTTCGCTGATGGAAAAAGTCCGATAAAAACAACAAAAAGATTCGAAAAAAATGACCTCTTTACGCCCCGTCGGCAATCTCACTCTTCTTCTTGCCGCTTTTTTCAGCCTGTTGTTGCCCATGCTTGCCGCCACCCCGGCCCGGGCCGATTTAAGAGTGTGCAACCAGACCAGCAAAACCGTTTCCATCGCCCTTGGCTATCGCGCCGATCGCGGCTGGCAGTCCGAAGGCTGGTGGGTTGCCGCCCCCTCATCGTGCACCACCGTATTCAAGGGCGACCTCAATTCGAGATTTTATTATCTGTTCGCCGCCGATGATTTGTCGGGCGGCGCCTGGGACGGCAAGGTATTTATGTGCACCCAGGACCAAACTTTCACAATTTTAGGCGTTGAAGATTGTCTGGCAAGAGGGTACGAGCGGACAGGGTTTTTTGAAGTCGACACAGAAAACCGCAACGACTGGACGCTCCAGCTCACCGAGAATGCAATAACCGACCCAAGGGTTCCGAAAAATCAATGAAACGTCTGCGCCGCGTAAAAATTCTTGCCACTCTGGGCCCCGCCTCCGACAGTGTTGAAATGATCACCCGCCTGGCCAAGGCCGGTGCTGATCTGTTTCGCATCAATATGAGCCATGCCAGCCATGAAGTGCTCTCCAGAACCATTTCGCGTATCCGCGCCGTGGAAGAAGAGCTCAATCATCCGCTGGGCATTCTGGTCGATTTGCAGGGCCCCAAAATTCGTATCGGCACTTTTGAAAAAGGCTCTATCGAACTGAAAACCGGCGATACCATTTCCCTTGACACTTCAAGCGAAGCCGGCGACCAGAACCGCGTCCACCTGCCCCACCCCGAATTGTTCGATGCGGTAAAGCCCGGCGACCGACTGCTGCTCGATGATGGCCGTATCGAGATCAAAACCGTTGACGTAACCGTAACTTCGATTATCTGCGAAGTAGTGCATGGCGGCTTTCTTTCCAACCGCAAAGGGGTTTCCGCCCCGGATTCCCTGCTCCCGATGAGCGCGATGACGACAAAAGACCACGCCGACCTCGAAGCCGCGCTCAAGGAGAGCGTCGACTGGATCGCCTTGAGCTTTGTCCAGCGCCCCGACGACATCATGGAAGTGCGCAAGATCACCAAGGGCCGGGTTGGCGTTCTGGCAAAAATAGAAAAACCCCAAGCCATTGAACGGCTCGATGAAATCATCAAGGTTTGCGACGCCTTCATGATCGCGCGCGGCGATCTCGGGGTGGAAATGCCGCTTGAAGAAGTTCCGGGGCTGCAAAAGCGCATGATCCGTATGGCGCGCCGTTATGGCAAGCCGGTGGTCGTTGCCACCCAGATGCTTGAAAGCATGATCCATTCACCGGTGCCGACCAGGGCCGAAGTATCCGATGTTTCCGTTGCCGTATTTGAAGGGGCAGACGCAATAATGCTGTCGGCGGAATCCGCCAGCGGCAAATATCCGGTTGAAGCGGTCGAGACCATGAACCGGGTCGCCCTTGCGGTGGAAAACGACGTTAATTATCCGGCAATCATTCGCGCCCAGGCGCACGATCCGGAGGCAACCGCCGCCGACGCCATTTCCGCCGCCACTCGCCAGGCCGCCGAAACGCTCGATCTGGCAGCCATTGTCACCTATACCTCTTCTGGTTCCACCGGCATGCGCGCCGCGCGTGAACGCCCGACAAAACCGATTATCGGCCTGTCTCCAAATATCGAAACGGTAAGGCGCATGTCATTGGTCTGGGGCCTGCATTGCGTGTTGACAAAAGATGCCCACGACCTGGAGGAAATGGTCAACAACGCCTGCTCGATTGCCTATTCGCAAGGGTTCGCCCGCCCCGGCGACCGCATCGCCATTACCGCCGGCGTTCCCCTTGGCACCCCGGGCACCACCAATATGCTGCGCATCGCCTTTGTCGCCCAGGATGGGACGGGATCTTCCTGAAAAACGTCCCCTGCCGAGGAACACACCCATATAAAAATGGGAAAATAAATGAGGCGCAAGCCTCAGTGAGCGAACAGTGAGCCGGCCTCTATTTTACGCGCCGCCGACGCATCCTGCGGATGCTTCCCCGGCACCCCAGCCGTGGGTGGTGCCCATACAAAAATGGGAAAAGAATAACGAGGCATTAGCCGAGTAGCGAGCGAAGAGCGAGCCGCCGTAAGTGCGGCGCCCCGCCGGAGCGCCAGCAATCAACATAGGGCGGTTTTAGCCCGTCATGTTGATTGTGGTACGGCGCGCGAGGCATATAAACTCTGCCGCCGACGCATCCTGCGGATGCTTCCCCGGCACCCCCGCCGAGGAACGTTCCCATACAAAGAATGGGAAAAGACATGAGGCGAAGCCTCAGCGAGCTTCAACGCGAGCCGCCGGAAGCCCGGCGCGCCGCCGCAGGGGCAGATAAAACCATAGGGCGGAGTTAGCCCGCCATGGTTTTATCGCAACGCCCCGCGAGGCATATAAACCCCGCGAGGCAAATAAAACTCCCCCGCGAGATAAAACAACCAAAAGCAATTCCATCAAAATACAGGACACTCTAAACGCATCTTCCCTTAAGGGATTGCCCCATACAAACTATTTACCGATTGCCCAGACCATCTCGCATAAAATTGCCGCTCTTAGAGCGAGGCAATCATGCGAACTTTAGACATGTCCCGGCTTTCAATTCTGGTCGCTGATCCAAACCCGTATATGATCAAGATCATTCGCGCCATGCTGCGCGGGTTTGGCGTTACAAAGATCCGCGAGGCCTCTGACGGCGCCGTAGCGCTTGAAGAGTTCAAAAGCCAGACTATTGATATTGCGATATTTGATTTTGCCCTATCAACCCTTACTGGGGTTGAACTGACTGAACTGCTGCGTGGCGACGAGCAATCCAGCTATCGGTTTGTGCCAATTATCATGATGTCGGCCTTTACCGAAAAATGGCGCGTTGAAAGCGCCCGCGACGCTGGCATAACCGAGTTTTTACGTAAGCCTTTATGCGCTCGCGACCTTTATCTGCGTCTGGTTGAGGTGATTGAAAATCCGCGCCCCTTCGTCCGCACCAACAATTATTTTGGCCCCGATCGCAGACGCCAGCCGCAAAACAATTATTCCGGCCCCGAAAGACGCGACCTGTTTAGCGAACCTGAACTTGAGCCGGTGCAATGGGTCGCCATTTAAAACCCACCCATGCATCAGCTTCGGTTTCAGTTCGGAAAAAAACATGAAACCTGATGTTCGGCGCCCACCGTCTCCAGTATTGGTTTTTCCGCCGCGCAGCGTTGCTGGGCCTTGGGACATCGGGTGCGGAAAACACACCCCGAAGGCGGATTAAGCGGCGAGGGCAGCTCGCCTTCAATCAATTTCACCTCACGGTTCAATTCGATTTCCGGGTCGGGAATTGGCACCGCATCAATCAACAGCCCGGTATAGGGGTGGCGCGGATGCTCATAAAGCTCTTCGCTAGGGGCAATTTCAACCGCATTGCCAAGATATAAAACCATGATCCGGTCACTGATATGTTTGACCACGCTCAAATCATGGGCGATAAAAATCAGCGCCAAACCCAGCTCCTGCTGAAGCTCCCGGAGCAAATTGACCACCTGCGCCTGAATGGAAACATCAAGCGCTGACACCGGTTCGTCGCAAATTATCAGTTTGGGTTCAAGAATGAGCGCCCTGGCAATGCCGATGCGCTGGCACTGACCGCCGGAAAATTCGTGCGGATAGCGATTGACCAGATTGGGCAAAAGACCAACCCGGGCCATCATGTCCTTTACTTTCTTGCGTACCTTCGCTTTCGGGGTTTTGGGAAAATGGGTTTTAAGAGGCTCCGCGATAATTTCGCCAATATTCATGCGCGGATCAAGAGAGGCCAGCGGATCCTGAAAGATCATCTGGATTTCCTTGCGGTGCGGGCGCATTTGCGCCTTTGACGCCCCGGCCAGATCCGTGCCGAGCCAGACAATCTTGCCATCCTTGACCGGAACCAGCGAAATCACCGCCCGCGCCAGCGTTGACTTTCCACACCCGCTTTCCCCGACAATCCCCAGGGTCTCGCCTTCCTTTATATCAAAACTGACCCCGTCCACCGCCCTTAAGGTCAACGGTTTGGTCCAGGGCATTGCCCCATCCGGTTTTATGGCAAAATGCACCTTGAGGCCCTCAACATGCAAAAGTGGACTGGAAACGCTCATTTCAATTCCTCCACGGGCAGATGACATGCCCGTTGCTGCCCGGCAATCGCGCTATCGAGCAATTGCGGCATTTCCACGCGGCAAATATCCATCACATAATCACAGCGCTCGGCAAACGGGCACCCCGCCGGCAAGATCATCATATTGGGCGGCGAGCCGGCAATCGTTTGCAATTCATCATCCTTGCTGTCAAGCCGGGGCACTGCCGAAAGCAGCCCGCGCGTATAGGGGTGCGAGGGGCGGGCAAACAAATCCCTTGTGCGCGCATATTCCATGATCCGGCCGCCATACATCACCAGCGTATTTTCACACGAGCCGGCAACCACCGCCAGATCATGGGTGATCAGAATGAGCGACGTGCCGAAATCCTCGCGCACCTTTTTTAAAAGCTGCATGATCTGCGCCTGCACTGTTACATCAAGCGCGGTGGTCGGCTCGTCGGCAATCAGCAGTTTTGGGTGACACAAAAGCGAGATCGCAATCATGATCCTCTGGCGCATGCCACCCGAACATTCGTGCGGAAACCGCCTGATGACGCTGCGCGCATCCGGCAATTGCACCGCATCGAGCATTTTTATGCATTCTTTAAAAGCCTCGGATCTGCCCATCCCCTTGTGCAAGGTCAAAACTTCGATCATTTGCTCCTGAACCCGCATATAGGGGTTGAGCGAAGTCATGGGGTCCTGAAAGATCATCGCTATTTCGTTGGCTCTGATCTTGTTCAGCTCATTATCGGAAAGGCCCATCAGTTGCTGACCATTGAAACTGACCGTGCCGCTGGCCGTGCCATTGTCCGCCAACAGGCCCATGATGGCGAAAACCGCCTGGCTCTTGCCTGACCCGCTTTCCCCGACAATGGCCAGCGAATGGCCGGCTTTTATATCAAAACTTATCTGATTGACCGCCCTGACCGTTCCATCATTGGTGGCAAAGGTAACGCTGAGGTCTTTTACTTCCAGCAAACTCATCACAACAACTCCTACCGGTCCTTGGGATCGAGCGCATCGCGCAACCCGTCACCGATAAAAAAGAAACTGAACAGCGCCACCACGAAAAAGGCCAGCGGGATCGCCAATTGCCAGATAGTGCCATATTGCATGGTCCCGGCCCCGTTTGAAATCAGCGCCCCCCATGAGGTATTGGGCTCTTGCACCCCAAGCCCCAAAAACGAAATGAAGCTTTCGGTCAGGATCATTTCAGGCACCAGCAAGGTGGCGTAGACAACCACCACCCCCATCAGATTGGGAACTATATGGCGCACGATAATGGTAAAACTGGGCACCCCGGTGGCAATCGCCGCCTCGACGAATTCCTTGTTCTTGATGCTCATGGTCTGTCCGCGCACGATCCTGGCCATCCCGAGCCAACTGACCAGCCCGATGCCGACAAACAGCATGATGATCGAGCGTCCGAAAACCACCAGCAGCAAAATCAGGATGAACATATAAGGGATCGACATCAAAATATCGACAATGCGCATCATTACACTATCGACCCGTCCGCCGAAATAGCCGGCCACCGCGCCATAAAGCGTGCCAACCCCGACCGCGATCATCGCCCCGATAATTCCGACCATCAACGAAATCTGGGTGCCTTGAATAACCCGCGAATAAAGATCGCGTCCCAAATTATCAATGCCGAAAAAATGCCCGTTGGCAAGTGAGGGCGCTCCCAGCTCCGCCGCCTTGCCCAGACGCGACCAGTCGATTTCCTCATTCGACCACACGGCGAAATAAGGCCCGACAATGGAAAACAATACAATCAAGGTGAGCAGGATCAACGAGGTCACCGCCGCCTTGTTGTGAAAGAAGCGCGCCATGGCGTCCTGCCACAGCGAGCGCCCCTTGACCACTTCCATATTGGCCAGATTGTCGGCCAGTTTTTCAACATTCTGGCTATTAGCAGCAATCATTTTTGTGCCTCTCTACAAGCGGATCTTGGGGTCGATCCAGGCATAAAGAATGTCAACGACCATATTGAAGAAAATAATCAGGGCCCCCAAAAGAATGGTAATTCCCATCATTACCGAATAATCCCGGTTCAAGGCGCTGTTGACGAACAATTGCCCGATGCCGCCGGTGGAGAAATAAACATCGATCACCACCGATCCGGTTATCATGCCGACAAAAGCCGGCCCGAGATAGGAAATCACCGGCAGCATGGCCGGCTTGAGAGCATGCTTGAAAATGATACGTGTCCTGGGCAGACCCTTGGCCCTGGCGGTACGAATGAAATTGGAATTGAGCACCTCAAGCATTGACGAGCGGGTAATCCTGGCGATCGAAGCCATATAAGAGGTCGAAAGCGCAATCACCGGCATGATCACATATTGCCATTGCCCGCCATACCAGCCGCCCCCGGGCAACCAGCCCAGCCACAGGGTAAATACCAACACCAGAATTGGCGCCATCACGAAGTTGGGCAGAACCTGCGCCCCCACCGAAATGCCGACCGCCAGATAATCAAGCCATGAATTGTGGAAAACCGCCGCCGCCGCCCCCAGCGACACCCCGACCGAAACAGCAACGATAAACGACCAGAAGCCATAAGTGAGGGTTACCGGAAACCCCATGGCGATCACATCATTGACCGTGCGGTCCTTATATTGAAACGAAGGACCGAAATCGAAATGGGCGACAATGCTCCACACATAATTGATCACCTGCATATATACCGGCTGATCCAGCCCGTATTTTGCCTGGATATTTGCCAAAACCTGCGGCGGCAACGGCCGCTCCGAGGTAAACGGCCCTCCGGGGGCCGCATACATCATGGCAAATGAAAACAAGATAAGAATGAGTAGGGTTGGTATGGCAATACTCAACCGCTTGAGGATGAAATTAAACATTTAAACTTGAC
>UOEO01000197.1_pt1 | contig 22558 bp, 18 predicted proteins | sample 1989881 | NCBI WGS metagenome assembly UOEO01 (sample SAMEA4712198, study PRJEB27164) | hydrothermal vent metagenome | biome: marine basaltic hydrothermal vent biome; feature: marine hydrothermal vent; material: mineral | place: Pacific Ocean | collected 2011-06-14/2011-07-23 | depth 1691 m
GCTGGCACTGGAGGCCGACGACCTCGATGATCTGGGCTCGATCAAGGCCCGCCTTGAGGCTGACCCGAACGACCATCAGGCGCGCATGGATATGGCCATACAACTCAATGCGTCCGGGGACAGGCAAGCGGCGGCGCAGAACCTGATTGAAATCATAAAGCGCGATCGTGAATGGAATGACGGGGCGGCGCGCACCAGGCTTTTGGAATTGTTCGAGGCTTGGGGTGCGGCTGATCCGGCCTCTGTCGCCGGGCGCAAGGCATTGTCGCGGGTTTTGTTTTCCTGATAAAAACGGAGAAAACATGGTGAGGGTAAAACCTTTACAGGAATAGATATCACGAATGAGCATTCGTCCAAAAAACATCGAAGAAATCGAGCGGATCGTTCCACTGTTTCCCTTGTCGGGAACCCTGCTTTTGCCCCATACCCAGCGTCCGCTGATGGTGTTTGAGGCGCGCTATGTTTCCCTCATTGATTATATTTTGACCACAAATCGTATGCTGGGTCTGGTTCAGCCGGTCGGTGAAGGCGAAGAAAGCCCGCCCGGCCGCCAGGTGCCATTGCAACAGGTGGGATGCATGGGATATTTGTGCGGATTTGAAGAGATATCCGAGGATCGCTATATGATCGTTCTCGAGGGCGTTGCGCGTTTTGAACTGGTCGAGGAAATTCACGGGGACGCCTCTTTCCGGCGCGCCCGGATTTCTCTTGAGCGCTTTGGCGATGATTTCAATCTCACCAAAGGGGAGGGGGACGTGGACCGCGAGCAGTTTTTGGCGGTTTTAAAAGCCTATGCGGAATTTGCTGATTTTGAGCTGAATTGGCCTGAAATCGACAATATTAAAACCCCGGAGCTGGTCAATATGTGTTCAATGCTCAGCCCGCTGGATCCGACTCAAAAACAGGCTTTGCTGGAAGCGGGAACGCTTTATGAGCGCGCGCAAATCTTGATGGCGTTGGCTGAGCTGGAAATGGAGCGGGCGGCAACGGGCTCGATTCTGCAATGAACAAAACTCCTTTGACTGAAATTACCCGGTCCGCCTCTGGCTCCCAGATGCTGGATCCGCATGTGATCGAGATGCTGGTATGTCCGTTGACCAAAACCCAACTGACACTTAACGAGAAAAAAACCGAACTGATTTCCCGTGCCGCCCGGGTGGCGTTTCCTCTGGTCAAGGGCGTGGCGCTGCTTAGCCTTGGCGAGGCGCGTACCCTTGGCGATGAGGAAGTGGATAGATTGAAATAGGCGCCCACGGACTACTTCAAGCGCTTGGGAGCGGATCAAGGAACTGACAAAATCATGAAAATAACAATGCTTGCTGCGGGTAAATTTATTGGTGCGCTTACTGTTTTGGGGCTGGTTGCCGGGTGTACCACCACTTCTCCGTTTTCCGATTCGCGCCGTTTTTCCACCCCGCTTGCCCAATTAAAGCCGGTCACCGGCTCCAACGTCAAAAGCAGCGCGTTGCCGCCATTGAACCAGACCAGTGATGCGCCCAATACCCTGACCCAGGCCAGCAATTCGCCCAATACCCTGACCCAGATCAACAATTCCCCCGATCCGTTGAACCAGGCCGGCAATGGCGCTGGCGGGCAAGACAATGGTCCCGGCCGGCCGGGCGATATTTTGCTGATGCCCAATGGCGCGCCGGCCCAGATCGGGGTTCCCTCAAGTGAGGGGTCGCTCGTTACCCTTGAGCCCAGCGGCGTTCCGGCCGATGTGGCGACGCGCAATCTGGCCGGCGGGCTGACGCTGCAAAAACTGCTCGGTTCATGGACGGTGATTTCCGGGGCCGATCAATGCAAGATCAACCTGACCCAGACCGTCAAATCAGATACCAACCGCTATCGCGCCTCGGCGCCCAATTGCACCATTTCAACATTGTCGGCTTTGGCCTCATGGCAATTGGTCGGCTCTCAGGTGCAGTTTTTTAATAATAGCGGCCAGCTGATCGGGGCGCTGTTGCAAAGTGGCAACCGCTTTATCGGCACGCTGGCGGGGGGCAAGGGCGTGTCGATGGTCGGCTGACCTTGTTGGCCCGGCGGTTTTCCACAAGGCGCGGTTCTGGCGCATCCGGTGGCGCAAAACTGGCCCGTGCCTATGAAAAACTGCTTGCTGATGGTGCGCTTGGTCCCGACGGCGCCCAATACGGGGTTTTGCAAAAACTGGTGGAACTGGCGGACCGGCTTGATGCGTTTCAAAGCCAGAAAACCACGTTGGCCGCGTTTTTTTCGCGCCGCCAGCCAGCACCCAAAGGGATTTATGTCTTTGGCGATGTCGGGCGTGGCAAAACCATGCTGATGGATTTGTTTTTTACTCAGGTCAATGTTAAGCGCAAACGTCGCGTGCACTTTCACCAGTTCATGAACGAAGTGCACCAGTCGATTGCCGTCATTAGAAAAAACCAATCCCGCTATGGCAAGGATTTTGATCCCGTCGCCCTGGTAGCCGCCCCGCTGATCAAGAAAGTAACCCTGTTGTGCTTTGACGAGTTTCACGTCAATGACATCACCAACGCCATGTTGCTTGGCCGCCTGTTTGAAAAATTCTTCGCCGCTGGGGTGGTGGTGGTTGCAACCTCCAATGTCGCCCCAGACGGGCTTTATAAAAACGGTCTCAACCGTGAATTGTTCATCCCGTTTGTTGATATGCTCAAATCGCGCTGTGAGGTCGTTCATCTTGAGGCGGCAAAGGATTACCGGCTCGACAAACTGTCGAGCCAGCCGGTTTTTTTCTTTGGACGGGCTGAACAAACGCGCCGGAAAATGGATCGTCTGTGGTCCGATCTGAGCGATGGGCTGGCTGACAGGAGCGATGAAATTCGTCTTTTGGGGCGCACAATAAAAGTGCCCAGAACCCTAAAGGGCATGGCGCGCTTTGAGTTTGAAGATCTGTGCGCCAACCCTTTGGGCGCGCGCGATTATCTGGCGGTTTCGCATGCCTTTCACTTGCTGGCCATTGATGGGGTTCCTCGATTTTGTGCCGCCAATTCCAATGAGGCCAAACGGTTTATTCTTCTGATTGACACATTGTACGACCAGCGGGTCAAGCTGATGGCGAGCTTTGCCACTTCGCTTGATGGGTTAAGTGAAGACCCGGATACCGCTTTTGAATTCAGGCGTTGCGTTTCCCGGCTCAAGGAAATGGCCTCGGACGCCTATTTGTCGGCCAAACAGCGTTAAAACTGTGGTCAGTGTCGGTTTTTTTACTGACTAAAGAATTGTTTTAGTCCGAGCGTGGGTTGCGCCGCCCAATTGCGAGGGGTAATGAAACGCCCATATCAAAAACCATTGACAGGAAATATCTCCATGGCACGCAAGAAAATTGCTCTCATCGGCGCAGGACAAATCGGTGGAACGCTGGCCCATCTGGCGGCTCTAAAAGACCTTGGAGACGTGGTGTTGTTTGATATCGCGGACGGCGTTCCCCAGGGCAAGGCGCTGGATTTATCCCAATCGGCTCCCGAAAGCGGGTTTGACGCCGTTTTAAGTGGCACCTCCCAATATAAGGACATTGCCAACTCGGACGTGATCATCGTTACCGCCGGGGTGCCGCGCAAGCCGGGCATGAGCCGCGACGACTTGCTGGAAATCAACCTCAAGGTGATGGAACAGGTCGGGGCCGGGATCGCCAAATATTCTCCGGATGCCTTTGTCATTTGCATCACCAATCCGCTTGACGCCATGGTTTGGGCCTTGCAGCGTTTTTCCGGTCTGCCCACCTCTCATATCGTTGGCATGGCCGGGGTTCTGGACAGTTCGCGGTTTTGCCATTTTCTCGCCAGCGAGCTTGATGTGTCGATTGAAGATGTCAACGCCTTTGTCATGGGCGGGCACGGGGACACAATGGTGCCCTTGCCGCGCTATTCGACCGTTGGCGGGGTCCCGCTGACCGATCTGGTCAAGATGGGCTGGCTGAAAAAGGAAAAACTCGATGAAATCGTGCAGCGAACCAGAGACGGGGGCGCGGAAATCGTTGGTCTGTTGAAAACCGGTTCGGCCTTTTATGCTCCGGCCACCGCGGCGATCGCAATGGCCGAGAGCTATCTCAAGGACAAGAAACGCATGCTCCCCAGCGCCGCCTTTCTTAAAGGCGAGTTCGGGGTCAAGGGCGTTTATGTCGGGGTGCCGATCATCATTGGCGCCAACGGGGTTGAACGGATCGTTGAGATTTCTCTCAACAGGAGCGAACAGACCCAGTTCAATAAATCCGTGGCTGCGGTTGAGGGCCTGATAGAGGTTTGCAAAAAGATCGCACCAAGACTGGCTTAATCACAAATAAAGAGGCACTGAAAATATGAACATTCATGAACATCAGGCCAAGGCGCTATTGAAAGAATATGGCGCCCCGGTTGCCAATGGTGTGGCGATCTTTAAGCCAGAGGAAGCTCAAGCGGCGGCAAAATCACTGCCCGGCCCGCTCTATGTGGTCAAAAGCCAGATCCATGCCGGCGGTCGCGGCAAGGGCCGCTTCAAGGAGTTGAATGAAGAGGCCCAGGGCGGGGTCAGGCTGGCCAAATCGGTTGAACAAGTTATTGCCGATGCCAAACAAATGCTTGGCAACACTCTGGTGACCAAGCAGACCGGACCCGCCGGCAAACAGGTAAACCGGCTCTATATCGAGGACGGGGCCAATATTGAGAGCGAGCTTTACCTCTCGATTCTGGTCGACAGGGAAACCAGCCGGGTCAGTTTTGTCGTATCCACCGAAGGTGGCATGGACATTGAAACGGTTGCCGAAAAAACGCCGGAAAAAATCGCCACCATCGCCATTCATCCCGACCATGGGGTGACACCAAAAGACGCGGAAAAACTCTGTGACGCCCTGAAGCTGGATGGGGCGGCGCGTGCCGACGGCATGAAGCTGTTTCCACTGCTTTACAACGCCTTTGTCGAAAAAGACATGAGCTTGCTGGAAATCAATCCGCTGATCATTGTCAAGGACAATGGCTTGCAGGTTCTTGATGCCAAGGTCAGTTTTGACAATAACGCCCTGTTCCGTCATCCTGAGATCGAGAAGTTACGCGATCTGAGCGAAGAAGACGAAAAAGAGATCCAGGCCTCCAAATATGATCTGGCCTATGTGGCGCTTGACGGCTCGATCGGGTGCATGGTCAACGGGGCCGGACTGGCCATGGCGACCATGGACATTATCAAGCTTTACGGGCAGGAGCCGGCCAATTTTCTTGATGTTGGTGGTGGCGCGACTGCTGAAAAAGTAACCGCCGCTTTCAAGATCATCACCTCGGACCCGCAGGTCAAAGGTATTCTGGTCAACATTTTTGGCGGCATCATGCGTTGCGATGTCATAGCCCAGGGTGTGTTGCAGGCGGTCAAGGAAGTGGGACTTGACGTGCCGCTGGTGGTCAGGCTTGAGGGGACAAAAGTCGCCGAGGGCAAAAAGATGATCGATGAAAGCGATCTTGATGTGATTTCGGCTGAAGATCTGGACGATGCCGCCCAAAAAATCGTTGCCGCGATCGGTGGATAAAACCTTGCGGGTGGGTGCGCATCGACTTGGGTGGCCCCGGGCGGGTTGATTTTGGTTTTTGTTTTAAGCGAGGGAGAGGAAGATGCATTTTTTTCAATTGTTGCGAATAACTGGAATTGGACTGGCTGGAGTGGCTTTGGCGCTGGGGCAACCCGTTTTGGCCAAGACCAAGCAACCCAAGACCGCCCCACCCACCCAGGAGGCGCAGGCTGACGCCGGGGTGCGGGTGGGAGAACAAATCATCACCGACGCTGTTGAGATTTGCGATCTCATGGTGGCCGACAAACGGGCGCTTTTGGCAAGGCTTGAAGATAATGGCTGGAGCAAGGACATCTCTTATGATGTCGGCAACGCCCCCTATTACAAGGAACTTACCGCGGACCAGACTTATGACGGGGTCGGAGACGCCGAAGTATGGGGATTTATAGAGGATTACCCCAGCTACAAAATTGGCTATTGCTCGTTTACCATCCCGTCTCCTCAGATCGATGTTCCGGTGGCGCTGGTGGAAACCATCGGTGGTGCCTTTACGCTCACCGGTGAAATCCAAAAGACCGATGGCGGGGTTTTCAGTACCTGGCAGGATGTCGCCAACCCGCCAAGTGTTTTTGTTCATGCCTATCAAAACAGCGACACCTTTGTTTATCAGGTGACCAGAATTCTTGCCGCCCCAGGCAACGTGCCTGAATGATTGTAACGCGCCTGGAATGATTGCAGGCGTTTTTGAAATCCCGTAAAACTTTGTTCGCCGCCTATCAATGGAGCCCAAATACATGTCGATCCTTGTCAACAAACAAACCAAAGTTCTGGTGCAGGGCCTGACCGGCAAGACCGGCACTTTCCACACCGAGCAGGCACTGGCCTATTACGGCACCAAAATGGTCGGTGGCACCCACCCCAAAAAAGGCGGGCAGACATGGACCAGCTCGCTTGATGGCACCGAATTGCCGATCTTTACCACGGTGGCCGAGGGGCGCGAGGCGACCGGAGCCAATGCCAGCGTGATCTATGTGCCACCGGCGGGCGCGGCGGCGGCGATCATGGAGGCGATCGACGCGGAAATAGAGCTGATCGTGGCCATTACCGAAGGGGTTCCGGTTCTTGATATGGTTCGGGTCAAGGCGGCGCTGGAAAAATCAAAATCAAGGCTTTTGGGGCCCAACTGTCCCGGCGTTTTGACCCCCAATGAATGCAAGATCGGCATCATGCCGGGCAATATCTTCAAGAAGGGCTCGGTCGGCATTGTTTCGCGTTCCGGCACCCTGACCTATGAGGCGGTGTTCCAGACCACAAATGCCGGTCTCGGGCAATCAACCGCCATCGGCATTGGCGGCGATCCGGTCAAGGGAACCGAATTCATCGATGTTTTGGAAATGTTTCTTGCCGATGATGAAACCAAATCGATAATCATGATTGGCGAGATTGGCGGCTCGGCCGAAGAGGATGCGGCCCAGTTCCTGATTGATGAGGCCAAACGCGGGCGCAAAAAACCGATGGCCGGGTTTATCGCCGGGCTGACGGCGCCCAAGGGGCGCACCATGGGCCATGCCGGGGCGGTTATTTCCGGGGGCAAGGGTGGCGCCCAGGACAAGATCGCGGCAATGGAACGCGCCGGGATTGCGGTTTCCAGTTCGCCGGCAAAAATCGGCGAGGCGCTGGTTGAAATCATCAACAGCTGAACTTGGGGGACCAGCGTACCCTGATTTCACATATTGTTGTAGCGCGCTCATGGCGCGCTACGGCTAATGTGTTGTTCACACTATCTCAGTATTAACAAAATTCTAATCCAAGCCTGCCAAATTGAACGGCAGGGCAAATTCAACGTTCGCTATTTGTCCGGCTCCAGGCTTGAACAGGGAAGACGGGGGATGCCCCGCCACAAACGTTATGACACGACAGGAAAAGAACTCAACGTTCTTGACTACCTCGTTCCTCTACGGAGGAAATGCCGCCTATATCGAAGAGCTATACGCCAGATATGAACAGGATCCGGGCGCGGTAGATAAAAGCTGGGCGGCGTTTTTTGCCTCTCTTGGCGACGCCCCCGCCGATGTTATCGCCAGCGCCAGGGGTGCAAGCTGGCGGCGCGATGACTGGCCCAGGGCGCTAAATGGCGAGCTTGTTTCAGCGCTGGACGGCAATTGGGGCGATCTGCCTCAAAGAGCCGGCAAAGCGGCAATCGACAAGGGGCAGTCTTTGGGGAAAGCTGTAAGCGCCAAGGATGTGCTTCAGGCGACCCGCGATTCAATTCATGCAATCATGATGATCAGGGCCTATCGCATGCGCGGGCATTTGCATGCTGATCTGGACCCGTTAAAGCTCAAGGCGGACGCGACGGCCCCGGAGCTGGACCCGGCCAGTTATGGGTTCAAACCAGAAGATTACGATCGCGAAATCTTTATCGACAATTATCTCGGGCTTGAATATGCCAGTGTTCCGCGGATGCTGGAAATCCTGAAGCGTACCTATTGCTCGACGCTGGGCGTTGAGTTCATGCACATTTCCGACCCGGCGGCCAAGGGCTGGTTGCAGGAAAGGATCGAAGGGCCTGATAAGGAAATCACCTTTACCCCTGAGGGCAAAAAAGCGATTTTTAACAAGCTGGTTGAGGCGGAGGGCTTTGAAAAGTTCCTCGATGTCAAATATACCGGCACCAAGCGCTTCGGGCTCGATGGCGCCGAGGCGCTTATTCCGGCGCTAGAACAAATCATCAAGCGAGGCGGTGCGCTCGGGGTCAAGGATATCGTTTTGGGCATGCCGCACCGTGGCCGCCTCAACGTTTTGACCCAGGTGATGGGCAAACCGCACCGCGCCTTGTTCCACGAATTCAAGGGTGGGGCCTATTATCCCGACGATGTCGAGGGGTCCGGCGATGTCAAATATCATCTCGGGGCTTCTTCTGATCGTGAATTTGACGACAACAAGGTGCATCTTTCCCTTACCGCCAACCCGAGCCATCTGGAAATCGTCAATCCGGTGGTTTTGGGCAAGGCGCGCGCCAAGCAGGATCAGCACAGCGAAATTGACGGCCATTTTATCAAGGATACCACCAAGACAAATCGTCATGTGGTGTTGCCATTGCTGCTGCATGGGGATGCCGCCTTTGCCGGCCAGGGGGTGGTGGCGGAATGTTTCGGGCTTTCCGGCCTCAGGGGCCACAGAACCGGCGGTTCGATCCATTTTGTCGTCAACAACCAGATCGGGTTTACCACTTCCCCGATCTATTCGCGCTCCTCGCCCTATCCGACCGATGTCGCCAAGATGATTGAAGCCCCGGTGTTTCATGTCAATGGGGACGACCCGGAAGCGGTGGTTTTTGCCGCCAAGGTGGCGATCGAATTCCGGCAGAAATTCGCCAAGCCGGTGGTTATCGACATGTTCTGTTACCGTCGTTTCGGCCACAATGAAGGGGACGAGCCTTCCTTCACCCAACCCCTGATGTATAAACATATCCGCTCGCACAAGACCACGCTTGAAATTTATGCCAAAAAGCTGATCCAAGAGGGCGTTGTCAGCCAGAGCGAAGTTGAAAAGATGCAGGCCGACTGGCGTCAGCACCTGGAAGGCGAATTTGGCGGCGGCCAGGATTACCGACCCAACAAGGCCGACTGGCTCGACGGGGCCTGGAAAAATCTGCGCATGGCCGAACAGGATGGTCCCAGGCGCGGCAATACCGGCGTTGACATAGTTAAATTAAGAGCGATCGGAGAAAAACTGACCGCCATTCCTGATGATTTTGACGCCCACCGCACTATTCGTCGTTTTATGAAAAACCGCCGCACTGCCATCCAAACCGGTCAGGGGCTGGACTGGGCGACCGGCGAAGCGCTGGCGTTTGCTACGCTGCTCGATGAAAATTATCCGGTGCGCTTGAGCGGTCAGGATTGTGAAAGAGGCACGTTCTCCCAGCGCCATTCGGTGCTTTCAGACCAGACCAGCGGTAAAACCTATACCCCGCTCAACAATCTCTCGGATGATCAGGGGCGCTATGAGGTCATCAACTCGATGCTCTCGGAAGAGGCGGTGTTGGGGTTTGAATATGGCTATTCGCTGGTCGAACCAAATAGCCTGACCTTGTGGGAGGCCCAGTTTGGCGATTTTGTCAACGGCGCCCAGGTTCTCATCGACCAGTTCATATCCTCGGGCGAGCAGAAATGGCTGCGCATGTCGGGGCTGGTTCTGTTGCTGCCCCATGGCTATGAAGGCCAGGGGCCCGAACATTCCTCGGCCCGGCTCGAGCGCTATTTGCAGCTGTGCGCCGAAGACAATATGCAGGTGGCCAATTGCACCACCCCGTCCAATTATTTCCATGTTCTCAGGCGTCAGCTTCATCGCGATTTCCGTAAACCTCTGATCCTGATGACGCCAAAATCCTTGCTGCGCCACAAAAAGGCGACCTCGGAGCTGGCCGAAATTGGCCATGACAGTTGTTTCCATCGCCTGTTGTGGGACGATGCGGAAGCGCCCGGCAGGCGCAAGACTGATATCAGGCTGGTTGCTGATGACAAAATCCGCCGGGTGGTGATGTGCACGGGCAAGGTTTATTATGACCTGTTGGAGGAGCGCGAAAAGCGCGCCATAAACGATATCTATCTGCTGCGGCTCGAACAGCTTTACCCGTTTCCGGCCAAGGCGTTGCACGGAGAGTTGGGCCGCTTTGCCAATGCCGAAATCTACTGGTGTCAGGAGGAGCCCAAGAACATGGGGGCCTGGGCCTTTATCCAGCCCTATGTGGAATGGGTTCTTGATCAGTTGAACCGGCCCGGCGAACGTCCACGCTATGCCGGCCGTCCGGCAGCGGCTTCAACCGCGACCGGTCTGATGCGCAAGCATCTGGCCGAATTGGCGGCCCTGCTTGACGAGGCTTTTTCCGAATAATTCGAACCGTTTGTTTTATTGAACAACCAACATTCTAAGGACTTTTATCCATGTCCATTGACATCAAAGTGCCCGAGTTGGGCGAAAGCGTAACTGAAGCCACCATCGGGCAATGGCTTAAAAAGGTTGGCGACGCGGTTGCCGTTGATGAACCGCTGGTCGAGTTGGAAACCGACAAGGTGGCGCTTGAAGTGCCGTCTCCGGTCGCCGGGGTTCTTGAAAGCATTGTTGCCAATACCGATGACAATGTAGAAGTGGGCTCGCTGATCGCCACCATCGCCGAAGGGGCGGTGGCCGCTGAGCCCGCTGCACAGGAGACGCCGGCAGAAAAGAGCCCGGCAAGCGAAGTCAAGCCAGTCCCTGTTGCCCCTGTTGCTCCTGTTGCCCCCCTCGCTCCGGCCAGCGCCATGGAACCCTCTCCCTCGGCGCAAAAAATGATCAACGAGAAGAACATTCCGGCATCTGATATCTCAGGTTCGGGCAAGCGTGGCCAGGTCTTGAAAGAAGACGTGATGGCGGCGCTTGATAAAATATCAGCCCCAGGCACCGCGCCGGCCCCTGCTGCCGCCCCGCGCGCTCCGTCCCAGGTTGATGATCTGGTGCGCGAAGAAAGGGTAAAGATAACCCGGCTGCGCCAAACCATTGCCCGGCGCCTCAAAGACGCGCAAAACACCGCCGCCATGCTGACCACTTTTAATGAGGTGGACATGGGCCCGATCATGGAACTGCGCAAGCAATATAAAGAGCTGTTTGAAAAGAAACACGGGGTGAAACTCGGCTTCATGGGCTTTTTCTGCAAAGCGGTCACCCATGCCTTGAAGGAAGTTCCCAACGTCAATGCCGAGATTGACGGCAACGAGATCATTTACAAGAACTACGCCCATATCGGGGTTGCCGTTGGCACCGATCGCGGGCTGGTGGTGCCGGTGGTCCGGGACGCCGACCAGATGTCGATTGCCCAGATCGAGCAGGAAATCGGCCGTCTAGGCCGGGCGGCGCGCGATGGCAAACTGTCGATGGCCGACATGCAAGGGGGCACCTTTACCATTTCCAATGGTGGGGTTTACGGCTCCTTGATGTCAACGCCAATTCTCAACGCGCCGCAATCGGGCATTTTGGGTATGCACAAAATCCAGCAGCGCCCGATGGCTGTTGACGGGCAGGTTGTTATCCGGCCGATGATGTATCTGGCGCTTTCCTATGACCACCGGATTGTTGATGGCAAGGAAGCGGTTACCTTTCTGGTCAGGGTCAAGGAAAGCCTTGAGGATCCGCAACGCCTGGTGCTTGATCTTTAGGCAGCTTTGAGCTGTGGGGTTGGAATGGCGGCAATGAAATGAATTTCCCCTGGGTTGAATTCATTACCATCCTTGGGGCGTTTTCCATTGGCGCGATATCGCCGGGCCCGGATTTCGCCATGGTGCTGCGCCAGTCGGTCAGCCATGGCAGGGAGGCCGGCATTGCCACCTCGGCCGGGATCGGCAGTGCGATCCTGGTCCATGGGACCTATACGGTTTTGGGGTTGGGGCTTATAATCAGCCAGTCGGAATTGTTGTTCTCTGTGCTTAAATATGCCGGAACGGGATATCTGTTATGGCTTGGCATTGGCGCTTTAAGGTCCAGGGCGCCGCGCCCCCCCGGCGCTCTGGTCAAATCGCCTGTGGGCGCAATGAGCCCTCATAAGGCATTTGTAATCGGGTTTTTGACCAATTTGCTCAATCCCAAGGCGGCGTTGTTTTTTCTCGCTTTGTTTACCTCGGTGGTCAGCGCTGATACCGCGCTCAAATGGCAGGCAATATATATCCTGGTCATGGCTCTGGTTCTGTTCTTGTGGTTTTCTCTGGTCGCAGCGATATTTACCACCCCCAGGGTGCGCGCGGGCTTTTATCGGATCGGGCAATGGTTTAACCGGATAACCGGTGCGGCGTTAATTCTACTGGCGCTCAAATTGGCGCTGGCGCAAAAGAACTAGAGTTTATCAAAAGGGCATAAAAAAATGGCGGATCAGTTCGATGTCACAATTATCGGTACCGGACCTGGGGGATATGTATGCGCGATAAGGGCGGCGCAACTCGGGCTTAAAGTGGCGGTGGTTGAAAAATGGGCCACCCATGGCGGCACCTGCCTCAATATCGGCTGCATTCCCTCAAAGGCAATGCTTTATGCCAGCGAGATGTTCGCCGAAGCGGGCCACAAATTTTCAGCGCTCGGGATTGATATTGACACGCCAAGGCTCAACCTTGCCCAAATGCTCACCCACAAGGACGAAACAGTTACGGCCAACGTCAAGGGCATCGATTATCTGTTCAAGAAAAACAAGATAGTTGTATTTCGCGGTATCGGCTCGATCGCCTCATCGAGCCAGGTAATCGTGACCCCGGAAAAGGGTGAAGCGGAAACGATTGCCACCAAAAACATCATCATTGCCTCCGGCTCGGTTTCGGCCAATTTGCCCGGTATCGAGATTGATGAGGAACAAGTTGTTTCCTCGACCGGGGCGCTTTCGCTGGCCAAGGTGCCGGAACGTCTTTTGGTGGTCGGGGCCGGGGTGATCGGGCTTGAATTGGGCTCGGTATGGTCCCGTTTGGGGGCAAAAATCACCGTGGTCGAGTTTTTGGATACCATATTGCCGGGCATGGACCTGGAAGTGACCAAACAATTCCAGCGTATGCTGAAAAGACAGGGATTTGATTTCAAACTGAGCACCAAGGTGACCTCTGTTGAAAAAACCGATGACGGGCTAAGGGTTACCGTCGAGCCGGCCAGTGGCGGCGCGCCACAAATTATTGAATGCGATATTGCGCTGGTCGCGATCGGACGGGTGCCGTTTACCGACGGGCTGGGGCTTGATGTCGTCGGGATAAAGACCGACCAGAAGGGCCGTATTGAAACCGACCAGCATTACCAGACCAGCGTTAAAGGCATTTATGCGATCGGGGATGTGATCAAGGGGCCGATGTTGGCGCACAAGGCGGAAGACGAGGGGGTTGCAATTGCTGAAATCCTTGCTGGCAAGGCCGGTCACGTCAATTATGGGGTCATTCCGGGGGTGGTTTATACCGATCCGGAAATTGCCTCGTTGGGAAAAACCGAACAGGAACTGAAAGCGGCCGGTGTCAAATACAAGGTTGGCAAGTTTCCCTTTTCCGCCAATGGGCGGGCCAAGGCGATGCTGGCCTCCGAAGGTTTTGTCAAAATCCTCGCCGATGTTGCAACCGACAGGGTGCTGGGGGCACATATTGTTGGCAAGGGGGCCGGGGAAATGATCCACGAAATTGCCGTTTTGATGGAATTTGGCGGCGCGGCCGAGGATCTGGCGCTGACCTGCCATGCCCACCCCACCATGTCTGAAGCTGTGCGCGAGGCGGCAATGGCGTGCGGAGACGGCGCCATCCATATGTAGGTGATCCGGAAAAAAGTCCTTCGGCTTCGCCTCGCTTTTATTCGCGCCGCCGTTGGTCGCTGTGCTGGCATTCTTTTGTCTCGCGCCGACGGGCTGCCCGGCACCCGGGTTTTTATTCTTGCCGCCGTTGGTCGCTGCGCTCCCGTCCCCGGCACCCGCTTTTTATTCGCGCCGCCGTCGCATCCTACGGATGCTTCCCCGGCACCCCCGCCATGGGTGGTGCCCATACCAAGAATGGGAAGAAGTTAAGCGCAACAAAAACTGAGCGTCACCCTCGGGCTTGACCCGAGGGTCCATCTCTTTTTGCGTAACAATGATATAAACAAGAATGTATTGAGGCCTGCGCCGGAATGACGAAAGAGAAGTTGAATGGGAAAAGAATAACGAGGCGTTAGCCGAGTAGCGAGCGAACAGCGAGCCGCCGGTAGCCCGGCGCCCAGCCGGAGCGCCAGCAATCAACATAGGGCGGTTTTAGCCCGTCATGTTGATTGTAGTACGGCGCGCGAGGCATATAAACTGGCGAAGCCTCAGCGAGTGAAGAGAAAGCCGCGAGACAAAATAATTAGCGCAAGCAGCACCCCCCTCATCCGGCGCTGCGCGCCACCTTCTCCCACAAGGGGAGAAGGAAAGGTTCGAGACATGCGAGCCGCTGGCAGCCCAGCGCGCCGCCGCAGGGGCAGATAAGACCATGGGGCGGAGTTAGCCCGTCATGGTTTTATTGGTACGCCCCGCGAGGCATATAGAGCGCGAACAGCGAGCCCCCACCCCAGCCATCCCCCGAAGCGGGGGAGGGAGTTTAGGGGGAAAAGCGGGGGAGGGAGTTTAAGAAGCTATCCCGCAAATGGGGGGTAACGGGAACTGCAGCAAAACCGGGGAGAGGTTCAACCAGAGCGCCGCTCGGCATGGCTGAAAGCGAAAATGCCGAGCAAAACCAGCGCCGATCCGGCGGCGTGAAACAGCGAGAAATTCTCACCCAGAACGCTGATCGCCAGCGCAATGGTGACCAGGGGTGAAATATTGCCCATCACCGCGGTTGGCCCCGGCCCGATCCGCCCAATCGAGGCGGCAATCAGATAGGCGGGCACTACTGTTGAAATGGTGCCCATGGCGACCATGATGGCCATGGCGCGCGGCGACAAAACCAGATCTCCCAATTGGTGGGTAAACAAAAACTGCATCATTACCCCCAGACCGGCAGCGCTTAAAGCGATAGATGTAAAAAGCCGCGCACCCATCTGATCAATCAGCGGTTTTGCCAGAACCTGATAAAGCGCATAAAAAACGGCGGCGCCAACGACCAGGCTTGCCCCCAAAACAGTGCGGGCACCCTCGAGCGAAAAATCATAGGCAAAGATCACCGCCAGCCCGGCATAGCTGATCAACAATGAAAAGATCATTGGTGCGCTAACCCGTTTTCTGAACAGGACAGCGTCAAAAAGCAGAACAAAAAACGGATAGGTCAATAGAATCAGCCGGTCAAACTGGGCCGAGATGAATTTCAGCCCGGCAAAATCAAGATATGAAGCCAGATAATAGCCAATCATTCCGATAAAAGCGGCTTTTATATAGGCGTTGCGGGAAACATGAAATTGCCCCCCCCTTGCCTCAAGGCGGCTTTTATGTTCGCCAAGCCCGCTTATCCCGATGGCAATAAAAAACGGCACGGCAATGATCATGCGCCAGGTAAGCATGGTTAGAACATCGACATTTTCCACAAGGCCAAGCTTGATGAAAATGCCCTTGGTGGCAAAAAATGCCGCCCCCAGCGCGCCCAAAAGATAGCCAAGCCAGCGCAATTGGCGCGCCGGGACGGGGCTACTTGATCTGTTGGCGACGGGATCAATCATGGCTGAAACGGGCTTTGCATAAAAAAACCGGCGCTGTTGCCAAAAGACAAAGCGCCGGAATTAAGCTTTATATATTTTGGGGCTTATTTCAAAGAGATCTTTCCGGCTTCAAACAAGGCGCGGCAATCAGTGGCGTCGCGCTTGAGATCATCGCTGACAAGTTCCTCAGCCATGCCTTCGCCAACAAAACGCGGATCATCACACTCGCCATCCTTGGCCCATTCGGAACTGTCATCGCCAAAGTCAATGCCCGAAGCACTGGCGTCAGGCGTCGTCTCAAGCGGCACCATGATGCCGATGCCGCCAACAAAGCTTATTTTGCCATCGTCAAACAATGCGCTGCAATCAGTGGCGTCAGAAGCAAAATCCCTTGGCTCGACTTTTACCGCCATGCCTTCGCCTTGGAAACGCGGATCGTCGCATTCCCCGTCATTGTTCCAGCGCGAACTGTCATCGCCAAAATCAAAATTGGTCGCGCTGATCAGCGAAATCTTGCCCTCTTCAAACAGGGTTTTGCAATCGGTGGCATCAGCCCCAAGGTCTTCAAGCAGCAGTTTTACGCCAGATCCTTCGCCGAAAAAGCGCGGGTCGTCACATTCCCCGTCATTGTTCCACTCGGAACTGTCGTCGCCAAAATCAATAATCCCCGCGTCCGGAGCCTTGCCGGCGTCGCCGGGCTTGCCCGAGGCAAGATATATCTGCTTGTTTTCAAACAGGGTTCTGCAATCGGTTGCATCCTTGCCCATATCAATATCGAGCAATTCGTCAGCCATGCCCTTGCCGGCGAAACGCGGATCATCGCACTCCCCGTCATTGGCCCACTCGGAACTGTCGTCGCCAAAATCAATAACCCCGGCATCAGGAACCTTGTTGCCGGCGTCACTAAGGGTAATCGAGCCGGCCTGATAAAGTGCCAGACAATCATTGGCGTCCTTGCCCAGATCAGCATCCATGAGAACCTCGGCCATGCCCTTGCCGGCGAAACGCGGATCATCGCATTCATCATCATTGGCCCATTCAGAGGAATTGTCGCCAAAATCAATGCCGTCAAGGGTGATATTGTTCATGTTGGGGTCGTCCCCGAGATATTCGAGTTGTCCGGACAGGAACAATTTGCGGCAATCATTGGCGTCCTTGCCCAAATCCTCGTCAAGCAGGATGTCATCAACCCCCTTGCCGGCGAAACGCGGATCGTCGCACTCCCCGTCATTGGCCCATTCAGAGGAATTGTCGCCAAAGTCGATCTCGTTGACAATATCGGCGGGCTTGGGAACAAGGCTGATGTCCCCGCTTTTATAAAGAGCAAGGCAGTCGCTGGCGTCGCGGGCAATATCTTCATCAAGCAGCTCAACCGCGCTGCCCTCGCCTTTGAACCGCGGATCATCGCATTCCCCGTCATTGGCCCATTGGGAAGCGTCATTGCCAAAATTAATGCCATCAAAGGTTATTGTCTGACTTGGTCCATCCTTGGCCGCTGATGTGTTGCCCTTGGCCATAACCGGATTAACAGCAAGCAGCGTCAGCGCTGCAACAGCCAGGCCTGCTTGCCAGTATTTCGAAATTTTATTCACAGCTCGTCCCTCCTGAAATAAAGTAATGCCCACACTAAAGCCGATCAGGCTTCCCCGCTAGGGTAATTTTTATCGGCTTATTGTGATTATTTGTTGTTGGTTGTCATAAATTAAATTTCTTGCCTGCCATTGCGCTTGCCATGACATTGCGCGGGCCGGGGTTTTGCAATTGAAAAACCCCTCCATTGCCGGAAACATGATTGCTGGCAAAAAACAACCGGCAGCATTTTTAAAAAAGGCATGCCGGTTGCCGTGATTTTATTTTGCCAACTGGTTAATTATGCCAAACCAGTGTGCAGCGTTTTTAACGCAGCCATATCGAGCCTTCGCGATAAAGCGAACGGCAATCGGAAGCATCGCTGCCGGTGTCTTCCTCAAGTAGCGTGTCGGCCATCCCGGGGCCTTTGAAACGCGGATCGTCGCATTCCCCGTCATAGGCCCATTCCGATGAATTGTCGCCAAAATGGACGCCATTGTCCCCGCCGCCGGAGCGAATGTAAATCCGGCCCTTGTTCAAAAGATTTCGACAATCGCTGGCGTCGCGCCCCATGTCTTCATCAAGTAGCGTGTCGGCCATTCCCGGCCCGGCAAAACGCGGGTCATCACATTCCCCGTCATAGGCCCATTCCGATGAATTATTGCCAAAACTAATGGCATAAGAAGGCGAGGCCGCAAGCATTGCCAGTACCAAAAACGCTATTGCGCCATGTAGTGTTTTTTTTAATATAGTCATGTTGATTTCACCTCTACAGTTAAACTTATCGCACCCCTTGGCGGGTGGTTTTATAGACTGGTGACGATAAAAGCCAGAGCATTGCCTGAAAAATCATGCGGGCGGATTTACCTGTTAAAGGCGCAATGAAATTATTGTGTCGTGAAAAAAAACCTCTGTTAGGACCTTGGGTGAGCCTTTGAATAGGCGGCAAGCAAATGTTGGCTATCAACATTGGTATATATCTGGGTGCTGGAAAGCGAAGCATGGCCCAATAATTCCTGAATGGTGCGCAAATCGCCGCCGCGGCCCAAGAGATGGGTGGCAAATGAATGGCGCAAGGCATGGGGGGAGGCGGAAGGGGGCAGGCCAAGCATGCCGCGCAACTGGACCATGCGCTTTTGAATGAGGCGCGGTGATAAAGTACCCCCGCGCACCCCGCGAAATATCGTTTCGCTCGGGGCCAGTTTGAACGGGCACAGGCAAAGATAGTTCTCAATTGCCTCCTGCACCGGTTTGATCAGCGGCACCATCCGGGTTTTACCACCCTTGCCGCAAACCCTTAAAACTGTTGTGTCCATGTCCCTGGCGGTGATGGCCAGGGCTTCAGCGATGCGCAAGCCGGCCCCGTAACATAAGGAAAGTACCGCCATGTCGCGCGCTCCAACCCATGGCCGCGCTTCAATCTCATCAACCATGTCTATGCTTGCCAGCGCTTCGGGCGCGCTGAGCGGGCGCGGCAATGATCGCGCCAGTTTCGGGGTGCGCACCAGAAACAAAACCTGATTGCTGACCAGTTCTGCCCGCTCAAGAAACAGGAAGAAATTTTTCAGCGCCGAAAGCTGCCGGGCCAGCGATCGCGCGCCAACCCCTTTTTTGCGCCGCGCGGCAAGAAAGGCGCGAATGTCGACAGGCTTTAGTCCGTTTAATATTTTTAACGATACCGGTTCGCCAAAATGCCCGGTCACAAAAAAACAAAACTGGGCCAGGTCGCGCTGATAGGCCTCAATGGTCTTGGGCGACAGGCGGCGCACAGAGGCCAGCGAGATCAACCAAAGGGAAATCTGCTCTTTAATTGATTTGTCGCTGCAAAAAACAATGTCGGCCATGGCGCCAATATAGCGCCATAGCGGTTAGGAAAAAGCAAATGGGGTGCGATAACGGTTTTGGCCGAATCATCGACTTGCGGGTTAAGATGTAATCAATGGAACATAAAGACAAAAACTTTGGCCCCGCAGATGTGGTCGCAATAATGGTTGCGGTGGCGCTTGATGGACCCTTCAGCTATCGGGTGCCCGAAGGGATGCTCCTTGCGCGTGGCTCGATTGTCGAGGTGCCTCTTGGTTCGCGCGCTACATTGGGTGTGGTCTGGGGGCCGCCGGCGGACATGAAAGCGCATAACCGGCTGCGCGATATCGGGCACAAGTTTGATGTTCCCGTTTTAAGTGCGGATTTGCTTGATCTGGTGGACTGGGTGGCGCGCTATACGCTGGCCCCGGCGGGGATGGTCTTGCGTGCGATTTTGCGCTCGCGCCAGGCGCTGTTTCCGCGCCGCCCGATTGTTGCCTATCAGGCAACAGGAATTGCTCCACCGCGAATGAGCAAGGCGCGCTCGCGGGTGCTGGCGGTGCTCGGTGATGGCATGGCCTGGTCGAAATCAGCGCTGGTCAAAGAGAGCGCGGTTTCCCCTTCGGTAATTGACGCTCTGGCCAGGGTCGGAACGCTGGCCAGGGTTGAATTGCCTGCGCCATCTCCGGTGTTGGCCCCTGATGTCGATTTTGCCCCGCCACGGCTTAATGAGCATCAAAAAAAGGCGCTGGCGGAACTGCGCTTGGCGGCAACCAGTAATATCTCCGTTTGTCTTTTGGACGGGGTGACCGGTTCGGGCAAGACAGAAGTGTTTTTCGAAGCGGTGGCCGACACGTTGCGGGCCGGCCGTCAGGCCTTGATCATGCTGCCGGAAATTGCCCTTACTCACACTTTTATTGAGCGCTTCATCAAACGCTTCGGCGTCAAGCCGGCGCAATGGCATTCCGACATGAGCCCGGCGCAGCGCGCGCTGGTGTGGCGGGCGGTTCTTCAGGGTGAGGTGCGGGCGTTGATCGGGGCGCGCTCGGCGCTGTTTTTGCCTTTTGACGAGCTGGGTCTTGTCGTTGTCGATGAGGAGCATGACGGGGCCTATAAGCAATCGGACGGCATTTCCTATCATGCGCGCGACATGGCGGTGGTGCGCGCGAACCTGGCCGGAGCGCAGATCATATTGTCCTCGGCCACCCCCTCGATTGAAAGTTTTAACAATGCCAGCCAGGGGCGCTACAAACATGTAAGAATTAATGTCAGACACGATGATGCGCAATTGCCGGATATCGCCACAATCGACATGCGGGTTGACGGGCCTGAAAAAGGGCGCTGGATTTCCCCGCTTCTGGAAAAGGAAATTTCAGCAACCCTTGCGCGGGGCGAACAGGCATTGTTGTTTTTGAATCGGCGCGGCTATGCGCCGCTGACCCTGTGCCGGGCCTGCGGCTATAAATATCAATGCCCTGATTGTTCATCCTGGATGGTCGAGCACCGTTTTGCCGCAAAGCTGGCCTGCCATTATTGCGGTCTCGAGATCGCGCGGCCGCTTGAGTGCGCCAAATGTGGAGAAAAAGACACCCTGGTCCCGATCGGGCCGGGGATCGAGCGGGTGGCCGAGGAAGCCGGTGAGCTGTTTGCTGATGCGCGCCAGGTGATTCTTTCTTCGGACATGGGCACCACATCCCAGATAAGAGAGCGCTTTGAGGAAATTTGTGCCGGCAAATATGATTTGATAATCGGCACCCAATTGGTGGCCAAGGGGCATCATTTTGAAAAACTGACCCTGGTCGGGGTGCTTGATGCTGACCTTGGCCTGGCCCATGGCGACCCCAGAGCGGCGGAAAAAACCTTTCAATTACTGACCCAGGTGACCGGGCGGGCCGGGCGGGCAGCAAAGACTGGCCGGGCATTTTTGCAGACCTACCATCCCGAACATTCAGTGATCAAGGCAATGGTGGCCGGGGACCGGGACGGGTTTTACGCCCATGAACTTGAAGTGCGCAAACAAGGAGGCCTGCCTCCGTTCGGGCGCTTGGCGGGTCTTGTTGTTTCGGCCAGCGAGCATGATGCGGCATTTTCCTATGGCCGCCATCTTTTGAGCGTGGCGCCAAAAGCAGAAGGGGTGCGGCTTTTTGGCCCGGTCGATGCGCCGGTCGCCATGGTGCGTGCCCGCCATCGGGTGCGCTTGCTGGTTCAGGCTAAAAAAGGCTTTGATCTCTCAGCCTATGTGCGTTTCTGGCTCAAGGGAGCCAACAAGCCGGGCGGCAATATCAAGGTGCGCGTGGATATTGACCCGATCAGTTTTTATTAGAGCAAGATGCGTTCAGGTTGAAAAAAAGCGGGCGGCGTTCGCCAACAAAAAGCCGCTTGACACAGGGCGCGACAATTTGGGCGTCATAAAAACACCAAGTAGGCGCTTGCGGTCGCTTATTGTGCTGTGTTAGAGGGGGCGCGAATTTGAAAACGGGGCGATTTTCGTCCCCTTTTGATATGGGATATTCCTGCTGAAGCGCTTTTACCCCTTCAATTGTGTCGGGAAGAGCTTTTGCTGGTGTAATTTGAAGGGTTTAGCGGTTTGAGCACATCAAGTTCGGTTGTTGCCCACATTGCCCGTCCCTATGCCAGGGCGTTGTTTGATCTGGCAACAGAGGAAAAAAATGTCCCAGAGGTGGAAAAAAGCCTTGATGAACTGGGCGTTTTGATCGGTCAAAGCGAAGATTTTTCCGACTTTCTCAAAAGCCCGGTTATTTCTGCGGATATTAAAACCGCCATTATTGACAAGATCGTGGCCAGGGCCGGTTTTCCTGAAATAGTGGCGAACTTTATTCGCCTGGTGGCCAAAAACGATCGTTTGTTGGTTTTGCCGGCGATCATTCCCGCCTTTGGCGAATTGGCTGCCAAACAGCGCGGGGAAGTGCGCGCCGAAATTACCTCCGCCACCCCGTTGAACAAACAACAGCTTTCCTCTCTTGGTGCGGTTTTGAAAAAACAGATCGGCAAGAGCGTGAAGCTGGACACCAATATCGATCCATCCCTGATTGGCGGCCTTATGGTCAAGGTCGGCTCCAGAATGATCGACTCATCGATAAAAACTAAACTGACTGCGATGAAGATCGCCATGAAAGAGGTCTCATAATGGACATCAAGGCTGCGGAAATTTCCGCCATCCTCAAGGAGCAGATCAAGGATTTCGGCAAGGAGGCTGAGATCTCCGAAGTTGGCCAGGTGCTTTCGGTCGGCGACGGGATTGCCCGTATCTATGGTCTGGACAATGTGCAGGCGGGCGAGCTTGTCGAGTTCTCCGGCGGCGTCAAGGGCATGGCCTTGAACCTTGAAACCGACAATGTCGGGGTGGTTATTTTTGGCTCCGACCGTGAGATTTCTGAAGGCGATGTTGTCAAGCGTACCGGGGCCATCGTTGATACCCCTGTTGGCCCGGAACTTTTGGGCCGGGTGGTTGACGCCCTGGGCAATCCGATTGACGGCAAGGGCCCGATCAAGACCAAGACCCGCTCGAGAGTCGACGTCAAGGCGCCAGGCATTTTGCCGCGCAAATCGGTGCATGAACCGATGTCG
>UOEO01000040.1_pt1 | contig 22443 bp, 23 predicted proteins | sample 1989881 | NCBI WGS metagenome assembly UOEO01 (sample SAMEA4712198, study PRJEB27164) | hydrothermal vent metagenome | biome: marine basaltic hydrothermal vent biome; feature: marine hydrothermal vent; material: mineral | place: Pacific Ocean | collected 2011-06-14/2011-07-23 | depth 1691 m
GTACCGATAAAACCATGACGGGCTAAAACCGCCCTATGGTTTTATCTGCCCCTGCGGCGGCGCGGCCAAGAAATTGGCCGGCTCGCGTTAAAGCTCGTTGAGGCTTCGCCTCATTTCTTTTCCCATTCTTTGTATGGACACCACCCCATGGCGGGGGTGGAGTTAGTTTTGCCTCGCGGGGCGCACCGATAAAACCATGACGGGCTAACACCGCCCTATGTTGATTGCTGGCGCTCCGGCGGGGCGCTGGGCTGCCAGCGGCTCGCTCTTCGCTCGCTGAGGCTTCGCCTCATTTCTTTTCTCATTCTTTGTATGGACACCACCCCATGGCGGGGGTGCCGGGGACGGGAGCGCAGCGACCAACGGCGGCAAGAATAGAAGAGCGGGTGCCGGGGGCGGGAGCGTAGCGACCAACGGCGGCAAGCGAGCGAAGCGACCAACGGCGGCACGTAAAAAAGAGCGAGCGCAGCGACCAACTCCGGCGCGAATAAAAAGCCGGGAATGCCAGGGAAGCTGGAGCAAATAAAAGCAGTAACACGCAATAAATCACCAGACCAATAACTTATTGCTCTATCATTTACCTTTCAACCGCCGCACAGACAGACGAATCCTGCGAACCAATATTTGCCAATGAATTAAATTCATATATTAAAAATAATACGTAACATCTTAAAAAAACTAGTTTTTCTCATCATAACAATATTGTTACTTAAAAAAAATTCCACAACCAACGCAAAATTACGTATTTTACTTTACACAACTTGGCTGGATTCGTATTATCCTCGACTAAGCACCATCATGTTTGCCGGAGAACGCCAATGCTTAGTACATTTACTAGGGCAAGTGAAGTCGTTGAATATCTGGGTCTAGAGCGGCTTCCGGACAATGCTGGATGGTTCAAGCTGATCTGTCATGACGTAACAAAACAATGTACTGATTGCGAACGCCCGTGCCGGCACGCCAATTCCACCACCATTTTCTATTTGTTTGAAAAAGACACCGACAATCGCTGGTATCGCATTGATGCGACAATGATCTGGAACTTTCTTGCCGGCGACCCTTTGGCTTTTTCAACTTATTGCTACGATAACGTATTCAAGAACCACGTGCTGGGAAAAGACTTTGCCGCGGGCCAGCGCCCGCTGATTCTCACCCCGCCGCGGGATTGGCGAATATTGTCCTGCCTGGGCCAATGGTCATTGGCCAGTTGCATCTGCACTCCGGGTTTTGAAATCGAGCAACTTGAAATCGCACCCAAAGACTGGGTGCCTGACATGGCGGGGCCCGGCCCCAAAAGCCCCATCGCACCTGCTAATTCGTCTAGCACCATTTTGCGCCCGGCAACATCTTAAGCCACCACTTGAACTATCCCGGCTTTTAAAGGGATGGTGCTTTTTGCTGGTTTCAGGCTTTCTTTGTCCAGCGTCCATTACCCTCTTGGCGCCAATAGGTGGTCTGGTGCTCCCCGGACAGGATTTTCCAGTCGGCGCGGGCCTGAATGAGCGCGTCCGGATCGTGCCCGGAAAACATATAGACCAGACGCTGATAGCCGCCATCAGTACGCGGTGCCGCCCTGTCAACGAAAAACCGCACCTGGGCATTATTGGGATTATCCTGCCCGGTGCTCAGAACAATCGGCTGCAAACTATCCGCCTCTGTCCCCCCGATCCCGTGCGCCAGAAAACTATCATCACGAAAAGTCCACAAAACCTGGTCAAGCACCCGGGCCCGTTCCATGGAGGCGGTTTCAACCACCGCCCGCCAGCCGCGCGCCAGGGTTTTTTCCAGCAATAGCGGCAAAACCTGCTCCAGAGGGCTTTGTTCCAAATGGTAGAATAGAATTTCAGTCATCTCTGGAGCGATCTCCCGTGTGCCTTGTTTTTCAGCTCTCGTAATTGTCCTTGACAAGCTGGTCGAGCACGCCAACCCCGAACCCGAGCGCCCAGCTCCGCGAAATATCGCTGTTTGGCGTGCCAAAGCCAACTCCGGCAATATCCAGATGCGCCCAGGGCACATCATTGACGAAATGGGCCAGAAACTGGGCGGCGGTGATCGAGCCGGCATTGCGCCCACCGGTATTTTTGATATCGGCAAACCGGCTCTTTATCAGCTTTTCATAGCCCTCTCCCAATGGCAGCCGCCACAGGGTTTCCCCTGAAATTTTTCCGGCGGCGAGCAATTGGTCGGCCAACTCGTCATTGTTGGAAAAAAGACCGGCATTTTCATGCCCCAGCGCCACCATAACCGCCCCGGTCAGCGTCGCCAGATTAATCATTGCCCTGGGTTTGAAACGATCCTGAGTGTACCACAGCACGTCGGCCAGAACCAAACGCCCCTCGGCGTCGGTATTGATAATTTCAATGGTGGTGCCCGACATCGCTGCAACGATATCCCCGGGCCGGCTCGCCTTGCCGCTGGGCATGTTTTCCACCAGCCCGATCGCCCCAACAGCATTGAGCGGCGCTTTACGCAGCGCCAGGGTTTTCATCAAGCCGATAACGGCGGCGGCTCCCCCCATATCCCCCTTCATGTCCTGCATCGAAGCGGACGGCTTGATTGAAATCCCGCCACTGTCAAAAACCACCCCCTTGCCGACAAAGGCAAGCGGGGCCTCATCCTTCTTGCCGCCATTCCAGACCATGATCGCCAAACGCGCCGGCCGCGCCGAGCCCTGGGCGACGCTTAAAAGCGAGCCCATGCCCAGCTTTTCCATATCTTCCGGCTCAAGAATTTCCACTTCCAGTCCCAAAGAGCTCAATGACGAGGCGATCTTGGCAAATTCCACCGGCCCCAAAACATTGGCCGGTTCATTGACCAGATCGCGCGCCAGCAATGTTCCCTCGACCCGGGCCATGCGCTCTTTGATCGCCGCATCAGCCGCCTGTTTGTCAGTAACGGCAAGGGTTATTTCAACAATTTTATCGGCGTCCTTGGAACCATTTTCGCTTTCGCTGGTTTTATATTTATCAAATTTATAGTGACGCAAACGCATCCCGGCGGCGAATTCGGCGGTTTGCGCCGCCCCGATCAGTTCATCATCAAGAATAATTGTTGCATTAGCGCTCTTTAATTCCTCGACCCGTCGATAAAAATCCCCGCCAAGATTGGCCCAGTCAGCCAGGGAGGCAGGTCGCTTGTCCCCGGGTTTTTTGCCATTGCCCAGCCCCAGCACCACCAGACGTCCGGCGGCAATGTTTTTTGGGGCCAGCACATCAAGCACCTGGCCCTTTTTACCGGTAAAACTGGCGGCACTGGTCAAAACATCCCAGTCCATACCGGTTTTTTGCCAGATCTTTTCGCCATAACCGCCAAGGCCTTCCCCCTCGCCAACATAAAGGAAAACATCCCCGCTCTCCGGCGCTTCAAGTTTTGTGGTTTTTATCTGTAATTGCTGGACCATGAAAAATGCCTTATCCGATTTGGCGCCGGGCTGGTTCACCGATTCTGAAAAGATGCGGGCTGTCCGGCGAATGTTTGAACTTTAAACAAGAGATTTAGTAGCTTTGGCTCGCGGGTCAATCCCGACGCCAAAATGATCTGGCAAAAAGAGGTGGCAAAAACCCTTCAACCGGCGCCAACCCCGCTTGACCACACCGCCAACTCGTGCAGTTGTTCTCGGGTCTGTTGATCATCAGGATTTGGAATGAGCCGCCTTGCCCGATATATAGCATTGCAATCCGCGCGGGGAGCGGTTTCCCTGTTTCTGGTGGCGGCTTTTTTGGTCTGGCTGACCCAGATGCTGCGTATTTTTGACCTGGTTACCGCCAAGGGCCAGGATATGCTGACCCTTGGCGGCCAGGCTTTTTTGACCACCGCGCCGCTGGCCCTGCAAATTATTTATATCTGCGTTGGTATCGGCATGGCGCGCGCCTTTCGCTCTTTGCAGCTTTCGCGCGAACTGCATATTATTCATATATCAAAACGAACCCGGGCGATTTGGTCAGGGGTGGCGCTTTTTGCGCTTGCCGGAGCGTTTGTCGCCTTGCTGTTCGCCAATTTCATCGAACCGATGGCCAAGCGCACCGCCACCGCCTGGAGCGCGCAAATAGCGGTCGACCTGTTGGGCCGGACATTGACCCCGAAACGCTTTACCGAGGTTTCCAAGGGAGTGGTCTTGTATATTGGCGGGCGCGACAAGGACGGAACCATCCGCAATTTTTTCGCCGATGACAGCCGCGATCCTGATTTCAGACGCACCTATAGCGCCAAAACCGCCCTGATCATTGCCTCAAAACAAGGTTTTCAAATCAGCCTGAGCAATGGCAAATTTCAAATCATGCCCAAGGACGCCAAATATTCTCAGGTGGCGTTTTCCCGCTATGATTTGAGCATAAACGACCTGATAAAAGACCCCAAGCCGCAAAATCCCAAGGACAATCGCGACACCTGGCAACTGGTAAATGCAGCGATTGCGGCGGGTGAAATAAGCCCCTCGCTGGCCAAACAACTGGCCCAGCGCATGGCCGAGGGCGTGCGCGTCATCGGAATTTCAATGCTGATCGCCGCCCTGGTCGCTTTTCCTCATGCCCGACGCCGGCGCGAAATTTTTCCCATCGAACTGGGCGTTTTGGCGCTGGCTTTTGCCGAGCGTTTCCTGTCCAACGGCGCCACGGACTGGCTGCCCATTTGGGGCTATTATCTGGGTCCGGCGTTAATGATTGGCGCCGCCATGTTGATTTTCTTGTGGCGACTGACCGGATATCGTTTGCTGCCAGCTTATAAGGGCAAGGGAGCGCGGCCATGATTACACATCTGGACTGGTTTATCACCCGACGCATCGCCACGCGCGTTTTTACTTTTGTCCTGGTGTTTTATGGTTTGATATTTCTTTCCGAATCTCTTGATTCGTGGCGCTTTCAACGTATTTCGGCCATTGCTGGCCAGGGCACCGCCTGGCTTGCTGTCGCCACCGCCGCCATGCGCTGGAGCATCAAAAGCCTGCCGGTAACGGTTCTGGTTGGCGCCATTATTTCGCTGTTGGAGTTTCAGTCGCACCGCGAATTCGTGGTGATCAAGGCCGCCGGCATATCCATCTGGCGCATCATGCTCGGCCCGGTAATATTCATGGCGCTGTTCGGGCTTGTGGTAACCTTTGCCATTGAAACCGTTTCAACCCAGATCAACCGTGAAATCAACCCGACCCCGCCCGGACTGGGCGGCGGGGTGGCCCGCTCGACCAGCGATATCTGGCTCGAACAGAACGGGGCGGACGGCGAATATTTCATCAGGGCTGAAAGTGCGCGCAACAATGGCCGCATTTTATATAATGTTACCGTTTTTCCCGTCAATGGCGGCGCCATGGCGCGCATCAATGCGGCGCGGGCCGACTTTGGCGACGCAAAATGGCGCTTGAGCGAGGTAAAACTGACCTATACCGACGCCAAGGTCACGACAAAGGATTTTTTCCAGTTAAAAACCTCCAGCACCGTATCCGACCTGCGCCTGATCGTTGGCTCAACCGAGGATTTCACCTATTTTGAACTGCTCAACGCATTAAGAGACGGGGTTAGCGACCCAATTATTCGTTCAGCGGCGGCAACCCGCCTGTTCAAGTTGACCGCCCTGCCAATGCTGCTTGTTGGTTCTTTGTTAATTGCTTTTGCATTTACAGCCGGGTATCGAAGGGACAATTCATATGGTGTTGCGATAATCTATGGTATAATGGCTGGCTTTGTGGTGTTTGTAATAACCGAGATGGCCGATCGGGCAGGATCGTCGGGGGTTTTACGACCCGTATTTGCAACCTGGGGACCGGCTGTGGTTTCAGTTCTTGTCGGGCTGAGCGTGCTGCTGAAAAAAGAAGACGGACGAGCGTAATGCGTCTACGCCGTAAAGATAGTATCAGTTTGCGTTTGTCTCTGGCCATTGCCGGGGCGGTTTTGTTGTTGTCTGTTTCTGTTACAGCTTTTGCCCAATCGCCCGACCAGTCCCTTAACCCTGCTCTTGGCCCGTTTTTTGGCATTGATGACAACGCCAGCACTCGCGACAAGGCGCAGCGGTTTTTGCCCGCCGGTTTTTTTGACAATTTCCCCAGCGCGCAAAAAGAATCGATCGCGCTTGAGGCCGACAGTCTTGTTTATGACGCCGACGCCAACACCATTATTGCCCGCGGCAATGTGCGCCTTGGTTACCAGGATTACCGCGCCTTTGCCGACAGGGCGGTTTATGATCGCACCAGCGGCGATGTCACCCTGATCGGCAATGCGGCGGTGCGCTCTCCCGACAAGACCATTTATCAAGGGACACGCATCACGGTTAAGGGCGATTTCAAACAGGCCTTTGTCGACGCATTGATAATGCAGACCCCCGATGGTGCTCTGGTAACCGCCGACAAGGCCGAATATCGCGATAAAATCTCCAGCATTTTGCAAAATGGCTCTTATGCGCCGTGCGGCACCTGCATCGATAAAAACGGCAACAAGATCGGCTGGCGTGTCCGGGCGGTCAAAATCATCATAAACCGCAAAGAGCAAACCATGTATATGGAGCAGCCCCGGCTCGAGCTGGTCGGCGCCCCGATGGCCTCGCTGCCGTTTTTGTGGCTGCCAACGCCGGAAAATCCGATCATGCAGGGTTACCGCCCGCCCCGCTTTGCGGTCTCTGACAAGTTTGGCTATGGGGTTGGCCTGCCATATATGTTCTCGATTGGCGCCAATACCGACTTCTTGTTTTCCCCGATGCTGATGTCGCGCCAGGGCCTGTTGCTCGACGGAACGCTCACCCAAAGATTTGGCCAGGATCAAGGCGCAGGCCAGATAAAGGGCCAGGCCAGCGTGCGCGCCGCCGGACTTTATCAACTCGATAAATCAGCCTTTGCCGGGCAAGTGGGCGAAAAAGACTGGCGCGGCGCCATTCAGATTTCAGGCGCTTTTACCCCGGCAAAAGACTGGAACGCCGGCTGGTCCTACCTCGCCTTTAGCGACCCGGCCTTTATCCCGGATTATCAACTGGCCGGGTTTGACACCATCAACGATATTTATGTGCAGAAATTCTCTGCCAACAGCTTTTTTGACGCCAGGGTGCAAGAATTCAAGGTTTTGGGCAATGTATCAGGCGCGGTGCAGGACCAACAGGGCAGCACATTGCCGCTGGTTCGCCTCAATCGCGTTGAACAATTGGCCAATGATTTCGGCCAGGTCGCCATCAACGCGAATTTGATCGGGGTAAACCGCAAGCTCGACCACAGCGCAACAATTGGCGCGGTGCCTTATCTTTACGGCTATCAGGGCAACAAATACCACGCCATGGTTGAAGCGAGCTGGTCCAAACAATCAATTGTTCCCGGCGGGCTTGTCATGACCCCCTATCTGGGCGGGCGCATTGATATCTCGGGCTATGATGGCGCCTCCGCTCTTTTGCCGGCCTCAACGCTTTTTTCCGCCACCCCGATTGCCGCCCTTGATATCCGCTTTCCCCTGATTGCTCTTGATGGGGACAACTCATACCTGTTCGAGCCGGTTGCCCAACTGGTCTATCGCGCCAACTCAACCTCAATGGTCGGCATCAACAATGACAATGCGCAAGGCTTTGTCTTTGAAGACAGCAATTTGTTCAGTTTTAACCGTTTTTCCGGCTCCGACCGCCAGGAAACCGGCCTGAGGCTTAATGTCGGCGGGCAGGTCATGGCCAATTTTGCCGACAATAGCTGGCTGCGCCTGATTGGCGGACAATCTTACCAACTAGCCGGAATTAACGCCTTTTCTGTTGTTGACCATGCCCAGACGGGCAATGGCAGCGGGCTTGAAACCACCGCCTCTTATATTGTCGCCGGGGCTGCCGCCTCGTTTGGCGGCGGCGTTGAAGCCGGGGCAAAGATTGAAGTTGACCCGGTCAAGGTCCAGCTGGTGCGCGCGGCGGCGGCGGCCAAACTCGATATGTCGGATTTCACCCTAAGCGCCAATTATTATTTTCTTGCCGCCCAGCCCGCCCGCGGCGCTGTTAGTGATACCAACACAATTTCGGCCAGCCTGACGGTTCCGCTTGCCGACTATTGGAAGGCGACCGGATCGGTTTCATGGAATCTTGTCGCCCGCAACTGGAGCCAATTGGCGATCGGCGCGCAATATGACGATAAATTTCTTGAATATGGCGCCCAGTACAAGGCCATTCAGAATATTTCCAGTCTTGCTGTTGATCATCGTTTTACTGTTAATTTTAAACTCAAGGGACCATCTGGGAACTAGTTTCCGGTGAACAATTCCCCTATTTAGCGAATTTTGGCCGCATTTACCCGCCAGATACGGGGTTTAACGCGTTTTGGATAATGGATATATGAAAAACCTGACAAGCACTTTTTATGCCGTGATCATAACCATGCTCATGGCGCTGGCTTTGCCCCAGGCAGCTATTGGGGCAACGGTCAAGGTAACGGTCAATGAAATGCCGATTACCGATGTCCAGATTTCCCAAAGGGCCAAACTGCTTAAGCTTGAGCGGCGCGGAAATTCGGCCAGCGCCCGCCTGTTGATGGCGCGCAAGGAATTGGTCGACGAAGAATTGAAAATGCAGGAGGCAAAGCGGCTCGAAATGTCCCCGACCGATGCTGAAGTCTCCGAGGCGTTTTTGAACGTGGCGCGCAACATGCGGGTCAGTTCGGACAATCTGACCCGGATCTTGACCCAGAACGGGGTCAACCCGCAAACATTGAAAGACCGTTTGCGCGCCGCCATCGCCTGGCGCAACGTAACGCGCACCGCCGTGCAGTCGCGCATCCAGTTTTCTGAAACCGAGCTGGAGCAAAAGGCGGCCGCTCAACTCACCCCGGCCGACAATATTGACTATATCTTGAAGGAAGTCCTGTTCATCATACCGGCCGGCTCCAAAATCTCGACTTCGCGCCGCACCGCCCAGGCCAACCAGTACCGGCGCAGTTTTCAGGGCTGCGACAGCGCCGTTGAGCTTTCGCTTTCCTATACCGACGCCGCCGTGATCGATCTCGGCCGCCGTCACGCCACCCAATTGCCCGAAACCCTGGCCAAGGAGCTGGCGCGGCTCAATGTCGGGGGCATCACCAAGCCGCGCGTTGTCTCCAACGGGGTTTCGATGCTGGCCATATGCTCAAAAACCGCGGCCCGCGACCTCTCCTTTGCCACCAACAAGGTGCGCCAGGAAGTGGGCACCAAACTGCTCAAGGCGGAAGCTGAAAAATATCTTGAGGAATTGCGCACCAAAGCCAACATAAATAACCGCTAAATTATCCGGATAACATTTAGGATCAATCCATGTCAGGCAGTGCACCACTGGCGATCAGCATGGGAGAGCCAGCCGGGGTTGGGCCCGATCTTGTCTTGCAGCTTTATCAGGAGCGCAAGCAGCTGAACCTGCCCCCGTTCCTTGTTTATGGCAACATCAAATTCCTTGCCCAGCGCCAGCGCCGGTTGCGGCTTGATATCAAGCTGGCTCCAGGCAAACCGGACAATGCGGCGCATATTTTTGCCAAATCATTGCCGGTTTTTGATTTTGCCGCCAGTTTTTCTGATCAGCCGGGCGTGCCGGTCCCGCAAGCGGGAAAAATCGTCATTGAGGCCATCGCCAGGGCGACCGGGGATTGCCTGACCGGGGCCTGCCGGGCGCTCGTTACCGCCCCGATCAACAAGGCGGCATTGACCAATATCGGGTTTTCTTTTCCCGGGCACACCGAATTTCTTGCCCATTTGTGTGCCGGGGGCGGCGAGGAGCCAATTCCAGTGATGATGCTGGCCAATGATGATTTGCGGGTAGTGCCGCTAACCATCCATGTCCCACTGGCCCGGGTTCCTGAATTGATAAATACCCAGATGATTGTGCGCAAAGCGCGTATTGTCGCCGCTGATCTAACCAGGCGCTTTGCCATAAAAACCCCGAAAATTGCCATTTGCGGCCTCAACCCGCACGCCGGGGAAAACGGCACCATGGGCAAGGAGGAACACGATATCATAAAACCGGCCATTAGCCTTTTAAAGCGCGAGGGCTATGATGTAGCTGGCCCCCTGCCCGCCGACACCCTGTTTCATTTGCCTTATTGGCGTCGTTATGACGTGGTTTTGGCCATGTATCACGACCAGGCGCTGATACCGATAAAAACGGTGGCCTTTGACAGTGCGGTCAACGTGACTTTGGGCCTGCCGATTGTGCGCACCTCTCCTGATCATGGCACCGCGTTTGATCTCGCCGGAAGCTCCAGGGCCAGCACAAAATCAATGCTGGCGGCAATCAGGATGGCCGACAATATGACGACGCCAGTAGAATGAGCCAGTTGGACGCCCTGCCGCCATTGCGCGAAGTGATCGCCGCCCATGGCTTAAGCGCACGCAAGGAATTGGGGCAGAACTTCCTGCTTGACCTCAACCTTACCGCCCGTATTGCCCGCGCCGGAGGCGCACTGGAAAATACCACCATTATCGAAGTGGGCCCGGGCCCGGGCGGGCTGACCAGGGCGCTTTTGACCGAGGGGGCAAAAAAGGTGATCGCCATTGAGCGCGACAGCCGCGTATTGCCGATCCTTGAGCAAATCAGCGCCGCCTATCCTGACCGGTTGGAGATAATTTCAGGCGATGCGCTGGAAATCGACTATCAGGCTCTGGCCGACGGCCCAACCCGGATTGTCGCCAATCTGCCCTATAATATCGCCACCCCCTTGTTGACCGGCTGGCTGACGGCAGATAAATGGCCACCATTTTTTGACGGCCTGACCCTGATGTTTCAAAAAGAGGTGGCGCAACGAATTTGCGCCACCCCGGGCTCCAAAACCTTTGGCCGCCTGTCTGTTCTGGCCGGATGGCGCAGCAAAGCCAACAAGATGTTTGATATTAATGCCAGCGCCTTTACCCCGCCACCAAAAGTCACCTCGACGCTGGTTCATCTGGAGCCAAGACAAAACCCGCGCAACGTCCCTGTGGCGGCGCTGGAGGCAGTAACCAGAGCCGCCTTTGGCCAAAGGCGCAAGATGATCCGCCAGAGCTTGAAATCGCTTGGGATACCGGTTGGAGAATTGCTTAACGCCGCCGGACTTGCGGGCAACGAACGCGCCGAAACCCTGCCGGTCGAGGCCTTTCTGGACATGGCGCAATATTTTTCCAGCAACAAGTGAACCTTCACGCCACCACGGCCATCACGCCGCCCCTGCCCTCATGGTGAGCCCGTCGAACCATGAACCCGTCGAAACGATGAGCCCGCCTGCACTTATGGCCCCTCCTCATTCGATAAGCTCGGGATTAAGAACTTTTTTACTTGCCTACAAAGTAACACATATGTTACTATCCTATCGATGAAATTGCTGGAATACCAAACCACAGACGGGGTCAGCCCATTCGCAAAATGGTACAACAGCCTGGATGCTGTCGCTGCGGCCAAAATTACTGTTGCCCTAACTCGTATGGAACAAGGCAATTTGTCCAATGCCAAGAGCGTTGGTGCAGGGGTTTTGGAATTTCGCATTAATTTTGGCGCGGGTTATCGCGTCTATTTTGGCCGGGATGGTGAAACAATCATCATTTTGCTCGCGGGCGGCACCAAGAAACGTCAACAAAATGACATCGAGAACGCCAAATCGCATTGGCTCGATTATAAACTAAGGAAAAAGAAAGGCTGATCATGGCTGGACTGACCAGAGAATTCAAAGAGAGCATTAAGGCGCGCGCCGAGCATGATCTTTTATTTCGTGCCGCCCTTCTTTCCGAAGCCGTTGACCTGTTGCTTGCCGGTGATGTTGATACCGGCAAAGCCGTTCTGCGCGACTATATCAAGGCGACAATAGGCTTTGAGGAACTGGCCGCAGAAGTAGGTACCCCATCCAAGAGCCTGATGCGTATGCTGAGCGATAAAGGCAACCCGACAGCTTCCAATTTATTTGCTGTGCTCTCTCATTTGCAAAAGGCGACAGGGGTGCATCTAAGCGTTGTCGCATAATAAGTGTTGTCGCATAACAAGATTAAAAGGCGCTCACTATTCAAAGCCTCTCGATCTGGGCCTGCAAGTCCTTGATGAAGCCGCTTAAATTGGTCTGGCGGGTGCGCGAAATGCGCGCGGTGGCCAGAATTTGCGTCACCTGGGCGCAGGTTTCATCCAGATCATCATTGACCAGCACAAAATCATATTCGGCCCAATGTTCAATTTCGACCCTGGCATTTTTCAAGCGCTGCGCGATCACCTGTTCGCTGTCCAGCGCCCGCCCGCGCAGCCGTTTTTGCAATTCCCCAATCGAAGGGGGCAGCAAAAACACGCTGACCATATCGGTGCGGCGTTTTTCATAAAGCTGCTGGGTGCCCTGATAATCAATATCAAAAACCACATCCCGCCCCGAAGCGATCAACTCGTCAACCCTGGCCGCCGGAGTGCCGTAAAAATTGGAATGAACCTTGGCCCATTCCAAAAGTTCGCCGCGCTCGCGCATTGCCTCAAACTGGTCAATTGACAAAAACTGATAATCCGCGCCGTCCACCTCACCCGCGCGCATTTTTCTGGTGGTCACCGAAACCGACATGGTAAGATTGGCGTCATTGGCCATCAAGGCGCGAGTGGTCGAGGATTTGCCCGCCCCCGACGGCGAGGCGATTACCAGCATGACACCACGGCGTTCAAATTGCATTTTGCCCCCAGAACCCGGCCCGCCATTGGCAATAACCGGCGTAACCTATTCGATATTTTGAACCTGTTCGCGTAATTGATCGATTACCGCCTTTAGGTCAAGGCCAATTGCGCTTAGTTCCACCGCATGCGCCTTGGAACATAAGGTATTGGCTTCGCGATTGAATTCCTGGGCCAGAAAATCCAGCTTGCGCCCGACTGGCCCGCCATTGGCAATCAACTGGCGCGCGCTCTCAATATGAGAAAAAAGCCGGTCCAGCTCTTCACGTATATCCGCTTTTGTCGCCAAAATAAGCGCTTCTTGATAAAGGCGCTCTTCGGAAAGCCCGCTTTCAGCCTCGCTGAGCTGGGCGATCTGGTTGCGGATGCGCTCAACAAATACTTCGCGCCGACGTAAAGGGTGTGCATGGGCCTTTTGAGTCAGGTTTTCGATCTCATCGACCTGCTCGCTGATAATGGCAGCCAAGCGGCCCCCTTCCTGATGGCGCGCCTCAATCAACTCATCAAGGGTATAATCAAGCGCTGCAAGAATTTGTTGATGCAGGCGCTGTTCGCCCTCAGTACTCAACGGAGCCTCGCGCGTTTCCAGAACCCCCTTGATGGCAAGAATACCGTCCAGACGCGGACGGTCCGCTTCAATCTTTCCCGCCAGCTTGTCCAGCGCATCAAGCACCGCCCCCAGCGCCTGCTCGTTGATAACCACCTCACCTTGCGCGTTGTCGCGCTGTAAACTTATCGCGCAATTGATCGCGCCGCGCTTCAAGCGCTCGCCCAAAATCCGGCGCACATGCGGCTCCAAGGCATCAAGCCCCGGCGTCATCCTGAGCCTTATATCCAGCCCGCGCGCATTTACCGACTTGATTTCAACCTGAAAATTACTGCCCGCATCAGAATTCGTACTGCGGGCATAGCCGGTCATACTGGCCAGCCTTTGCGTCATTGCTCTCATATCCCCTTGCTTTTGCGCCCCCGCTTTAACCAGATTATTGGCCGCTCTTTGCCTCGCTGGCCGTTTGCGCATCTTTTTGCGCCTGTAATTGCGCCGCCTTGGCCTGCTCGCGTTCAACCTTGCGCCAAGCCGCGACATTGCGCTGATGTTCGGCGTAAGAATTGGCGAAAGCATGGCCGCCGCTGCCATCGGCGACAAAATAAAGCGCATCGGTCTTTGCCGGTCTGGCCACCGCCTGCAAGGCATCAATTCCCGGATTGGCGATCGGGCCGACAGGCAGCCCATCGATTTGATAGGTGTTATAGGGGGTTTTGGCATCAATTTCCGAGCGGCGCAAACCCCGGCTCAGCGTGGCTTTGCCTTCTGTTATGCCATAAATGATCGTCGGGTCGGATTGTAGCCGCATCCCCCTGTTCAGCCGATTGATGAAAACCCCGGCAACCATCGGCCGTTCATCGGCCACACCGGTTTCCTTTTCAACGATAGAGGCCAGAGTTACCAATTCACCGGGGCTCGAAATTGGCAGGTCAGGCGCCCGCCCGGCCCATATTTGAGCCAATTGCGAGCTCATTGCCGCGCTCATCTGGTCCAGAAGTTTTTGCCGCTCGTCTCCGCGCTCAAAAGAATAAGTGTCGGGCAAAAGCGAGCCTTCCGGCGGGATATCAACTATTTTTCCAATAAGGTTTGGCGTGGCGTTGATTTTTTCCACCACCTGCCAGGAGGTAAACCCTTCTGGAATTGTCAGCGAATAAGAGATCGGCCGCCCCTGGGTTATTTCCTTTAATATATCGGCCATCGAGGCGTTGGGAGAAATATTATATTCCCCGGCGCGAATGGCGCTCTGCTTGCGCTGGACCATGGCCGCGAGCTGAAACGTCAAGCGATCAGCAATAAGACCGGCATTTTCAAGTTTTTGCGCAACGCCGGCCAGGCTGGCCCCGCGCTCAACGACAAAAGAGCTTTGCTCGCTCTTGGGCCCATCGGCATAAAAACGCTGGGCGCCAAAAGCAACCAGGCCCCCGATCACCAGCATTGCCAATACGACAAGGGTCAAAATGGCATTGATCACGCCAAAAAGGAAACTTCCTCGGCGCCGACGGTTTTGTTTGCTGCCTGTTTTAAAACTCATTGTGAAAAACCGTCTCCGCTCAGGCCATGGCTGAAATCAGGCAACGGTTCGAAAAATCAGGCTGGCATTGGTGCCGCCAAAGCCAAACGAATTGGATAAAACGGTATTGATTTCGCGTTTCACCGGCACGTTGGGTGCCAGATTGATCTCGGTTTCAATCGAGGGATTATCCAGATTGATCGTTGGCGGGGCAATATTGTCGCGCATCGCCAACAGCGAGAATATCGCCTCGACCGCCCCGGCGGCCCCGAGCAAATGCCCGACCGCTGATTTGGTCGAGGACATCACCACATTACCGGCGTGATCACCCAAGAGGCGGGCGACCGAGCCCAGCTCGATTTCGTCCCCCAGCGGGGTCGAGGTGCCATGGGCATTGATATAATCAATCTCTGAAGGGTCAATGCCGGCGCGTTTGACCGCCGCCGCCATCGAGCGGAACCCGCCATCGCCATCAGGGGCCGGAGCGGTGATGTGATAAGCGTCCCCGCTTAGCCCATAACCAACCACTTCCCCATAAATGGTGGCGCCGCGCGCCCGGGCATGATCGAGTTCCTCAAGAATGACAATTCCCGCCCCCTCGCCCATCACAAACCCGTCGCGATCCTTGTCATAGGGCCGCGAGGCCATCTCGGGCCGGTCGTTGAATTTGGTTGAAAGCGCCTTGCAGGCGGCAAATCCGGCCATTGACAGACGGTTGACCGGACTTTCCGTCCCCCCGGCAACCATCACATCGGCATCGTCAAACATGATCAGACGCGCCGCGTCCCCGATTGCATGGGCCCCGGTCGAACAGGCGGTGACCACCGAATGGTTGGGGCCTTTAAGATTATGGCGAATGGAAACATGGCCCGAAGCCAGATTGATCAGGCGGCCGGGAATAAAGAACGGGCTGATGCGGCGCGCCCCGCGCTCTTTCAAGGTAATGGCGGCCTCGGCAATACCCCCTATCCCTCCGATACCGGAGCCGATCAGCACCCCGGCGCGGTTTTGCTGCTCGACGGTTTTGGCTTCAAACCCGGAATGGGTCAAGGCCTGGCTGGCCGCCGCCATGGCATAAACGATGAAGGGGTCAACCTTGCGTTGCTCCTTGGCCTCCATCCAGTCGCCGGCGTTAAACAGCCCCTTGGAGGTATCCCCCAAAGGCACACGGCAGGCAATCTGGCAAGCCAGATCGTCTACCTGGAATTCATCAATGCGTCTGGCTCCACTCTTTGCCGCCAGAATATTGGCCCACACGACATCTATTCCGACACCAAGTGGACTTACAATTCCCATGCCGGTGACAACTACGCGACGCAAATTCATTTATTGAAATCCCGTTGGAAGGAAATCAGGACCCTTTGTTTCGGGCGTGGACCTAACTGGTGGCTTTGGTCAAAAACGACACGGCGTCACCAAAGGTCTGTATGGTTTCGGCGGCATCATCGGGAATTTCCACCGAAAACGCTTCTTCAAAAGCCATTACCAACTCAACCTGGTCGAGCGAATCGGCGCCAAGATCATCGATGAAACTTGCTTTTTCAGTGACTTTTTCTGCTTCAACGTTCAAGTGTTCAACCACAATCTTGCGAACGCGATCTGCGACATCGCTCATATTACTTTCCTTCTCAACAAATTCATTGTTGTTTAGCATTAACTGTTCAGGCCGCAAACTTTAACACTCGCGCACCGGCCAAATGTACACGATCTGGTTCCGCATCCACACCATTTGCATAATGCAAAACACGTAAAACAGCGGCACAGCGAGGGCGCCACTATCATACTTTCTAGGCTTTGGCCATATTCGACAGACATAGAATCCGCTTAAAAATACGGCACTTTCCCCGCTGCGTCCAGCCAACTTTTTTCAAACAAAGCCAATCACCCTGGCTAAACCATCAACATGCCGCCATTTATGTTGAGAGTTTGACCAGTAATATAAGCGGCGCTCCCGGACGCCAGATAAACCACCCCGGCGGCAATTTCCTCGGCCGTACCCAACCGTCCGGCGGGAATTTGGGCCAAAATATTCTGGCGCTGTTTTTCGTTTAGCTGATCGGTCATTGCCGAAGCGATAAAGCCCGGCGCGATCGAATTGACGGTAATATTGCGCGAAGCCACTTCCTGGGCCAGCGATTTGGACATGGCAATCAGCCCGGCCTTGGAGGCGGCATAATTGGCCTGCCCGGCATTGCCGGCAACCCCGACCACCGAGGAAATGGCGATTATGCGGCCAAAGCGCTGTTTCATCATCGGGCGCAAAACCGCGCGCGAAAGGCGAAACGCGGCAGTGAGATTGACCGCGATAACCTGATCCCAGTCCTCATTCTTTAGCCGCATGAATATGTTGTCGCGGGTAAGCCCGGCATTGTTGACCAGAATATCAACCCCCCCCATCGCCGCAATGGCGCGCACCACCAACTGATCCACTTGCTCCATGTCGGAAAGATCACAGGCAACAACATGGCTTTTGGTGGCAATTTCGCTCGATAATTGCTCCAAAACAGCTTCCCTGGTGCCGCTAAGGGCAACTTCGACCCCGTTTGCAGCCAGCGCCTTGGCAATTTCTGCTCCTATTCCTCCGCTGGCTCCGGTCACCAGCGCCCGCTTTCCGCTCAAATCAAACATTCAAATACCCCACCGGCAAAAATCAGATCAGGCTCTTATTCGTTTGCTGGCAAAGAAGCAAGCAGCGCCTCAATATCATCAGGCAAACCAATGGCGCGCGCGCTGAGGTTCCTGTTGATGCGCCGGGCCAGACCGCTAAGCACCTTGCCAGCGCCGATTTCAAACAGATTATCAACTCCCCCCTCCCCTGCAAGCCAAATAACGCTTTGCCGCCAGCGCACCGTTCCTGTCACCTGCTCGACCAGGCGGCGCCGGATTTCCGCGACATTGCTGATCGGGGCGGCCACAACATTGGCCACCAGCGGCACCACCGGCTCTTTCATTTCAACCAACGCCAGCGCCTGCTCCATGGTGGCGGCGGCCGGCTCCATCAACGAGCAATGAAACGGCGCGCTTACCGGCAGCAATATGGCGCGTTTCGCCCCGGCCGCCTTTGCCAGCTCCAGCACCCGCGCAATCGCCGAAGCCGCCCCCGAAACAACGACCTGGCCCGGCGCATTGTCATTGGCGATTTCACACACCTGGCCATGGCCGGCGGTTTTGGCGACCTGACCGGCGCTTTCCAGATCAAGCCCTATTATGGCCGCCATGCTCCCCTCGCCCACCGGCACCGCCTTTTGCATCGCCTGGCCTCTTGTGCGCAACAAGCGCGCGGTATCACTCAGGGAAAAAGTGCCGGCGGCGCAAAGGGCCGAATATTCACCCAATGAATGCCCGGCAACGAAACTGGCGCTGTTTTCCACACTTATGCCCCTGGCTTCAAGCACCCTGATCACTGCCATTGATACCGCCATCAGCGCCGGTTGGGCATTTTCGGTCAACTGGAGAACATCGGCAGGCCCCTCGAACATGATCGTTGACAGCTTCGTCCCCAGCGCGTCGTCCACTTCGTCAAACACCGCGCGCGCTTCGTCAAAAGTTTTGGCCAACTCCAGCCCCATGCCTACGGCCTGAGACCCCTGACCGGGAAAGGTGAATGCATTTTTGCTCATGAACAATCCTTTGAAATGGTAAAGTCCGGCATGAAAACCACAGCCGTCCATAAACTATGGCCGGACAATGGCGTATGCAAGCCATCCATCACCTGCTTTCATCTGATTTTGCCCGTTGCCGGACCAACAAATTACTTGCGTTCAGGCGGGTTTGCTTTTATTGGAGCACCAAGCATTTGTTTGGCCGGGGGCTGAACGGAGGGTTGAACTTGTTCGACTGGCAGTTGATCAAAAGACTGCCGTCTCCCGTGTTCCCGCTCTTTTGAAGAATTCTTTGAACGCCTTTGCCGGATGTTTCAAAGAGGCTTTGCGCCAAAAAATGCTTTATCGGTGAACAAAAACCCCAGGGAAAAGGCGTTAAATGGCTTTTTATGAACATATTTATCTGGCCCGGCAGGATGTGTCGGCCCAGCAGGTGGAGGAATTGAGCTCCACCCTGACCCAACTGCTTGAAAGCAATGGCGGCAAAATCGTCAAAAAGGAATATTGGGGTCTTAAAACCCTCTCCTACCGGATCAAAAAGAACCGCAAGGCCCATTTCTCCTTGTTCAACATCGAGGCCCCTTACGAGGCGGTTGCTGAAATGGAACGCCAGATGCGCATTAACGAAGACATTTTGCGCTTCATGACCTTAAAGCTCGAAAAGCTTGAGGAAGGCCCCTCGGTAATGATGCAAAAACGTGACCGGGACGATCGCAATGATCGCCGCCCGCACCGCCAGTAAGGAGATTTGAACAATGGCTATTAGAAATCTCACCACTGTGCAGGCCCGCCGCCCCTTCCAGCGCCGGCGCAAGACCTGTCCCTTTACCGGCTCCAACGCGCCCAAGATCAACTATCTCGACATCAGACTGTTGCAGCGTTACGTCTCTGAGCGCGGCAAGATCGTTCCCTCGCGCATCACCGCCGTTTCCGCCAAAAAGCAGCGTGAACTGGCCCGGGCGATCAAGCGGGCGCGTTTTCTTGGTCTGTTGCCGTTTGCGGTAAAATAGGCCGGCACTAAACGCGTTTTCACAAGTGAGATCGGACAATTGAACAATCCGGTGGATTGTTAACGATCAAACGGGACTTGGTTATTCGGTTCGAAAACGCGCTAAAACAAAACACAAGAGCAAATGCGTTCTGGTTCAACCTGAACGCATTTGCTCTGAATTTCGTTGGGGTCAAAAGCTTTTTGGCCTCTAACCGTCATTGCCAGGACATGCGTTTTCAATCCTTTCCATATTCGCTAATGGGAGGGTATTTTGAAAGAAAGCAAGTCGGCGGGACAGCATTTGGAGTTTAAAAATCATGAAAGTCATTCTTCTTGAGCGCGTGGGCCGTCTTGGCACCATTGGCGACCAGGTTACGGTAAAAAACGGCTATGCGCGCAATTTCCTGTTGCCTCAGAACAAGGCGATAAGAGCCAATGCGGCCAACCAGGTGCGCTTTGAAGCCGAACGCGCCAATATCGAACAACGCAACGCCGAACGGCGCGAGGCCGCAGCCGGCATTGCCCAGGGGCTGAACGGGGCGACGGTGGTCATGATCCGTCAGGCCTCCGAGACCGGCCATCTTTATGGCTCGGTATCCTCGCGCGATATCGCCGACGCACTGGCGGCAAAGGATTTTTCCGTTACGCGCTCCCATATCGACCTGCCATTGCCGATCAAAAGCGTTGGCATCCATCAAGTGGCGCTTAACCTGCATGCCGAGGTTCAAGTCAGCGTCAATGTCAATGTCGCCCGCTCCGAGGCCGAGGCACAACGTCAGGACAAGGGCGAGGACATGAGCGTCTTCAACTTTGACGAACAAGACGAACAAGCCGAAGCCGCACAAGAAACCGAAGCCGGCGATGACAGCGAAGAAGAAGCCCCGGATGATGTCGAAGACGGCGGCGACGAAGCCGGCGCTGAAGATGCTGATGCGGCTGAAGATGGCGAAAAAGACGCCTGAGTCGATTGCCAGATATTTATAAAAACGGCCGGGATCAAACCCGGCCCTTTTTTTGAGAAAACTTATCCCCGTTGTTAACATGCTGGAAAAAAGAATCAGCGATTGTCAAAATTATGCGCCCGGGCGCCCTGCCCTGACGCCAACAATTGTGGTTAATAGAGTGCTAACCATACTGGAGAATATTTGATGGAGGCGGTGCGCCAGCTTCACCCGGAGACCAAAGACGAAAACTACCGCCTGGCCCCGCACAATATTGACGCGGAGCAGGCGCTCTTGGGCGCTATTCTGGTCAACAATGAGGCGTTTTACCGGGTTTCGGACTTTTTGGAGCCGGAACATTTTTACGAGCAGGCGCACAGCGAAATATATACCGTATTGGCCACGATCATCCGCGCCGGAAAAACCGCGACCCCGGTAACCGCCAGGACCTTTTTGCCCGACCAGCTGATGGACAACATGACGATGGCCCAATATCTGGCCCATCTGGCGGCAGAAGCCACAACCGTCATCAACGCCTATGATTATGGCCAGACCATTTATGATCTGGCGCTGGAGCGCGCACTCATTCAAATCGGCGAGGAAATGGTCGAGGTCGCCTATCAGCGCGATATTGACCAATCGCCAAACAAGCAGATCGAAACCGCGGAGCGCCAATTGTTCGATCTGGCGGAAAAGGGCCGCTATGACGGCGGATTTCAGGGGTTTTCCCGGGCGCTGCGCGACGCCATCGACATGGCCGGAGAAGCCTACAAGCGCGATGGCGGCCTGTCTGGAGTTGCCACCGGCCTTAGCGAATTGGACCGCTTGATGGGCGGCTTGCAGCGCTCGGATCTGATCATTCTGGCCGCCCGCCCGGCAATGGGCAAAACCTCGCTGGCAACCAATATTTCGTTTGAAGTCGCCCGCTCCTACCGCTCTTCAACCCAGGCCGACGGCAGGATCAAGACCGAAAATGGCGGCATTGTCGGCTTCTTTTCCCTTGAAATGAGTTCCGAGCAGTTGGCGACCCGTATTCTGGCCGAACAATCGGGGATTTCCTCCTCGGAAATCAGACGCGGCAATATCCATGAAAGCCAGTTCTCCAAACTGGTCGACACCTCAAATCTCTTGAATGAGGTGCCGCTTTATATTGATGATACCGGCGGCATTTCAGTTTCCCAGCTGGCCGCGCGCGCCCGCCGCCTCAAGCGGCAAAAGGGGCTCGATTTGCTGATAATTGATTATTTGCAATTGCTGTCCGGCTCCTCCAAAAAGGCCAATGACAGCCGGGTGCAGGAATTGACCGAAATCACCACCTCGCTCAAGGCCCTGGCCAAGGAACTCGAAATACCGATCATTGCCTTGAGCCAGCTCTCGCGCCAGGTGGAAAACCGCGATGACAAGCGCCCGCAACTCTCGGATTTGCGCGAATCAGGCTCGATCGAGCAAGATGCCGATGTGGTGATGTTCATTTTCCGCGAGGAATATTATCTCAAGAACAAGGAGCCCAGCAAAAAAGGCTCTGACGAATATGAAAAGTGGCAAGGAGCAATGGAAGAGGTGCACGGGATTGCCGAGATTATTATCTCCAAACAGCGCCATGGACCCACTGGAACCGTAAAACTGGCGTTTACCGACCATTTGACGCGGTTTTCCAACCTGGCGCCCAATGACTTTACTCCGGAACGAATTGACAGGTAAAAAAGATTTGAGTCCGATAACAGGACAATTCAGCGGCAGATTGGATGTTGATCTGGGCGCTATATCGCGCAACTGGAAGGGCCTGGACGCCATATCCAGCTCCGCTCTTTGCGGCGCCGTGGTCAAGGCCGACGCCTATGGCTGTTCCATGTTGCCGGTCGCCCATGCCCTGATGCGCGCCGGAGCGCAGTTCTTTTTTGTCGCCACCCCGGATGAGGCGCTGGTTTTGCGCGCCAGCCTGCCCGACGTGCATATTTTCGTCCTCAACGGCCTGTTCCCCGGCGCGGCGCACCTTTATGCCGAGCAAAACCTGATGCCGGTTCTTAATTCGATGCCAATGCTTGATGAATGGCTGACCCTGTGCAGCCAAAAGGGCGAAGCGCTGCCGGCGGCCTTTCACTTCGACACCGGCATGAACCGGCTCGGCTTTCGCCTCCAGGACGCCTCGATTGTGCGCTCGCGCATGGACAATTCCGGCTATAAACCGCAAGTTATCATCAGCCACCTGGCCTGCGCCGACCTGCCCTCGCACGAAAAAAACGCCACCCAACGCGCCCTGTTCCGCTCGCTTTTAGCCCAGTTTCCCG
>UOEO01000139.1_pt1 | contig 22130 bp, 16 predicted proteins | sample 1989881 | NCBI WGS metagenome assembly UOEO01 (sample SAMEA4712198, study PRJEB27164) | hydrothermal vent metagenome | biome: marine basaltic hydrothermal vent biome; feature: marine hydrothermal vent; material: mineral | place: Pacific Ocean | collected 2011-06-14/2011-07-23 | depth 1691 m
GGAAACCCAGGTCAACGAGCTCGATGCCGCAATCAACCAACTGCTGCAAGCCTCCCCACAGACCGCCCGGGCGGTCGATATCATTTGCTCTATCCCGGGGCTTTCAAAGATCAGCGCCGCCGCCCTTCTTATCGAAATGGCCGAGTTGGGAACCATGAACAAAAAACAGGTTGCCAGTCTTGCCGGCCTTGCTCCAATGACCCGCCAATCCGGAACATGGAAGGGGAAATGCTTCATTCAGGGGGGCCGAAAACTGCTCAGAGATGCACTTTATATGCCCGCCCTGGTCGCCTCCAGATACAATCCGGACCTCAAAGCCAAATACAACGCGCTGATCGCTGCCGGAAAAGTAAAAAAACTCGCCCTGATCGCCATCATGCGAAAGCTTATCATCCTCGCCAACGCGCTGATCCGCGACAATCGGGAATGGCAGAAAAATAGGCCTTGATCAAGACGGATACTCTAGAATTTTCGAGATCAAGGTCAAAACCGCCCTTCCCCCGCAAGCGGGGGGAGGGAGTTTTTCAAGCCAACGCCTAATAAATATCGTTACGGGTATTATAGACGTTGAATTTACCCGTTGGCGTGACCAGACGCTTATCCTTGATTACCGCGTTAAGGGTCAGATCCTTGTCATTGACGACAACGATTGCCGATTGCTGTTCCTTGCCGTTCCAGACCGAGAACCACACCTCGTCGCCCGCCTTGTTGAACTCACCCTGCACGATCCGCATCGGACCCTCGCCAATATCGGCCCATTGGGCGATCGGGAGCACTTTATATTGCGGATTTTCCTGGCCCATATCAGCAATGTTAAACACCGCCACCGACTGCGCCAGCTCCTCATCCGGATTAAGGGGCGTGTCGACATAAAGATGGTTGGAATTGGGATGGGTTTTGACGAACAAGGCGCCCCCGCCCTGTCCCTCAAGCATCTGGACAACTTTCCAGGCATATTGCGGATAATTTTCCGGGTCGGTGCCGATCAGGGAAATTATTTCGTCACCCAGATGGCTGGTCGCCCAGACCGGCCCGTAAACCGGGTGGACAAAATTGGCCCCACGGCCCGGGTGCGGCTTGATGCCGCCGGTTTCAATAACCGCAACCAGCTTGTCTTCTTTGGTGTCAACCACAACCACCTTGTTGCGCGCATTGGCCGCCACCAGGAAATAACGCCCGCTTGAGTCAAAGCCGCCATCGTGCAGAAAGCGTTCCGCTGCAATATCGGTAACCTTGAGGTTCTTGATGTCGGAATAATCAACCATCAAAACATGACCGGTTTCCTTGACCGTCACCACGAATTCCGGGTTGAAATGCGAGGCAACGATCGAGGCGACCCGCGGCTCGGGATGATATTCCTGAGTGTCATAGGTCATGCCGCGAGTGGAAACAATCTTGAGCGGTTCAAGGGTCGGCCCGTCCATGATCACATATTGCGGCGGCCAGTAATCCCCGGCAATGGCGAACTTGTCTTCATAGCCGGCAAATTTTGAGGTTTCCACCGAACGCGCCTCGGTGCCGACCTTGATTTCGGCGACAACGGCGGGCACCGGCAGCCACAGATCAATCAGATCGACCTTGGCGTCGCGCCCGATCACATAGATATAACGCCCCGAAGAAGACATGCGCGAAATATGCACCGCATAGCCGGTATCAATTACCGTAACGATCTTTTTGCTGTCCCCGTCGATCAGGGCCACCTGACCGGCATCGCGCAGCGAAACCGAAAACAGATTATCAAGGTTGAGATCATTTTGTTGGCTGGTCGGACGTTCCGCAACAGGAATGATCACTTTCCAGGTCTTGAGCATTTCCGCCAGGCCGAATTCTGGCGGCTGTTGCGGTTCAAGTTGCAAATAGCGCGCCATCAAATCAATATCATCTTCGGAAAGTTCGCCCGAAGTGCCCCAATTCGGCATCCCGGCAGGCGAGCCATAGGTGATGAAATCACGCAGATAATCAACCCCCAGATCGCGCGTGATATCCGTGGTCAGCGGCTTGCCGGTCGCCCCCTTGCGCAACACCCCGTGACACCCGGCGCAACGATCAAAGAAAATCTGGTTGGCGCGCGCCATCTCATCGGCGCTCAATGTCGGCAAATCCTGGGCGTTGCCCCCGCCAATGCCGGCAAAAGATCCCAGAACAAATGCTGCCGGCAACAAGGCCGCTCGCAACAATTTGCTCAATGGTGATGGTAGAATCGCAGTCATAGCCATACCTCCTGACTTGTTCAGGATAAAACTATAACTGTGAAAACCGCAGCGATTGACTTGCATCAATATATCCTGCTTTCACTTTGCTACAAGTTGACGCAGCCAAAAAACAAGAAACAATATAAACTTGGACTGAGATCCGCCCGACGCAACAATTACAAAACAACAACTGATGCTGAATTTACAATCGCAAACAATCAATTACCAGTCATGCCACGACAAACATCCCTTGCCACAATATAATTGCGCCATCGCTTGCTAAATTTGCAGCCGCGCGCATATTCCCGCGCCAAAACAAAGCCGAAAAAACAGCACAAAAAAAAGCGCCCCCGGAACAAGTCCGAAGGGCGCTTTTCAAGCATAGAGTAAGATGCGTTCAGGTTGAATCAGAACGCCAAGCTCTTGCATCTTTGTTTGGTCGCGTTTATCGAGACGGATAAGTGGTATCCCGTTCGATCGTTGAACGATCCATTGGATCGTTCAATTATTCGATCTCACTCCTGAAAACGCTCTAGTTCATGCCGCTTTTTGCAGACCCCGAATTAGCTTTTTTCAGCACGCAAATGCTTGAGCAGGTTTTGCGGCGAGCTGTTGCCATAAGGGTCTTCGGAAGCATTGTCGGAAAAACCTTCTTCCTCGAACCAGTCGGTGATCACTCCATCATCAACAATGGCCGCATAGCGCCATGAGCGCATGCCGAACCCGAGATTGTCCTTGGCCACCAGCATGCCCATTTTGCGGGTGAATTCGCCGGAACCATCAGGAATGAGCTTGACGTTTTTCAGGTTCTGGCTTTTGCCCCAGGCATTCATGACAAAAGCATCATTGACCGAAATACAGTAAATCTCATCAATACCAAGAGCCTTGAATTCATCGGCCAGCTTCTCGAAATCCGGCAATTGAAAGGTCGAGCAGGTCGGTGTGAACGCGCCGGGCAGTGAAAACAGCACCACCCGCTTGCCGGCGAAATAATCGTCGCTGGTTTTCTGCTCCCAGCGGAAGGGATTGTCGCCCCCGATGCTTTCGTCACGTACACGGGTTTGAAATGTTGCTGCGCGAACTTTATGTCCTATCATGATAGGCCTCCATAATCGTTGATTTCATTTTGTTTAGAATTATTCTAATGTAAACGCAACCCACCTGAACAATGTTTTTTGCACCACCATACCTGAACAAACGATGCGGCGATTCCACGGCAACCGCCAGAGCGTTTTCCTCGATAGGCGAATAGCACTTATCAACCTTTGATAAATACGCCAAACAAACAAACTGGCCGGCAAAAACCCGCTCAAACGCAAGGGCTCCTTGCCCCGCGCAACCCGATCCTGGCCCCGCGCGACCCGATCCTGACGAGTAAGACGCCAACGGATGTTCACCGCCCCGTTTATACCAAACCAGCCAGGCGGCAAAGCCGATAAATACTCAATATTTGACAACCGAAAGCGCTTTCGGTAGCGTAACTCTCAGTCCGAAAGCGCTTTCGGTTGATATCGGCTTTAGTGGCGGCACAAACTTTACTCTGTCTGGTGCCGCCAAAACCAAAAAATCCGGACGCAGAAGCCGGAGCAACAAAAAAGCGCCGCACGACAATGGGGGAGCATGTTTTTGAACAAAATAAATCCACGTAAAAAAACCATGTCGATTGCCAGGCTCGCCTCTCATTTGGGCCTGAGCGAAGGCACGGTTTCACGCGCCCTCAATGATTACCCCGATATTGCCAAAAAAACACGCCAAAGGGTCCGAGAGGCCGCCAGCGAGCTGGGCTATCGCCCCTCCTCGACCGCCCGCCGTCTCGCTCGCGGAGTGGTGGAAACCGTCGGCTTTGTGCTGCCGGGCCGCCGCAACCATCTCTCGGACCCTTTTCTCTCGGAAATTCTTGATGGCCTGGCCGCCGAGCTGGCCACCAATGACTGGGATTTGCTGCTGGCCGCCGTTCCTGACGGTCATGACGAAATCGAAGTGATGGACCGCCTGCTCCGCTCCGGAAAAATCGGCGCCTTCGCCGTCACCCGCGTACGCCGCTCTGACAAGCGCGTTGAATTTCTGCGCGGCGCCGGAGTGCCGTTTGTCGTTCATGGCCGCACCGAAAAATGCGATGATTACGCCTGGCTTGATATCGACAATGAAAAAGCCTTTGTCGACGCGGTAAATTTTCTTCTTGGCCTCGGCCACACCAATATCGCCATGCTTGGCGGCGATCTGGAAATGAATTTCGCCTGGTCGCGTCGTCAGGGTTTTGTCAAGGCCATGATTGCGGCCGGCCTTGAACCCGCCGCCGACAAGATCATCGACAATGTAACCGATGGCGAAGCGGGACTTGCCGCCATGGCCCGCCTCCTGGCCTTGCCTGACCGTCCAACCGCTGTCGTTTGCGTCACCGATAATGTGGCCATTGGCGCCATCAACGCCATTCAGCGCGCGGGCCTGAAGGCGGGCCATGATGTTTCCGTTGTCGGTTATGACGGCCTGCCGATGGGCAAGGCAACCGAGCCGGCGCTGACCACCATGAGCCAGGCCTCCTATGATGCCGGACGCCAGGTTGCCCGCATGCTGCTCTCTCAGGCCGCCGCCGGCAAGAATTCTCAAACCACCCCAATCCCCCAAATCTTGTGGGAAGCCAAGCTGACGCTCAGGGCGTCGGCCAACCCGCCGGTTCATTTACCGGCCAATCCGTCTCATCGGGAGGAGACCAACCAATGAAAAAACTATCACGATTACTCATTCTGGCGACCGCCGGCCTTTTGGTCAGCACCAGCCTGGCCAGCGCCCAGCTGCGCTTCTGGACCACGGAAAACCAGCCCGACCGTCTGGCCAAGCAAGAACAGGTCGCCGCTGATTTCGAGGCCAAGACCGGCACCTCGGTTGAGGTAATTCCGGTTGACGAAAAAGATCTCGGCACCCGCGCCACCGCCGCTTTTGCCGCCGGCGATTTGCCCGACGTCATCTATCTTACCCTGCAATATGTCTTGCCCTGGGCCGAGGCCGGTATTCTTGATACCGAAGCCGACAATGAAGTGGTCAACGAACTGGGCCGCAACACCTTTGCCCCCGGCGCCTTGAACATGGCTAATTTTGACGGCGAAACCGCCGCGGTTCCGGTTGATGGCTGGACCCAGATGGTGGTTTACCGCAAGGATCTGTTTGACGCCGCCGGCCTTGCCGCCCCCGACAGCTACGCCAACATTGTCAAAGCCATAAAAGTATTGAACAACCCGCCGGAAATGTATGGTTTTGTCGCCGCGACCAAGGTCGACGAAAACTTCATGAGCCAGGTTCTCGAGTGGGTGTTTCTCGCCAATGGCGTAAGCCCGATCAAAGCCGATGGAACGACTGGTTTTGACAAGCCGGCAATGATCCAGTCCCTTGAGTTTTATAAAACCCTCGCCCAGGCATCGCCTCCCGGCGAACTTTACTGGAAGCAGTCGCGCGAGCTTTATTTTGCTGGCAAGGCGGCAATGATCATCTGGTCCCCCTTCATCATGGACGAGCTGGCCGGCCTGCGCGACAGCGCTCCCCCGACCATCAATGATGACCCGACCTCAACCGAACTTGCCTCCAAGACCGGCTTTATCACCCGCCTGTCCGGCCCCTCCAACCCGACCGGCGCCGCCTGGGCTGATATCCGTTACTTCGGGGTAACCGCTGACGCCGACACCGATCCGGCAGCCGCCTTCGTCAACTACATGATGGACGCCGGCTATACCGCAACCCTGTCGATCGCTCCGGAAGGCAAATTCCCCGTGCGCCGCGGCACAAAGGCCAATCCGGCCAAATTCGTTGACGCCTGGGCCGCGCTGCCGGTTGGCGTTGATCGCAAGGCCCCGCTGGCCAGCCTTTATCCCGCTGATGTGATCAACAACATCGTTGCTGGTCTGGAAACTGCCGATCGCTGGGGCGTCAAGGAGGGTAAATTGTCCCTGGCCTCCAAGATCATCAACTCCCAGATTATCAACCGCCGCGTCCGCGAATTCATCGATGGCGACCGCGATGCAGCCGCAACGGTTGACCTGATCAACGAAGAAATTTCCGCGATCAAATAATCAAACCAAAAAATACCGGCCGGGCCCACAATTGCGCCCGGCCGGACTTTCACTACAAGTAATTCAAGATTTCAAACTTTTCCGGATCGACCGCGACATGGCAAATCAAGCATCAGAGCCAGGCTCCGCTTCCTTGGTAACAAGGACCGGCGCGCCCAAAAAAAAGGCTAAACTCGGCCCGCTTGCCCGCCGCGAGGCGCATCTGGCGCTAAGTATGCTGGCCCCGACTTTTTTGATTGTGCTGGCCATTGTCCTGTTTCCCCTGTTGGCCAATTTCTGGATTTCGGTCAAACCGGTTTCCCTGGCCGACCTCAGGGCGCCAAGCCCGATTGTCTCCGAACGGGTACGCGGCGATTACAAGACCCCCGGCGCGCTCTTTGATATTTCCTATCGCATTAGAAATTCGTCACAAACCGCCGCGATCTCTCAAGTAACGCTTAAAGACACCATCCCCGCCGGAATTGAAATTGTTGCCACTGACAAGCGCTGCCAGCTTGAAGGAACAAATCTCGATTGCACCATCGGCACCCTGGATCCGCGCGCCCGTGATGAAATCCTGCTCAAGGCCAAAGTCGCGCCCAATCTTGCCACGCCTGCGCTTTCCCCGCGCCTGAGCAAACCGATAATGGGCGGCGATGCCCCTAACGTGCTCACTTCGCTCGAATTCACCTTTGAAAATTTTTCCCGCATGTTCAATTCGCGCGAATTCTGGAACGTGTTCTGGGTCACCATTTACTATACGGTTTTTGGCACGCTTGGCGCATTGTTGCTCGGCCTGTTTGCCGCCCAGCTTCTCAATACCAAATTTTTTGGCCGCTCCATTCTGCGCGGGCTGTTTCTGTTTCCCTATATCTCGCCGGTCATTGCCGTCGCCTTTACCTGGATTATCCTGCTTGATCCGTTTTCCGGCACTTTCAACGCCATTTTGCAACGCATGGGAATAACCCAGGAAGGGATCAGCTTTTTTGGCCAGCGTGCCGTCGAACTGAACTTTTTTGGAATAGGCTTTGACTTCCCTGTCGCCCTGGCCACTGTAATCGCCTTTGAGGCCTGGCGCTATTTTCCGCTGTCGTTTCTGTTCATTCTGGCGCGCATGCAGTCGATTTCCCCGGACATGTATGAAGCCGCCGAAATGGATGGCGCCACCCCCTTGCAACAATTCTGGCACATATCTCTGCCCCAGCTTTTGGGAATTCTTTCGACCCTGTTCCTGTTGCGCTTCATCTGGACCTTCAACAAGTTCGACGACATTTTCCTTTTGACCGGCGGCGCCGCCGGCACCAGAACCATGACCGTTGACGTTTACGAACAGGGCTTTGCCCTGTCCAACCTCGGGGCCGGGGCCGCCGTGGCCGTGGTCATATTCCTGATGCTGCTGCTGTTCGCCCTGACCTATTTCCGCTTTGTGCACCGGGAGGACATGTAATGCGCATTGGAGTTGGCTTTATCCTTGGGACACTAAGCGGCGCCTTGTGGGGCCTCATAGCCATTGCCATTGCCGGCATTTCCCTGACCCTGATCACCGGCCTGCCCGCCACCCCGCTCGTTATGGCCGGGTTGCTCGCCGGGGCCGCCAATGGCGCAATCATCCTGTTGCGCCCCAAAAAAATGCGCAACACCGCGCTTTATCTTACCGCCTTTGCCGCCTCGTTCCTCGTGATGATGCTGGCTTCCTTTGCCGCCCCCTTTTCTCTCTCGCTGTCCGTGGTTCCTGTTATTCAGGCCGCAGCCATCGCGCTGGTTTGCCTCGCCATAACCCTTGGCAACCGCGCCGCAATCGGTGATATCGATGGCGGATCCTTGCGTCGCTACACCATCGAAGTCCTGCTGGTAAGGGTTTTAAAGGGGCTCGGCTTCGTATTTTTCACCATCATTGTCGTGTTGCCCTTTTACGTAATGGTAATGACCAGCCTGAAAAGCCAGCAACAGCTTTTGCTCAACCCCCTTGACCTCTCGATCGATTTGACCCAGGGGGTCTCGAGCCTGTTCAACTCTTATATTGAACTGTTCACCCTGTTCAATTTTGGCCGGTTTCTGCTCATTTCATCGATCGTTTCGGTTTCAACGGTTTTGATCACCCTCGCCTTTGCCATTCCCGGCGCTTATGCGGTGGCCCGGCTCAGATTTCCCGGACAGGCGTTTTTGTCGCGCTCGATCCTTCTTATCTATATGGTCCCGGCCATTGTTCTGGTCATTCCCCTTTATGCGGTATTTTCCCAGCTTGGCCTGCGCAACACCCTGACCGGGCTTCTTATAGTTTATCCGGCAACCACCGTTCCGGTTGCCCTTTATATGTTGCAGGGCTATTTTCGTGGCCTGCCCCAGGAACTAGAGGACGCCGGGCTGATGGACGGGCTCAACCGGATCGGGGTCATTATTCGCATCACCCTGCCCCTGGCCCTGCCTGCTCTGGCCTCGGTTTCCCTTTATGTATTCATGATCGCCTGGAACGAATTTTTGTTTGCTTTCATGTTTTTGGACGACCCCAACATTTTCACCCTTTCGCGCGGCGTGGTTTCGCTTAATTCCTCCGAAGTTCCCCGCCAGCATTTAATGGCCGGGGCGGTGGTGGCCACCATCCCCATTCTGATAATTTTCCTGTGGTTCGAGCGTTTCCTGGTTCAGGGCCTGACCGCAGGCAGTGTCAAAGGTTAATTTATGAATATTCAGTCCGACCTGGACCTTGATCAACGGGCCAGAGCCATTCTCAAAGAAAATGACCACGGCTCCTATACGGTTCCCACCAAGGGGCTTTATCCCTTCCAGTGGAACTGGGACAGCGCTTTGGTGGCGCTCGGGATCTGCGAGTTTGATCTCGAGCGGGCCTGGGTGGAAATCGAAACGCTTTTGTCGGCCCAGTGGGACAATGGCATGGTTCCCCATATCATTTTCTGGGAGAATGACGCCGGCTATTTCCCCGGCGCCGACCAATGGGGCACCAGCCACACCCCGCCCACTTCCGGCATTACCCAACCCCCGGTCGCCGCCACCATTGTCAGGCGCCTGCTGGAGCGCTCCGGCGAGCAATATCATGCCCGCGCCCGCGCCGTTCTTGAAAAACTCAATGCCTGGCATCAGTGGTTTTTGCGCGCTCGCGACCCTGACAACCGCGGCCTGGTCGCCATAATTCACCCATGGGAAAGCGGCCGCGACAATTTGCCCGACTGGGACGCTCCGCTTTCTTATGTTGATATTTCCTCTGTTGGCACCTATCAGCGCCGCGACACCCAGCATGTCAAGGCCGACCAGCGCCCGAAAAAGCTCGACTATGACCGTTATATGGCCCTGGTCCAGTTTGGCCGCAAACATAATTGGGACGACGATGAGATCGCCAGAAACAACCCGTTCTGGGTCGCCGATGTCGGCATGAACGCCATTTTGCGCCGCGCCGAACATGATCTGGCCGATATGGCGGGTGAACTGGGACTGAGCGAAATCGCCCATAGCGCCAGCAGTCGCGCCAGTCGGCTTGAACATGGTTTCAAAGAGCTCTGGTCAGAAAAAACTGGCGGCTATGTCTCGCTTGATCTCAGGCACAACCAACAGGCGCCATTTCTTACCGCCGGCACTTTTCTCGCCTTTTTCGCCACCGACCAAACTCAGCCCCATACCGGCCAAATGCTCGATACGCTGAAACAATGGAACACCAAGCTCGCCTATGGTGTTCCCAGCTTCGACCCCAACCACCCGCTGTTTGACGCCATTCGCTATTGGCGCGGGCCAATATGGGCGATCATCAACTGGATGATTGCCGATGGTCTTTATCGCAATGGCCATATTAACGAGGCGATGCATATCCGCCGTGACACCCAGGAGTTGATCATCGACAAGGGGTTTTTTGAATATTTCTGTCCCGTGACCGGCAATGGCGGCGGCGGCGACGCCTTCTCCTGGACCGCCGCCATGTGGCTGGCATGGGCCTCGCCAAGTCAAAAGACATGGTTCTCGCCAAACCAACACAACCAGACCTGATCGAAAAGAGAAACATCATGGGCCAAATAGAACTTAAAAACATCCATAAATCATTTGGCGAGCTTGAGGTTATCAAGGGGGTAAGCCTTAATGTTTCCGATGGCGAGCTGGTGATTTTCGTTGGACCATCCGGGTGCGGAAAATCCACTTTGCTGCGCCTGATTTCAGGTCTTGAGGAAGCAAGTGAGGGCGCAATCATCATTGATGGCGAGGATGTCACAGGAACCCCCCCCGCCGAACGCGGCCTGTCTATGGTTTTTCAGTCTTACGCGCTTTATCCGCACAAAACCGTGCGCCAGAACATGGGCTTTGGCCTTCAGGTGGCGCGTACGCCAAAAGACGAAATCTCGCGCAAAGTCGACAAAGTCGCCCACACGCTACAGCTCGAAGCGCTGCTGGAGCGTAAACCAAAGGAACTTTCCGGCGGCCAGCGCCAGCGCGTGGCGATCGGGCGCGCCATCGTGCGCGAGCCAAAGGCCTTTTTGTTTGACGAACCCTTGTCCAATCTCGACGCCGCCCTCAGGGTCGAAATGCGGCTCGAAATCGCCAAGCTGCATCAAAAACTCAAAGCCACCATGATCTATGTCACCCACGATCAGATCGAAGCGATGACTTTGGCCGACAAGATCGTCGTCTTGCAAGCCGGGGTGATCGAGCAGGTCGGCGCGCCTTTGGAGCTTTATAACAAACCGGCCAATTTGTTTGTTGCCCAATTTATCGGCTCCCCTAAAATGAACGTGGTCAAGGCCAGCTCAAACAACGGTGAACTGACCTTTGGCAACGGCCAAGCCTTTACGATACCCGGATTGCCGGCCACAGTGATCGACATGGGGGTGCGCCCGGAAGTGATTTCGCTGGTTGCCCCTCATGAGGGCGTCTTAAAGGGCGAGGTTGAGGTTATGGAGCATTTGGGCGCTGATTCTTTTGCTTATGTCCGTGTTGACAAGGTCGGCCTGTTTACCGTTCGCATCGTTGGCCATTCCCCCCTTGTGCCCGGTGATCCGGTCGGCCTGCTCTTTGAGCCGGCAAATATCTATCTGTTTGACAACACCGGCAAGGCGCTTTCTTTTTTATAACCCAGCGCCCCTCCCGTTGGAACGTGTCCATATAAAAATGGGAAAAGAATTTAGGCGTAGCCTAAGCGAGCGAAGAGCGAGCCGCTGGTAGCCCAGCGCCCCGCCGGAGCGCCAGCAATCAACATAGGGCGGTTTTAGCCCGTCATGTTGATTGTGATACGGCGCGCGAGGCAAAAAACTTATTGCGAAGAGCGAGCCGCTCTTGCCTCGTCCTTTAGCAAGCTCAGGATGAGGCAAGATCAAGAGTAAAATACTAAGCGTCACCCTCGGGCTTGACCCGAGGGTCCATGAAAGCCGCAAAACATATTAATTTTAAGGTGGATGCTCGGGTCAAGCCCGAGCATGACGAGCTATGTGCAAATGACTAAAGACCTTGCCTCATTCTGAGCCTTCATGGTGAGCTTGTCGAACCACGAAGGACGAGGCAAGAATGGCATAATATTTCCCCCGTCATTGCGAGAAGCAACGCGACGAAGCAATCCAGGGCGGTTTGCCGTGAGGCTTGAAAAAACTGGATTGCCGCGCGCCCTCCTTCGTGGGTCACAGTTCGACAAGCTCACCATGAGGGCTCACCATGAAGGTTTGTGCTCGCAATGACGGATGAAGGCTTGGGATAAGGCAAAATAATAAACAAAAACACCAAGCGTCACCCGGCGAAGGCCGGGGTCCATCTTTTTCGCCTGGACCATGGCATGAGCAAGAATGTATTGAGGCCTGCGCCGGAATGACGAAAGAAACTGGCGTTAGAGCGTTTTCAGGATAAGTGGATACCACTTATCCGTCTCGAGAAACGCGATAAAACAAAGACTTAGAGCATGCGTTCCGATTCAACCTGAACGCATCTTGCTCTAGCCGATAACCTCTTAAACTCCCTCCCCCGCTTGCGGGGGAGAACTGGGGCGGGGGCGCCTACCCGATCAACTGCCCGCTCTTGGGATCGAAAAAACACACAACTTCTTTTTCCACGCACAAATTGGCGATATCGCCAACCTCAATCGTCGCCCGCCCCGGCAACCGCGCGGTAACCGGGCTTCCGCCCAGCTCCAGGGTAACGAAAATGTCCGAGCCTGCATGCTCGAGTTTTTTTATATCCAGGGAAAAATCGGCATTTTTCTTATCGCATGGCTTCAGCGTTTCCGGCCTGATGCCAACAATGATCTCTTGCCCCTGAAGGGAGGTGAGCGCCGCCGAGGGATTTTTCATCAGCAACGAGCAGCTTTCCTTTTCACCGTCAAACTCAACCCGCGCCATTTTGCCCTCAATGCTCAACCTCGCCTTGATCAAATTCATCGGCGGCGAACCCATGAAATCAGCGACAAACAGATTGGCCGGGCGATTATAAATCTCAACCGGGGTTCCCACCTGTTGCACCTCGCCATCATTTAGAACAACGATTTTTGTCCCCAGGGTCATCGCTTCAATCTGATCATGGGTGACATAAACCATCGAGGCATTGAGCCGTTCATGCAGCGCCTTGATCTCGTCACGCATTTCAACCCTTAACTTGGCGTCAAGATTGGACAAGGGCTCGTCGAACAAAAACAGTTTCGGGTCCCTGACCAGCGCCCGCCCCATTGCCACGCGCTGGCGCTGGCCGCCGGAAAGCTGGGCTGGTTTACGCTCCAATAGCGGCTCGATTTGCAAGATGCGCGCCGCCTCCAGAACCCGGCGCTCCTGTTCTGCCTTGGCGACCCGGCGCACTTTCATGCCAAAGCCGATATTTTCACTAACCGTCATGCTCGGATAAAGCGCATAGGACTGAAAAACCATTGCGATATCCCGTTCGCGCGGCGGCAATTGCGTGACATTGCGCCCGGAAATGAAAATATTGCCGCCATTGACCTCTTCCAGCCCGGCAATACAGTTCAAAAGCGTTGACTTGCCACACCCCGAGGGGCCGACCAGCACCAGAAAATCGCCTGCCTCCATATCGATCGAGATCGATTTGAGCACTTCCATATCGCCATAATTTTTCTTCAGGTCCGTAACTTCAAGCGTGGACATGGGTGCCGGCGCGCCTAAATTGACGCTGGCTGATGCGGTTTTTACCATGGATTACCCCCTCCCCGGGGTACGGCGCCGGTTGAAGCGCGCACAATCAGTTCGGATTTTTGAATATGTTGCTGGCTGACCGGATCGGCCCCCTCAACCACGGCTTCGATCATTTCAGCCAGATGAATGCCCGCTTCGCGGATCGGCGCCCTTGTTACCGTTAACGGCACCGAAAAATGTTCGGAGCGAAAATGGGGCAGCACATCATCATGGGCGATTATCGAAATATCCCGGCCCGCCTTCAGCCCGGCCTCTGTTGTCGCGCGCATCACCCCCAGCGCCGTCAGGGTCGACGAGCAGATAAAGGCGCTCGGCGGCGCATCGATATTGGAGCCCAGCATGATGGCGGCGCGTTTATAGCCCAGATCCTCACGCATTTCATCGTGCGAGATGAATATCTCCGGCACCCCGATGCCCCGTTCAGCCAACTCCCGCTTGAATGCCATGAGGCGCTGACGGGCAAAAACCAGATCGCGGGGGCCGTTGATAAAGGCAATCCGGCGGTGGCCCAACTGATAGAGCAGACGCACCGCATCGCTTAGCGCCCCGTCATTGTCGATGTCATAAAAGGCATAAGGAACATTGTCCCCGGTGCGGCCATGAACCACAAACGGAAACTTTGCCTCAAGCAAGGTCTTTATGCGCAAATCATCAGCCTCGGGCGCACTGACAATCATTCCGTCAACGCTGCTTGAAGCCATGAAACGCTTGTAATGATCCAACTGCTGGCCCGGCGGGGCGACATGGATCATCAAATCGATCTGGCGCTCGGCCAGAACCAGGCTCATGCCGGCGAGAAAATCAACGAAATGCGGATCAAGCAGCAAATTGCGCGCCGAGCGGAACACCATCCCGACCACTCCCGCCTTGCCGGTCGCCAGCCGCTTGGCGGTCGAATTGGGAGAATAATTGAGTTCGCGCGATGCTTTGATAACCCGTGCCCTTGTCGCCGCCCCGACCTCGGGAAAGCCATTGAGCGCCCGGCTGACGGTTGCCGTAGACAGACCCAAATGCCTGGCAATGTCCTTTAGCTTGGTCACCGCTGTTTCCCTTGATCGAGCGCTTTTATTTTTCTTGATAGAAAATTTTAAGCGGTTTAAGAATACACGGGATTTAGCAAATTACAATTGACTCAAGCGCTATTTTTCAGCTATTTTAAAACTTAAAGCGGTTTAAAAAACTGGGATTATTTTAAAGAAATGACCACTCCCGGAACAAAAACAACAAATCCGCAAACAACAAATCCGCATGAGGGACGCGCAAATGAGTGAATGGTGGCGTGGCGGCGTAATTTATCAGATCTATCCGCGCTCCTTTCAGGACAGCAACGCGGATGGTGTCGGCGATCTGCCCGGCATCATCGAGCGGGTTGGCCATGTCGCCAACCTCGGGGTTGACGCCATCTGGCTCTCCCCGTTCTTTACCTCGCCGATGAACGATATGGGCTATGATGTCGCCAATTATAAAGACGTTGATCCCCTGTTCGGCTCGCTCGAGGATTTTGACACCCTTGCCGGCCACGCCCATGATCTCGGGCTCAAGGTGATCATTGACCAGGTACTATCGCACACCTCGGATCACCACTCGTGGTTTCGCGAAAGCCGGGTTTCCAGAACCAACGCCCGCGCCGACTGGTACGTGTGGGCCGAAGCCAGGGCCGACGGCACTCCGCCAAACAATTGGTTGTCAGTTTTTGGCGGCTCGGCCTGGGAATGGCACCCGTCTCGCAAGCAATATTATCTGCACAATTTCCTGACTTCCCAGCCCGACCTCAATTTCCATAATCCTGAAGTCAGGGCGGCTGTTCTTGATGTTTTGCGCTTCTGGCTCGAGCGCGGGGTTGATGGTTTCCGCTTTGATACCGTCAATTTTTATTTTCACGACAAGAAGCTGCGCAACAACCCGGCCCTGGCTCGCAAAACACAAGAGCCCGAAGTCAACCCCTATGAAATGCAATTGCAGAAATTTTCCAAGAACCGTCCGGAAAATCTCGATTTCCTCAAAACCGTTCGCACGCTTCTCAATGAGTTTGACGCCGCCAGCGTTGGCGAGGTCGGGGAAAGCCAAAACGCCATTGAAATCATGGCTGCCTATTCCAATGGCAATCAGCGCCTGCACATGGCCTATTCGTTTGATATGCTGGGAGAAGAGTTTTCCGCCCGCCATTTCCGCTCGAAAATCGAACAGTTCAATAAAAAAGCCCCCGACGGCTGGCCGTGCTGGAGCTTTTCCAATCATGATGTAACCCGCCATGTTTCCCGCTGGGCTCACCACGCCAATGATCCAAAACAACTGGCGCGCCAAACCGCCGCCCTGTTGCTTTCCATGGGCGGCTCGGTCTCGATTTATCAAGGCGAGGAACTTGGCCTGCCCGAAGCCGACATCCTGTTCGAGGAACTCACCGACCCCCCCGGCATCCGCTTCTGGCCTGAATATAAGGGGCGCGACGGTTGCCGCACCCCAATCCCGTGGGACAAGGGCAAGGCCCCCAACGGCTTTACCACCGGCGATCCCTGGCTGCCGATAAAACCGGCCCACAGCGCCCTTAACGTTGCGTCCCAGATCGAGGATCCCAACTCGACCCTGGCCTTTTACAAGGAATTTCTCGCCTTTCGCCGCCTCAGTGCGGCGCTTATGGGCGGCAATATCAAATTTTATGACACGAGCGAGCCGGTGCTTGCCTTTGAGCGCCGCCAACACACAAACGGCAATGAACAGGACAATGAAGGCGACAATGACAAGACGCTGATTTGCCTGTTCAATCTTTCAAAACAAAAACTGGTTATCGAGCTTGACGGCCTGAGCGGGGCAAGACTGGCCCCGGTTTCGCGCGCCGCACACCTGAGCGCACAACAATTGCAGCTTGACGCCAATGGCTTCGCCCTGATTTTCCCGGGCAAAACCAATAGTCGTGAAATTTCCCTGCACTATAAAAAACCCGCCAGGAGCAACAAAAAAAGCAAAAAACCCGCTCTATGAGACAACCCGGACCACCAATGCTTGGCGACCAATGATTGGCGACCATTTGCCACCAACGCACCTGAACAAGAATTAAAACTGTTGGATTTACCGCCAAAAGGCAAAACAGCCCACCAATACCCGGAATTATTATTACCAATCAACAATGGAGGAAAACATGAACAACAAGATTTCTATTCTGGCCACGGCCCTGACCATGCTGGTTGCCTCAACTTCGATCAGCACCGCCTTTGAGGAAGGCAGCCTGCTCGTATGGATCAATGGCGACAAGGGCTATAATGGCCTGCAGGCTCTTGGCGACAAATTCACCAAGGAGCTGGGGATCAAGGTAACCGTTGAGCATCCTGAATCGGTAACCGACAAATTCCAGCAATCCGCCGCCGCCGGTTCCGGTCCCGACATTTTCATCTGGGCCCATGACCGTTTTGGCGAATGGGCCGCCGGCGGCCTGATCGCCCCGGTTGATCCTTCCCCGGCCATCCGCGATGGCATCTTTGATTTCGCCTGGGACGCCATGAGCTTTGATGGCAAGACCTGGGGCTATCCGATCGCGGTCGAGGCGGTCGGCTTGATCTACAACAAGGATCTGGTGCCAACCCCCCCCAAGACCTTTGAGGAAATCCCCTCGATGAAACTTCCCGATGGCGTTGGCGCCATCATGTGGGACTATAACAACACCTATTTCTCCATGCCCCTTTTGATGGCCAATGGCGGCTATGCCTTTCGCAAGGTAAACGGGGTTTATGACCCCACCGATACCGGGGTCAACAATGAAGGCTCGATCCTCGGGGCCAAAATGATCAAATCCCTGATCGATGATGGCACCATGCCCAAAGGGGTTGATTACGGGGTGATGGATGCCGCGATCAACAAGGGCACTGTCGCCATGGTCATCAATGGTCCCTGGGCCTGGTCCAACCTTGAAAATTCCGGCATCAACTTTGGCGTTGCCCCGATCCCCTCGATCAATGGCAACCCCTCCAAATCCTTTGTCGGGGTGCTTGGCGCCACCATCAACGCCGCCTCCCCCAACGCCGATCTGGCCAAGGAGTTCATCGAGAACTATCTGCTTCAGGATTCGGGGCTCAAAATGGTCAATGACGATGTGCCCCTGGGCGCTGTCGCCGACAAGAGCTTTGCTGAAAGCCTGGCCGGAAACGCCAACGTTGCTGCAACCCTGGCCAACGCCCAGAACGGGGTCGCCATGCCCTCCACCCCGGCAATGGGCAAATTCTGGAGCGCCATGGGCCCGGCGCTGCAAAACATCACCAGCGGTCAGCAAAGCGTTGTCGACGCCCTTAACGACGCCGCCGCCCGTATTCTCGCCGACTGACAGGCGGCTTTACGCTTTATAAAGGGATCCGGGGCAACTTTTGCTCCGGCTCCCTTTTTACACCAAGGCAACTGGTCCTTTGCCGCCATCCATCCCGGAGGGGTAAAAATTGAGCGATATGGCAATCAATTCCGAGCCGACCCCGATGCCCGTGCTCCCGTTTGCTCTGACGGCACTGGCCAAGTTCGCCGCGTTGGCGATTGTTGCCCTGGCGCTTTTATATGTCGTTTGGGGGCTTTATCTGTCGGGCGAGCCATTGTTCGCCATGGTTGTTCTGTCCCTGTGCGTTGGCATTATCACCATTTTCGGCTTCAAGCGCTTTTATACCGTACGCTTTATTTTCCCGGCCATTGCCGCGGTTCTGATTTTTATCGCCCTGCCGGTCATCTATACCTCCTATGTCGGTTTCACCAATTACTCCGCCCGCAATTTGCTGACCTTTGACCGGGTAACCAGTCAGTTCCTGCGTCAGGTTCTGGTCGACAAATCAACCCAGCGGCCGTTTTTTCTTGTTGCCGACAATGATCAATACCGCGTGTTCCTGCCCAGCAGGACTGGCGAGCCCGGCGGATTTTTAAGCGAGCCGATAGCGCTGGACGGCAGCGCGGCCACGGTTGGGGTACAAAAAATTTCCAACCCTCCCGAAAAGACCCTTGCCCTTCGCGACACCATCAAGCTGCGCAACCAACTGGCCAAAATCAATGTGGTGCTGCCTGATGGCACCTCGCTAAGCCCCTCGGGCCTACGCAATTTTGCTTCGATCAAGAAACTCTATCGCCAACAGAGCGACGGCTCCTTGATAAACCAGATCGACGGCGCCGTTTTGACCCCCGACCAGTCGCAGGGTTTTTATCTCAACCAACAGGGGGAAACCGTGCCCCCCGGCTGGCGGGTCGGGGTTGGCTTCAAGAATTTCAAACGGATCTTGTTTTCCGAAGGCATTCGCCAACCGATAATCCAGATTTTCATCTGGACGGTGGTTTTTGCCACCATGTCGATGGTCCTGACCTTTTCGCTGGGGATTTTACTGGCCACGATCCTGCAATGGCCGCACCTGAAATACCGCAAGGCCTACCGCATCCTGTTAATCCTGCCCTATGCGGTGCCCGCCTTTATTTCAATCCTGGTCTTTCGTGGCCTGTTCAACCAGAATTTCGGTGAAATCAATTTTATTCTCAACGCGGTTTTCGGCGTCAAGCCAAGCTGGTTCACCGACCCCAACCTGGCCCGCACCATTACCCTGATCGTCAATACCTGGCTTGGCTACCCCTATATGATGCTTCTCGGCATGGGCTATTTGCAATCGGTTCCCCAAGAACATTACAAAGCGGCGGCCCTGGAAGGCGCGGGCCCTGTCCGCGCCTTCTTTTCGATAACCCTGCCGCAGATATTGCCCCCCTTCGTGCCGCTGTTGATTGCCAATTTCTCGTTCAACTTCAATAATGTGGTACTGATATTGCTGCTCACCCGCGGCATGCCCGACATTCAAGGCACCCAGATACCGGCCGGGCAAACCGATATTTTAGGCTCGTTCACCTACCGCATAGGCTTTTCCGATTCGGGACAGAATTTTGGCATGGCCGGGGCCATCTCGACATTGATATTCATCATTGTCGGCCTGATCGCCTACGCCAATTTCACCGCCATGCGCAATTACGCCAAAAAGAAAGGGGTCGCCCGATGATCGTTGAGCACCCGCGCGACCTGCTGGTCAGGAAGATTTTTGCCCATGGATTTCTTATCCTGTTTCTGATCGTGATCCTGTTTCCGTTTTTGATGGTGTTTTCGATCTCGCTGCGTCAGGGCAATTTCGCCACCGGCAGCCTGATCCCTGAAAATCCGACCCTTGAACACTGGGCGTTGGCTTTGGGCATTACTTTTACCCGCGACAATGGAACAGTAATCACTCCACCTTTTCCGGTGATGTTGTGGCTGTGGAACTCGATCAAGATCAGCATGATTGCCTCGGCCGGCATTCTGGTGCTTTCAACCACCGCCGCCTACGCGTTTTCCCGCATGCGGTTCCGCTATAAAAACGGCCTTTTGGACGCGCTCTTGATCATTCAGATGTTTCCCGCCGCCTTGACCCTGATTGCCCTTTATGCGATTTTTGACGCGCTGGGCAACATTACCCCAATCCTTGGCCGCAACAGCCACTGGGCCTTGATCCTGTCTTATCTCTCGGCCATCACCCTTCATATCTGGACCATCAAGGGCTATTTTGATTCAATCGATCCGGCACTCGACAAGGCGGCCCAGATTGACGGCGCCACGCCCTGGCAAACCTTCCGTCACGTATTTCTGCCCCTTTCAATGCCAATATTGGCGGTGGTTTTTATCCTCAGCTTCATCTTTTTGATCACCGAATACCCCGTGGCCTCGATCTTGTTGCAGGAAACCTCAAAAATGACCCTTGCCGTCGGGGCCCGGCAATATCTTTATGAGCAGAATTATTTATGGGGCGACTTTGCCGCCGCCGCCATCCTGTCCGGCCTGCCGATCACCTTTGTCTTTTTGCTCGCCCAGCGTTATCTGGTCAGCGGACTTACCGAAGGCGGGGTCAAGGGATAAGAGGCAATAGCCTATATATTCCAGCCGCCATCGATCACATGCGCCTGACCGGTGGTATAGGTGGCCCCGGCCAGATAAACCGCCAGATCGGCGATCTCCTCGGGTTTCCCCAGGCGTCCAATCGGCTGGCGGGCAATGAACTGGGCCAGCGCCTGTTGATAATCCCCCTGGGCCCGCAAGCGCTCGTGCAGGGAGGGCGTGTCAACCGTACCGGGACAAATCGCGTTGCAGCGAATGCCCTGGCCCACATAATCCGCCGCCACCGATTTGGTCAGCCCGATCACCGCCGCCTTGGTGGTGGTATAGATAAACCGGTTGGGCGCCCCGGTGATGCTCGAAACTACCGAAGCCATGTTGATTATGGCGCCATCACCCTTGTTGATCATGCCGGGCAAAAAGGTCTTGATCGTTCTGATCATCGCCTTGATGTTCAGATCAACGGCGAAATCCAGCTCTTCCTCCGAACTGTCAACAATATCTCCGGCATGAACAATTCCCGCACAATTGAACAGGATATCGATTTCCCCGATTTCGTTATGGGTTTTTTCAATATCCTCTTGGCGCAAAACATCAAGCCGCCTTGTTTTTATCCCGTCAATCCCCAAAAGTTCCTCCAGACCCTTTTGGTCGATATCGCTGGCAATCACCTCGGCCCCCGCCGCCGCGAACGCCTTGGCCGAAGCCAGCCCGATCCCGTGCGCCGCCGCTGTAATTAAGCATTTTTTACCCTTGAGCTTGCTCATGACAATTCCTTCTTCTAGATAGTCGGCTAGTTTTCTTGGATTAACCGGATATCACTTGTTTAAAGCCTGTTCGCTCTAAGAAACAGCGGCCAAACAAAAACTGGAGCATGGCGTTCCGGTTCAATTTGAACGCATTTTGCTCTACTGAACTGCCCTTATAACAAAAATCTTGTACCAAATTGCATATTTGAATAATCTATTCGCAGACAAGCACAAACCGGCCTGTATCAGCAATTATTTGCCAGCGGCGTTGCCGGAAAAAATTTTTGCTCACAGGAGTGCCCGTTATGTATGCCCCCGATAATGGTGATCGCTATCGCGCTCCGGCCCTTGATAAGGGGCTTGATATTTTAGAATTGCTTGCCGCCACCGACCTCAGCCTGTCCCAGGCCGAAATAGCCAAATCGTTAAACCGCTCCCCCAATGAAATTTATCGCATGCTCGACCGTCTGGTCAGGCGCAATTATGTCCGGCGCACCGAACAGGAGCGCTACGAGCTGACCCTCAAACTGTTTGAACTGGCCCACCAAAGCCCGTTTATCCGCCGTCTGGTATCCCACGCCACCCCGCTTGTGCGCCACTTTGCCCGTGATGCCGGCCAGGCCTGTCATCTGGTGGTTTATGACCGCAACATGCTGGTCGTTGTCGCCCAGCTTGACGCCCCCGGCTATTGGAGCATTGCCATTCGCATTGGCGGGCGCATGTCCCTGATCAACACCGGCTCCGGCCATGTTTTTCTCGCCTATGCCAACGACGAGGAACGCGCCTTGATGCTTGAGGAACGCGATGATATTGTTACAAACAAGGTTCCCGATGATTTTGAACAGCGTCTGGCACAGGTCAAGGAGCGCGGATATGAAATGATGCAAAGCCTGCAAGTGAGCGGGGTCACCCACCTTTCCGTCCCCATATTCGGCCCGCTGGGCACCGTTGTCGCCACCCTGACCTGCCCCTTTATCGACCGGCTTGACCAACCCGAAGCGCCAGGCAAAAAGGATGTACTTGAACTGCTGATCGCCGCTGGCAAGAAAATATCCAACGGCCCGCTCATGGCCCGCTCTTAAATGGCCCGCTCTTAAGACCTAGGCAGCGTCAGGTTTGCGCGCTCAGCCTGTGCACTCAGGTTGTCCGATCATCAATCAGCACATTGG
>UOEO01000143.1_pt1 | contig 22124 bp, 21 predicted proteins | sample 1989881 | NCBI WGS metagenome assembly UOEO01 (sample SAMEA4712198, study PRJEB27164) | hydrothermal vent metagenome | biome: marine basaltic hydrothermal vent biome; feature: marine hydrothermal vent; material: mineral | place: Pacific Ocean | collected 2011-06-14/2011-07-23 | depth 1691 m
TATGTGGACGCAGATTACCCCGCTTTTGCGCCTTGTTCTGACTGTTGTCGTGGCGGCTGTTTTTGTCTGGAGCGTTTATCTTGGCCTTTATCACGCCGGGGTTGAGTGGAAATTCTGGCCCGGCCCCACCGCCTGCACCGGAGGCGCTGATACGCTTGATTTTTCCGCGCTCAACGCCATTAATGACGTGCGCGTTGTTCCGTGCGACACCCCGCAGTTCCGCTTTTTGGGGATCAGCTTTGCCGGCTACAACGCCGCAATTTCAGCACTGGTGGTTTACTTTCTGCTCTGGTCGGCCAAAGGCCAGCTAAAGCGGATGCGTAGCGCCAAGGGCTGATCTTGTCAGGGGCGGCGGTTTTTTACGGCTCCAGTTCAATATCCCAATACAGATAATCCATCCAGCTTTCGTGCAGATAGTTGGGTGGAAAGGCGCGCCCGTTCCGGTGCAGGTCAAACATGCTGGGCTGGTAGGGCTTTTGGTGCGGATGCATGCCGATTTCCGCCGGCATGCGGTTGCTTTTGCGTAAATTGCACGGCGCGCACGCGGTTACCACATTCTCCCAGGTGGTGCGCCCGCCCTTGGAGCGCGGGATAAGATGGTCAAAAGTCAAATTATCGCCCACCCCGCAATATTGGCAGGCAAACCGAGCGCGCAAAAGTACGTTAAAGAGGGTAAACGCGGTGTGCTGCACCGGCTTGATATAATCCTTTAATGAAACCACGCTGGGTAGCGCCATCTCAAAACTGGGGCTGTGCACCATTTTGGCGTAGCTTGAAACCACATTGACCCGTTCGAGAAAAACCGCCTTGATCGCATCCTGCCATGACCATAGTGAAAGCGGATAATAGCTTAATGGCCGGAAATCGGCGTTCAGCACCAGGGTGGCACAGCTTTGAGGAGACACATGGATACCCACCTTGAAAACTCCTTGCCCACAAATAAATCAACAAACTTATCTAAGCGTTTTGTGACAGGGGTGTGAAGCAAAAACCGTATCACCCCTGCTCAGGGGCTTCTTGTTGCGGCGCATTTAGAATTTGGCGCACAAAGGCTAGACAAAAGCCCAAACCGCTCATCGAAATAGTGTGGCCAACCCCCGGCTCGATAAAAATCGCCACCCCGACACCAAGATCATCCAGAATTTGGGCCGCCTTTTCGGAAAGTTTTGCCGGCACAACATCATCGCTGTCGCCATGCACCAGACAGACCGGCGGGCGCGATTTGATCGCCGAGGGCAAATTTTCCTCATCGATCAGGGCCCCGGAAAAAGCAACGATCCCCAATAAAGTCTCCTTGAGGCGCAAGCCGACATCCAGCGCCATCATTGCTCCCTGGCTGAAACCGATCACAAGTGTATCAGCGGGGCCAAGCCCGGTTTGGCGCCACAAATCTGCTAAAAATTCATCCAGGACCGCGCGGGCTTTTTCAGAACCGTTCAGACGGCTCATGTCACGATCCGTATCAAGAGCAAACCATTGATAGCCCATCGGATTGATAGTGCATTTTTCCGGCGCGTTGGGAGCCACAAACAGTGCATTTTCCATATCTTTTTGCCAGAATTCGGCCAACGAAATCATGTCGTTGCCATCCGAGCCATAACCATGCAGCAAGACGACCAGCCGGTCCGGTTTTCCCCCTTCGGGAGCAATCATTGGTCCGGAAAGTTTTGTACTCATGGATTTGTCCCTTTGTGTTTTTTAAAAACTGACCCTGATGACCTCATGCCAAGACAAATAACCCTGTTTGTCCACAGATCCGGGGGGATATGATGTGCGGCTTTTAGCCGGTTAAAAGCCATGCTAAATTCCTGTTTCTTTTAAAGGGCGGCGCCCATGCAGACATCATCAAAACCCATTTTGCGGTTTGCGCCAAGCCCCAATGGCTTTTTGCATCTCGGGCACGCCTATTCGGCGCTTTTTACCGCCCATTGGGCCAACCAGATCGGTGGCCAGTGGCGCTTGCGTATCGAAGATATCGACAAGGGGCGCAGCAGGAGCGAGTTTATCGAGGCGATTTATGAGGATCTGTCCTGGCTGGGCCTGAGCTGGCCCGAACCAGTGCTGATGCAATCAAAACGGGGTGCCGCATATAAGAGGGCGGCGAATAAATTGCGTAAAATGGATTTGCTTTATCCATGCTTTTGCACGCGGGAGCAAATTCGCGCTCATTCAAACGGGGTATGCGATCCCGATGGTGCACCTGTTTATCCCGGCACCTGCCGCCATCTTTCGCCCCGGGAAATAAAGGCGCGCCTTGAGGCGGGCGACAAGGCGCAATACCGGCTTGATAGCGCCAGGGCGATAGAAAAAACCGGCATGCTGACCTTTTCAGTGGCCGGACCAACCCCTGCTGACCGGCCCCAAATCCGCTATGCACGGCCCGGTCGCTGGGGCGATGTGGTAGTGCAGCGCAAGGACATCGCCACCTCATATCATCTGGCGGTGGTGGTTGACGACGCCACCGAGGGGATAACCCACATCACCCGCGGCCGCGATCTCGAGGCGGCAACCGATATTCACGTCCTGTTGCAATTCCTGCTTGGCTTTCCTTCTCCCCTCTATACCTTCCACAAATTGATTGTTGACAACAATGAGATGAAACTATCCAAATCCAAAGGCTCGCCCGGCTTGCGGGATTTGCGCGAAGCAGGCTGGAGCCCAAAAGACATCCGCAACCGTTTGGGATTTTAGCTGTTCTATCGAAATCATCCCCCTTGGACACAAAATAAACGGGTTTCAAAATGGTCAAACTGAACAAAATCTATACCCGCACCGGAGACAAGGGCACCACCGCTCTGGTGCGCGGCGAGCGTCGCCGCAAGGACGATATTCGCGTTTGCGCCTATGGGACGGTTGACGAGGCCAACGCCTTTGTCGGCCAGTGCCGTCTCAATGCCCTCAACATGGCCCGGCTCGACGCCATCCTCAGCCATATCCAGAACGATCTTTTCGATCTCGGATCGGATCTTGCCACCCCCGGTTCTGATGAAAATCAGGACTTTCCCTCCCTTCGTGTGAGCACAGACCAGATCGACTGGCTGGAACATCAAATCGATCAGGCCAATGCCGACCTGGAGCCGTTAAGCTCCTTTGTCCTTCCCGCCGGCTCGCCTCTGGCCTCGTCCCTGCATGTGGCGCGAACCGTGGTCCGACGGGCCGAGCGTGAGGTGGTGAGCTTGCTCGCCCTCGAGCCGGAAACAGGCAAAAACCCGCTGATCTATCTCAACCGCCTCTCTGATTTGTTGTTTGTTCTTTCCCGTCTCGCCAATAAAAATGCCGGAGTTGAAATATTGTGGCAGCCGGGGCGGCATTTGGGTGCCGGCAAGGCAAGTAAATAATGTTTCTGCCCTTGCATGACAGAAACCCCATTACCCACATTCGCTTTCCTTATGTGAACTATGCCCTGATCATTTTCACCACGGCAATATTTCTCATCCAATGGCTGCTGCCCGCCATAACCAATCAGCAATTGATCATTTCCCTGGGCATGATCCCGCTGGTGGTCAGGGATGTCGTCCCGGCTCCGCTGGCCATGGTGCCCGATCAGCTTACCCTGATAACTTATGCTTTTTTACATGCCGGCTGGCTGCATCTTATAACCAACATGCTGTTTTTGTTTGTCTTTGGCGACAATATCGAGGACGCGCTTGGCCATTTTCGTTATTTTTTGTTCTATATCGGCTCAGCGATACTGGCCGCCGGGGCTCATCTGGTGATGAACATGGCTTCAAGCGCGCCCCTGATCGGGGCTTCGGGGGCGGTGGCGGGAATTCTTGGCGCTTATGTGGTTTTATATCCGCATGCGCGGGTTTTCGTGCTGGCCCGGATCATCATTCCCATTCCGCTGCCGGTTCCCGCTTTTTGGTTTTTGGGGTTCTGGATTGTCACCCAGATATTTTACGCGGTTTTTACCACCGGCGAGCCGGTTGCCTGGTGGGCCCATCTGGGTGGGGTCTCGGCCGGAATATTGCTGGCCCTGATTTTAAAACGCCGCGAGGTCAAGCTGTTTGGCGGCCGTTAAACAAGTGGCCCTTTCAGGCCATGTCATTATCAGCTCATGCCATTAACCGGACATTTTTTGCCAGCCACATTAGAGCCATTGCTAAGCTGGAAAGCCGCCGTTATATCTAGAGCGTTTTCAAGATAATCGGACACCACTTATCTGTCTTGAAAACACGACAAAACAAAAACTTAGAGCTTGGCGTTCTGATTTAACCTGAACGCATCTTGCTCTAGCCGGGTTTTTTAAAATCAGAGGCATAAATGAGCAATCGTATGTGGGGCGGACGTTTTTCCGCCGGGCCCGACGCCATAATGGAAGAAATCAACGCCTCAATCGGCTTTGACAAGCGTCTTTATCGCCAGGACATTGCCGCCTCGATCGCTCATGCCAATATGCTGGCTAAAACCGGCATTATCTCGCCGGAGGACAAAGAGGCCATAATCACCGGCCTGGCGCAGCTTGAAAACGAAATCGAGCGCGGCGAGTTTGATTTTTCGCGGGCGTTGGAAGATATTCACATGAATATCGAGGCAAAATTGCGCGAAAATATCGGGGACGCCGCCGCCCGCCTGCACACCGCCCGCTCGCGCAATGACCAGGTGGCCACCGATTTCCGGCTTTATGTGCGCGATGTCATTGACTTGTTGCTGGGCCAGATCAAAGATTTGCAACTGGCTCTTGTCGCGCGCGCCGAACAGGAGGCGCAAACGGTAATGCCCGGTTTCACCCATATGCAATCCGCCCAGCCGGTTACCCTTGGCCATCATCTGCTCGCCTATGTGGAAATGCTTTCGCGCGACTATCATCGCTTTGTCGATGCGCGCAAGCGTGTCAATGTTTGCCCGCTTGGCGCCGCCGCCCTGGCCGGCACCTCTTTTCCCATTGATCGGGAAATGAGCGCAAAAGAGCTTGGCTTTTCTCATCCCGCAACCAATTCGCTGGACGCGGTTTCTGATCGTGATTTTGTCATTGAAACCCTCGGGGCGGCCTCGATCTGCGCCATGCATCTGTCGCGGTTTGCCGAGGAATTGGTGATTTGGTCGACCCCCCAGTTTGGTTTCGTTCAGCTTTCGGACCGTTTTTCCACCGGCTCCTCGATCATGCCGCAAAAGCGCAACCCCGATGCCGCCGAGCTGATCAGGGCCAAGATCGGGCGTATTTTTGCCGCCCAGGTGGCGCTGACAATAGTAATGAAGGGCCTGCCCATGACCTATGCCAAGGATATGCAGGAAGATAAAGAGGGCGCTTTTGACGCCTTTGACTCTCTTTCCCTGTCCCTTGCCGCCATGAGCGGCATGGTTGCGGACATGAAATTTAACCGTGACAAGATGCGCGCGGCGGCGGCGTCCGGGTTTTCCACCGCCACCGATCTGGCCGATTGGCTGGTGCGCACTCTTGATATGCCGTTTCGTAACGCTCACCATGTGACCGGAGAAATCGTCGCGCTGGCCGAAGCCAAAAATTGCGCCCTTGAAGAACTTTCGCTCAAAGACATGCAAAATATCGAGCCGGGAATAACCGGGCAGATATTTGAGGTTTTAAGCGTTGAAAACTCGGTTGCCAGCCGCACTTCGCTCGGCGGCACCGCCCCGGCAAATGTCAAACGGCAAATTGCCCGCTGGCAGCAGGCCCTGACAGAAAATCCCATTAAATAGATAATAAAAGGTGCGCTGAATTGGCCCATCATTTCCGTTATGACAATGGCGTTCTTTACGCTGAAAAAATTGCCATTACCCAATTGGCAAAAGAGTTTGGCACGCCGTTTTATTGCTATTCCGCCGCCACCTTGAGGCGGCATATAAATGTAATGCGCAACGCTTTCAATGGCATCAACACCCTTGTCGCCTATGCGCTCAAAGCCAATTCCAATCAGGCGGTGCTGACCCTTTTGGCCAAAGAAGGCGCGGGCGCCGATGTGGTTTCGCTCGGAGAGTTGGAACGCGCGATCGCCGCCGGAATCCCGCCGCAAAAAATTGTCTTTTCCGGGGTGGCCAAAACCCGCAACGAAATGGCCCGGGCGCTGGAACTTGGTATTCATTGTTTTAATCTGGAGAGCGAACCGGAACTTTTGCGCCTTGATGAGATTGCCGGGCAAATGGGCAGAATTGCCCCGGTGTCGCTGCGCATCAACCCCAATGTCGACGCCAAAACCCACGCCAAGATTTCCACCGGCAAGGCCGAGGACAAATTCGGCATTCCCTATAAAAGGGCGCTTGAGGTTTACGCTGAAATCGCTAAAACCGAAAACCTCAAGGCGATCGGGGTTGATATGCATATCGGCTCCCAGATCACTGATTTGAAGCCGTTTGACGACGCCTTCAGCCTGCTTGCTGATCTTGTTGTCAGCTTGCGCGCCGCCGGGCACGCGATAACTCATGTCGATGTCGGCGGCGGTCTCGCTGTTCCCTATCAAAAAGACAATAACCCGCCGCCTGACCCTTTGGCCTATGCCCAAATCATCCGTAACCGTATCGCCCCTCTTGAATGCGATCTTGTTTTGGAGCCAGGCCGGATGATTGCCGGCAATGCGGGAATTCTGGTGACAAGGGTTGAATATATCAAACAGAGCGCGGAGCGCACTTTTGTCATTGTCGATGCGGGAATGAACGACATGATCCGCCCCACTCTTTATGAGGCCCATCACGATATTTTGCCGGTAGTTGAGCCGGCCCCGTCCGCTAGGTCGATAAAAGCGGATATTGTCGGCCCGGTGTGCGAAACCGGGGATTACCTGGCGCGCGGGCGTACTATTGTGACGGTAAAACAGGATGATTTGCTGGTGCTGATGGGCTCGGGGGCCTATGGAGCAGCAATGTCGTCAACTTATAATTCGCGGCCGCTGATAGCAGAAATTATGGTTGATGGTGATAAATATCACGTCGTGCGCCCACGCCAAAAGATCAAGGACCTGATCGCCCAGGACAGCGTACCCGACTGGCTTTAAAGCGTTATCTCCGGGGTCTGTGATCCGGCCCAGTCCTTGGCCCTGGTCCCGACCAGTTCTGAAATTGAGGCCGCTTCTTTTTGCCGCACTGCTTCAACCAGGCCGGTTTTGATTTCTTTGAGCAATTCCAGCCCGCCAAAAACCAGCGCCGAATAGAGCTGGATGGCGTTGGCGCCAGCCTCGAATTTGGCCAAGGCGCTGGCAGGGTCATGAACCCCGCCAACCCCGATGATCGGCAAATCGGGGCCAACCCTTAAGCGCATCTGGGCCAGTTTTTGGGTTGCAAGTTCAAACAGGGGCGCGCCCGACAAGCCTCCCTTTTCATCCGCCAGTGGGTCGCCGGCAATCATGGTGCGCGAAATGGTGGTGTTGGAAATAATCAGCCCATCTAGATCGGTTTTTTCAATGATGGTTGCAATGTCGTCCATTTGCTTGAGCGAAAGATCAGGGGCCAGTTTGAGAAATACCGGCACGTGGATTTTTTGCCGCGCCCGTTCGGCCAGAACCTCTTTTAAAAGCCGCCGGAGCGCTTCAGCGGATTGCAGATCACGCAAGCCCGGTGTGTTGGGAGAAGAAATATTGATCGCCAGATAATCGGCAACCCCGGCAAAGCGCCTGACCCCCAAAACATAATCGGCGACAAAATCAGAACTGTCCTTGTTGGCCCCGATATTAACTCCCAACACGGCTTGTGAGCGCTTCGCCTTGAGCCGGTCAAGCGCTGCCTGATGCCCCTGATTGTTAAACCCCATGCGATTGATCACCCCTTTGGCCGCCATCAGGCGAAACAGGCGTGGTTTGGGATTGCCCGCTTGCGGTTTTGGTGTGAGCGTTCCCACCTCAACCATGCCAAAGCCGATTGCGCCAAGGGGACCATGGACTTGAGCGTTTTTGTCGAACCCGGCCGCCATTCCAACCGGGTTGGACAATTCAAGTCCGGCCACAGAGGTTTTCAGTTCGGTTGGATCATTTTCTTGCGGTCGCGGAAAAGCTCCCAGCTTCAGCGCGTTCAAGGTCAGCCGGTGCGCAGTTTCAGGCTCCATCGCCAACAGGGTGTTACGGGTAAAATTCTGCAATTCGGCATTGTTGAACGCATTGTTGAGCAATGAGGAAAGGGATGAGAATATCACAACAGCCCTTCTGGCAATTGGCAGTTTCCATTATCATCAACCGCAATAGTGGCGTGCCTGTGGACAAGCTCTCGTCTCAGCGGCGCATGAAGATGGGGAAACAACGCCCCGCCACGCGAAACCTCCCACTTCAAATCCTTCGCCACATCTTTTGTGTTTACCACCAGAATTTCAAGCCCGCTCTGGCCGGAAAAATACAGGCGCAAGGTCTCAAGCAATTGATCCTTGGTCGAAAAATGCATGTACCCGTCCGCCTCGTCAATCGGCATGCCGGGCACATGATTTTCGTTTTGTGCCCGGGTCCACAGCGGCCCGGTGACGATTTTATATATGTTTTCGTGCAGTAAGGTTTTCATCAGCAGAATGTTATTGAAACCAGCCCGGCCCAGCAAGCCCGCCGACCCGGTTTGCAACAGCTTTACATCGCAACATCCGATGTATAATTACTAGGATTAGTTTCCAGCGGTGGGATAAATTTCCTGTGGGGTAATGCGCTTTGCTAACTCATCAAGCCATTTGGGATGCAATTGATGCGCTCGCTAATCGCCACCAGCTTTCAACCTCTGGTCTTGCGCGACTGGCCGGACTTGATCCAACGGCGTTCAATCCATCCAAGCGTGTTGGCAAGGATGGCCGCAAGCGCTGGCCGTCGACCGAAAGCATATCCAAAATTCTCGATGTGACCAACGAAAACTTCGACAGCTTCCTTGCCGGGGGCGGTGGTTTTGAGCAGAAATGGAATACGGCGCGCACCCCTTCGGTACCGCTGGTCGGACTTGCCCAGGCCGGTTCCGGGGGATTTTTTGATGCTGGTGGATTTCCGGTTGGCCAGGGCTGGGATCAGGTGCCTTTTCCCGCCAGCGGTTATGAGGTGGGCACCTATGCGCTCGAAGTAAGCGGGGATTCGATGCTGCCCGCCTATCGGGACGGCGATATTTTAATCGTTTCTCCCTCCGAACAGCTCCGGCGCGGCGACCGGGTGGTCGTGCGCACCATTGAGGGCGAGGTGACGGCCAAGATATTGTACCGCAAAACCACAACCAGCATCGAATTGCACTCGCTCAACCCTGAACACGCCCCGCGAACCCTGAAACATTCCGAAGTCGACTGGATTGCCAGAATTTTGTGGGCCAGCCAATAATAAAAGGGCGCAAATATCAGCCGCTGGCCAATTCGCCGGCCAGGGCCTTTTTGATCAATTCGCGGGTTTCCTCAACCCCGTAAAGAGCAACGAACGAGCCGAAGCGCGGCCCTTGATCCTGGCCGAGCAAAACCTGATAAAGCGCCTTGAACCAATTGCGTAACGGGTCGAACCCGGCCTGTTTGCCGACTTCATAAACAATGTTTTGAATTGCGCTGGCATCGGTTGACCCTGCAAGAGAAGCCAGTTGATCCCTCAGCTTTTCAAGTGCCAGGCGTTCCTGATCATCGGGCAGGCGGAACTTTTTGCCCGGTTTGACGAAATCGTGGAAATAACGCATGGCATAGGAGACCAGCCGATCCAGCTCGGGATGGGTTTTTGGCGTTGCCCCCTCCACATAGCGGCCGATAAAACCCCATAAAACCCCCTCATCATGGGCATTGGCGGCGGAAACCAGATTAAGCAGAAGGGCAAAGCTGAGCGGAATTTCGCCGGTTGCCGGAGCGCCGCCATGAATATGAAAAGCCGGGTTGTTCAGACGCTCTTCGTTGGTCTGCCTGCCATAGGCGGCGGCAAAAGAATAATATTCATCGACCGCCTTGGGAATGACATCAAAATAAAGCCGCTTGGCGGTCATCGGCTTTTGATACATGAACAAGGAGATGCTTTCAGGGGAGGCATAGGTCAGCCATTGCTCGACCGGCAGGCCATTGCCCTTTGACTTGGAAATTTTCTGCCCGGTTTCATCAAGGAAAAGTTCATAGTTGAACCCTTCAGGGGGGCGCCCCCCAAGGGCTTTTACGATCCGCGACGACAGCTTCACACTGTCGATCAGATCCTTGCCCGCCATTTCATAATCAATATCAAGCGCAAACCATCTCAAGGCCCAGTCGGCCTTCCACTGGCATTTTACCGCGCCGCCGGTCACCTTGGTTTCCACGGGCTCATTACTTTCCGGGTCGATATAGGTGATGGTGCCCTTTACCGGATCCCTGTCAACCATCGGCACTTGCAATACCACCCCGGTTTTGGGGGAAACCGGCAAGAACGGCGAATAGGTCTTGCGCCGTTCCTCGCCGATGGTGGGCATGATGATGTCCATCACCTTGTCATATGCACCAAGCATCTTGAGCAGGGCCTCATCAAAACGGCCCGAAGTGTAATAGTCGGTTGAGCTGATAAACTCATACTCAAAACCAAACTGGTCGAGAAATTCCATCAGTCGGTGATTATTGTGGTCGGCAAAGCTTTTATATTGATCGGAAAACGGGTCCGGCACCCGCGACAGCGGCTGGCCGAGATATTGCGCCAGCATTTCCTGATTGGGCAGATGCGGCGGAATTTTGCGCATCCCGTCCATATCGTCGGAAAAACAGATCAGCCGGGTTTTGATCTGGTCGCGGGTCAACAGGCGAAAGGCGTTGCGAACCATATTTGTGCGCGCCACCTCCCCGAAAGTGCCAATATGGGGCAGGCCGGACGGGCCGTAACCGGTTTCAAAAATTGCAACATCGCCCCCATTACGTTCCAGACGCTTGACTATTTTGCGCGCTTCAACGAACGGCCAGGCCTTGGCGCTCTGGGCGGCATCAAAAAGTGCAGGGTCAAGAGGAGGCAAATTGGAGTTTGGCACGGGTCTTGTTTTCCATGGTGATTTTATTTGCAGGATGGCGCTTAGTCGCACAAGCAAGATGCAAGAGCAAATAAAATGGCGCTTGCGGTGGCAAAAACCTGACCCCGCTTGCCATATTGGCCGCCACCACCTACCTATGAGCGCAAATTTCAAACCCCCGTGAACGGAAACCAACTTATGAAATTGTCGCCCCAGGATGCACTGATCTATCTCATGGTGGTGACCGCCGCCGCCGACCGCGCCTTGTCGAACACGGAGTTGGCGCGTATGCGCGCTCTGGTCGACCGGTTGCCGATCTTTGAAGATTACGACCTTTCAAGCCTGCCCTCCATTACCGAAAAATGCGCCGATCTGTTGCAGGAAAGCGGTATCGATGGCGTTCTGGAGTTGACCGTTTCCAGCCTGCCCAAACGCTTGCAGGACACCGCCTATGCGTTGGTGGTGGAAATTGCCGTGGTTGATCTCAAACTGGGCCAGGAAGAATTGCGCTGGCTGGAAATGGTGCGCGACAGGCTCGATCTGGACCGATTGACAACCGCGGCCATTGAAGTGGCGGCCCGCGCCCGGCTGCGCCGGGCCTGACAATCACCGACAATTGAAACCATTGTGTTTGGCGCCGGGGTTATCGGCGCGTTTGGATTGCTTATATATCCACAACAATAATTTTCTGCGCACAGGAGAATAAGGTGGAAATTCTTGGGGTGAGCGATGGCGCCTTCCGCATGAGCATATTTGCCGGAATTTTTGCCATTATGACTGTGCTCGAAGCCTGGCTGCCGCGCCGCAAAAGGCGCTTTGAACGCCTTAAGCGCTGGCCAACCAATATCGGACTGTTGCTGGCTGATATCGCGGCGATCAGCACCATGGGTTTTGTGGTCCCTGTTAGCGCTGTCCTTATCGCAATCTGGGCCGCGGCCAATGGCTGGGGACTGCTCAACAATGTTGACTGGCCGATCTGGGTTGAATGGATCATTGCTATTGTGGTGCTTGATCTGGTGATCTGGAGCCAGCATTTGATTACCCATAAAATCCCGCTTTTATGGCGGTTGCACCGGGTGCATCATTCCGATGTGGAAATGGACGCCACCACTGCCATTCGCTTTCATCCGGTCGAAATTATTTTTTCCGTATTTGTGAAATCAGCGGCAATATTGCTGCTTGGACCCGCCGCCATTGTGGTTGTGATCTTTGAGGCGCTGGTCAATGGCTCGGCAATATTCAACCACGCCAATTTTTCCCTGCCGCCAATGGCGGACCGTCTGATCAGGCTGTTGCTTGTCACCCCTGATATGCACCGGGTGCACCATTCGGTTCATGTCAGGGAAACCGACAGCAATTATGGTTTTGCCCTCTCGATATGGGACCGGATATTTGGCACCTATATTGCCCAGCCCAAAGACGGGCACGATAAAATGGTAATCGGGCTGAACCAATGGCAGGATGAGGCCCCCAATCGCTGGAGCTGGGCGCTGGCCTTGCCGTTTTATAATCCGCCCCGCTCCACAAAAAAATCTAATAAAAACTGACCGGGAACCAGCGCAGGTAAATCTCGTCCAGCTCGCCGCTGCGCTTCAGGCGCACCAGCGCTGAATTGAAGGCCCTTCGCACCGCATTCTGGCCAGCCGGAAACGCCGCTGCCAGCCCCTGACCAAACAGGTCTGGGCGAAAATACGCCGTCCCGGCAAAATTACAGCAATCCGAATTGTCATTGAGCCAGAATGAAGCGCGCATCGCGTCGCCAAAATAGGCATAAGCGGCCCCCGAGGCCACCGCATCAAGCGCCTCGATTTCGGTTTTGAACGGCGCTGGTTTTATTCCCTTGAGATAGCGGGAGGCAAACAGGGCCTGATTTGATCCTTTGCGTACCGCAATCACGCGTTGCTCGAGCGTATTGGCGTCAAACCCTGCAACATCTGGCAGACGGGTGACAAAGCGGGCCGGGAACATCAAATAGATTTGTGAAAAATCAAAGCGCGCCCCATTTTTTTCGTCAATAGCCAGTCCGGCCAGCAGCACATCACCCTGATTGTCGGCCAATGCGTCCCCGGCCTGCTTGAACGGCCAGACCTGAATGGTGCAGGCGGCATCAAGCAGGCGGCAGATGGCGCGGGCCAGATCAACATGAAAACCAACCAGTTCGCCATTTGAGGAGCGATAGTTGAACGGAGGAAAATCATCCGTTGTCAGAAACCTGATTGAAGGCACCGCGCTCGAACCTGTCGTGTCAGCTCTGGCGCTGGGGTCAAAATGATTTGGTATCGCCTGGGCGTTGGCGGCCAGTGATGCGGCGAAAAAAACCAAAATTGCAACCACCATCACCATCAACCAACATAATTGTGTAGTCAATGGGCATGCTTTTGATTTTATTGGGTTTAAGTTTAATTGGCGCATGTTAATTTTTTCGCTGATTTGATATTTAACTGGTCAACAGAGCCTAGATCATGATTGCGACCCATGCACTGAAACTTTAACCAACCGTAATGAAATTTTTCAATGACAGCTATTGATCTTGTCCGGTTTGTACTGGGGCGGGCCTGTTCCAGCGATGATCAGGCGCGCCAAATGCTTGAGCGGGCAATGATCAGCGAAGTTGAACCGCTCGACTATTTCGCGGTCAACATGAACATAAATGAAACCATCATTTACGAACGCGCCGCCCAATGGTGCGCCCTGGCGTTTTCTCCCGTCGTGCCCAGTGAGGTTCCAACCAACCCGCGCATAACCCGTCTTGAGGCGCTGGCCCATGTCAAAACCCTCAGGGCGCGGATTTTTGATCGCGATGTATTGTTCACTTCCGCCGGGCTGAACGAGTTGGTGCGCATCAAAAAACAGCTTTTGCTATATCCGCAACTGCACAAGAGGATTTGTCTGGTGCCGCCAAGGGCGCTGCGCGAAGGGATTGCTGCTCGCAGCTCCAAACTGTTGCTCAATCAGGCGCGCACCCGCCTTGCCTGCCGCTGGCCATTTGCCAGCGCCCATCTGGACCTGACGCTTGGCGCGCGGATATTTTTTGTTGTCTGGTTGATTGGGCTGGTTATGATTGCCGCCCTGGTCCCGTTCACCATGCGCCCGTTTCTGGTGCCTCTCATGGCATTTTTGATTTTGCTTCCAGCCGGGCTGCGCCTGGCGGCTGCCTGGTTTTCCGCCCGCAATGATTTTTGCCCGATTGTCGCCCCTGTGCCGGATAATGACCTGCCCGTCTATACCATTCTCATTCCATTGCGCGATGAGGCCAATATGGTTCCGCAACTGGCAGCCGCCATGAAAAGGCTCGATTACCCGCCAGAAAAACTCGACATAAAATTTGTTGTTGAATCACGCTCGGAACCGACGATAAAAAATGTCATGGCGGCGCTTGATGATGTGCGTTTTGAACTGGTGATCGTGCCGGATCAGGAGCCGCGCACCAAACCCAAGGCGCTCAATTTTGCCCTGCCAATGGCGCGCGGCGAGTTTGTCGTGGTTTATGACGCTGAGGATATTGTGCAGCCGGACCAGTTGCGCCGCGCCGTTGCCCTGTTTGTCAATGAGCCCGGTCTTGATTGCCTGCAAGCGGAACTGGTGATCGACAATGCCAATGAAAACTGGCTTACCGCCTTGTTTTGCGGCGAATATGCCGGCCAGTTCGGGCTGTTGCTGCCTGCGCTTTCGCGCTGGCACATGCCATTGCCGCTTGGCGGAACCTCCAACCATTTCCGGGTGCGTTCCTTGCGCGAAATGGGGGGCTGGGACGCCTTTAATGTTACCGAGGACGCTGATTTGGGCACCCGGCTGACCCGGCTGCGCTATCGCATCAGCACCTTTTCTTCACGCACCTATGAAGAAGCCCCGATTACCATTGGCGCCTGGATGTCCCAGCGCACCCGCTGGATGAAGGGCTGGATGCAGACTTTTATCGTTCATAACCGGCATCCGGTGAAATTTCTTCAGGATATCGGCTGGCGCAATTTTCTTGTTTTTCAGGCATTTGTCGGCGGCATGATCATTTCAGCGCCGCTGCATAGCGTGTTTTTTGTCGTATTTGGCTTGCGCTTGCTGGCCGGAGGGACAAGTGGAGGCTTGTTGTCCGACCCGTGGGGCGTCATTCAGATTATTATTCTGGTTGCCGGATATGGCTCCACTTTCATTGTTGCCACGCTCGGGCTTCACCGGCTCGGCCTGAACCATTTGATCAAATACCAGCTCTTGCTGCCGTTTTACTGGATATTCAACTCGCTGGCGGCCATGCTGGCGGGCTATGAATTGCTCACCCGTCCCTATTTCTGGGCCAAGACCAAACATGGAATAACCCGCTTTGCCCGTGGCGCGGATGCCGGGGGGAAATAAACTTTGTTGCCGTCGCATCCTTCGGATGCTGCCCCGGCACGCTCTTTTTACACGCCGCCGTAGGCCCTTGCAGGGCCTTCCCCGGCACCCCAGCCGTGGGTGGTATCCATACAAAAATGGAAAAAGAAATGAGGCGCAAGCCTCAGCGAGCTTCAACGCGAGCCGCCGGCAACCCGGCGCGCTGCCGCAGGGGCAGATAAAACCATAGGGCGGTTTTAGCCCGTCATGGTTTTATTGGTACGCCCCGCGAGGCATATGAACTCCCCCCGCGAGGCAGATTAACCCCGCGAAAACAGCTCCCGCGCGCTTCTTTTAATGAGTTGCCTCAACAATGGCCGGCCGCGGCCGCGGCATGGGTATGATCAGGCCGGCAATATTGGCTGGTTGTTGCCTGATGGGCGCGCTTGCCGGGCGCGGGCGCGGTGTCGGAACATTGCGAAACCGTCCCAATATTGAAGCATTATAGCTAAGCGGGGCCACATTATCGTCAAGAAAGCTCTTTTGTCCTTCAAGCCCGAAAGGGAACGCGGCGGCGCGCTCGGCCAGGTAGGAATTTTCCTTGGCCCCGCAAATCAGTGGCCGCATGTTTGTTGGGGCCAGATCAGGCCTGTTTTCTATGTTGGCGAGTTGTTTGCCGGTTGCACGATATTTTCCCGCCAGCGCCTCTGTTATCATTTTGGCCGCCATTTCAGCCCGTTCGCGTTCGGATGAAGCGCCCAGTATCACCGCCATCAGTTGCCGGCCATTACGCGTGACCGTTGCCACAAGGTTCATTCCCGCCGCGCAAACAAAGCCGGTTTTCATGCCGGTAGTTCCGGCAAATTTGGTCAGCAGCTCATTGTAAGTGCGTAAATTCTTGCCGTTAAGACGGACAATCGAGGTTGCAAATATCGGCTTGTATTGCGGATAATGGCGCACTATGGCCAGGGAAACGATCGCCAGATCGCGTGCGCTTGTGACTTGCCTGATATTGTTCAACCCGTTGGGGTTGACGAAATAGCTCGCGTTCAGGTCCATCTCCTGGGCCAGCAGGTTCATTTCCTTAACGAAATTTTCCACAGATCCAGAAACCGTCTCGGCAATGGCAATGGCAATATCATTGGCCGATTTGACGATCAAAAGGTTCAAGGCGTCGCGCATTGTTAGTGCGGTATCAACCGGCAAACCCGACCTGCTTGGTGGCATTTTTGCGGCGCGCCGGGAAATGATCACCGGCGTATCAAGACTAATACGCCCCGCATCAATGGCCCTGAACACCAATAGCGCCGTGGTCAGCTTGGTCAATGACGCCGGATGCCAGGGCAGGCCGGCATCGCGGGCGAACAAAACCTCATTTGTTTGCATGTCAACCAGCAGCATCGGGTTGGCCCTCGCCATTGAGGAGGCAAGAACCAGCATTGCGAACAGCGCCGATAATTTTAAAAACCAAAAGCGCTGCCAGTGCACGAATAGGCGCTCCCTTTTATCAAAAAACAATCCAGCGCCTTTTAGCAACGCTCCTTTGGCGCAACAATGACCAATCGGGCAAAAAAGCGCCGCAATGATGCGTTTGGTGTTAATTTAAGCAAGTGCGACAAATTGGCACTCGATATGACTTGACCTTCCAGTTGGTGGATAGCGACTGTTGTCTTTCATCAAGAGCAACAACAAGACAGCAACGATCAAGCGGTCCCTAAATAAAATGCTAAAAGAAAACCAGAACCTGCATGATACCGATGCTTCGCCTTTGCTCGTAAAAGCGCGGCATCTGGGTTTTTCCAAGCAAGAGATAGAGCAGTTGCGAAACCTTTATCTTTTACATCCCGAGGAGGGCGAAAACGAAAACCGCCCCAAGGGTAAAAAGACCAACTCCATGACCTAGAGCAAGCGGCGTTCTGATACAACAAAAGCGCGTCTTGCTCTCAAAAAAACCCGAGAAAATCGATCACCAGCTTGGTGTTGAGAGCAATCACCAGCAACCCGATCAAAATGGCCAGCGTCAGTAGCCAGGTGGGAGCGCGGAAACTACCCATTCTTTTCTTGTCCATGGAAAACATAATCAACGGCACTACCGCGAACGGCAATTGCATGGACAGCACAACCTGGCTGAGAACCAGAAGCTGGCTGGCCCCGCGTTCGCCATAAACCATGATCATGGCAGCGGCGGGAATAATTGCCGTTCCCCTGGTTATGATGCGCCGCATATAAAGCGGCAGTTTGATGCGCAAAAACCCTTCCATGACGATCTGGCCGGCCAGGGTTGCGGTAACTGTTGATGCGAGCCCGGAAGCCAATAAGGCCACGGCAAAAAATATTGGCGCCAGCGCCACTCCCAAAAGTGGGGCCAGCAAGGCGTGGGCGTCGGACAAATCATCAACCACCCCTTGCCCTTTAGCATAAAATGCCGATGCTGCCAGAATGAGAATTGAGGCGTTGACCAGTAGCGCAAACCCCAGCGCCAGCGTTGAATCAAGGGTTGCAAACTTGATCGCGTCCCTTTTTCCCTGATCGTCAAGCGTATAGGCCCTCGTCTGGACGATGCCGGTATGCAGATAAAGATTGTGCGGCATCACCGTAGCCCCGATAATGCCAAGCGCCAGATAAAGCATGCGCTGGTTGGTGACGATTTCCGGAGAGGGCAAAAAACCCGAAACAATGCCCGCTATCGAAGGCTGGGACAAAATGAGCTGGGCGATGAAGCTTATGGCAATGACAAGGATCATTGCGGCAACGAACGCTTCAAGATAACGAAAGCCCTTTGATTGCAGCCACAGGATCAAGAATACATCCAGCGCCGTAATGGCGACCCCCCAGATCAGAGGCAGGCCAAACAATAATTGCAGGCCGATTGCGGTTCCGATCACCTCGGCCAGATCGGTGGCAATGATTGCAAGTTCCGCCAAAACCCACAATATGAACGAGACTGGCCCGGAATATTCATCCCGGCAGGCCTGGGCCAGATCACGGCCGGTGACAATGGCGAAACGGGCGCAAAGCGCTTGCAGAATAATCGCCATGAATGAGGAAAGCAGCACCGCAAACAGCAGCGTATAGCCAAATTCCGAGCCCCCCGCGATCGAAGTGGCCCAGTTTCCCGGGTCCATATAGCCGATCGACACCAGAAAACCCGGGCCCATGAAGGCAAAAAACCGCCGCATGAACGTGCCGCTTACCGGAATGTTGACTGAACGAAACGATTCGACCAGCGAAGGGGTGTCCGCAACAATGGGAACTTCAGGGACTGGATTTTTGCCGCCGGATCCGGTCTCGTTAATTTTCAACATTTGCCGCAGCTTTCTTCAAACCGTTTTTATCCAGAACAATATGCGCTTCTGCTGAATCAGAACGCCAAGCTCTTGCGTCTTTGTTTTGTCGCGTTTATCGAGACGGACAAGCGGTATCCACTTCTCGAAGAAAACGCTCCAGGGGTAAGCTGTGCCTGTAAATTGCCGGGCAAAACCTGTCTGTTCGTATTGTGCCCGTATGGGCAATTCAGGAGCCATCTCATGCGGGCAAATCCGGACACGGTTTGCCGGGGCTGCACAAAAGTTATATTCCATTTTTTGCATTTTGCAAATGCGAATTATTCGCAATATAATGTTTGCTTATAATGACAGCCTAATCGATATGGTTTTTTTACGCAAACTGAATGCAAGGGTTCGGCAACCGAAGCGCTTGATCACGAATTCGTTATTGCTCCCTAGTGGAATGTTAATTACCCAGCGGCTATCAATTTTTCATGATCAGGCTTGTTGCGGCCCTTTTGCTGGTATTTCTTGGCACCGTTCATACATGGGCCGGAGGCGATGACGGCCTTTTTGCCCGCCCTTTGTTTTCAAGCGAATATGTTGTTGTGGGCCATGATGATCATGGCGTGCCCATGCATGCCCCGCCGGCCCGCGCGCAGGCATTATTGGCGTTGGTGGCGGATAATTGTTGCCCAGATGCCCCGCTGGAGCTGGTTTCTTTTATTTCCAATTGCATGATGGCCACCATGGCTGATTTTTCTTGTGCCATTGCCGTTTCTTCGCCGCTGTCCCGGCCCGCCATTATTACTGAGTCTCGCCGCTCAAGCCTTGATGATACGGGCAACATATTCCGCCCTCCGATTATCTGAACCAGTTTTTGCTAGAGCGTTTTCAGGAGTGAGATCGAATAATTGAACGATCCAGTGGATCGTTCAACGATCGAACGGGATACCACTTATCCGTCTCGATAAACGCGACCAAACAAAGACTTAAAGCTTGGCGTTCCGATTCAACCTGAACGCATCTTGCTCTAAAAAAAGAGGTCCGGTTTTGCCCGGGCCTGATCAAGCGGAAAATAATTTGGAACAGTTTTTGGAGATAATTTTACCATGCCGAATAAAAAACTAATCACCCGCCGGGTTTTTACCGCCGGTTCCGTTTCTCTTTTGGGTTTGACGGTTGCCGGTTGCGCAACCAACGGCGCAACAGGTCAGCTTCAGGCAAGTACCGGGCCGGCGCGGGCGCGCGAAATCGCCCGCATGTACGGGCCGATACCAGGCGAGCGCTTTCCCATTCCCGCCGTTGATTTGAGCCTGGTCGACCCGCGCTTTTATCGCCAGGAAGTCGCGTTCAAAACGTCAGAGCCGGTTGGAACCATCATCATCAACACCAAGACTTTTTATTGCCATCTGGTTTTGGAGAACAACCGGGCGATGCGCTATGGGGTTGGTCTTGGTCGCGCCGGTTTTGCCTGGTCCGGCCGCGCCGTTGTCGCCTGGAAGCGGAAATGGCCGACATGGACCCCGCCAACGGAAATGATCAAGCGCCAGCCCGAGCTGGAAAAATATTCCGCCGCCAATGGCGGCATGGCTCCCGGGCTTAATAATCCGCTTGGCGCGCGTGCGCTTTATATCTTCAAGAATGGCAAGGACACGCTTTATCGCCTTCACGGCACCCCGGAGGCCTATTCGATCGGCAAGGCGGTCTCAAGCGGTTGCGTACGCTTTCTCAACCACGATATTATTGATCTTTATGATCGCGTTCCCAAAAACTCGCCAATCGTGGTCAGCTAGTTTTTTTTATACGCCGCCGTCACGGGCTATGCCCGCTTCCCCGGCATCCCCGCCGAGGAACGTATCCATATAAAAATGGGAAAAGAAATGAGGCGAAGCCTCAGCGAGCGAAGAGCGAGCCGGCCAATTTCTTGGCCGTGCCGTCGCAGGCTCAACAATCGGCATAGGTGCGGTGTTAGCACCGTTATGCCGATTGTGGTACGAGCCGCGAGACATATAAGCTCCTGCCGCCGTTGGTCGCTGTGCTCCCGTCCCCGGCACCCCCGCCATGGATAGTGCCCATACAGAGAATGGGAGCGGAGTTAAGAATAAAATACTGAGCGTCACCCCGGCGAAGGCCGGGGTCCATCTTTTCTTCTTGCAGCATAGCATAAGAAAGAATGGATTCCGGCCTGCGCCGGAATGACGAAAGAGAAGCTGAAATGGGAAAAGAATTTAGGCGGAGCCTAAGCGAGCCAAGAGCGAGCCGCCGGAAGTCCGGCGCGCCGCCGCAGGGGCAGATAAAACCATAGGGCGGTTTTAGCCCGTCATGGTTTTATCGGTACGCCCCGCGAGGCATATAAACTGCCGCCGGCGGCGCGAATAAAGAGCTGGTGCAGTTTATTTGTTTCTGAGTAGCCACAGGAAAAACAACCCGCCAACCAGGCCGGTGATAATGCCGATCGGGATGTCCTCGGGCGCCATTATGGTGCGCGCCCCGATATCGGCCCAAATCAGAAAAATTGCTCCAAACAGCGCCGAAACGGGCAGAACCCGCCGGTAATCGCCCCCAACCATCATCCGTACAATATGGGGAACCATCAGGCCAACAAAGCCGATAATGCCGGAAAAAGCCACCATGACCCCGGTCAAAAGCGCTCCGGCGACAAAGATTTTGATCCGAAAGCTGGTAACGGGAATGCCAAGGGTCGCGGCGGTCTCGTCACCAATTGTCATCGCGTTGAGATCGCCCGATTTGGCCCAGAAATAGCCCCCGCAGCCAACCAGAATGACCAGCGGGTAAATGAGTTGTGGCCACTGCGCGAGACCCAGCCCCCCCAGCATCCAGAAGACAACGGTTTGCGCCGCCCTCGGGTCTCCGAGAAAAATCAGGATATTGGCCCCCGACATCACGACAAAAGATACCGCAACGCCAACCAGGATCAATCTGGCGGCGCTGGCCGCCCCGGTAAACCGGGCCGCGCCAAGAACCAGCGCGGTTGCCATCAGCGCTCCGGCAAAAGCAAATAGCGGCACCGTCATCAGCCCGAGAAACAATCCGGTATGCAACATGGCGAAAATGGCCCCGAAAGCGCCACCGGAGCTGATGCCCAAAAGGTGCGGGTCGGCCAGCGGATTGCGGGTTACCGATTGCAAGCTGGCTCCGACCAGCGCCAGACCCGCCCCGACAAGACCGGCCAGCAGGGCTCGCGGAAAACGGATTTGCCAGACAATGGCCGCACTGCCGGGTGACCAGTCTGGATTGATGGCGCCGGGAAAAATCTTGTTGAGAACAATGCCCCATACCGTGGAGGAGGGGACCGCAATGGCCCCGACGCTCACGGCAATGGTGATGGAAAGAGCCAGCAGCATAAATCCAAGCGCAATAATCATTGCGGTGACGGCGCCCCGGCGCTCTGCCGGCGCTGGATCATGCGGTTTACTGTCTCTTTCCAGCGCTTTTATCATTTGTCCCAAAAAGCCCAGGCCAATGTTTTGATCGCTTCGATATTGCGCGGCCCCGGGGTGGCTTCGACATATTGCAAAGTGACAAAACGGTTGTTCTTGACCGCGTCGATTTGGGCAAAGGCCGGGTTTGTCAGCATGAATTGGCGTTTTTGTTCGGCGGTGACCTTGCCGTAATTTATGATCACGATCACCTCGGGGTTGCGCTCAACTACCGCCTCCCAACTGACACTGGCCCAGCTTTTTTCAAGGTCATCCATGA
>UOEO01000049.1_pt1 | contig 22008 bp, 18 predicted proteins | sample 1989881 | NCBI WGS metagenome assembly UOEO01 (sample SAMEA4712198, study PRJEB27164) | hydrothermal vent metagenome | biome: marine basaltic hydrothermal vent biome; feature: marine hydrothermal vent; material: mineral | place: Pacific Ocean | collected 2011-06-14/2011-07-23 | depth 1691 m
CTCGGGTCAAGCCCGAGCATGACGAGCTGAGTGCGTAAGGTTAAGAATAACTCCCTGAGCGTCACCCCGTTGAAGAACGGGGTCCATCTTTTTTGTCGATACATGGCACAAGAAAGAATGGATTGAGGCCTGCGCCGGAATGAGAAAAAGAGAATCTGAATGGGAAAAGAAATGAGGTTTTAGCCTAAGCGAGCGAACAGCGAGCCGGCCAATTTCTTGGCCGCGCCGCCGCAGGGGCAGATAAAACCATAGGGCGGTTTTAGCCCGTCATGGTTTTATCAAAACGCCCCGCGAGGCAAAAAATTCCTGCCGCCGTTGGTCGCTACGCTCCCGTCCCCGGCACCCGCTCTTTTATGCACGCCGCCGTCGCGGGCTATGCCCGCTTCCCCGGCACCCCCGCCGAGGAACGTATCCATATTAAAATGGGAAAAAAATTATGAGGCGTTTGATGTAAATACATGACCTGGCACAAGGCGTCATTCCGGCGAAAGCCGGAATCCAGCTGGCGCAAGTCTTTGCGGCCAAAAACTGCTTGCACTAACAATTCTTGACTGGCGAGTTATAATTTATAGTGCCGCAGACGCGGCACACTGGACCCCGTTTTTCAACGGGGTGACAAGTGAGCAAACGGGGTGACAAGTGAAGCAAAGAGCCCCCCTCATCCGGCGCTACGCGCCACCTTCTCCCACAAGGGGAGAAGGAAAAGACCAAGAGATATAGCGAGGCAAAAAACTCCTGCCGCCGTTGGTCGCTACGCTCCCGTCCCCGGCACCCCCGCCGTTAACTTTACAGCAAAACCTCAACCCGGGTGCCCTTGTCCAATTCACTGGTTATTACAAGCAATCCGCGATGGCGATTGATGATATGCTTGACAATGGCCAGGCCAAGACCGGTGCCCTTTTTCTCGCGGCTGCTTTGTGCATCAACACGATAAAAGCGTTCAGTCAGGCGCGGAACATGCTCCTTGGCGATACCGGCGCCATAATCGGTAATTGAAACCATCCAGGAAAATTGCTGCCGCTCTTTGAGAGCTGCCAGCCGGACATCTATCTTTTTGCCCCCGGCGCCGTATTTGGCGGCGTTGTCGAGCAGGTTTTCAAATACCTCGTAAAGCTCGTTCCTGTCGCCGGTGACTTCGGCGCTCCCGGAAGGGATATCAAGGGTGACCTCCAGATTAGCCCGACTGATCTGATTTTGCAGCCCTTCGCTCACTTCGCGCAGGATGGTGGCCAGATCAACCCGTTCGGTCGGGCGCACATGCTGGCGCAATTCGATGCGCGAGAGCGAGATAAGATCGTCAATCAGGGTTGACATGCGCTCGGCCTGGTTTTGCATGATGGTCAAAAAACGCACCCGCGCCTCTTCATCATTGGCGGCCGGGCCCAAAAGCGTATCAATAAACCCGACAAGAGAGGTCAGCGGTGTGCGCAGTTCGTGACTGGCATTGGCGACAAAATCAACCCGCATCGCTTCAATGCGGCGCTGTTCGGTCCTGTTTTGCAATGTCACCAGCATGGCATTTTGTATCTGGTCCTTAAAGGGCAGGTCGAGCGGGGCGACGTTTATTGAATACCAGACCGGATTGGGAAATGATTGCTGCACCTCGACCATTTGCGGCAAACCGCTCTGGCGGGCCCTGTTAAGAGCATCAAGCAAAGCGGGATGGCGTACGCAAAAACTGATCGGGGTGCCGATGGTGGCGGCAGGCAATTGGGCAAGCGCGGCCGAGTTGGCGTAAAGAATATTTTCTTTCAGGTTCAAAAGCAGCACCGGGGTTTCCATAGCGTCAAGCAACGCTTTTGCCGCCGGGTCAACGCTGGCCGGGGTTTGAGAAAATAGGCTTTTTTTGCCAACGCTGTTTTTTTCCAACATGAGTTCTCCCAAAAGCCTTTTACTGATGGCTTCATAAATTCCGATTAGCCTTTGCACATGTCACAAACAAAAGACAAAATAAAGTTTGAGCGTTTTTGAACAGATATTTTTCTGCAAGGGGAAACAATATGACCACGGGTTTTGCATTAGATGATTTTGATATTGATGACCCTCATCTTTCAAAAACCATTGCTGACGGGGCGATGGTTTCAGGCAATTATCCTTATAAGAAGAAACTTGGCCGGCAACGCTATGAACGCCAACTGCTGGCAATGCAAGTCGAGCTGGTAAAACTGCAAAGCCACCTGAACAAGCGCGGAGAACGGATAATAATTGTGTTTGAGGGACGCGATGCGGCGGGCAAGGGTGGCGCAATCAAACGCTATAGCGAAAACATAAATCCGCGCCAGGCGCGGGTTGTCGCCCTGTCCAAACCCTCGGACCGAGAACGCTCGCAATGGTATTTTCAACGTTATGTTTCCCATCTGCCAATAGCGGGGGAAACGGTGTTGTTTGACCGCTCATGGTATAATCGAGGGGTGGTTGAGCCGGTTTTGGGATTTTGCACTCCAGAGCAAACCGAGGCATTTTTGGGCGAAGCACCAGAATTTGAGCGCATGCTGACCAATGACGGCATATATTTGTTCAAATTCTGGCTCAATATTTCGCGCCTGATGCAGATCAAGCGTTTTCACCAGCGCCGCCATGATCCACTTAAAAACTGGAAACTGTCCCCGATCGACCTGTTGGCCCTTGGCAAATGGGACGATTATACCAAGGCGCGCAATGAAATGCTCAGGCGCACCCATAGCGAACACGCTCCATGGATGGTGATCAGGGCCAATGACAAGCGGCGCGCCAGACTGGCGGTGATTTCCCATGTCTTGTCAACGCTGGGATACAAGGGCAAGGATGAAGACAAAATCAGCCAAACCGACAGAAAAATCGCCATGAAAGCCCCTGATTTTCTCACCGGGATAAATGTTGACGAATGAAATCAGCCCTTGCTGATTTTTTCGATTGTTTTTAGGGCCCCCATTTCAAACAGGTCGGCAAGGATTGTGCCAACCCGGGCGTAAAATATTTCATTTTGAGGCAGGTCAGCACCAAATACCGATTTCAGTTTGAGAAAGCCATCAAGCAAGACTGCCGGTTTGCCATTGGCTGCGGCAGCAATGGTGCGAAATTGCTCCGCCAGCGGGTCGCGCACATCAATTGGCGCGCCGCTTTCATCCATACCCGCCGCATAGAATATCCAGGCGGCAACCCCTAACGCCAAACGATCAAAAGGCTGGTTGGCCGCTATCCGGTCCCTGATGGTATTCAAAAGCCGTTGCGGCAGTTTCTGGCTGCCATCCATGGCAATTTGCCAGGTGGCGTGTTTTAGCGCCGGGTTGGCAAAGCGCACCAAGAGCGCATCACGATAGGCGAACAGATCAACCCCGTCCATTTTAAGCGTCGGGATGATTTCCAGCGTCATCAGATCGGCAATGAATTTTTTGAACACAGGCTCGCCGATGGTGGCGGAAACGGTCTTGAACCCGGCCAGATAACCAAGATAGGCGAGTGAGGAATGCGATCCGTTGAGCAGGCGCAGTTTCATGGTTTCAAACGGGGCGACATCGGCAACCATCTCAGCCCCCACCGTCTCAAAAGGCGGGCGGCCAGAGGGGAAATCATCTTCGATCACCCATTGGCTGAACGGCTCGGTAACAATTGGCCAAGCATCGGAGCAGCCAATAATGTTGGAAATTTCGTCGCGGTCCCTGTCGCTGGTTGCAGGAACTATGCGATCAACCATGGTTGAGGGGAAGGAGATGTTTTTTTCAACATATTGGCCCAACTCAGCATCAAACAAATGAGCGAGGCGGGCAATGATCCGGCGGGCGGTTTTGCCATTAGCCGGCAGATTGTCGCAACTCATTACCGTAAAAGGGGCAATGCCAAGAGCGCGGCGCTGTCTGATGGCGGCAACAATCAGGCCAGGGGCTGTTCTGGGCGCATCGGGATGGGCCAGATCATGAACTATGTCGGGGTGGGTTTCATCAAGCCCGCCGCTTGCGGGATCATGGCAATAGCCTTTTTCGGTAATGGTCAGCGAGATGATGCGCACCGGTTTTGAACTCATGAGATCGAGCAGTTTTTCCTGCTCCTCGAACAGATTGATCACCTTAACAATCGACCCGATAATTTGGCATTTGGTGCCCGAGGCATCGCGCACGGCCAGCGTATAAAGAAAATCTTGCGGCTCAAGGGTATCTTTTGTGTCGGGACGGCAGAGGCTGGCCCCGACAATGGCCCATTGCGGGTGTTGGACCAAAAGCTTTTCGATATAGGCGGCCTGATGGGCGCGATGAAAAGCGCCGACCCCCAAATGGACAATGCCGCAAGAAATATCGTTGCGCTGATAGGATGGTTTTGCAACCTCTTGGGGCAATTGGTTTAAACAAACAGTGGACAGGCGTTTGAGCATTGTAATATTTCCGGTTTTGCTCCATCAAAACCGGATGCGCTCCAATATGCAAGCAAATGAGGCAAAGCGGTAATGAACAAGAGATTTGTCAGTATTGGCGAATGTATGGTCGAGATGTCGGGGGGCGAGGATGGTCTTTACCGCCTCGGATTTGCCGGGGACAGTTTCAACACCGCCTGGTATATGCGAGCGGGTTTGGGAAATGGCTGGCATGTTGATTATGTCACAGCTCTGGGGGAGGATATTTATTCGGCCCAAATGCGCGATTTTTTCGCCCGCAACCGGATCGGCACCGCTCACATTCAAACCATAAAGAACAAGCAGGCCGGACTTTACCTTATTCATCAGGCGGATGGGGACCGTCATTTCACCTATTGGCGGCAAGATTCGGCGGCGCGCAAGCTCGCTGATGATCCAGACGCTCTCAAGGCGGCGCTTGATGGCGCCAGTATGATTTATTTTTCCTCGATCAGTCTGGCCATTGTTGGCCATAATGGCCGGAAAAATCTACTGACGGCAATCGCCAATGCCCGCCGGGGCGGGGCGAAAGTGGCATTTGACCCCAATATCCGCCCGGCCCTGTGGCCGGACACCAAAACCCTTACAGACAGTATTGAGGCGGCGTGCGCCGGGGTCGATATCGTTTTGCCGACCTTTGACGATGAACAGGCCGCCTTTGGCGACAACAGCCCGGAGGAGACGGTTTTGCGCTATCAGGATTTGGGCGTAAAGGAAGTGGTGGTGAAAAACGGGCCCGGCATGGCTCTGGTCGCCTTGGATAAAACGAGGATTTCAGCGCCGGCATCCCCGGTTGCCGCAATCGATGCCACCGGGGCCGGGGATGCGTTCAACGGGTCTTATCTGGCGGCGCGCCTTAATGGCAATGATTTGGAACAAAGCGCTATTGCGGCACATAAAACCGCGGCGCTGGTGGTACAAAACCAGGGGGCGCTGGTTGATCACAAACTGCTCAAAACCTAAAAATGACTGCCGTCCCGTTCGGCAATATAGGCCAGCTCCTCATCGGTTGAGGTGCGCCCGAGGGCCTTGTTACGCTTGGGAAAGCGCCCAAAGCGAGCAAGAACGTCGCGATGCTCGATCTCAAACAGTAAATTATTCTCATTGCCCAATTGTTCAAACAGCCGCACCGCCTCTTTGTGGATCACCAGCGATTCTGAATGCATATAAGGCAGATAGGCGAACAGGGCTTGCTCCTGGGTCAGACTTTTATCGCCTCCTGTGGCCACCAGATGCTGGGCCAGCACCAGCGCCATGCGGTCACAGGCAAAGGCTGCGGATTTGCCACGAAAAAACTGGCGAGAGAACTGGTCGAGCACGACGATTTCAGCCAGCCGGCCCAGCGGAGTTGTCCGCCAGTGGTCAGCCTCGCCGGCCGCAACTTTTTTGTATAGATCAAAAAAATTCTCGCGTAGTTCGCTGTCGAACTGTTCGCTGATACCGAACCAGTGATCTCTGTTGTGCTTGACGAACCAGAAATCAATTATTTTTTCGGCATCTGAGTTCATTGAAAAAATCTCCAGTTATCAAGAAGTGCGCCCTTCCTCGACGGCATGGCAGGCGATGGCCACTTGCCCGTGATGTTTTAGCGCCGGAAATTCACTTACGCAGCGCTCATTGGCCAAGGGGCAGCGCGGGTGAAAAGCGCAGCCGGAAGGCGGGGTGATCGGAGAGGGCAATTCCCCTTCGAGCCGGATGCGTTCGGAACGTTTTTCCGGATCAGCGATCGGGGTCGCTGAAAGCAGGGCCCTGGTATAGGGATGCTTGGGGTTGGCGAACAGCTCTTTGGCTGAACTCACCTCCACCGGGGCGCCAAGATACATCACCATCACCTCATCGGCGACATAGCGCACCACCGAGAGATCGTGGGAAATAAAAACATAGGTCAGGCCATGCTTTTCCTGCAAATCAGCCATCAGATTAAGGATTTGCGCCTGTATTGAAACATCAAGCGCTGAGACCGGTTCGTCCAGAACCAGGATTTTGGGCTCCATCATCAAGGCGCGCGCCACCGCGATGCGCTGGCGCTGGCCGCCGGAAAACATGTGCGGATAGCGCTCATAATGTTCGGGGCGCAAGCCGACCTCATTCAGCATGTCATGGGCGCGTTCGCGACGTTGGGAGCGGGAAAGCGAAGTGTTGATCACCAGCGGCTCTTCAAGGATCGCCCCCACTTTCTGGCGCGGATTGAGCGAGCCATAAGGGTCTTGAAAAACAATCTGGACCACCGATCTGAGTGCCTTGAGGTCTTCATGGCGGCCATTGGTGACGTTGCGGCCATCGATTATCAACTCGCCGCCGCTCGCCGGCTCGATCATGGTCAAAATTCTGGCCAGGGTCGACTTGCCACAGCCGCTTTCGCCAACCACGGCCAGGGTCTTGCCCGCTTCAAGCTCAAAGCTGGCCCCGGCCAGCGCCCTCAGCTTTAACGGGGTGGAAAACGGGCCACGGGAAATATCATAATTGCGCGTCAGGTTTTTGGCCGAAACAAGAACGTTCATCATCCCGCCTTTCGCGTCATTACGGGCAAGGGATAATGGCAAAGAACCTCGCCTGCCTTGGCGCTTTGGCGTGGTGGAATTTGGCTACGGCATTTATCATCGGCAAAAGTGCATCTGGGGTTGAACAGGCAGCCGTCGGGCCGGTCACCCTGACCGGGGACAACCCCCGGGATTGAAGGCAGGCGTTTGCCATCGGCCCGGTCGGGCAAGGCCGCCAAAAGAGCGGCGGTATAGGGATGGCGCGGATTTTTGAACAATTGGCGCACCTCCTGACGCTCGACCTGCTGGCCGGCATATTGGACCAATACCCGTTCGGCGGTTTCGGCAACCACCCCCATATCGTGAGTTATCAGCACCAGCGCCATTTTTTCGTCGCGCTGCAAATCACCCAGCAAGTCAAGAATTTGCGCCTGAATGGTAACGTCAAGTGCGGTTGTCGGCTCGTCGGCAATCAACAGTTTGGGTGAGCAGGCGGTGGCCATGGCAATCATTACCCGCTGACTCATGCCACCGGACAATTGATGCGGAAATGCGCCAAGCCGGCGCTCGGGCTCGGGAATTCCAACAGTTTCCAACAGTTCGATGGCACGGCGCCAGCGCTCTTTCCGGTCCATTCTGGTGTGCTGGCGCAAAACCTCGGTTATCTGGAAACCAACGGTAAAACAGGGATTGAGACTGGCAATCGGCTCCTGAAAAATCATCGCCATGTCCTTGCCGATAATCTTGCGCAGGGCATTTTTGGAAATGGTGCGCAGATCCCGGCCTTCAAAATTGAGTATATCGGCGCTAACAGTGGCGGTACTGGGCAGCAAGCCCATCACCGCCAGCATGGCTACCGATTTGCCAGATCCGCTTTCCCCGACAATGGCCACCACCTCCTTGGGCTCAATGGTCAGATCAATCCCGTCCACGGCCAGAAATGGCCCCTGTCGGGTCTGGAAACTGACGGAGAGATTGCGGATTTCAAGCAAGGGCATAACAGCTCAACTCCGCTTCAGTTTGGGGTCAAGTGCATCGCGCAACCCGTCCCCGACCAGATTGATCGCCAAAACCGTAATCAAAATCATCAGGCCGGGAAAGGTCACCACCCACCATGCGCGCAAGATAAATTCGCGCGCCTCGGCCAGCATGGTGCCCCATTCCGGGGTCGGGGGCTGAGCGCCCATGCCTAAAAAGCCCAAGGCTGCCGCGTCCAAAATGGCGGAAGAAAAGCTCAACGTTCCCTGCACGATAAGGGGCGCCAGGCAATTGGGTAAAATGGTGACGAACATCAACCGCAAATGTCCGGCGCCGGCCACCCGGGCCGAAATCACATATTCGCGGCTATATTCGGCCAAAACCGCGGCCCGGGTCAGGCGGGCAAAATGGGGCTGCAAGACAACGGCAATCGCAATCATGGCGTTGGTCAGGCCCGGACCCAAAACAGCAACCAGCACCAACGCCAGCAATAGCGAGGGGAAAGCAAGAATGACATCCATGACCCGCATGATCAGGGTGTCGACCCAGCCACGGAAATAGCCGGCAATGAGCCCGATCAATATGCCGCTGGTCAAGGCAATGGTGACCACGACAACCCCGATCGAGAGTGAAAAACGGGCGCCATAAATCAGTCGAGAAAGAATATCACGGCCAACCGCGTCGGTGCCGAGCAGAAATTCAGCCCTGCCGCCCTCCTGCCAGACCGGGGGGGTCAAAAACGCATCGCGATATTGCTGGTCGGGCGCATGCGGGGCGATCAGGGGGGCGAATATGGCTATTAGCACCAACAGGCAAAAAACCACCAGGCCAACCACGGCGCCTTTATTCTGTTTGAAATAATGCCAGAACTCGGCCAGCATTTTCAGCGTCGGGTTTTCCCGGGCGATTTCAGTGCCGGTTTTTTTTGCCGATGGGGGAATTTTGTTGGCCATGGTGATTTTTGCCCTACTGGTGCCGGATACGCGGATTGATAAACCCATAAAGCAAATCAACCAGCAGGTTGACCAGCATGACGATGCCGGCAATCAAGACCAGCCCGCCCTGGACCACCGGATAATCACGCCGGGAAATCGAATCAACTATCCATTTGCCGATGCCGGGCCAGGAAAAAATTGTCTCGGTCAAAATCGCCCCGGCCAGCAATACCCCGACCTGCAAGCCGATGGTGGTAACAACCGGAATAAGGGCGTTGCGCAAGGCGTGCTGACCGATGACCCGCTTCGGGGACAGCCCCTTGGCCTTGGCGGTGCGCACATAATCCTCGCCTAAAACCTCAAGCATGGCCGAGCGGGTCTGGCGGGCAATTACCGCCAGCGGAATGGTGCCTAAAACAATGGTCGGCAGGATCAAATGGGAAAGGGCCGACTGAAAAGCCCCTTGTTGACCCGACAAGAGACTGTCAATGGTCATGAACCCGGTTACGGCCGGGAAAAAATAAAGCAATGATATTCGCCCGGAAACCGGGGTCCAGCCCAAAATGCCGGAAAAGAAAATAATCAGCAAAAGCCCCCACCAGAAAATCGGCATGGAATAACCGGTCAGCGCCACGCCCATGGTTACCTGGTCAAACCAGGAACCACGGCGCACCGCGGCGAAAATACCGGCGGGAACGCCAACGGAAATGGCGAACAGCATGGCGAAGCTTGACAGTTCGAGAGTGGCGGGGAACAGGGTAAGAAACTCCTGCAAAACCGGACGCTTGGTTGAGATCGACAGGCCAAAATCGCCCTGGAGCAGACCCCAGACATAGTCGAAATATTGAATATATATCGGGCGATCATAGCCGAACTGGACCAAAAGGTCCTGATAGCGCTCAGGGGACATGCCACGCTCGCCGGCGAGCAAGAGAATGGGGTCGCCCGGCAGAACGCGCACGAACGCAAAGGCAACAATGGTGATGCCGATAAAGGTCGGCAAAATCAGGATAAGTTTGGTGAATAAAAAACGCAGCATGGTGCTTGTGATTTGATGAGGGGGAGCCGAGGAGGCACCCGATAAGGGCGCCTCCCGGAAATTTTGTTATTGCGCCAGATCAACGCCGTCAAACCAGTGACCACCCAGAGGGTCCATCACATAGCCGGTAACCTTGCTCGACATTGGCATGAACACCATCGAGTGAGCAATGGTTGCCCAGGGAGCCTGATCCTTGAAGACAACTTGAGCTTCCTTATAAAGCGCGGTGCGCACAGCCATGTTGGAAGTAACTTTGGCCGCCTGAATCAATGCCTCGAAATCGGCATTGCACCATTGGGCGCGGTTGGAACCACCGACACCATCGCAGCCAAGCAGAACGGCAAGGAAATTGTCCGGATCACCATTATCACCGGTCCAGCCCAAAAGCACGGCCCCGTCACGCTTGATATCCTTGGAACGGGCCAGATACTCACCCCATTCATAAGATATGATTTCCACCTTGACCCCGATGGCGGCAAAGTCAGCCTGCATCAGTTCGGCCATGCGGCGGGCGTTGGGATTGTAGGGCCGTTGCACAGGCATCGCCCAGATCTTCATCGACAGGTTGCTAACCCCTTCGGCGTCAAGAATGGCCCGCGCCGCCACCGGATCATAGGGATCATCAATAATGGCGTTGTTATATGACCACATGGTGGGCGGTATCGGGTTTTTGGCGATAACGCCCGAGCCCTGGAACACCGCGTCAAGTATGGCCTGTTTGTTGATGGCCATGTTGAGAGCCTTGCGCACCGCCGGATTGTCGAACGGGGGCATCTGGGTGTTGTAGGCAAGATAACCGACATTCAGGCCCTGCTGTTCCAAAACATTGATTTTGGGATCAGCGCGCAGCATATCAACGTCGGCGGGCGACGGGTAAGCCATGACCTGACATTCCCCGGCCTGCAACTTTTGCAGGCGTACGGAAGCGTCGGTGGTGATGGCAAACACCAGATCGTCAATCGCCTGCTTGCCGCCCCAATAATCAGGGTTGGCTTTATAACGAATTGCGGCATCCTGCTGATAGGCGACAAACTCAAACGGGCCGGTGCCGATCGGCTTCTGGTTCAAATCGCCCATATTGCCCGAAGCTGCAAGCTGGTCGGCATATTCAGCAGAAAGGATTGAAGCGAAATCCATGGCCAGATTGGCAATCATCGGTGCTTCCGGCCGGTTCAAAACAAACTTGACCGTCATGTCATCGACTTTTTCGATGCGCGAAATCAGACTGGGCATCGACATGCCGTTGAAATATTCCCAGGAAATGCCCGGGGAATATTCATACCAGGGATTGGTTTTAACCCGCTGGCGCTCAAAGGAAAATATTACATCGTCAGCGTTAAAATCGCGGGTCGGGGTAAAATAGTCCGTGGTATGAAACTTTACCCCGGAGCGCAGATAGAATGTATATTCCAGACCATCATCGGAAACTTCCCAGCTTTCAGCCAGGCCCGGAATAACTTCGGATGTTCCCCGCTTGAACTCAACCAGACGGTTATAAAGCGGCTTGGAAGACGCATCAAAAGTAGTGCCGGACGTATAGGGGGCCGGATCGAACCCTTCTGGTGAGCCTTCGGAACAATAAACAAGCGTTTTGGCCATGGCACCACCGGCCATGAGTCCGACCAACGCTGTGGCCGCAAACAAGGTCTTGATCAATCGCATGATTTCTCCTCCCAAGAAATTTTATGCCCTCGCAAGCGATTTCACGAAGGCGTGACAAGCAGCAAAGCCTTTTTTGTTAATTGGCGCAACAGGGAAATTTTGCACTCAACAAAGAATTGTTTTCACCAGTTCGAACAATTTCTAAACCGTCACAAACTCAAACAGAAAATCGCGAATTCGCTCTTCATCACCGGCAGCGAGCAATTCTTCCAGCGTCGCCAGTCCTTTTTTTATATCGCGCCTGGAAAGTTCCCCGCGCCTGGCCCTGAGAATTTTTGGCTGGCGGGTTCTGGTGGCCTGACCGGGCTCATAGAATAATTCCTCGTTGACCTTTTCGCCCCGGCGCGCCCCGATAATGGAAATTTCTATATCCCCGTTCGGATTGTCCTTTGTTCTAAGCTCCAGTCCGGCCAGCCGCACCATGTTTTCAGCCAGGTCGCGAATACGAACCGGCTCACCCATTTCAAGCAGAAAAATATCCCCGTCCTTTGACAAGGCCCCGGCCTGCACGATCAACTCAACCGCTTCATGGATAGACATGAAATAGCGCGTCATACCTTCATCGGTCAGGGTGATCGGGCCGCCCTTGGCGATCTGCTCACGAAACAGGGGAACCACCGACCCGTTGGAGCCCAAAACATTGCCGAACCTGACGGCGCAAAACAATTGAGAGGTGTTTTTTTGCTCGGCCCGGCGCCCGAGATCGCGCACGATCAGTTCCGCCCAGCGTTTGCTCGCTCCCATCACAGAGACCGGATGCACCGCCTTGTCGGTGGAGATCAAAACAAAATTGGCCACATTGTGGGCAAAGGCAGCCTCGGCGATCGTTCTGGTGCCAAAGACATTATTATTTATGCCCTCAATGACATTGGCTTCAACCAGGGTCACGTGCTTGTGGGCGGCGGCATGAAACACGGCGTCGACCTTGTGGCTGGAAATCACATGATCAACCAGTTCCCTGTTGCATACCGAGCCCAGTACCGGAATGGCCGAAAGATTTTCAATGTCCTTTAACGCCCGGTCAATCTGATAAAGCGCGTGCTCATTGGCCTCAAGCATAACCAGTTTTGCCGGTCCGTTGCGGGCAATCAATTTGGTCAGCTCCGAGCCGATCGAACCACCGGCCCCCGAAACCATAACCACCCGGTTCTTGATCATTTTAGAGATCAGTTCGGGATCAGGGGGAACCGATGAGCGCCCGAGCAGGTCATCAACCTCGATTTCCTTGATCTGGTTGACCATATATTTTCCACTGGCAAGATCGGTGATCGAGGGCAGTGTTCTTAGCGTCACATTGATTTTGGAAAGCTGGGCATAAATAGCCTGACGCCGCGCCGAATTGATCGAGGGCATTGATAATATTATTTCTTTTATCCCGGTATTGGCGACCAGCGCTTCAACATGATCTGGACCATAAACGCGAATGCCGGATACATCATGGCCCCACAATCCCTGATCGTCATCAATAAAGCCGCCAACAAACCTTCCGGCATGGGTTTGTAGAGCGCTGGCCAGTTGCACGCCGGCCGAGCCGGCGCCATAAATCAGTAGCGGCGGGGAGTTTACGCCTCCGGCTTTAGTGGGCAACAAAAACCATTTGGCCGCAAACCGGCTGCCCGCAATAATTGCAATGCCCATGGCCCAGTATATCAAGGGAACGGACCTTGGGGCACCGGCGATCCCGGTCAAACTCGAAAGATAAATCACGGCGACCCAGGCCAGGGTGGCCAGCGTCATGGCTTGAACAATGGTCCAGAAAGCGCGCTCGGGCAGATAGCGGATCACGGCGCGGTAAAGACCCATGCGGATGAATATGGGAATGGCGGTTATTGGCGCCAGCAACATTAGCACCACCTGGTAGAAAGAGGGCACGAACCAGATATTCAAGCGCGCGGAATAGGCCAGCCACAATACCGTCAAAAGAGCAAAAAAATCAAAAGCCACCAGAATGATGCGCTTCCAGAAGCGCGGCAGTGCATCCAATTTATCCGGAATGTCCTTAAACATGTTCTACTCGTCCTGCCCTTGATAGAACCATAAACAAAACCAACGGCATATAGGCTATAAAAACACAAATGACAGGATCAAACATTGTTTTCTGAACAATAAAAGCCAATGGAAGCAGCCAAAACAAATTTATGCTCATATATAAAACAACTACTCTCGCATGGCTCCAGCGCCGCGACAACTTCTGATAGGCATGGGTTTTGTGGCCCTCGCTGAAGCGAAAACCGCCGGCCATGCGAAATAAAAGCGTAACAAGGCTATCGCTGACGAACATGGCCACCAGAATAATCGCCGCGGCTGGAGAAAGCGCCCCGTTTACCAGAAAAAACAGGGCTCCAATGATAATTACGGCGGCAAAAAAATAAGCACCGGCATCGCCCATGAATATCAGCGAGGGCTGCCAGTTGAAAAGCAGAAAAACCAGCGCTGCAACCGCAATCGAAATCAGCCACAGCGGCAGTCCGGACAAGGCAGCCTCCGGTTGGGTCAAAACAAGCAATTCCATTGCACTAAGTACGAATACCAATTCGCTGGCGGCCAGCCCGTCAATGCCATCCATGAAGTTGAACAAATTGATCCATAAGACCCCGGCCAGAACAATTATTGGCAGGGCGAGCCAGGCAGGGCCGAGCCAGTCAATATATTGAGAAAAAGAAAAAACCGATTGCAGATAAATAATGATCACGACAAGAAACGTCCCCTGAGCAAGCAAACGCTGGCTTATGTTCAATTTGCCCCTGTCATCGAGCAGACCAACCAAACCCAACGCCAGCGCCGCGACAACAGGGACCGCAAGATAGGTTTGTCCATCAATAACAATCCAGCCGCCTGCCAGGCTGGCGGCCAGAACAATTCCCAGGCCACCACCGGTTGGTTTTTGGCCGGTATGGGAAGAACGTTCGCCGGCATTTTGCACCAGCCCCAGCAAAGAGGCATAACGACGCAGCAACACAATGGCGGCAAAACAAACCAGTCCGGCCAGAGCAATTATGAGCGATGCATTGATCAAAACAAACAAATGTCAGGCTAACATTAAAAAAACAACAGGTTAAATCGGATCACCCAAGCGGGTTTAAAAATGGGGCGCGCCCCCTGAAATCAGTGGCCTTTTTCGGTTCAGGTTGACGTAGAACTCATGGCTCTTAAAGTCTTTGTTTTATCGCATTTCTTAAGACGGGTCACCGAACCCGCTCTTTAAAAGGTTTGCCCCGTCCATTTCACGCTCTGTTGAGCATCAGGTTTCGGGCGTGACGCGAACTGGCAACACTCTTTAGCATTCCCTTTGAGCAACAAACAAACGCAACAATGATTTTTATGCAACAGTAGGGCGGTGAACTTTGCGGGTCAGGGCAGGTCATTTTGACCAATTACCGTTCAATGAGCTAACGTGGTAGAAAATAAATGTGTTCAATTTTACCATCACAATCCGCTTTCATGCTTGACTTTGGTGGCCTGTGTAGACTGAGTGCTGTAAAGTTTTTGTGATCTTGTGCTGACGCAATGCCTTTGATTGGAACAGCGCGGGTTTCGCCCCGGAGGTACATACGTGAACAAAAATGGAAGCAAACTGGTGCTGGAGCACGAGCGCATGGATGTGCACAAGTATGAACTTCCCGCGATCTGTTACAGTTGCGAGGCCCGGCACCGCGGGATGTGCGGTGTTCTTGAAGAAGACGAGCTGATTGAACTGGCGCGGCACAGCCGGCAGGTGGTGCGCCGCGCCGGCGAGCAATTGATCAGCGACAGCGAGACCATTGAATCCTACGCCTCGGTGATGCGCGGGGTTGTCAAGTTAAGCAAAGTGCTCGAGGACGGACGCCAGCAGGTGGTCGGTTTGCAGTTCTCGCCCGATTTTCTCGGTCGCCTGTTTGGCCGCCAGAGCGCCATTAACGCCGACGCCGCCTCGGAAGTGGAATTGTGCCGCATGCCCAAATCGGTGGTTGAGCGAATGGTGGCGCAAAACCCGGCGCTGGAGGGGCGGCTTTTGGAGCAGACCCTGCGCGAACTTGACGAGGCGCGCGAATGGATGGTGACGCTGGGGCGTAAAACCGCGAAGGAAAAAGTTGCCAGTTTTCTTTATCTTATCGCCACTCACAAAGACCCCGCAAGCAATGAAAACAGCACTGTCTTTGATCTTCCGCTTACCCGTGCCGACATTGCCGATTTTCTCGGTCTGACCATTGAAACCGTTTCGCGCCAGTTCACCAAATTGCGAGCAAGCAGGATTATCGAAATCGAAAACCATCGCCATGTGCTAGTGGCCGACATGGGCCGGCTTAAAAACAGTTGCGGGTAGAGCAAGCGGCGCTTCTGATTGATGCAGAATGCCTGGCTCTTAATGTCTTTGTTTTATCACGTTTTCTAGAGCAAGCGGCGTTCAGATTGAATCAGAACGCCAAGCTCTAAGTCTTTGTTTGGTCGCGTTTTCGAACCGAATAACCGGATCCACTTATTCTGAAAACGCTCTAGATGGCCGATAATTCAAGCCTGTTGAGCCCACAGCGCAAGACCTCGCGTTCAAAGGCGATATGGCGGCGCAAACTCATAAAAAATCCGCGCAGCAAATAGCCAATGGCGTCACGGGACAGCCGGTTCAATCCACGGCCGAAATCCATTAGAATCTCATAGACCTCCTCGGCAAAGCATTCATCCTCATAATGTTCAAATTTCAACTGATCAACTGATCTGGCAAACCCCTGATCCCTGAGCGCTATCTGGCGCATCAACGGAAAAATCTGCTGCTCTTCAAACAGATGGGCGCGACGCATCAGCGGGCCGATTGCACGCGCAATCTGCATGCAGCACTGACTGTCCGACATCATGCCGAGACGGTCCGCCACATCCTCAAGCGCCTCACATAAAGCCAATTGCTGCACACATATCTGTTCAAACTCGCGCAGAATAGGCTGAACATGTTCTGGCTCAACCGAACGCATGCGATCCCCTTCCGGTTGAAATTCAGCGATCAGATGTCTTTTCGCAACAAGTACAAAATTTGCTCACACTGGTGGTTTTTGCGCCTTGATTTGAATCAAAACACTGATCTATTCACAAAATAATGCCAGTCCATGAACTGACAAACGGGTTTATAAATAATGATAAAAGGATTTTGGCCGGCTCTTGATACCAAAGGGAGTAATCCTTGGCACCAAAGGTATCAGGTGGATTGCTCGCGGGAGCCAGTAGCGTAGGAGGCAGGGTCGGCAACGAATTTGTCGTGGCAGCGCTGGGTGCAAAACGCGTAATTTGAGCCCTCATAATCAGCAATGATGGTTGCGACCCAGCGATCGACCCGCATGCCGCAGACCGGATCGCGCGTCCATTCGTGTGGTTCCGTCTTGCGGTCGCGCAGCTTGCCGTCTTCAAGCCACAAAATCCGGTCGGCCAAATCTTCGATACGTTCATCATGGGTGACTATGATCACGGCGCGATTGTCCTCCTTGGCGATATCGTGCAAAAGCATGGCCACTTCCGATCCGCGTTCGGAGTCAAGGTTTCCGGTTGGCTCATCAGCCAAAATCAGCGGCGGATCATTGATCAGGGCGCGGGCCAGGGCAACGCGCTGTTTTTCTCCGCCCGAAAGCTGGTCGGGCCGGGCGCGGCGGCGATGCTCAAGATCGAGCCGCTTGATCAGGGCCTCTGCTTGCGGTTTGGCGGCGGCAAAGCGGCCAGGCACAAGCCGGGTGGGAAACCGTATATTTCCCTCGACATCAAGGGCTGCGAGCAAATTATAGGCCTGAAAGACAAAACCGATCTTGCGGGCGCGCAAATCGGCCAAGCGGGCCTGGCTGGCCCCGGTAATATTGTCGCCCAGCAGCTCGACCGTTCCTGAATTCGGCCGCATCAGCCCGCCCAAAATTGAAAGGAGCGTGGTTTTTCCGGCCCCTGACGGCCCCTTGATCAAAACCAGTTCGCCGCGCCTAACTTCAAGGGACACCCCGTCAACCGCATGTACCGCGCCGCGGCCGGAACCAAATGTTTTGGTGAGGTTGGTGGCTTTCAGAACTGTTTCTTTTGTCATTTAAGCTGTTCCTATTCGTTGAAAACCATGGCCGGGTCGACCTTTTGCACATAAATCGCCGGAATAAAGGCCGCCAGTTCGGCAATCAAAAGGGTTGCCACCCCGAGTTTCAAGGCGGCGGGCAAGGAGAATTGAACGGCAACATCGGGAACCCAGGTTGAAAAAGCAAGCTGCATCGGGCCGATGGCGATCAGGGTCAACACAACCCCGAGCAGGGCGACCAGACCGGTTTGCAACATGGCCGAAAACAACAATTGGTGCTGCGGCGCCCCAAGCGCCTTGGCTACCGCCAGTTCGCCAACGCGCGCGGAAACAAAGGCGTAGGAGGTGAAAATCACAATCAATGCCGCCACCGCGCTGCCGATCATGCTCATCATCGAGATCAGGGCGCCCCCCATATCCAGGGCCAGGGTATAATCATTTGTCATCAATTGCTGGCGGGTCAGCGCATTAACGCCGGAAACCTGTTGATTTATGTTGTTGGCCAGATCCTTTGCACCAATTCCCGCCGCGGGCATTACCAGAACGAAACTGGCGCCGGTTTTGAGGTTGAATTGGTCGCGCGCATCACGCGCGTCAATGAACATCAATGAATTAGCCATTGACGAGGTGCCGGAGGAAAAACCCTCAATGGCATAGGACGCCCCGGAAATGGAAATGGCGTCGCCAACCTCTAAGCCCTTGCTCTTGGCCATGCGCTCAGGGATGATTATACCGCCCTGATTTGGAGCCTTCCAGCCGGTTGCTGTTTCCCAGGTCCGGCGCATTTTCGGATCAGCGGGAATTCCGGCGACATAGGTAAAGGTTTCCTCGCCCTTTTGCCCTGTCAGTGCATCGCGATAAAGCATCGGTATTGCCGTTTTCACCCCATCAAGCTTTTCTATCTGGTCAATGGCGTTTTGCGATACGATCGAGCGGGCCATGTGCAGATCCTCAACCCCTTTTTCCAGCACCCAGACCTGACCGGGGGAGCGCTCGATAAAGGTTAATATCTGTCCGGCCTCACCGCGAAACACCGCATCAAGAAACAAGCCCAATATCAGGGCAAGGGCGATACCAAGAGCCGAACCGACAAGGCTTAAGGGCTGGTCAAAAAATGATTTGAAGGTCCAGTAGATCATATCATTACCTCTTGAATACCATCACCGGGTCAAGTTTGACCAAGCGCCGCCAGGGCAGAATACCGCCGGCAATGGCCGCGACAAGCGCCACGATGAGAGCGCGAACCAACACATATGGATCCCAGACCCTGGCCCCGTAAAGCGGGTTCCAGTCGGCCATGACATAGGCGAGCCCCCGGGCCGCAACCAGCGCCAGGGGAAAGGCGGAAAGAGCAATCAGAACCCCACCAAAGGCCAGTGCAACAGCAAGCCCGGCCGGCCTGGCGCCAAGCGCTTTTTGTATGCCGAACTGGCGCAAATTATTTTGTACCTCGGCGTGGCGAAGCACCACCATGGTCAGCAAGGCGATCAGCCAGGTCATCACCGAAAGCAGCACCAAAATCGGGCCCATCAGGCGTTCGCCAAAGCTGGCGTCGGCGTTGCCAAGCTGGGCCGGGGTAAACAGACCCACCTCAGGCATGGCGGTTTCGAGCCGCTGACGCACCGCATTGATATCGGCGCCATCGTCAAGCTTTATCAGTAGCGCCGATATCAGCGACATATCAGAAGCCTGATTGGCCATTTGTCCACTCAAAAGCATTCTTAGCGCCGCCTGGACAAACTGGTCATAAGAAATAAAGGCATAAGGGGTGAAGGGAGATGTGGTGCCGGTTGAAATGCCAACGATCGTCAGCTCATTGCCAAGAATATCGACTTTATCGCCAAGCGAGAAATTATAAAGGCGGGCCAGATTGGCATCAAGAACGATCTCGGGGCCCGAACCCGGCGTCCGCCCCGATACAAGCCGGGGTGGACCACCGGCCTTGCCATAGGCGACAAGCATCGCCGGGGTGCGCTTGCCGTTATTGGAAAGAATGAACGGGACCAGCCCGATCGGGTCGGCTTGAGCAACCCCGGTGACGGCGCGGGCCTGAGCAAGCGCTGTTGCGGGCAACGAAGAAGGGGTCATGGCAAAATAGGAATTGCCCTTTTTAAGCGCCACCAGATCGGAAGACAAAGAGGCGGGAAATTCGCGGATGTCGGAAACAATTCCAATGCGAATGCCGTCAAACAGCATGGCCAGCGCCAAAACCCCGGCAAAAACCACCATGGTCAACAAAAGGCGACCGGGTTGTAAAAGCCATTGTCGCCAGGCCCAGTTGAGCATTTTTGACGATCCTTCCTTTCGAGCGTTTTCAAGATAAGTGGACACCACTTATCTGTCTCGATAAACGCGACCAAACAAATACTTAGAGCATGGCGTTCTGATGCAATCCGAACGCATCTTGCTCTAGCGCAAATGAATATATTGTTGGCCAGCCTAATCATTCTGGCAACTGGAAGGTAAAGCGGTTTTTTTGTCCGGCCTGCCCGTGTGCAAAAATACACATGCACGAGAAAGGAGTTTGGGCTTGCGCGCAAAAATTTTGTTTGTTGCCTTTGTCCAAGACCGCCTGTATCAGAGCTTTAGATGGTTTCCTGGCAAAGCCAACAAACTTTCCGGGATGAAAAGGGAACACGGTGCGGCGTAGCCAACAGGCACCAAATCCGTGACTGCCCCCGCAACTGTAAACGGCGAGCGAACTTGATATTACCACTGGAAAGGCCCAATGGGCCGGTTTTTTCCGGGAAGGATCAGGCAAGCGACTACCCGTAAAGTCAGGAGACCTGCCATCTTGTTTTCACTCAACCCCGGCGGGGATGCCGGCATGGAGGATATAGATGGTCCAGATGCGCGCGGCGCTTGATGCCGACATAGATATCTTTTTTGCCGTTCTCCCGCATTTTTTGCGGAGGGCGTCATGGGACACTCAGTGCAACCCCCAATTGCGGCAAGTCTGACGGTCAGTGATTTAAGCTGGCGGCCAAAACGCGGGTTGACCATTTTACAGCGCACCAGCTTTTCGGTTGCCCGGGGGCGAATTTTGGCGGTCGTGGGGGCCAATGGTGCCGGCAAATCAACGCTGCTGCGGCTGCTATATCGTTTTTTACGACCAACAAGTGGCAGTATTTTTGTCGATGATGATGATTTGTGGAAAATGGACGCAAGGGCCAGCGCGCGCAAAATAGCCGCCGTTCTGCAAGAGCAGCCGAGCGACTTTTCCCTGAGCGTCAGCGAAATTATCGCTCTGGGCCGCACCCCGCACAACAACAGTTTTTTCGCAAGCGGAAACGGCGTGCACGACAAGGAAATTGTCGATGCGGCGCTGGAGCGCCTGGAGCTGGGCGAATTTTCCGAGCGCTCTTTTGGCACGCTTTCGGGCGGGGAAAGGCAGCGGGTCATGGTGGCGCGCGCCCTGGCGCAACAGCCGCAAATATTGATCCTTGACGAGCCGACCAATCATCTGGATATCCGCCACCAGCTCGAAGTGCTGCACCTGATAAAAAACATTGGCCTGACCATTATCACCAGCCTGCACGATCTGAATTTTGCCGCCCGATATGCCGACAATGTGCTGGTTCTTTCCAACGGGCACACAATCGGGTTTGGCCCGCCGGCAAAAGTACTCGACCAACAACTGATTTCGCGCGCCTTTAATGTTGGCGCGCAAACCCAGACCCTGCACCCAAGCGGGCAGTCTCACTTTACCTTTCATCTGAAAACAAACGGAGAAACTTGATGAAACTGATCCCATTAGCCCTTGGCGCAATTCTTGCCGCCAGCGGTGCCATGGCCCACCCGGTCACGGTCAAAAGCTGCAATCGCGAAGTGACTTTTGACGCCGTTCCAAAGGCCGCGGTTTCCAACGATGTCAATCTGACCGAAATGATGCTGGTTTTGGGCCTTCAGGATAACATGGCCGGATACACTGGTATTTCCGGCTGGAAAACCCTTGACCCAATAATGCGCGCCGGGGTCAGGGAGCTGCCCGAACTTTCCTCGAAATATCCGGGCAAGGAGGTTCTGGTCGGCGCTGGTGCTGATTTTTACTTTGCCGGCTGGAATTATGGGCTCAAGGTTGGCGGAGAAATTACCCCCGAAACCCTGGCTCCGTTCGGCATCAAGGTTTATGAGCTGAGCGAAAGCTGCATCCATGTCGGGGCCAAGGCCAAGGCATCAATAAATGACATGTATAATGATTTGCTCAATCTGGGCAAAATTTTTGATGTCAGCGACAGGGCCGAAAAACTGGTTGCCGGTTACAAGGCCGATCTGGCCGCCTTTAGCGCCTCTTTGAACAAGGGGGAAAAGCCGGTTCGGGTTTTTGTTTATGACAGCGGCCAAAAAAATCCCCTGACCGCCGGACGTTACGCCATGCCATCCGCATTGATTGAAGCGGCAGGCGGGGTCAATGTCATGGATGACCTTGAAAAAAGCTGGGCCAGTGTCAGTTGGGAGGCGGTAGTTGAGCGCAACCCCGAGGTGATCGTGATCATAAATTACGGCAAGGTCACCGCCGAACAAAAACGCCAATTCATGCT
>UOEO01000001.1_pt1 | contig 21540 bp, 22 predicted proteins | sample 1989881 | NCBI WGS metagenome assembly UOEO01 (sample SAMEA4712198, study PRJEB27164) | hydrothermal vent metagenome | biome: marine basaltic hydrothermal vent biome; feature: marine hydrothermal vent; material: mineral | place: Pacific Ocean | collected 2011-06-14/2011-07-23 | depth 1691 m
ACCCCGGATATGGCTCCCGTTCAAACGGATGAGGCGGAGCAAAAGGCCGAAGATATCATCACCATTGCCGAAAATGGTTCTTTGAGCAGCGAAGAGATCAACCGGATCACTCGCGACCTGATCGGGGCTATCAAGACCGTTTATGACCCGGAAATCCCGGTTGATATTTATGAGTTGGGGCTTATCTATAAGGTCGATCTGGATGAGGATCGTAACTTGGTCGTTGAAATGACCCTGACCGCGCCTGGTTGTCCGGTCGCCGGAGAGATGCCGATTTGGGTTGAAAACGCGGCGCGCAGCGTTGAGGGTGTTGTCGATGTCGAGGTCAAAATGGTTTTTGATCCCCCCTGGTCTCCCGATATGATGTCGGAAGAGGCCAAGGTTGCGATGAACTGGTGGTGAGACATAATGAAGATAATGAGCGTAACCGAAAATGCCGCCAAACGGATAAAACAGATTATCTCTAATGCCCGGGAGCCGGTTATCGGAGTGAGGGTCGGGGTCAAGAATGCCGGATGCGCCGGCATGGCCTATACGCTGGATTATGTAAAAGAGCCAATAGCCGGCGATGATCATGTCAGCGACAATGGGGTTGATGTTTATATCGAGCCCAAGGCGACGCTGTTTCTTTTGGGCACTCAAATGGATTTTGAAACCTCAAAGCTTTCCTCGGGGTTTACCTTTTCCAATCCCAACCAGAGCGGGGAATGTGGCTGCGGAGAAAGCGTGCAACTTGAGCCGGCCGATCTCAGGGAACTGGCCGAGGCGCGGGCACAAAATGATTAGAGCACTATATTTTATTGCTCTCTCTTTTGTTCCGCCAACTGCAAAATCCAGCTTGCGGTGTCCGGGGCGATTTCGCGCAATGGCGACATGACGAATTGGCGTTCATGGGCAAAGGGGTGGGGCAGGCTCAGATTTTCGCTGGTAATTTCAAGCCGCTGATAGGCGATCAGGTCAATGTCTATCAGACGAGGCCCCCATTTTTCACCTCTGATCCGGCCCATGTCGGCTTCAATCGTCAGGCAGGCGGCAAGAAGGTCTTGGGCGGAAAGCGAGGTTTGAACTTCAACCACCTGATTTAAAAAGCGGTTTTGCTCCTTGTTGCCCCATGGCGGGTTGAACAACAGCGAAGAACGTTTGCCAATAATTATCTGGGCGTGCTGGTCAAGTCGCAGCAGAGCTTCTTCAAGCTGGGCCGGTGGGTTGCCGATATTGGCCCCAAGGCCAAGCCAAGCCTGAGCCATCAGGAAATTGGTTTCATGGTTTTGCGCTCACGGGTCAGTTGCACGGCAAATTCGCCGGTAACCACGGGGATGGGGGCTTCGGGCTTGGCCACTCTTATGCGTACCCAGTCGATTTCCCGGTAAGTTTCAAACAAGCGATCGATAATGTGCAAGGCCAGGGCTTCGAGCAGTTTGAAACGTTTTTCGTCAAAGGCGTCGCGTACAATGTTGAAAATATATTCATAGGATATGGTTTCATCGACATCATCGCTTTTGGCGGCCCGAGAGAGCTCAAGCCCACATTCAACGTCAAGGGAAAACCGGCACCCCACCTTGCCCTCTTCCGGCATCACTCCATGATAGCCATAAAAGGCCAGCCCCTTGAGAATTATCCGATCGTCCTGATCCAGGTTCATTTGTCTTGTCCTCATTCTTGTGCTGGCGGGCCATATTGGGTCGCATGCGCCACCATAAGCGCCTCGTGGTTGGCCCTGACATCATGACAGCGGAAAATATGGACGCCGCGATGATAAGCGATAGTTGAGGCGGCGGCGCTGGCGACAACGCGCTTTGCCGGTGGTACATCATCAAGCAGTTTACCCAGCATCGATTTGCGCGAAGTGCCAGCCAGAACCGGAACCCCCAGAGTGTGCAATTCGCCGAGACGGCGCAAGATCTCATAATTTTCGGCCAAACTCTTGGCGAAACCGAAGCCGGGATCAATGATGATTTTTTCCCGAGCCAGCCCGGCCTTGTGGGCAATATTTAGCGATATCTCGAAAAAACGCAGCATCTCGTCAATAATATCAAGATCTTGATCGCGTTTTTTATCCCAGTGCATGATGATCAGCGGCGCGCCATATAGCGCCGCCACATCGGCAATTTCCGGCTCGCGCTGAAGCCCATGAACATCGTTGATTATTTTTGCCCCGGCCTGAATTGCCTGATCGGCGATCACCGCCTTGAAGCTGTCGATTGAAAGCGGCGCCTTTATCCCCTCGGATATCAGATATTCAATGGTCGGGACCACCCGCTCCAACTCTTGCTGGGTGCTAACTTCATTTGCGCCGGGGCGGGTGCTTTGTCCGCCAATATCGATTATATCCGCCCCCTCATTGAGCATGAGCCGGGTCTGGCTGAGGGCGCCGGCAAGCGAATTATGCTCCCCGCCATCGGAAAAACTGTCCGGGGTCAGGTTTAAAATGCCCATGATGGTCGGCATCGGTCCAAGAGCGAGAATGTCGGGGCCAATCGGGACACCAAACCCCTTGTGCTCAATCATTGGTTTGCTCCTGAGCCGGGCGCCGGGACAGCGAACAAATCATAGGCGTCACTGTCAGTTATTTTCACCTTGGCCATGTCGCCCGGTTTTAATCCCCCGGCATTGTCAATAATCACCTGGCCATCGACATCCGGCGCGTCCCATTTCGAGCGGGCAATGGCGACATTTTCATCCGTGCGCACCTGATCGATTATAACCTCAATGGTCCGGCCAATTTTTTCGGCCAGCCTTTGTGCCGAAACCTGTTGCGCGCGCTCCATCAGGCGCTCAAAGCGCTCCTTTTTGACCTCATCGGGCACCGCTCCGTCAAGTTGGTTGGCCTTGGCGCCTTTGACCGGCTCATATTGAAAACATCCGGCCCTGTCGATTTGAGCCTCGCTGATCCAGTCGAGCAATATTTCGAAATCTTGTTCTGTCTCGCCGGGAAAACCGACAATAAAAGTCGAACGAATGGCCAGGTCCGGGCAGGTTTTGCGCCAGTTCCTGATCCGGGTCAGGGTCTTTTCCTGATTGGCCGGACGCCGCATTGCCGTAAGAATATCAGGGGAGGCGTGCTGGAAGGGAATGTCGAGATAAGGCAGGATTTTTCCCGCTGCCATCAACTCGATTGCCTTGTCAACATGCGGATAAGGGTAGACATAATGGAGCCTTATCCATGCTCCCAATTCCCCCAACTCAGCGCACAGATCATAAAATTTGGCTTTTACCTGACGGCCATGGAACAGGGAGGTGGCGTATTTTATGTCCTGACCATAAGCGCTGGTGTCCTGGGAAATCACCAAAAGCTCTTTGGTGCCGGCCTTGACCAGCCGCTCGGCTTCATAAAGAACCCCGGCGACAGGGCGCGAGACCAGATCGCCGCGAATGGACGGAATGATGCAAAAGGAACAGCGGTTTGAGCAGCCTTCTGAAATTTTCAGATAAGAATAATGGCGCGGGGTCAGCTTCATGCCTTCAGGAGGCACCAGGTCAAGATGCGGGTTATGAACCGGGGGAACCGCATCATGTACCGCTGCAACCACTCGCTCATATTGCTGGGGGCCGGAAACGGCCAGAACCTTGGGATGGGTCTGGCGGATCAGCTCTTCTTCAACTCCAAGACAGCCGGTGACCACTACTTTGCCGTTCTCGCTGATCGCTTCCCCGATCGCTTCGAGACTTTCCGCCTTGGCGCTGTCAATAAAGCCGCAAGTATTGACGATCACCATGTCGGCGCCCTGATAATCGTGTGAAAAGCTGTAACCCTGTGCTCTCAGGGTGGTTATGATGCGCTCGCTGTCAACCAGCGCCTTGGGGCAACCAAGGCTGACAAGTCCGATCTTTGGGGGCTGGCTCATTTAAAAGTCCTGATATTGGTGTGACAGCGCTGTCTTAGCTTTATTGTGCAAAAGGTCAATCCGCCGGGCGGGTTGCATTCAGGGTTTGCCGGGGGAGGCGGGTTTTCTCTTGGCGCTGTCTCTGACCGCTTTGCGGGTGCGCGGTGTTTTGCGCTCATTATTTGCGGTTTTTGTCGTAGTTACAGGTTTTGCCGCCGGTTTTTTCTGCGTTGGATTGGTGGGGGCGGCGGTAACTTGATTGGCCAGATCATCAATTGCCTCGCCGACATCAACAATCAGATCGGGCATGTCCGTCAAGCGCTGCTGCTGGTTGACCAGTTCGATGGTTTGGTGATTGTTTTTGAAAAACAAAATAGCCGCCTCGCAGGCAATGCGCAAACCCAACAGCGCCAGGGGCGCAATTACCGCAATCTCCAAAAGCCCCCAAAGACCATTGCCAAAGCCAAAGCTGAAGCTGAAAAACAAGTGGTTCATCGCTAAAATGACAATGGTTGCCAGCCCGAGCAGATAGGCAAGCGTGAACAAGCGCATGGAGATGATGCGTTCAAGGGAAAACAACTCCGATGAGGCAGCCAGTTTTTTCAAATCATCAAGCATGGCGGTTTCCGGCTTTTATGGTTGGCATAAAAAGACATAGCATATTCGTTGCACCACTGAACCATATCAGTTTTAGCCCCTCGGGGCATTCAGACATCGATTGTCGGGCCAAAATGATCCTCAAAAGACCGGCGCAGGGCCTTGTCGACCTCTGACATTGAGGCCTTATGGCCCAAATCCTCAAAGCTGGTCACCCCCTGATCGGAAATTCCACAAGGAACAATTCCCTGATAATGGCTTAAATCAGGAGAAATATTCAAGGAAATGCCGTGATAGCTTACCCATTTTGAAACCCTGATGCCGATAGCGGCGATCTTGTCCTGGCGGCCTTTGCCCTTTTGCGGACGGTTGACCCAAACCCCGACCCTGTCGTCATTTTGCAAGGCTTTTATATCAAAGGTTGCCAGCGTGTCGATTATCCAGCCCTCAAGATGCTGGACAAAGGATCTTATGTCGCGTCCGCGCTGTTTCAGGTCGACCATGACATAAGCCACCCGTTGGCCGGGGCCGTGATAGGTGAATTGCCCGCCGCGCCCGGCATCAAAAACCGGCAGTTTGGCCGCACCAAGCAGATCCTCGGGCCGGGCCGAGGTGCCGGCGGTATAAAGCGGGGGGTGTTCAAGCAACCAGACCTGTTCCGCACCATCTCCGGCGGTGATTTTTTTGATTCGCTCCTTCATTTGGGCCAAAGCGTAAGGGTAAGGAACCTGTAAAGGAGAAACACGCCACTCAACAGGGGTGTTATCAGTGCGTTTTTGCGAGTTGGGGCGCAAAATTATCCGTTTTTCAGAAATCATTAACTTTTCACTAACCATGATTTGCGCATTGTGTGCATGCAATTTATTGCATTGGCCTCTTTGGTTTAACGGTGGTTTCGCTCATTGGCGGGTGATTGACGGGTGATATGAGTATAGTTGACACAATTGATGTTGATATCAAGGTTGAACTGGGGGCGACCAATATGCCGGTTCACCATGTTTTGCGCCTTGGCCGTGGCGCTGTCATCGAACTTGACACCACTGAAAACGACCCGTTGAAGCTTTATGCCAACAACAGGCTGGTCGCTCTTGGTGAAATACGCATCGATGATGGACAATTGGCGATTGAAGTTACTGAAAAAATAGTCAAGTCGGACTGAGCGGTTTTTTTTACGATCGCTGGAGCAGCGTTACGCCCCATTTGTGGTCAACTTGTGTGGTCAACAAGACCACGGCGTGGAACGGTCCTTGCCAGCAGACATGAAAAAGCCGCTCTCAAATCGACCAAGGATTACTGTCTTTGCTGTAAGATGCCTGACAATGAGTATTTGTTGTATGGATATCAGGTGGTTGTCTGGTGCGCTGTGGCTAAAAACCTTCGAACACACCTGCGAATTTCAACGCGAGCCGCCACCCATGTGGCGCCCTGTCGGAGCATGAGCGAAGCGAATTGGCGCGAGATATAAAAATGGTGCCGCATGGGTGATTCGAACACCCGACCCCATCATTACGAATGATGTGCTCTACCAACTGAGCTAATGCGGCAATCCGGGCCATCTTCTAGACGTGGCGGCCAGATGGTGCAAGTGGCTGCCTGATTTTTCTCAATCCCTCTTTGTCTTGCTATTTGTCCTGGCTGGTTTCTGGCCCGCCCGTGGCCAAGGATGGTTTTGTAGACAAGGGCGGCTTTATCGGCATCGGGTTTGGCGCGCCGTCCACTTCGCTCCGTTTGGTCTCGCCAGGAGTTTCAATATCCGGGTTTTGCCCAGCCAACTCAGCGCCATCCTCTTGCTTCTCGCTCATTATGGTAATGGCATTGGTGGGGATTTTCCATTCAAAAGCGTCAAATTCTCCTGTGACCGGGGATATCGGGGCCCACTCGTTGGCGGTTATGCCATCGGCGGTCCAGATCGGGTCGCGCGGCGCGTTAAGGGCGCGCGCCAGCCATTGCCGGGCGCGGCCATAATCGGCGTTTTGCCCTTCCTCGATTTTTGCCATGGCCACGCAAACCCCCTGCGAGGGGGTGGAGGCGGCATATTTGGCTAGCGCGTTGCGTGCCGCGCTCCATTGTTGCGCGTCAATCGCCGTGTTGGCCAAAACCAATGCCGAACCAATATCCGGCGGCGGGCTGGGGATTAGTTCGCCAAGGCGTTTCAGGCGTTCGCCTGGTGAAATACCGGGTTGGGCATTGGCAAAAAGGGTCGCAATATGCGGATGTTTTGTTGAGCGCCACAGGCGGCGCAAAAGACTGGTGGCTTTTCTGACCTCGCCGCGCGAGGAATAAATCCGGGCGGCGACAAGGGCGGCGGGAACAAAATCAGGCTCCATTTTCAAGGCGGTGCGGGCGTGTTCCAAAGCGCCTAGCGGGTCGGTGGTTTCGCTGTCGGCGGCAATGGCTGTGTGCAACAGGGCGGATTTGTGTTTTTTGTTTTCCTTGGCCTCTTTGCTCGGCGTTGGCGTGGCGTTGAGAATTTCAAGCGCGGCTTGCCAGTCGGCGTTTCGGATCACATCGGAAAAAATCGCCTTGCCGGCCCAGTCGAGCGCCGGGTCCAGCATATGGGCCTTGTGGGCAAAGGTCAGGGCTGCGTCGGCCCGTTTTTGGGCGCGCGCCTGCTCGTACAGCCCGGAAAGAGCGGCAATGGCGGTTTTGGGGTTTTCCAAAAGAGCGCGATATTCTTCGCGCGCCGCGCCCCATTCGTTCAAGGCCAGATTGGCGCGCGCTTGCAAAAGTTGGGCGGCAACATTGCCGGCAAGTTTTGTCCTGGCTTCAATCGCCAGTTGCCGGGCGCGTCCGGCGTCTCCCGCCTGTAGGGCAATAAACCCGTCTGAAAGCGCCTCCACTCCTTTTTGCCGTCGCCGCGCGGCCGCTTTTTGCGCTATGGCGCGCGGCGCTCCAAGCAGGCGCAAAACCAACAAGACCAGTAACACAGCAAGCAAAATCACCAGGATCAGAATAATTACGCTGATGCCGATACCCGGCTGCAAGCGATAAGCGCCAAGATCAATCAAAATGGTGCCGGGCTGGGAAATCAGCCAGGTGAGGGCAAGGGTCAGCGCCAGCGAAAAAACAACATAGGAAACAAGCCTGATCACTGGTCAACTCCAGTTTTTAGCCCCAGGGACAAGGTTTTTATTCGTGCCTCGTTCAAAAGGGTTTCCATGGCGCCCATGTTGGCAATTTGCCCGCCCAGATCGCCCAACGCTGTTTGCATCGGGGCCGGCATTTGCGCAATGGCGGTGGCGGCGGCGGCAAAATCGCGCCGTTTTACGGCATTTTCCGCTTCAACAATCAGGGCATCAATTCCGCCAAGGCCCTCCTGTGCGCTGGGGCGCAGGGCGACAAGCGATTTGAGGCGGTCCAATATGGTTTGTTGCCAGCCCGCATTGGGGTTTGCCGGACGAGCGGCGAGCATTGCCGGAAGCTTTTGTTCAAACCGGGTCACTATCTGGTCGGGCCGCAACAGGCCTTCTTTGGCGATTTTGGGCAGGTTTTGGGCTATTTTGAGCTCGGGCAGGGCTGTGGCCAGGCTAGCTAGTTCAACCATAAACGGACGGCCCTGTTCCAAAGCGCTTTGGATACCGAACAGCGCCAGGGGAAGTTGCAACGCCCTTGTGGGAATGTTTTGCATGTCCCGGGGTGGCGCCAAGGCACCAAGCTTTGTGCTCAATGCCTCAACGGCGCTGGCGTTTTGGCTGATTTGAAGCTGATTTTGGCTTAGGGTATTCCGTGCCTCGTCCACTTGCGTGTTCAAACCGGCAATGGGCTGCTCGATGTTGTCAAGACGCTCTTTCAAGGTGGCCAGTTGCTGGCGCTGGCTGGCAAACTGGTTTCTGATTGCCGCCAGTTCGCCGGACAGTTTTTGTGCGTCCCCGCTCGATGCACCGGCGGCAATGGCGTCAATGCGCGCCTCCATCAGGGCGATCTTGTCTTCAAGCGGGGTTGGATCAAACGGGGTGTAGGATGGTATGTTCAAGTTGGCGACATTTTTGCTCAACCCTTGATATTGGCCAGCCAAATCGTCAATCCGTTGATTTAAAGTGTCAATTTGCCCCTGCAATTGTTTTGTCTGCTGGTCCATCCTTGCGCCAAGAGCGCCAATCTGCTCTTTTTGTGCGCTTATTTTGTCATCAAGAGACGCGGTAAGGGAGGTGTTTAGTGACGCGGCGCCCGACAGGTTCTTGTTGATCAGCTCGAGATTGGCGCCAACCCGCTCGCGCAGAGCGGTAAATTCAGGAGATTTGGCCGGGGAAACAAGGGGTTGCAAAATGCCTGAAGCCAGAAGGGCCAGCATTATGATTATGGCCAGCCCCGCCCCCCCGAGCGCTGCGGCCAGCCCGGCCCAGACAACAGAGCCCTGGGCGGGAGCGCCGGATGAGCTTGACGATCCTGATGAAGAAGAAAGGGGAGGGGGGCTGGTTTTGCCTGTCGTGCTTTTGTCTGTTGTGCTTTTGTCCGCCAAGGGTTGTTTTGTCTGGCTGCCTGCCGGGCCACCGGCGGCTTTGGCGCTGGCGCTGGGCGATGTTGTGGCGGAACCTGTGTTTTTTGCCGCCGCTGGTTTGGGATCGGTTTTTTTCGCTTCCAGATCAAGAATGGGCGGCTTTACCGGTCCGGTTTTTCGTGTCGCCATGCTCTCGTCCCTCTTTTTTGTCTGGACCGTGATATTTCTAGTTGTTCATTTGGAATTGATCGCGGCAAAAGACAAGGCCAAAGCGACCATTGCTTGTTGGTTTGGTGCGCTGGATATGTGAATTTGCTTAAATCCGGCCCCCCTGAATGCCTCCGCGACATTTTGCGACAGACAAAGCACCGGTAAATTGTGGGCATTGACGCCGCCAAAAGCGCAAAGCTCAATAAATATCTCAGCACTGCGGCGCGAATAAAACAGGCCCGCCCCAATCGAATCACCGCCCAGCATTGTTCGCTGGTGGTCGTTTAGCTTGTCGAGTGGCTCCATTTGATAGGCAGTGATGGTTTTAACGGCAATATCATGCTCGCCAAGCATGGCCGCCAGATCGCCCGACAAATGGCGCGCCGCCGGATAAAAAATCTCGCCACCAGTTATATTCCGGCTCATGATCAGATCGGCAAGGGAAACAAGATTGCCTCCGGCCGCCTCGACATTTTCAAAGCCAAGCGATTTTGCCTTTTGGGCGGTTTTCCGCCCGACCGCGAACAGCGGTATTTGTCGTAATTCATCCAGAATGCCTTTTTGCTCAAGAGCATTTAAGGCGTTGGCGCTGGTTACCGCAATCGCCGAAATATTTTTGCCCGGCGGATCAAAATCCAGCACCTGAAAGCTCAGGACCGGCAGCAATTCAACCTCAAACCCGGCTTTTTGCAACAGGCGGGCGGTTGCTTTGTTGTCTGGGGACGGGCGGGTTACCAACAGGGTTTTTTGGGCGGTTTTCATTTCAAGCCGATTTCAGGTCGGCCAGAAATTGTTCGCCAGCCAAAGCGATCAGTTTTTCGGCCACTTCAAGTCCGATTTTTGTGGAATCCTTGGGCGCGCCGCTGGCCTCGGCACTGAAACACTGTGCTCCATCAAGGCTCAATATCTGGGCGCTGACCAGCAATCTGTCGCCCTTGAAGCGCGAAAATACCCCGATCGGGGTGCGGCACGATCCGTCAAGCTTTTCCAGCATGGCGCGCTCGCCAACAACCGCCTGATTGGTTGGCCGATCATCAAGCGGGGCCGCCAGATCGCGGGTGCGCTGATCATTCAGGCGCATTTCCAGCCCCACCGCTCCCTGGGCCGGAGCGGGAGGGAATTCAAGCGGGTCCAATAGCGAACTTGCCTTTTGCGCCTGGCCGAGACGGTTCAGCCCGGCCATGGCAAGCAGAGTGGCCTCGGCGACCCCGTTTCCGAGCTTTTTGAGCCGGGTGGCGACATTGCCGCGAAATTCAACGATCTCAAGGTCCGGCCGCCGGTGGCGCAACTGGGCGGCCCGGCGTAGTGATGAGGTGCCCACTCGGGCTCCCTTTGCCAGTTCGCCAAGAGTTGTTGCCGTTAGCGAAATAAAGGCGTCGCGCACATCCTGGCGCACCAAAAACACATCCATTATCAGCCCGTTTGGCAATGTCGTTGCCATGTCCTTGGCCGAATGAACCGCCAGATCAATGCTCTTGGCTAATAATTGATCCTCGATCTCCTTGGAGAACAGACCCTTGCCGCCAATATCCCTGAGCGAGAGATTTTCGCTCTGGGTGCGGTCACCATCGGTCTTGATGATTTTGATGGCGATTTCTTTTTCATCAACCTGATGCAGGCCGGCCAGCCGGCGCCGCACATCATTGGCCTGCACCAGCGCCAATGGCGAGCCACGGGTGCCAATGGTTAAAAACGGAGTTGGAGCGGAAACCGGCACTTTTTACTGTTCCTTTGTTTGAGCCCTGGAGCAAGATGCGTTCAGGTTGAATCGGAACGCCAAGCTCTTGCATCTTTGTTTGGTCGCGTTTACCGAGACGGATAAGTGGTATCCACTTATCCTGAAAACGCTCTAGGCAAAACTGATGCTGTTGGTTAGACCGTTCCTTATGAACGAGCAAGCATCGATATATATTCTTGGGCTGGAAACCAGTTGTGATGAAACCGCCGCCGCCATTGTCGAGCGTCAGCCGTCAGGGCATGGCAAGATCCTGTCCAACATTGTGCGCACGCAAATAAAGGAACATCAAGCCTATGGCGGGGTAGTGCCGGAATTGGCGGCGCGCTCCCATGTGGTGCATCTGGACCGGATTATTGGCGAGGCTGTCAAAAAGGCTAACATGAAACTCAAGGACCTTGATGCGATTGCGGCAACCGCCGGTCCGGGCCTGATCGGGGGGGTTCTGGTCGGGCTTACCACCGCCAAGGCGCTGGCGGCGGCGCTTGACAAGCCATTGATTGCCATCAACCACCTTGAAGCCCATGCGCTTGTCGCCCGGCTCGGCGCTCGGGTTGAGTTTCCTTTTCTCATGCTTCTGGTTTCGGGCGGCCACAGCCAGTTTCTGCTTGTTGGCGGGGTCGGAAATTACCAGCGCTGGGGCACCACCATTGACGACGCGCTCGGGGAAGCCTTTGACAAGGTGGCCAAAATGCTCGAGCTGGGCTATCCCGGCGGGCCAGAGGTGGAGCGTGAGGCGCTTGAAGGGGACCCGATGCGCTTTGATTTTCCGCGGCCGCTGCTCAGGGAGGACCGGCTTGATTTTTCTTTTTCCGGGTTGAAAACAGCGGTAAGACTGGCCGCGATGCGCATTGCCCCATTGGACGAAAAAGATGTGTCCGACATATGCGCCTCTTTTCAATATGCGGTGACCAGGATCATAAAACAGCGCACCGCCAAGGCCCTGGCCCGTTTCCGGGCGGAATTTCCCGCAACCCCCCCGGCGTTGGTGGTGGCGGGCGGGGTGGCGGCCAACCAGGCGATTGCAAAAATTCTCAAAGAGGTGACCCGCGAGGCCGGAGCAAGACTGGAATTGCCGCCGCCTTCTCTTTGCACCGACAATGGCGCCATGGTCGCCTGGGCCGGAGCGGAACGGTTTGCACTTAATTCATTTGACCGGTTTGATGCTGTGGCGCGGGCGCGCTGGCCGCTGGATGATCCGGCAATGAAGGTGAAAAAGATTTGAGCACAACTGTTCCAGACACCAAAAAGATTTTTATTATCGGCGCTGGCGCCTGGGGCACGGCGCTGGCCCAGGCCACAGCTATTGCCGGTAATGAAGTCACTCTTTTTGGCCGTGATGCCGCGGTGGCAAGGGAAATTTGTTCGCGTCACACCAATTTTCGCTATTTGAAGGAGCAAATGCTTTCGCCGCGCATTTACGCCACCACCGATATTGGCGCTTTGGCGCAGGCGGAACTGGTTGTGCTGGCGGTGCCGGCGCAAACCACCAGAAAAGTGATCAAGGCGATACCCGGCGGTCTGAAACGGGGGGTGCCGCTTATCGTTACCGCCAAGGGATTTGAAAAACAAACACTGGCATTGCAAAGCGAAATTGCCGCCGCGCACTGGCCAAAATCTGATATTCTGGTGTTGTCCGGCCCCTCTTTTGCCGTTGATGTTGCCGCCGGACGGCCAACGGCGCTAACCTTGGCGGCAAATGATCCGGCTCTGGCGGCCCGGGTGGCTCCAATCTTGGCCAGCGACAGTTTTCGCCCCTATGTTTCAAATGATCTGAGGGGGGTCGAACTGGCCGGCGGGCTGAAAAATGTTTACGCGCTGGCCTGCGGGGCGGTCGAGGGGGCCGGGCTTGGGCTTTCGGCGCGTTCGGCGCTGATTGGCCGCGCGCACGTGGAAATGAGCCGGCTGATCAGCAATATGGGCGGAAAAGAGCAAACAATGGCCACCCTGGCCGGGCTGGGCGATCTGGCTTTAAGCTGCACTTCCACCCAGTCGCGCAATTATCATTTTGGGGTTGAACTGGGGCGCGGGCAAAATATCGACCAGATAATGAAGGCCGGTATTGGCCTGGCCGAAGGGGTGGCCACCGCCCCGGTAGCGCTTGAACTGGCCCGGAAAGCCGGGGTCGATGTGCCGTTGATAGAGGCGGTCAATCAGCTGTTGGCCCAAAAGATGAAGATTGCCGCTATTGTCAGCCACTTGATGAGACGACCATTGAAACAAGAGGGATAAAAATGCTTTTTGCCATCATTACCAACGATAAAAACGATGCTCTTGATATACGCCTTGCCGCCCGGCCCGATCATCTGGCCTATCTGGACAAGCTTGGTCAAAGTCTGGTTTTCGCCGGCCCTTTTTTGGATGAAGATGGCCAGCCCAATGGCTCGCTGGTAGTAATCGAGGCCGCCAGTCTGGAGCAGGCCAAAGAAATTGCCGCCGCTGACCCTTATAAACGTGCCGGTCTTTTTGAAAGTTCCAATGTTCGGGCCTGGAAATGGCTGCTCAACAACAATGAGGGGCGGTAAAAAAATGCCCTATTGGCTGTTTAAAAGCGAGCCGGGCGCCTGGAGCTGGCAGGATCAGGAAAAAAAGGGCGCGCCCGAACAATGGGACGGGGTGAGAAACTATCAGGCGCGCAACAATATGCGGCAAATGAAAATTGGCGATCTTGGCTTTTTTTATCATTCGGTAAAAGAAAAGCGCATTATGGGAATTGTCCGGGTCGCCGCTGAGTGCCATTTCGACACAACCACTGACGACAAGCGCTGGGAATGCGTTGATGTTGAAGCGGTCAAGCCCTTGCCAAACCCGGTCAGTCTTGACCAGATCAAGGCAGAGCCGGAATTGGCCGATATGGTTTTAGTCAACAATTCGCGCCTGTCGGTGCAGCCGGTGAGCGAAGATCAATGGAAGCTGATTTGCCGGATGGGCGGGCTTCAAGGATAAAAGCGGCGTTGGATGAAACGTTCGAGCGTTTTCAGAATAAGTGGATCCGGTTATTCGGTTCGAAAACGAGATAAAACAAAGACTTAGAGCAAGATGCGTTTTGATTCCACCTGAACGCATCTTGCTCTAGATACTCATCAGGGGGTTTGAATGCTTACTTTAAATGTAAACTGGATGGCAATTGTGCTGGCGACACTGGCCAGTACCGCCCTTGGCATGGGCTGGTATATGGTTTTGTCCAAACAGTGGGTTGCAGCTACTGGCAAAAAACAAGAAGATCTTGTCAGTCCAAACGGCCGTTTTGTCCAGTTTGGTTTTGCCGCCGCCAGCCAGTTTGTCATGGCTTATTTCATTGCTGTTCTCACCCCGCTTCTCATGGGTGGGGTAATCAACCCCGGCAATGCGGTTTGGAGCGCAATTTATATTTGGGCCGGCTTTGTCATTACCACAATGATCATCAATCATCGCTACCAGAACATGAGCTGGAAACTGACCCTGATTGATGGTGGCTATTTGCTGGCCGTTTTGGTTCTGGATGGGATTATAATTGGCCAGCTCGGGTAAGTACTCCCCTCTACCCCGTCCCGGCCATTTGAGCCGGGACCTTTCAGTTACTTATGCGAGACCCCGGTGCGAGACCCCGGATCAGGTCCGGGGTGGTGCGGGGTTTCATTGGTCGCATAATGGAGATGGACCCTTAAAAATATATGGACCCTTAAAAGTATAATGGGTCTGGACCCTTAAAAATCACTGGTAATCCCCTTGACCTCCCAGTCATCATAACGGGTCGGCTCCAGCCCGCCGCGTCCGGCGCGCTCATTTTCGCTCAGGGCGGCCTTGTTGTCGATCAGCTGGCGGCGCGCCTGGGCTTCAAGCAAGGCGTTTTGGGCGTTTTTTGAAAGTTTTGCCGTTTTGCCGTTTGCGCTGGTGGTTGCAGCTGGTGGAAGCTGTATTTTACTCAAAGAAACATTCCTTGCATAAATGAAACCGGGTCCTGCCCGGTTTTCCTGTAGCGGGACTTGCCGAAAATAAAATCGACACCCATCTTTAGCTTGTGAATATTAAAGCTCAACCATCGCCAATTCTCAACGGGTGATTTGATGGCAAACGCAATTCGTACGCTATATCTGCTCGCTACGCTGACTCTTTTGTTTATGCTTATCGGCCTGACCGTTGCCGGCTGGGACGGGATGATCATCGCCCTTGTCTTTTCCCTTGTCACCAACCTGTTCGCCTACTGGAATTCGGACCGGCTGGTGCTCTACATGCAAAACGCGGTGCCGCTCAGAGCGACCCAGGCTCCCGAGATTTACGATATGGTTGAAATATTGTCCCGGCGCGCCGGTATTCCGATGCCAAAAATCTATCTGATCGAAGCCATCCAGCCCAACGCCTTTGCCACTGGCCGTTCCCCCCGCCATGCCGTGCTGGCAATATCAAGTGGGCTGATCGCGCATTTGACAAGGGATGAGCTGGCGGCGGTGATCGCCCATGAGCTGGCCCATATCCGCTCTCGCGACACAATGGTGATGGCCATGAGCGCGACCCTGGCCGGGGCGGTGAGCATGCTGGCCCAGTTCGGACTGTTCTTTGGCGGCCGCTCCAGCACCTCCCCGCTGGGCCCGGTCGGGGCGCTGATTGCCATTATCGTCTCCCCGATCGCGGCGATAATGGTGCAATTGGCGGTCAGCCGCACGCGCGAATATGAAGCGGACCGGGACGGGGCCCACATCAGCGGCGATCCGCTGGCTCTGGCCTCGGCGCTAAAAAAAATCTCTCGTCTCAACAAAAGCTTTGAAAATCCCTGGGTCAGGCAAAAGCAGACAATGGCCCATTTGTTTATCATCAATCCCTTGAGTTCGCGCGGAACCGACAGATTGTTTTCAACCCACCCCAATGTTGAAAACCGGGTGGCCGAGCTGGAGCGCATGGCGGCCCAAATGCAACAAAAACCGGCCCTTTTTGAGCGCAGGCATGTTTCGCATAGCTTAAGGGGGATGCCCCAAAGGCAAAAATATTCAAGAAGGAGCGGTTTGTGGCGTCCTCCTTCGGCTGGAGCTAAAAATGCGCATAGACGCGGACCATGGGGTTAGCCTAAACAATCGTGATGAAAAAAACAGCAAACATTGCCTCTTCGGATGAAAGCAAGCGTATCAATGATCGCGGTAACGGGCAGCATGTGGCCGGTCTTGATGTGCGCATGGCGGCGGCGCGCGCGCTCAATGAGGTGCTCAAGGGCGCAGCTTTTGAGCCAATGGGCGAAAAATTGTTCAAGGACGGGCGCGACCGGGCGCTGGCCAACCGCTTGACAACAACTGCCTTGAGACGTCATGGCCATCTCAATGAGATTATCGCGTCCCTGCTCAAACATGGTGTGCCGGCGCGTAGCGGCCTGTTTGAAGCTATTTTGCGCCTCGGGTTGACCCAATTGCTGTTCATGGCTGATCAAGCGGCGCACGCGGCGCTTTATTTAAGTGTTGAAGCTGTGCGCCGTGACAAAAGGGCGGCGCGGTTTGCCGGTTTGCTCAACGCGGTGTTGCGCAAGGCCCAGCGCGAGGCTCAAACCTGGCAAAGCCTGGATAATTCATTGCTTTTTCCCGTGTGGCTGCAAAAAAAATGGCGCGCCCAATATGGTGATGATGTCCTTGAGCGCTTTGGCCGGGCGCTGCTTGCTGGCGCCCCGCTTGATTTGACCCTTGCCGACAATGACCCGGAGCTGGTCATGGCGCTGGGGGCAAAAAAAATATTGTTTGATAGCGTGCGCATCAGTCACCGCGACAAGCCGGTTGTCCAGTTGGATTTTTATGATGAGGGGCGCTGGTGGGTGCAGGATGTGGCGGCGACGATCCCGGCGCGCCTGCTTGAACTTGAGACCGGCTCGATGGTTCTTGATATGTGCGCGGCCCCGGGCGGAAAAACCGCACAATTGTTCAAGGCGGGATATAAGGTAACCGCGCTTGATAATAATCCGGCCCGGCTGGCTCGGCTGGAGGAAAATTTAAAGAGACTCAACTTCAAGGCCCAACTGGTTGAAGGTCAGGCCGAGGATTTTTGTGGCGACGAAAAATTTGACGGAGTTTTGATCGACGCTCCCTGTTCCGCCAGCGGCACCTTTCGCCGCCACCCGGAAGTTATCTGGAACCGGAAGCAAAAAGACGTTCTTTCGCGCCTTGATTTGCAACGCGCACTGATCAGGGCGGCGGCGGATAATTTGAAGCCGGGCGGCGTTGTGGTTTTTTGCACCTGCTCGTTGCAGGCCGAGGAGGGGGAAGATCAGGCCAGATGGATCGAAAAAAATCTCAAAACTCTCAAAGCCGACCCGATCAGCGCCGCTGAACTTGACGGATTAACGGGCGCGATAAGCAATAATGGCTGGGTGCGCACCCATCCCGGCCTCGATGTGATGGACAAGGAGCGTGAAAATGATTGCCTTGGAACGCTTGACGGATTTTTTATTGCCCGTTTCCGCCGGGTTTAATTCTTTGGTTTATTGCCGGGTGTTAGGTTAATTTTTCTCAAATGCTGCTAATGGAGGCAGAGTGCTCAATCTGACGCGGCTGCGCAAGTGGCGCACTGGCTGTATCATTGCTGATAAACTTGTCACCTCTCCGCTTGTCCGCTGGACATGGAGCGGTTTGACAGAGGTTGAATATAATTCCTCGTTGCGCGAGTTTCGCCCGAGCGATCATGAAACCATCCGTGAAATGATGAGGGGGCGTTATCTTTTGGCTTCAAGGCTGGTTGATACCGCCGGGGTGTCCCCGTTTGCAGTTGAGCAGGAATGCCGCCCCTGGCATGATGAGTTGCACGGGTTTTCCTGGTTGCGCCATTTTCGTGATGAGTGTGATGCCCGAGAAACCAGGTTTGCTCATATGCTGGTTCTGGACTGGATCGGGCGCAATTCCAATTTCAACAGTGAAAACTGGGGCTTGGCAACTACCGCGCAACGGGTAATGAACTGGTTGCGTAACTATTCGCTGCTTTATGATGGAGCAAGCCGCGAGCAGATGAAAACCATTGCCCGCTCTATTTCCAAACAGGTGCAATCGCTACGCTTGCGCACCCGGTTTGCGCTTGATCCGGTTGATGAACTGATGGGCTCTATCTTGCCGGTTGCCGTGGCGCTGAGTGATGGCAGCGACCAGGCCCTGATTGGTGCGTTGACCGCAGAGCTTTGCGGGGTCCTGGAGCAACATATTGACAGTTCGGGCCTGCACCGCTCGCGCAATCCCGCCGTGCAGCTTTATTTGCTTTTTGAGCTGGTTTCCCTGCGTTTGACCCTGTCCCAGAAATCAAGCGAGCTGGCGCGTGAACTCGGGACACTGGTTGACAAGATGCATCTGGCTTTGGATTGCGTGACGCTGGGCACTGGAGCGCCGGCCTATTTCAATGGCTGCGGGCAATTGGCGGGCGAACTCATGTTTGCCGTTCAGACCCAGGGCAGCGCCCGGCGGGCGGGCAACACCCTGGTTTCAGGCTATGGACTGATTGAAGATGGGGCCAGTACGGTAATTCTTGATGCGGGCAATGTGCCTCCGCCCCGCTTTGCCCAAAATGCCCACGCCAGCGCGCTGGCTTTTGAATTTTCCCACGGTCACGAACTTGTCGTTGGCAATTGCGGCCCGGCGCCGGACGAATTGAGCGCGTCAAAAGATTTGTTCCGCCAGGGCGCCGCCCATTCCGGCCCGACAATCAACGATCAATCAGCGGCAAGGATTGGCGGGCGCGGTGTGCTTTATGCAACCGGTGAGGAGCCGTTTGTCGAGGTCGGTCAAACCGAGCCGACCATTACCGCGCGCACCAGCGCTTACAGGTCGCGCTTCGGGGTGGAAATTGAACGCCAGGTAAGCCTGATGTCTTTTGGCCGCACCCTGGTTGGCCAGGACCGCGTGCGCACCCCGTTGGGCCAGCAGGAATTTTCCGGCAAATTGATGCAACGCTTTCATCTGGCCCCGGGGGCTAAAGCGATACGGGCCAAGGGCGAGGAAATAATCAATATCCGCTTGCAATCCGGCGCCATGTGGACTTTTTTGTGGGAAGGCGCGACAGCCCGGATCGAAAATAGCGTTCGCCAATCGGCCCATATCGGCTATTATCGCACCCAACAGATCGTTCTTGAAGCGCCGCTGGCCGCTGACCTGGAGATTGCCTGGATATTTACTTTGCAATGATCTTGGCGATGACCTTGTCAATAAGGGCGGACTATTTTTTCATGGGCAGGGGTATGAAAATCGCCATCATTGGTTTTCATTGCCCGGCGGGCGTGCTAGAGCCCGTTTTTGGGTGACCCAGGACGGGCTACAAGTCTTTGTTTGGTCGCGTTTTCGAACCGGATAACCGGGTCCACTTATCCTGAAAACGCTCGAGCGAGCAGCAAAATCAGCAAAAAAAGAGCATTCTCCAATGAACCAGACCTCAAGCAAAGTTAAACCAAGGCGCGCCCTGCTTTCTGTTTCCGACAAAAGCGGCATAGAGGATTTTGCCCGTTCGCTTGCCGATATGGGCATCGAGCTGGTTTCCACCGGGGGAACGAAAAAGCAACTGGAGAAAAAAGGTATTCCGGTTATCGAAATATGCGAATTGACCGGTTTTCCTGAAATGATGGACGGGCGGGTCAAAACCCTGCACCCCAAAGTGCATGGCGGCATTCTGGCGGTCAGGGACAATGAGGGGCACAAAAGCGCCATGCGCATCCATCAAATCCCGGTGATTGATATGGTGGTGGTCAATTTATATCCGTTTGAAAAAACTATAGCTCAAGGCGCCGAGTATGACCTGGCGATCGAAAATATCGACATTGGCGGTCCGGCAATGATTCGCTCGGCGGCCAAGAATCATCGCGATGTCAGCGTAATCGTTGATCCTTCGGATTATGATCAGGTGATTGATAATTTGAAATCGAGCGGGGAAGTGCCGTTTGCGCTGAGGCAGAAACTGGCGGCCAAGGCTTTTGCGCGCACCGCCGCCTATGACGCGGCCATTTCCAACTGGTTCGCCAAAACCCTTGATTACAAGGACATGGAATGGCGCTCGGCATCGGGCCGTCTGGCCCAGGCGTTGCGTTATGGAGAAAACCCGCACCAATGGGCGGCGTTTTATGTTGATGACAGTCCGGCGTCCGGGGTGGCTTCGGCGCGTCAGGTGCAGGGCAAGGCGCTTTCATATAATAATATCAATGATACTGACGCTGCCTTCGAGCTGGTCTCGGAATTTGATCCCGCTGAGGCGGCGGCGGTAGCAATCATCAAGCACGCCAACCCGTGTGGCATGGCGCTGGGCAATAATTTGAGCGAAGCATATGCGCAAGCGTTGCGCTGCGATCCGGTGAGCGCATTTGGCTCCATTGTGGCGCTTAACGGGGAAATCAATTCCGCCCTGGCCGAGCAAATGATCAAGGTTTTTACCGAGGTGATCATTGCCCCCTCAGCCACCCCGGGGGCGCTGGCGGTGTTTGAGACCAAGAAGAACCTGCGCATATTGCTTACCGGTAAACTGGCCGACCGGTCAGTTGCCTCCATAACGACCCGTTCGGTCACCGGCGGACTGCTGGTGCAGGCAAAAGACAATAAAAACGTTGATGATTGCGATTTGAAAATCGTTACCGAACGCGGCCCGAGCGAGCAGGAAATGGCCGATCTCAGGGTGGCTGCTAAAATCGCCAAACACGTAAAGTCAAACGCGGTGGTTTTTGTCAAGGACGGGGCGGCGGTCGGCATCGGCGCCGGGCAGATGAGCCGGATCGACTCCACGCTTATTGCGCATCGTAAATCCAAGGACGCGGCGAAAGCGGCCGGTGAAAAAGGAGCTCTCACCGCGGGCTCGGTCATGGCCTCGGACGCGTTTTTCCCGTTTGCCGACGGCTTGCTGGCCGCGGTCAAGGCCGGAGCGACGGCAATTATCCAGCCCGGCGGCTCGATCAGGGACGACGAGGTCATCGCGGCGGCCAACAAGGCCGGGATCGCCATGGTCTTTAGCGGCATGCGCCATTTCCGGCATTGATAGGAATGGCATGTTTTGCCTCGCGGGGAGTTATTTTGCCTCGAGGGGCGCACCGATAAAACCATGACGGGCTAAAACCGCCCTATGGTTTTATCTGCCCCTGCGGCGGCGCGGCCAAGAAATTGGCCGGCTCGCGTTAAAGCTCGCTAATTCTTTTCCCATTCTGGCTTCTCTGTCGTCATTCCGGCGGAGGCCGGAATCCATTCTTTCTTGTGCCATGTATCGACAAAAAAGATGGACCCCGTTCTTCAACGGGGTGACGCTTGGTGTTTTTGTCTATTATTTTGCCTCATCCTGACCTTCATGGTGAGCTTGTCGAACCACGAAGGATGAGGCAAGAACTTTAATGGTTCGCACTCAGTTCGTCATGCTCGGGCTTGACCCGAGCATCCACCTTTAAAACCTACTGTGTTTTGCAGCCTTTATGGACCCTCGGGTCAAGCCCGAGGGTGACGCTTAGTTTTTGCTGTGCGCAACTTTTCTCCATTCCAAGTATGTATACATTCCTCGGCGGCGGCAGGAGTTTATCTGCCCCTGCGGCGGTGCGCTGGGTTGCCAGCGGCTCGCTCTTCGCGCGCTATATCTCTTTCCCTTTCCTTCTCCCCTCGTGGGAGAAGGTGGCGCGTAGCGCCGGATGAGGGGGGTGATCTCTTCGCAGTTCTTTTGCCTCGCGGGGCGCGCCACAATCTCCGCACCGTCCCGGCCATTTGAGCCGGGACCTCATTGCCAAACCCTGACAAGACCCCGGATCAAGTCCGGGGAGGTGCGGTTTGGTTTTGCTTTAGCTTCTT
>UOEO01000092.1_pt1 | contig 21058 bp, 18 predicted proteins | sample 1989881 | NCBI WGS metagenome assembly UOEO01 (sample SAMEA4712198, study PRJEB27164) | hydrothermal vent metagenome | biome: marine basaltic hydrothermal vent biome; feature: marine hydrothermal vent; material: mineral | place: Pacific Ocean | collected 2011-06-14/2011-07-23 | depth 1691 m
GAAGGGGCCAGCGATGGCTTGCGCATCGGCACCACCAAGCGCGGCATCGGCCCCGCTTATGAAGACAAGATCGGCCGCCGCGCCATTCGGGTTATGGATCTGGCGGAGCCGGACACTTTAATGGAAAAAATCAAACGTTTGCTCTTGCATCACAATGGCCTGCGCCGCGGCCTCGGGATCGCGGAAATCTCTTCACAGGCGATTTATGATGAACTGGTCGGGGTTGCCGGCCAGCTATTGCCCTTCATGGGCCAGGTATGGCGTCTTCTTGATCAACACCAAAAAGCCGGCAGGCGGATCCTGTTCGAGGGGGCGCAAGGGGCGCTTTTGGATAATGATCACGGCACTTTTCCCTTCGTTACCTCCTCCAACACCATTGGCGGGCAGGCGGCGGGCGGCTCCGGGGTCGGGCCGGGGGTGTTGAATTATATCCTTGGCATCACCAAAGCCTATACGACCCGGGTTGGTGAGGGGCCTTTTCCAACCGAACAGGAAAATGAAATCGGGCAATTTCTGGGCGAAAAAGGTCATGAATTCGGGGTTGTTACCGGGCGCAAGCGTCGTTGCGGCTGGTTTGACGCTGTTTTGGTGCGCCAAATGGTTACGATTTCCGGAATCAACGGCATCGCCCTGACCAAGCTTGACGTCCTTGATGGACTGGACGAAATAAAAATTTGCGTTGGCTATCAACTGGATGGTAAAAAACTGGATTATTTCCCCGCTTCAATGGGCGCTCAGGCCCGTGTCGTGCCTGTTTATGAAACGCTTGCGGGGTGGAGCGACACCACAAAGGGAGCTAAAAGCTGGTCGCAATTACCGGACAATGCTCTAAATTATGTGCGCCGTATCGAAGAATTAATTGGTTCTAAGGTAGCACTATTATCGACCAGTCCGGAACGGGCGGACACCATTTTGGTGCAAGACCCTTTCCAAGACTGATTGTTTTTGACTAAAAATGGTCTTGAACGTTGAGTATTGAGTAACGAATGGCGAATTACCAGGAACTACTGAGCAGGGCCGTTGATGCTTTGCCCGATAACAGTGGCGCCGCGCGCCGCGGCGTTTATGACAAGGCCCGCAAGGCGCTGGTCACGCAATTGCGCGCGATCAGTCCGCCTCTTCCCGCGCGCGAAATCACCCGGCACCGCCTGGAGCTGGAGGATTGCATTCGCCAGGTCGAGTATGACGCCACCGAGGCCCTGCTCGGCTCTTTAAAGCAACTGGACGAACAAGGCGGCGGCTTTGAAGATGATCCGGTTCTGCAAGACGAGCCCGCCTTGCAACCCGCCTTGCAAGAAGACAAGCCGGTTCTGGAAGATGATCAAGAACCGGACCTTGAAGCTCAAGACAGTCCGGCCCCGGAAAATATTACAGCCCCTGATGCGGGGGATATCAAGGCGGAACCAGAGCCGGGCAATAAAACAGATATTGAACCAGACAAAGACGAATTAAGCACCGTCACATCCGTTAGCGCCGTTGAGCACCAATTGCAAAGTTCGATGGTCTCCGGCCCCCAGGATTCATCGCTTGATGATTTTGATGATCAGCAACTTGATGATCGCGACAATACCAAACAGGCAATGTCGCGGGTGCGCGAGGTAGAGCTTGAAGAGGCCACGCACCAAGAAAATTCATTGCCGCAAGCCGCAAAAGACCAGAATGATGGCGCCCAGGATGATGACCCGCAAGACGACACACAAAAAGACGACACACAAAAAGACGTAGCCCAAAAAGTTGTCGACCGGGCGATTGAGGTTCTGGACCGCGAAGCGCGCGGTGAACATGTGCCGATCGAGGAGATAGGCCTGAATGAGGATCAATTTGGCAGCCCGGACAAATCCACCGATCTTGACAAGGACGGTTTTCCAACCGGGGTTGATGAAGAAAAAACCGGCAATGCGCTGACCATATTTCTGGTGCTGGCCATTGTTTTACTTGGCATTGTCGGGGGCGGCGCCTATTGGGCCTGGCGCGAGGGTTATGTCAATCTGGATGCGCTGTTTGCCGCCAACGCTCCCGCCACAACATCAAATGAGCTCACCACAGCCCCACCCAGCACACCCGACCCGCAAGGCAAACTGATTGACGGGGCCGCAAATGACAGCGCCCCCGGACCGGGCAATACCGCCACCGACAACAATAGCGCCGGCCCGAGCGAAAAACTTGTCAGCGCCGAAAACGCCGACAAGGGACAAGAGCAATTGCCCCCTTCCTCTGACATGGCGGCAAATGACGCCGTGCCAACCCCGCAGATGACGACGGCGCAAACTCCACAGCCAGAACCCCCGACAACCCCGGCAACGACTGACGGGGTAAGAATGATTGAACCGACCCCGGGCCCGGACACGGCAACCGACGCCAACAAGAGCGAAGAGCGCCTGACAACCGCCCCGATCGCCAGCGAGCCGACCCTTGCTTCCGACAGCGGCAAAAACAACGACACCGTGGCCACCGGCACCCAGTCGCTATTGCTCGAGGCTTCGGCTGATGGCACCACTGGCGCGGTACCGTTTTCAGGCACGGTGCAATGGAGCCGCGGGCTTGACGAACTCGGGCAACCAACCCTGATCGGCACCGCCAACATTCCGGCGCGCAATCTCGGGGTCAAGATCCTGATAAGGCGCAATGGCGACCCGACGCTTCCCGCCAGCCATCTGATGGAAATTGATTTCACGGTGACCCCGACTTTTGTCGGCGGATCGGTCGCCGGACTGCCGGGCATTCTGTTAAAGAATGAGGAACTGGTGCAGGGAACCGCCCTGATAGGAGCCTCGGCCCGGGTGGTCGGCAATTCGTTCCTGTTCGCCCTTAGCGCCGCCCCCCAGGACGTGCGCACCAATATTGATCTGCTTAAAACCCGCAAATGGATGGACCTGGCGATTATTTACGCCACTGGCCGCCGGGCAATCATAACTTTGGAAAAGGACGCAACGGCGCAAAAAATGTTTGAAGACGTGTTGGCGGCCTGGCAGAGCGAAGCGGAGGCCGATGCGGCCAAGGCCAGCGCCAATGGCGGCTGACAAGGCTCAGGCTGATATGAGTTTCCCCTCTTCCAGCCGGTAGCTGCGCTTGGCAAAACCGCTCATGTCCTCAAGCTGGTGCGACACGATAAGGGTGCACCATTTGTGTTTGGCGCCAAGGGTGCTGACCAGATCACGCATATCCTGAGCGGTTTTGGCGTCCAGATTGGCAAACGGCTCGTCAAGCAACAGAATCGGACGGTTGCGCAACAAGGTGCGCGCCAAGGCAATTCGTTGCTGCTGCCCGCCAGAAAGATTGCTGACCCGCCGTCCCCCGAACCCCGACAGACCAACTTCTTTTAAGGCCGTTTCAAGCGCCTGGTCTTTTTTGCTCCCCGGTGCCAGTCCCAGCGCCAGATTGGCATTTACGCTTAAATGATCAAACAGATTGTCAGCCTGAAACAGGATTGAAACCGGGCGTTTTTCCACTGGAAGCAAAACCAGATCATCCCCGTTGAAACTTATTGTCCCGGAAAGAGGTTTGATAAAACCGGCGACAAGATCAAGCAGGGTCGATTTACCGGCCCCTGAACGCCCGGTAATGGCGACAATTTCGCCCGGGCCAACCCTTAGGGAATAGGAAAACTGGTCGCCAAGTTGCGGATAGGAAAAATTCAACCGTTCAATTATCAGCATCACACCACCTCATGAACAATCTGGGCAACAGCCAGAACATTACCATGCTCAACAACAACATAATGGCCCCGATACTGGCGGCGATGTTGGAGCGATAGGCCCCCAGCGCCTGATACATCGCCCACGGCAGGGTGGTAAAGGAATTGGTGCCAAAAAGGGAAATCACCGCCAGATCGCCAAGGGAAAAGCCAAAGCCAAGCGCCAACACAATGCCGATTTCGCGCCCCAACAGTGGCCACTCGACCAACCGCCAGCGGGCAATCATATCAAGATCAAGCGCCCGGCACAGCCTGTCATAGCGTTTGTCAATGGCGCTGATGGACGGAGCCAGGCTGGAAAAGGCAAACGGCAGCGCCAACAGGGCATTGGCCAATATCAAAACCGATGGCGCAACCCAGGCTCCCGAAAGCGACAGATTACGCGCCAAAAGGAAAAAGCCGAGTGAAAGCACCACCCCGGGAATGACCAGATAGGCAAATACGGGAAGCCCGAGAATTGCGCGCAATAATGGATTGGCCACGCCGGTGCGCGCAATGGCCAGCGCAATGGCGAAAACAAGCGTCACAACAGCGCTAAGAGAACCAATAAACAGGCTGGTTGCCGCCGCCCGCCAGAAATAAAAACTGGCCAGGGTAGACAAAACAGACGGTCCCAGCCCATCAACAAGTACCGCCAACAGCGGCAGGCCAAAAGCTAAAACCCCCAGTATCAATACGAATATTTGCACCATCCTCGCCAGCGTTCCATCGGACCAGCTCTGTTTTTTTGCTGAACCGGCCCCGGTCAGGGACGGGGTGGCGAAAAGGGCGGGCAAAATGAAAAATCCGGTCAACAGCAATTGTACGATAGAAAGCTGCACCGCCGCATTGAGGTTGAAATCAAGCCGGACGGCGGCATATATCGCCACCTCAAGAGTTTGGTTTGCCGGCCCGCCGCCAAGCAGCAAAACGATCGGAAAGGAGGTAAAGGCAAGTAGAAATATGATCGCCCCCAGCCCGCCCAAAGTGCTGGAAACAGCCGGCCAGTCAAGATAAAAAAAGCGCTGGAACGGACCAAGGGCCAATGACTGGCCGATTTTCAGCTTTGTCGTGGCAATGGCGTCAAGCCGCGCCAAAAGGATGCGGGCGGCAAAAGCCCCGTTCAAGATGGTGTGAGCAAATAAAATCCCGCCGAGACCAAAAATATTCAGCTTCCAGTCCATACCAAACAGGGAAAACAGCTCCGAAATCCAGCCCGAACGCCCCCAGACTGCAATCAGGCCAAAAGCGACCACCAGGCCCGGAGCGACAATGGCGGCGGCAAACAGGGAAACGATCAGACCGCGCCCGTAAAAATCAAGCCGGTTAAGGGCCCAGGCGATGCCAAGCCCGCCGGCAAGGGACAACAGAGTACTCAACCCCGCCTGTATAAGGCTCATGCGCACCAGATGCGCTATGTCGGGGCTTTCCGGTGACGGCGCGCCAATATCTGGCCCGGCAACGCCGGCAATGGCTACAAACATGGCAATCATCAAAGCGCTTATGACAAGCGCAATGATGATGCCGGTGATTGATCGAAACCAGGAATGGACCATAGGGCCGTAAACCTATTTGAAGGCTGCCAGCATTTGTTTGATCCAGGCCGCACGATTTTTGGCCACATCCGCCGCCTCAAGCAGCAACACGCGTTTGGGCTTGATCAGGGTTTCAAATCCCTTTGGCAAGGGTATGTCGGCAACCGGATACATCCAGTTGCTGGTCGGAATGATCGTTTGGGCCGCCGGCGAAATCAGATAGGCAAGAAACTTGCGCGCCAGCGGCTTGTTGTCAGAAGCCTTGAGAATGCCGGCAACTTCGATTTGCAGATACTGGCCCTCGCGGAATTTGGCGGCCTTATAGCGATCATCGTTTTCCGCAATCAAATGATAGGCAGGAGACGTGGTGTAGCTTAAAACCATATCAGCCTCCCCTTTTAAAAACAGATTATAGCTTTCCGACCACGAGCGGGTCATGGTCAGAACCCTCGGGGCAATTTCCGCCCAGGCTTCATTGGCGTCATTGCCAAAAGCCGCCCTAACCCACAGCATCAGCCCCAGGCCCGGCGTAGAGGAGCGCGGATCCTGAATGATGATTTTCAAATTCCTTTCGCTACTGGCCATTTGCTCAAAAGAGCGGGGAGGATTGGCCAGCTTTTCCTTGTTGTAGATAAAGGCAAAATAGCCATAATCGAACGGAACGAAATCATCAGAACGCCAATTGTTGGGCACCTTCAAGGCGCTGGTGTCGACATTGTGGGCGACGAACAGATTTGATTTTTCCGCTTCCGCGAGAATGGAAGTATCCAGGCCCAGGATAATGTCGGCCTTGGCGGCGTCTCCGCCAAGCTGGGCCAGACGCAGCATTTCAATCGAGCTGGCGGCGGCAACCCAGTTCACGATGCAATCGCAGGTTTCTTCAAACCCGGCTGTTAGCGCCGGAGCCGGACCCCAGTCGGCGGCAAAAGCGTCATAGGTATAAATGGTCAGGGTCGGTTTTTCTTCAGCCAGCGCCACGGGCACCAGCAACAGTGACAAAATAAATGCCAAAATGGATTTGCGGAACATGATTAGTCCGTTTCCTTTTTTTACGGCATGTGATGAAGGATCAAATAGCACTGGGAAGTAAAAACTACCCCTTGCCATCTCGGACTTCCTCCGCCAGCATAACCTGGTTCAGGTTCAATGGGTAATTCTCAGCTTCTTGAAAAACGAAGCACCCCAGCGAGACAGCGACATTGATAGTTCGCACGAGGCAAAGTTGCAAGCATCTTTTGGTGATGACAATAAAACAGCGCTGATCAAAACGAGCGGCGTTTTGCTGATTGTCGGGGGCGGCAATGTTGAAATGGGCCTGCTCAAAGAGCTCAAGAACGCTGGCACAATGGTGATTGCCGCCGATGGTGGAGCCAATGCGTGCGCACGCGCAAAAATCGTTCCTGACGCAATTATCGGCGACATGGATTCGCTTGATGGACGCGGGGACTGGGAACAAAAAACCCGTATAATAGAAATAACGGAGCAACAGACCACCGATTTTGAGAAATGCCTTTATTCCAGCCAAGCCCCGCTAACGATCGGGCTCGGGCTAACCGGCAAACGGCTTGACCATACGCTTGCAGCGCTTGATGTAATGTTGCGCTACGGCAAAGAGCGCCGGATCGTGCTGGTTGATGAAACCGACCTCGCCATGCTGGCCAACAGCGCGTTTTCCTTTGCAGTGTCCCCCGGCGACCGGGTGTCGATCCATCCACTTGAACGGGTGGTTTTTACCTGTTCAAAAGGCCTGAAATACCCTCTGGACGGTCTGGAGCTGGCCCCCGGCGAACGCTCGGGCACCTCCAACATGGCAACCAATGGGCGTTTTACCATCGAGCCCGCGCCAGAAGAAAAAGGAGCATGGCTGTTATTGCTTGACAAACGCCACCTTGCCCCCCTGATCTTGAAACTGACCAGGTAGGGCTTTTTTATCTTTTTGAATAACCGGTTCTGCCAATCAGGCGGATTGGCGGGCCGCAGCCTGATTGCCGGCGGCTTGGTGCACCCCTTGCTGCACTTTTTCAAAGGCCCTGACTTCGATCTGGCGGATGCGCTCGCGGCTGACCCCATATTGCTGGGCCAGTTGCTCAAGCGTTTTCGGTTCCTCCTTCAAGCGTCTGGCAACAAAAATCGCTTTTTCACGATCATTGAGCACATCCATTGCGCTGTTGACCATGCCCATGCGCTCGGAAAATTCTTCGCTGTCCCCCAAAGTGGTTTCCTGGTCGGGTGTTTCGTCAACCAGCCAGTCCTGCCATTGCGAGGTTCCCTCGTCCGATCGCACCGGAGCATTGAGCGAGGCATCCCCGTTCAGGCGCTGGTTCATCGAAATAACATCCGCTTCGCTCACCTTGAGGGTGGTTGCGATCTGCTTGACCTGATCGGGGTGCAATGCCCCGTCATCAATCGCCGCGATCTGGCTCTTGACCTTCCTGAGGTTGAAAAACAGCCGCTTTTGCGCCGCCGTGGTGCCGATTTTGACCAGCGACCATGAACGCAGCACATATTCCTGAATGGACGCGCGGATCCACCACATGGCATAGGTGGCCAGCCGGAACCCCCTATCCGGGTCAAAACGCTTGACTGCGTGCATCAAGCCGACATTGCCTTCGGAAATGACTTCGGAAATCGGCAGGCCATAGCCGCGATATCCCATGGCGATCTTGGCCACCAGGCGCAAATGCGAGGTGATCATTTTTTTTGCCGCCTCGGGGTCCTCATGCTCCTGGTAACGTTTTGCGAGCATGAATTCCTCATTCGGCTCCAGCATTGGATATTTGCGAATATCCTGCAAATAACGCGTCAGGCCACTATCAGAACTCAGTGTCGGCAAATTTGTCTGGGCCATCATTTGTCCCCTTTACGGTTTGTCCCCTTTTGGCTTTCCGGCAAGAAATAAAACGCCGCATTGTTTCCTAAAACCGGCCAGCCCTAGCGCGAAAAGCCTATATAGGTACGCATATTTCAGATTTCACCCTTTGTAGACAGGGTAATCACTTAGCTTTGATCGTTATTTTACGATGAAGGCGAAAATATGAAGATCCCGCACTCAATTTGCCGCCCCTTTGGCCTGGTTTCTTGCCATAAATGGAGAAAATGGACCCGTCACGGGCAAAACTCACGACAAATTTCTGGCGGAAAAGGAAGTCAGATTTTCTTCCAAAAGCGCCAGATCGTCCGGCAGCGGAGCCGAAAAGCACAATTCCTGACCACTTTCAGGATGTTCAAACCCCAATTGGGCGGCATGCAATGCCTGGCGCGGCAAACAGGTGATGATCGTTTTTAACGGCTCCGGCAGGGCCAGCGCCTTGGTGGCGAAACCGGTTGCATAGACCGGATCGCCAATTACCGGATGCCCGACATGGGCCATATGGACCCTGATCTGATGGGTGCGCCCGGTTTCCAGCTCGCACTGAAGTTTGGCGATATCCCAGCCTTGCCCGGCATAACGAGTAAGAGTTTTGAAATGGGTGATTGCCTTGCGGCCATCGCGGCGCACCGCTTGTTTGAGCCGGTTGCGCGGATCGCGGCCCAGCGGCGCATCGATCTTTCCGGCAAAGCTCTGGTGGTGCCCCCAGACAAAAGCGTGATATTTGCGCGACAGGGGACCGTTGCGACCATGGTCGGCAAACTGGGCCGCCAGATGACGGTGGGTTTTTTCGGTTTTGGCCACAACCATCACCCCGGTGGTGTTTTTGTCCAGCCGGTGGACGATACCGGGACGCCGCACCCCGCCAATCCCTGAAAGCGAAGCCCCGCAATGATGGATCAGGGCGTTGACCAAAGTGCCGTCCGGGGCGCCGGGGGCGGGATGGACCACCAGAAAGGCCGGTTTGTTGATCACGATCAGATGATCGTCCTCAAACAATATATCCAGCTCAATCGGCTCACCCTTGGGGATTGGGTCCACGGGAGGCGGTTTTGTCACGCAAATCTCATATCCGGGTTTGACGCGGTGTTTCGGCTCCAATAGCTTGTCGCCGCCGACCATGACCTGACCAGCAAGAATAAGCTGCTTGATCCTGGTGCGGCTTAACTCGGCAAGGGAGCGGGCCAGAAACAGGTCAAGCCGCATACCCGCCGCCTCTTCATCGGCCACTAAAAGCCATTGTTCAGTTTTCTCAGGATTTCCCGGCATGTCCAATAAAGACCCTTTTTCCAACAACAGCGATCAAGACCAGACCAGCGAAATGAGCGATGAGGCCCGCTTGGTGATCGGCAAGGCCCGACGCTCATTTGGTTTTTCCATGAGCATCATGCTTTTGGGCTTTATGGCCATTGTTCTGGCTTTTGTCTATCGGGCAACGCGCGAGGAAAAAAGCGCCGCGGTCAATTTTTCCGTTGAGGAGGTGGTTTTGCCCGCCGGATCAGCAGTGCGTTCAATGGTTCCGTTCAAGGATTTGATTGCCATCACCTATGAAAACGGCGGTGAGGTCAAAATGCGCATGCTTGATTCAGCCACAGGAGAGGTTCTGCGCGAAATCAAGGTAACAAAGGAAACAACAAGTCCCGCGGCGCCCGATGCCAGCCAGACAAATAATAGCGGCGGCCAGGGCGGCCAGTGAGAGGTTTGCTATTAACGGGCGTGCACATCGCGCAAGGCGCGCATTCTGGCGGAAAGCCGCCCTTCGCCCGTTCTTGGCGGCGCGTCTTCATCTGCCAGCCCGGTCTCAACGATCAGCGTTTCATCATTGGCGAATTTTTGCACCCGGTCAAACAGGCTTTGCGAGGCCGGCTCCTTTAGTTCCTCCTCCACCGAATAAACCAGGCGCGAAACCTCAGAGGCAATATCGTTTAAACGTTCACGCAGATGGGATTGTTCAATGCGTTCACTGTCCCATTCATTCAAAATCGTGTTTTCGGTGTCCAATACCTTTTCGCGCAGATTGTTCATCTCCTCTTCCATGGAAAGTTTTTCCGCCAATAGCTGGCCGGATTTGCTTTCCTCGAATTCAACAATGGAAGTGGTTTCCTGCAATAGTTCGGAAAGCCGGCTTTCCGCGTTGGCGATACGCGCTTCCGCTTCGATCAACTCGCTTTGGCTTTGATCATATTTATCGCTTCTACCCGCCAGATCTTCGCGCATCTCGGCCATTGCCAGATGAGCCGAGGCGGTTTCCGTACCCTGTATTTCGAGCTGGCCAAGCAAACGCTCAACCTGTTCTTCAAGCCTCTCGGAGCGCAAGCGCTCTTTTTCCAGCGCGTTGAGCAACTCGTCAATTTCCGCAGAGGAAACCCCGCCATTACGGGCGCGCAGCCGCTCCAGCTCACTTGCTTTTGCCGAATAGTCGCGCTCGCTCATGCGCAAACGCTGCGCCAGATCGGTACTTTCCTTTTCCAAATCAAGGATGCGCCGGCGCAGATCGCTTTCGCGTTGCTCGAGTTCGCCAATAATCGTCAATTGCTCGTCGCGTTCTGATTTGAGCTGAAGCTGGTCGGAACGCTTGCGGTTTATTTCGATTAACTGGTCCGCCAGGCGTTTGCGCAGATTTTCAACATTCATCTCCAGCCGCCGCGTCGACAGGGCAAACTCAGCCCGAAGCTGATCCTTGTCGGCGCGAAATTCAGACATGGTCAACGGGGTCGCCGCCTCGATACGCTTTTTGGTCAGCCGCGTCGCCCGTCGCCATATTGCCGGCATGATCATAAGTGCAAGCAGAGCACACGCTATAAAGCCAAGCACGAAATACATCATGTTTTCCAAAAGCATATATTCACTCCTGAATATTTTTGCAGCACCGCTCAGCTCTTGTTCGTTCCTCGCCAAGCGGTTCATGTTGCTGGTTTTTGCGTAAACTAGCCACGTCAACTAAGCATTAACCTTAATAAAATGCCAGTGTGACGAGTTTTTTTAGCGGTTTTCAGGACGTTTCAAGGAGTGAAGCCGCACAATTGGCCACCCCGTCCCGCCGTTAACCGGCCGAACGGGGTCTTTGATTATCCTGAAATAATTTTTACGGACGAGCCACGCGCCATACGCCCTTGACCCCATCGCCGCTGATATCGCCGATCTTGGCGTCCTTGGAATAAAGATACAAGGGTTGGCCCTTATAAGCGATTTGCATGGTGCCGTCCTTGCGCTTGATCAGGGTATAGTTTTCACCCAGCTTGGTTCCCGCCGCCATGACTGCCGGCGGCCAGATGATGGCGCACTGGTCATAACAATTGGAAACCCCGCTCTCATCCTTGTCATAGGTATAAAGCGCCATGTGATTTTGATACATGATATAAGTCTCCCCACGTATCGTTCCACTCATGGCGTATTTATTGCCGTTCGAGCTGGCCGCGGCAATCCCGGTGCCAAGCGCCAAAGCGGCAATAATGGCAATGGCTGTTTTTGCAATTTTCATATTCATTCTCCAATTCTGCTTGTTTGATCCGTCAATACATTCGGATTTAGGCATATGTTGGAGAAAGAACACTTTTATAGCCTTGGGGCAAAAAACATTTCGGTGATACCGGAATATGTTGCGCCCGTGTTCTCCTCTGTTTGCTGGAGAAAACCACCTCTGAACCTCGTCAAATAATTCCGCTGAACCAACAAAAACAAGACCCCGGATCACGTCCGGGGAGGTGCCCGGATTGAGGCGTCTTCTGCTCCCCCCTCCCTTGCGGAAGAGGATCAACCTGCTATCTCCCTCCCCCCCCTGTGGGAAGCCTCTCTTGCTCCCCCCCTTATGGGGGAGGTCAACCTACTACCTCCCTCCCCCCCTCGTGGGGGAGGGTCGGGGTGGGGGGGCAAAAAAGAATAACCTTGCATACTCGCCCATCTCCCCCGTCATACTCGCGCTTGACGCGAGTATCCATGAACAATCCACACAACAAATCGTATTGGTTTTGATCTGCTGGATTATCGGGTCAAGCCCGATAATGACGAAACAAGGGTGTTGGAACGACTACCCGGAAGACAAATTACGCCCATGAAGATCAACTGAAACAACTCAGATATTCTGGATTGCTTCATTGGCGATGCCTCCTCGCAATGACAGCTTCTTTGTTGTCGCGCCGTCCCGGCCTCTTGAGCCGGGGCCTCGTCAAATAATTCCGCTGAACCAACAAAAACAAGACCCCGGATCACGTCCGGGGAGGTGCCCGGATTGAGGCGTCTTCTGCTCCCCCTCCCCCTTGTGGGAAGCCTCTCTTGCTCCCCCCTCGTAGGGGAGGGTCGGGGTGGGGGGCAAAAAAGAAGGGCGGGGTAAGATAAAGCGGGCAAGAACCCCCTCAACACTCGACCACGCTGACGCTCCGCCCACCCCTCACCTCCCTCGGTCTACCCTCGCGTCATACTCGCGCCTGACGCGAGTATCCATTTACAGTCTGCAAAACATTTATCAGTTGGATTTACGTTAAGCGGATTATCGGTTCAGCAAAAACAAAGGCTTTACTACACGTGATACGCTTCTAATTATACCATATATATCATTCTTAGAGCTTGACATGTCAGCTCATACGGTTTACATATCTTACATACCGGCAAGAAAGGATATAAGAAATGCCTAATATCGAAATAAGCAAAGATGCTTTTGAATATTTGCAGTCCCTAGCAAAACCATTAGTTGACACGACAGTCAGTGTGTTGGATCGGGTCATTGACGAAAACAGAAAAGTGAAATCAACTGAGGGCAATGTGTCCAGTGGCGGAATGGAAATGATCTTCAATATGGAGAACCTACCAGACGTCACCTTTACTTCTATCACGACAGCTAAAATCCTGAATAAGCTCACTAGAAAGCGAGATTGGAACAACATTTTGGAGGAGTTAATTGAAATTTGTATTTCACAAAAAATCGAACCGACAGAAATACAAGCAGCCCTGTCTGCTAATATTCAAGATGGAAACTCCAGCAGTAGCGGATTCCGTTATGTTCCAGCTGCAAATTTTTCTTTCCAAGGGTTAGATGCCAGACGAGCCAGTGAAAATATCTCACGACTCGCATCTGAATTTTCGATACCAGTTGAAATTGTATTAAAATGGGCAGACAGTGATAAAGCGGCCTATCCAGCTCAAAGAGCAAGACTGGTTTTTCCATAAATTTCATATCTTTAGGGGGGGGAGCCCCCCTTAGCACTCGACCACGCTGACGCTGAGGCCGCCAAGCGAGGTTTCCTTATAGCGCTCGTCCATGTCGCGCCCGGTAATGCGCATGGTTTCAATGCACTGGTCCAGCGTCACCTTGTGCGAGCCGTCCCCGTGCATGGCCAAAGAGGCCGCCGCCACCGCCTTGACCGCCCCCATGCCATTGCGCTCGATACAGGGGATTTGCACCAGCCCCGCCACCGGATCGCACGTCATGCCCAAATGATGCTCCAGCGCTATTTCGGTTGCGTTTTCAATCTGGGCGTTACTTGCCCCCATCACCATCGCCAAGGCTCCCGCCGCCATCGCCGAGGCCGAGCCGACCTCGCCCTGACACCCGACTTCAGCCCCGGAAATCGAAGCGTTATATTTGATCAGCCCGCCGATTGCCGCCGCGGTCAGCAACATGTCGGGAATTTTCCTTTTTTCCGCTCCCGGCATCCGGTCGAGATAATAGCGAATGACCGCCGGCAATACCCCGGCGGCGCCATTGGTTGGGGCGGTAACCACCTTTCCTCCGGCCGCATTTTCCTCATTGACCGCCATCGCATAGGCCGAAAGCCAGTCAATCGCTGAATGTAATGGTATATCATTACGCCCTGATTTCTGCTCAAGCGCCTCAAATAATGCCCGCGCCCGCCGCTTTACCCCAAGCCCACCCGGCAATTGGCCACCGGCCTTGACCCCGCGCGAGATACAATTATCCATCGCTGACCAGATCGTGGCCAGGCGCCGCTCTATTTCTTGTTCGTCATGGAAAACCCGCTCATTGGCCCGCTTCATTTCGGCAATGCCCAGCCCACTTTTTTCGCCCATTTTGAGCATTTCATCGGCCGAATGAAATGGATAGGGAATAGAAACCGGAGTTGTTTTTTTCTCTCCCTCGGCGTCCATTTGCACCTCATCAAGCACAAACCCGCCGCCGACCGAATAATATGTTTCCCGGCACAGGCAAACGCCCGCATCATCATCAAGCGAAAAACTCAGCGCATTGGGATGGCGAACCTGGCGGGTGGTTTTATCAGTAACAATGCTGTTTTCCGGATCAAAGGAAATTTTTTGCCCTTCGCCATGCTCAAGCATTTTAGACTTTTGCAAACCGTCAATTGCCCTGTCCAGCACCTTAGGGTCGTGATCGGGCAAAAAGCCGAGCAGGCCCGCCATCACCGCCTTTATGGTGCCGTGGCCAACCCCGGTGTGAGCCAGCGAGCCATAAAGGGTGACTTCTAGCGACGTGGACTTTTCCCAGTCCCCAAGCGCCTTGATTTTGCTCAAAAACCGCCCCGCCGCCAGCGTTGGCCCCATGGTGTGCGAGGAGGATGGCCCCACCCCGACCTTGAACAGATCAAAAACCGAAACGAACAACGCGCAACAACTCCCAAAACGAAAAATCAGCAAAAGCGAGCTTTGGCGGCGCGCGGCAATTTGGTCAAGCAATTATATCTTGCCCACTCCCACCACACCGTCCCGGGCTTGACCCGGGACCTCGCTTTAAAAGAGGCAGGGAAAGGGGCGGGGTTTTATATCCCCGCTCGTCATGCTCGGGCTTGACCCGGGCATCCATCTTGACTTCACCCATGCCGCCTCCCCCCTTCGCGAGGGGAAACAGGGCTGATGGCATTGCACTGCTGCTTCGTCACTTTGTTCCTCGCAATGACCAAGAGGGAGTACCGCCCACTCCCGCCACACTGTCCCGGATTTAATCCGCCACCTCGCTTTCTCTGCACCGTCCCGGGCTTGACCCGGGACCTCGCTTTAAAAGAGGCCGGGAAAGGGGCGGGTTTTATATCCCCGCTCGTCATGCTCGGGCTTGACCCGGGCATCCATCTTGACTTCACCCATGCCGCCACCCCCATGGACCCTCGGGTCAAGCCCGAGGGTGACGACTGGAACGATCTCAATGAGGTGAAATGGGATTTTTCCTCTCCCCCTCCCCTTCGCGCACAAGGGTTGGGGCGAGGGCCATCCTGTTATTCCCCCTCCCCCCTTGTGGGGGAGGGTCGGGGTGGGGGGCAAAAAGAAAGGGGAACAGCAAAGCGGCGGGAGGAATATTGCCCTACCTTATATGCCTGATGCGGGCGATTTCATCATATTCAGCCTGTTCCGCCTTGATTTCCTCGGCCTTTTGCCGCTGATGTTCGCGCTCGCTGAGCGTTTCGACTTTTTTCAGCTCTTCGATCGCCTCGGCCAACTGGTCCTGGGCGGTTTCAAGCTTTTCGCGCATATCGGAAGCCGATGCCAAAAGATTGTCCCGCCTGACCAAAGCCGCCTTGGCAAAGGTTGAATAGGCAAAATGGGTGGCGTCGGAAATGCCGGTCTTGTTATGCTCGATTTCGATCTGCTGGTCCAATTCGGCGGCCATGCGCTCAAAATCCGCCACCATCATTTCGATCTGGACAACCTGCTGCCTATGTTCGTCAACCTGAAATTTCTTAAGCCGGATCAGGCTCCCATTACGTGACTTCATGACTTGTACTCCTTACCCGATCAAGTCGTTATCTCTTCTTGTGTCTCTTCTTTATCGATTGCCTGCCTGATAATTTCCCTGAGCAGTTCATAGCCCTCTTCAATTGAAGTACGCTCATCCTGGCTCTGGCTCAAAAACGCCTCCAGCGCCGGATTTATGGCAATCGCCCTGTCCACTTTTGGATCCGACCCCTTGCGATAGGCGCCAAGCCGGATCAATTCTTCCATATCGGCAAAAACCGATAAATATTCCCGCACCTCGCGCAATACCGGACGCACATCTTCAGGCACACATCCCGGCATGGTGCGCGAAATCGAGCGCAATATGTTTACCGCCGGATATCTTCCTCTTTCGGCAATAGCCCGTTCCATTACGATATGACCATCCAGAATACCGCGCACCGCATCGGCAATCGGCTCGTTATGATCATCACCTTCCACTAAAACCGTAAATAGTCCGGTAACAGAACCCGAATTTACCAAACCAGGCCCGGCCCTTTCCAAAAGACGCGGCAATTCGGTGAAAACAGTCGGCGGATAGCCCTTGGCGGTCGGCGGCTCCCCGATCGCCAGCCCGATTTCGCGCTGGGCCATGGCAAACCGGGTCAGACTATCCATCATGCACAAGACATTCTTGCCCTGATCGCGGAAATATTCAGCCAAAGTCAGCGTCAGATAGGCCGCCTGGCGCCGCATCAGGGCCGGCTCGTCAGAGGTCGCAACCACCACAATGGCGCGGCTGATCCCTTCCGCCCCCAACTGATCGCTAACGAATTCGCGCACTTCGCGCCCCCGCTCCCCGATCAGACCGATAATGGCGACATCACTCTTGGTATTGCGCGCCAGCATCGAGAGGAGAACCGATTTACCCACCCCCGAACCGGCAAAAATACCCAGCCGCTGGCCCTCGCATACCGTGGTAAAACTGTTGAGCGCCCTGACCCCCAGATCAAGCGGCGGCCCGACCCGCTGCCGCTTGTGCGCCGGCAATGGCTGGGCCCGTAACTTGCATGGCACAGCCCCGCGCTCCAGATCCGGGCCATCATCAATCGCCTCTCCATTGGCGTTGATCACCCGCCCCAGCCAGCTTTGCGAAGGATAAACCGCCCCGTCATGACTGGAAAAAACCGCCTTGCACCCGAGGCGCACCCCATCAAGCGGGCCAAACGGCAGGCACAGCGCATGTCCCTGGCGAAACCCGATAATCTCACAAGCCAGTCCGGCCCCGGACTGGGTTTCAATTACCGCCCGGCCCCCGACCCGCAATTCGCGCACCGGCCCGACAATGTCGATCAACAGGCCCTGCACCCCCTTGACCCGGCCAAAAACCTCGACATCATCAATGGCGCCTATGTTTGCAATCAACGATTTCACCGCAATCGCCCTTTCATCGCAATGCCCTGTTGCCGCAATGCCCTGTTGCCGGCAACGAATCGAATGGCATTATTTTTTAAAAGGTAATCCAATATTAACCAAAAAGCGTTAATGCCAACATTGGGGCAAATTATTTTTTATACGGCGGCTATTCGCCACGACTGTCTAAATCCGTAAAATCACTGAGTCTAAAGAATCGGATACAAGGCTTTCTTAATCTAATTTCTTAAGAAATTTTCATCTATTTTTACCTTGTTTATCAACATGTTAAGCTAATTACACCTTACATGACATTGCGGATTGCACAAACGAATTAAACTTTGTTAACTATTGGAACCTAAGTTTGGATTCGTATCCAGTAGGAAATAAGACACCGGTCACGCATGGACGGTGTCTGCGTTCCAAGAAGGAACACAAAAAGCTTTAAGGGGATTGTCATGCGGGTACTCTTGATTGAGGACGACAGCGCCACCGCACAGAGCATAGAGCTCATGCTGAAGTCTGAAAGTTTTAACGTTTATACCACCGATCTGGGCGAAGAAGGCGTAGATCTGGGCAAACTATATGATTACGATATTATTCTTTTAGATCTTAATCTTCCTGACATGAGCGGTTATGAGGTCTTGCGTTCGCTTCGCGTCGCCAAAATCCAGACCCCCATTCTCATTCTCTCCGGCCTGGCCGGAATTGAAGACAAGGTTCGTGGCCTCGGCTTTGGCGCCGATGACTATATGACCAAGCCCTTCCACAAGGACGAACTGGTTGCTCGCATCCACGCCGTGGTGCGCCGCTCCAAGGGCCACGCCCAGTCGATCATCACCACCGGCGATCTCGGGGTAAATCTGGACACCAAGACCGTTGAAGTATGCGGCCAGCGCGTCCATTTGACGGGCAAGGAATACCAGATGCTCGAATTGTTGTCCTTGCGCAAGGGCACCACCCTGACCAAGGAGATGTTCCTCAACCATCTTTATGGCGGCATGGACGAGCCGGAACTCAAAATCATCGATGTCTTTATCTGCAAGCTGCGCAAAAAGCTGTCAGTGGCCACCGGTGGCAAGAATTACATCGAAACCGTCTGGGGCCGCGGCTATGTGCTGCGTGAGCCGGACGAAGCCGAAATGTCGCAAAGCGCTTAAGAGCGCAAAATCCTGGCGGCAAAAGCCGCCCGGATACGCAATGCACCCAGCATCAATAATATGATGAAATAAGGGCAAGATGCCTTCTGTTGAATCAGAACGCATGGTTCATGATTTTTGTTTTGTTGCGTTTACCCAGACAGATAAATGGTATCCACTTATCTTGAAAACGCGTTAAACCCTGCTCCGAATGGCAGGGTTTTTTGTTGCACCCGCAATAATATCAAAGAGAGTAATTGTTGGTTTTACACCGAAACCACGCGCGACATGCGCGCCATGTTCCATGAACCATAGCTGGCCACCACAAACGGCACCATATAGGTCAGCGCCAGCTTGTAAATATTGAGCGGTTTACCGGCAAAAAGCGCATCTCCCTGATTGATCAGGCACAGTATGGTCCCCACCACCAGGGCAATAACAAGGGATTGCCACATGATACGGGACGAAAACACAAGCCGGACGGGGGACATGGTCAGAGGTTGGAAATGCATTGCGACTCTCCTTTTATCCCACCATCTAGCCAAAGCGGAATTAAAACAACCATAAATGCCTTTCACTCCATCATGTGCTTTTCATATTCTGGTCAGCAAATCCTTAACGCCAGCTCTGGTTTTGGCCCTGAATCAGGACGGAGCGAACAAGCCATGTTTTCAAATCCATCACCCCGTCATCGCCAGCTTTCTTTTTCCCGCCTCGACCGGCTGATAAAGCCCTCTTTTGCCGTCCGCGCGCTCAAATTCGCCATTGCTCCCCATCACCGTATCCGCCGCTCCCAACACCAGATAGCCGGTTTCGCGCATAACCCTGCGCACTGATGTCAGCACCTTCCTTTTGGTCTCGGCGTCAAAATAGATCAAGACATTACGACAATATACCACATCCACCGTGCCGATGGAGTGGTAGGGGTCAAGCAGATTAAGTTGGGAAAATTTGACCATCTGGCGAATTTGGTCGGAAATAATCCAATGAGTGCCATCCTGGGTGAAATGTTCAACCAGCAATTGCACCGGCAAACCACGCTGCACCTCAAACTGGGAAAACCTGCCCTCTTTTGCCTTTTCAATCGCGGTTGGCGAAATATCGGTAGCCAGAATTTCCGCCCGCATTCCAGCCCACAAACGCTTGTGCTTGAGCAACAGCATGGCCAGCGAATAAGGCTCCTGACCGGTCGATGACGCCGCACACCAGATCCTCAGGCGCCCGGAACTGCGTTGCGTCTTGACTATGTTGGGCAAAATAATTTCCTCAAACAGGGCGAACGGCGTCTTGTCACGGAAAAAGAAGGTTTCATTGGTGGTCATGGCGTCGGTTACCGCCAGCTTCACTTCCCTGTTTGCCCGCTCCAGCCCACGAGCCAGCGCGCCGACATCGGCAAAACCAAACTGCTCGGCAATTGGCTTGAGCCGTGAATCCACCAGATATTCCTTGGACTGGCTCAATATGATCCCTGAGCTGTTGCGCACAAAATCACTGATGGTCTGAAATTCTTCGCTTTTCATGTTCTACCCTCTAGAGTGTTTTCTTCGAGTAAGACCGGAAAATTGAACAATCCAAGGACCATTCAACAACCAAACGGAACACCGGTTTTTTCGTTCCGAAAACACGACAAACAAAAATTAAGGATCAGGTCTTAATTTTATTACGACCTGATCCTAAACCCAACATCAGGCCAATCCTGTCTCCAAGATTTTCCAGTTCAACCGCCGCCACACAGGCTCCGGCCGCCATTGCCGCCCCCGGCATGCCCCAAACAATGGAACTGGCTTCATCCTGGGCCAGAACCGAGCCGCCGGCATCGGCAATCTTTACCGCTCCAAGCGCCCCGTCCGAACCCATTCCGGTTAAAACCACTCCCAGCGCCGCGCCGCGGTAAATCTGGGCGACGCTTTCAAACAATGGGTCGACCGCCGGCCGGCAATGATTGATCGGCGGCCCGTCATTAAGCGCGATTTTTATCTGTGAGCCCAATTGAATAAGGCGCATGTGAAACCCGCCCGGCGCCACATAAATCCGCCCGGCGCTTACTGTTTCGCCATCATGGGTTTCCCCGCCCTCAAGCCCGCTCAGGCGCGACAGGGTCTCCCCGAGAAGTGTGGTAAATGTCGGCGGCATGTGCTGGGTAATAACAACCGGCACCCCGCTCAGCCGGCCCTTGAGCGCACCCAAAACCTTGCTTAGCGCCGCCGGCCCGCCGGTTGATGATCCGATCACCAGAATTCTTGGCCGCACCCTTGAGGCTGGTCGCAGTTTGAAATCGCTTGACCCCGAAGGTATCGTCGTCCAGCCGCTGGTGGCGGCAGCCGCCCTGTTTGCTCCGGCGTCATTGGCCGGGGCCGGCGTGTGAACAACCCCATGATGGCCACCCCCGCCATTCTGGCCCAGCCCGACCACCTTGCGCACCAGCTCTTCCTTGAACATCCGGCGCGCCTCATTGCCGTCGCGGGCAAACGATGGTTTGGCCAGATAATCGGCCGCCCCCATATTGATTGCCTTCATTGAAATTTCGGCATTGCGCTTGGACAATGTCGAGGCTATCAGAACCTTTACTCCCGGACAGGCGGCCAGAAGCCCCGGCAGCGCCGTCAGCCCGTCCATCACCGGCATTTCAATATCAAGAATAATAATGTCCGGACGCGCCGCGGCCACAGTGTTGAGCGCAATTTGGCCATTGTCGGCGCTGGCTACCACCTCAACATTGTCAACCCCATCAAGCCATGAGCGCACCATACCGCGAATAACCGCGCTATCCTCGACAAGCATCACTCTGACCTGCCGGGCATTATCGGCCCGGTGG
>UOEO01000061.1_pt1 | contig 20890 bp, 16 predicted proteins | sample 1989881 | NCBI WGS metagenome assembly UOEO01 (sample SAMEA4712198, study PRJEB27164) | hydrothermal vent metagenome | biome: marine basaltic hydrothermal vent biome; feature: marine hydrothermal vent; material: mineral | place: Pacific Ocean | collected 2011-06-14/2011-07-23 | depth 1691 m
CATCAATGGTTCTACAACCCGCGCCGAAAACACTCGGCATTAGGCTGGAAAAGCCCCTTGGCTTTCGAACAAAAGGCCGCTTAAATGAGCACTTGGGGCGGAACAAAACTGTGACAGGTCCACATCAATAGACCATCACAAGCTGGGACTAAACACCTAACGCCCTTCAGCAATCAAAACTAAATCATGAGGACTGGTTTATGATCCAGGCTCCAGAGTGCTGGCGATTTAAATATCCAGATGGGCCAAAACCCGTTCGGCCGGATCCTGGCGCGCAAACCCCGCTTCCCCCTGTCCCGCTTCTCCTTTATCCATCAGTTTTGTCAGGCGAATAAAACCATCAATTTGCCGTTGCAGGCAATCCGGGTTGGCAATCAGATCGCTCACCGTTGCAATCAGCGGTTTAGCATCTGCTTTGGCAAACAATAATTCCGGCACCAGCGGCTCGTTCAAAATGATGTTGGGCAGGCTGATATGATCAAATTGCAGCGTTTTGCTGATAATTTCCTGGCCCCTGTCCATGACATAGGTCGCCACATGCGGCACCCCGGCAAATGCCAGCTCCAGGGTTGCGGTTCCGGCAACCGCAACCGCCAGCCGGGTTTTGCCATATAGTTCGTGGCGTTTTTGCTGATTGGTAACGATTTGTACCGGCGCGGCCCAGGTCGCGGTTTGCTGTTTCAGATAAGGCTCAAGATGCTCCAAGGTTGGCAAAAAGAACTCAATATCGGGATGGGCTGCATGCAACCCGTCGACCAATTGGGCAAACATAGGTAAATGGCGGCGCAACTCGCCGCTACGCGATCCGGGCAAAAGAGCAACCGGGCCGCCGGGAGATGGATGCCGGTTCTGTTTTACCAGACAAAGCGCCGGATGGCCGACATAGGTGGTCGGCGGTCCGCCCAGTTCCATCATTTTTTGCACTTCGAACGGCAAAACCGCCAGAACCTCATCAAACAGGGGTAGGATTTTTTTGGCGCGCTCGGGCTTATAAACCCAGACCGTCGGGGCCACATATAACAGGATTGGCCCGGTAAACCCGCGCTTTTTAAGCCTTTTGGCCAGCATGGCGGAAAAAATCTGTGCATCGATCAAAACGACAATATCGGGTTTTGCCAAAATGGCGGCGCGAACGGTTTGGCGCAAACGCCACAGCAGACGCCCCAGGCTGGCGATAACGTCAACATAACCCATCACCGAAAGATCTTTGATATCAAACAGGGATTTGAGCCCCTGCTCTTCCATCCTCGCGCCGCCGACCCCGGTTAATTCCAGATCAACGCGCGCTTTGAGCCGGGTCAGCAAATCAGCGCCAATCAGGTCTCCCGAAGCTTCCCCGGCCAGCACAAACAGTTTAACTTTTGGCTTGGTCATCATCTGGCCTTGCCCCAAAAACCGAAATGCCCAACTCGTTGGCCAAAGCAATCAGGCGCGCTTTTTCAATCAATAGCGAATTGCCCGCATCAAGCGCAATAATACCAATACCGGCCTGATGGGCATTATTGATCGTATCTGGCCCGATTGCGGGCAGGTCTGCGACAGCGGGCTGTTGCGGTTTTTTTGCCTTGGCCAGAACCAGCATATCACGCCCATTGCCGGTTTTGCCCTGTTCGACAAAGCCCTTAACCCGTGCAATCAAGGCGTCGGTTCCGGCAATATCCTCGGCCCCGATCACCCGGTGCCCGGCAACCACCACTGCTTGCCCGACATCAATTTCACCTATTTTACGAGCAACACCAAGGGCATAGAGGCAGTTTTTAATCTGCTCCCGGTTCAATTCGGGCCCGGCGATCAATCCATCGGGGGCAATCAGGTCTCCAATAATTTCATGCACCCCGATCACTTTTGCCCCGCTAATCATTTCCAGCGCTCCAATCAAACGCGACAGGCCGGTATCGCCGCTTGAATGGCCGTTTTTTGGCTTTCTTTTCAAAAAGCCAAAAATCCCTTCACGTTCATGGTCGGAAATATTTACCGCGCCGGCCATGCAGATATGGGTCGGCCTGAATTTACGTAAACTCATCACCACCTTGAGCGGGTTGGTCAAACGCACCTCAACCAGCGGCAATTCTTCAAGATCATTGCGTGCAACCAACAGGAAAATCTGCAATTCCCAACCTGCGGCCAGGGCTGCTTGGGCAACCTCTAAAACCAATTGCCCCTCACCGGCAAAAATAGCAAGTTTACGAGACATCAGTGCCCGTTTGAACCGTTGCGCGGCAGGCATATCGAACGCCCGGAAGCGGCGTGGATAAAGTCCACCACCTCGCCGACCAGTTGATTGCCGGCAAACATTTGCGCGGCATCATTGACCCGCTCACGCAGCGTGCCTTCGCTGGAAAAAATCATCCGGTAAGCGGTACGAAGGGCGTGAATGTCTTCACGATCAAATTTACGCCGTTTCAAACCAACCAGATTGAGCCCGGCCAGATTGGCCCGGTTGCCAACTGCCATACCATATGGAATGACATCGGCATCAACCATTGTGTGGGCTCCGATAAATGAATGGGCGCCAACATGAACAAACTGATGGACGACGCATGTGCCGCCGAAAATAACAAAATCCTCAACAACCCCATGCCCGGCAATGCCGACATAATTGGCTAAAATAACATTATTGCCGATCCGGCAATCATGGGCGACATGCGAATTGGCCATCAACAGGCAATTGTCGCCAACCCTCGTTTCCATGCCCCCTCCCCGCGTTCCCGGGTTGATGGTGACGTTTTCGCGGATTGTTACATTTTCTCCGATCGTGAGCCAGCTATCCTCACCATGATATTTCAGATCCTGTGGCTGGTGCCCGATTGAAGAGAAAGGAAACAAACGCGAGCCGGCGCCAATTTTCGTATTGCCGGCAACGCAAACATGAGACACCAGTTCGACGCCATCCCCAAGTTCAACATTTTCTCCGACCAGGCAAAACGGGCCGATGGAAACATTTTCTCCCAGCTTTGCTCCCTCGGATACAATTGCGGACGGATGAATATTCCTGGAACTCACTGCTTCACCCCCGCAAACTATTTATCGATAATCATGGCGCCAATTTCGGCTTCAGCGATCAACACATCCCCAACCATTGCCCGCGCATAAAACCGCCCGACATTATTACGGCGGCGGATCTTTTTGATGTGATATTCAAGCTTGTCGCCGGGAACCGCCGGTTTGCGGAATTTTGCCTTATCGATGGTCAGCATATAAACCAGTTTGCGCGCCTGATTGTCACGATCAGTGGCAATAACGATCGCACCGGCGGTCTGGGCCATGCCCTCAATGATCAGCACTCCGGGAAAAATCGGATTTGCCGGGAAATGCCCCTGAAAAATAGGTTCATTATAAGTGACGTTCTTAATCCCGGTCGCACTTTCGTCTCCATCAATGTCAATAATCCTGTCCAACATCAAAAATGGATAACGATGGGGCAGGCAATCGAGCAGATCCTCTATTTGCAAGGATGTCAGCTTGCGCTCAGCCTTAATTCCATTTTGCACCAGGTCCGAACTCACTGCGTGTCTCCTTTTTTTGTCAATCTGCGCAAAGTTGCCATTTCACGCCAAAAATTCTTTATTTCTTGAGCGGGCAGTCCAGCAATTACCGAGCCGGCGGGCCAATCCTTGGTGACCGCCGAGCGGGCATGAACAACAGAATGCGAACCAATCGAGAGATGTCCGGCCGCGCCGGAGCCCGCCCCCATCAACACGCTGTCGCCCAGAATTGTTCCACCGGCCAGAGCGCTGGTTGGCGCAATCAGGCAATAATTGCCCACCTGGCAATTATGGCCAATTTCCACAAGTCCGCCGATTTTTGTGCCTTGTCCAATTATCGTATCGCCCAAAGCTCCACGATCAATACAGGCATTGGCCCCAACCTCAACCCCGGATTGAAGAATTGTGCGCCCCAGTTGCGGCACCTTGGTATTGGGCCGGCCATGGTCAATCCAGCCGAACCCCTCAACGCCAATGGCGGCTCCGGGATGAATGATCACATTATCACCAATCAGCGAACATTCGACAGTGACATTGGCGCCAATGGATGTGTTGCGGCCAATGGTAACCCCCGGCCCGATCACCGTGTTTGATCCGATAATAGAGCCAGAGCCGATTTCAGCTCCCGAGCCAATTATGGCATTGGCGCCAAGCGTAATTTCTTCCTCGAGCTTTGGCTCCCCGATTTCATCCAGCACCGGGCGCAACGACAAACGGCGCTTTGCCGCCGGGTAAATATAATCAAGCAGGCGGACAAACAATTGGCGCGGATGGGGACTGATGACGGCCACACAGCCGGCGGGCACCATGTCGGCCAAGGGTTTGGTGACAATCACCGCACCGGCGCGCGTCGCTTTCAGGCTGTCTGTGTATGATTTTGTTACCGCCAGGGCAATTTCTTTTGGTCCTGCCAGATCAAGCGTATTGGCGCCGCAGACCGTCAGCGCCGCATTTTGCGGGGCAAGCACAACCTCATCCGCACCAACCGCTATAAGCAAAGCGGCAAGTGAGGCAGGTTCGATGGAACCAAAAAAACGCTGATCAACCATTTTAGATTCTATCTACTCAAACAAAAACCGCGGCGCGAACGGCACCGCGGTTCTGATATTGTTTCACGACAGCCGGTTTACAGCAAGGTCGATATGGTGAACTGGAACATCTGGGTCTGGTCGCCGCTATCCTTTTGCAGCACTTGGGCAAAATCGCCGCGCAACGGACCAAATGGCGAATTCCAGATTAGCGACACCCCGACCGAGGAGCGCAATTTCTGTGCAACCCCGGTGGTAACCAAAGCCGGAGCAACCATTGCCGACGCATCCCCGACATAGCCGACATCAGCCCAGACGGCGCCACGAATGCCGTAATTTTCCGGCAGAGCCGGGATCGGGAACTGAATTTCAGCCGAAATCCCGGCAAACATGGTCGCACCCAAAGGCTGGCCATTGCCAAGATTTCTTGGTCCCATGCCGCTGGCGGCAAAACCGCGCACCAGATCACTGCCCTTAAAGAAGGTTTCGCTGAAATGCGCCCCGGAACCGCTCAGATCATTAATCACGCCGGCGCGGCCGCGAAGCGAGGCAACAATACCGCTGTCCTGGATAACTGGAACGAAATAACGGGCTCTGACTTCACTACGTATGAAATTGTAGCTCAGACCGACATATTCCTGCTTGAAGTTGGCAATGAAGCCGGAGGTCGGCATTTTCTGATTGTCAAGCGAGTTATAGGTCAGCGAATAGCCGATGGAGGCCTTGTTCAGGCGTACTCCGTTAACAACAATGACCGAGGGCGGAGCACTTACATCGACCAAGGTCTTGGTTTCAAAACCGGCCATAAGATTGGCGGAGACTTCCTCGGTGATCGGAATGCCAAAGCGCAACTGGCCACCGGTGGCGTCCGAGCCAAAGAAACTACTGGGGCTTTCACTGACCAGGCGTTTGTAGAGATCGATGCCGGAGGAAATTTTCAGGCCCATGAATCGCGGTTCGGTAAAGGACAAGTCATAGGTTTGCCCGGCGGCGGTAACGCCAACCGCCAGTTTGAGATATTGCCCGCGCCCCAAAAAGTTGCGCTCGGTCAGCGATACTTCGCCTAAAACGCCTTTATCGGAGGACCAGCCGGCGCTAAAGCCGTAATCACCGGTGGATTTTTCCACCACCGCGATGTTGAGCACGATTTTGTCGGGAGCGCTGCCGCGCGCCGTGGTGATATTGACGGCGCTAAAGAAGTCGAGAGCCTCGATTGACGACTTGCCACGGGTGACCATGGCGCGGTTGAACGGGTCGCCTTCGGCAAAATTCAGCTCCCGGCGGATAACAAAGTCACGGGTCTTGGTGTTGCCGTAAATATTGATGCGCTCGACATAAACCCGCGCCCCCTCATCAACCAGATAGGTGACATTGAAGCGCTTGTTGACCACATCGCGATCCAGACGCGGACGGACATCGGCAAAGGCAAACCCCTGCCCGGTCGCCCTGAAAGCCAGATCCTCAACCGAACGTTGCAGGTCGCGGTAGGAATAGGTATTGCCTTCATAGGTACGAATGGAACCCTTGAGCGCTTCGGTATCAAGCCCTGCTATGCTGGTTTCGATCCCGATCGTGCCGAAATCATAGCGATCGCCTTCCGAAATGGTGAAATTGACGAAATAGGCGTTGCGCTCGGCATCAAACTCGGCGACCGCGGACAGAACACGCGCGTCGGGATAGCCGCGGTTGGCGTAATATTTGCGGATCAAATCCTTGTCGGCGTTCAGCTTGTCCTGCTTTAGCTGATCATCATTGAACAGCCAGCTTAAAATATTGGATTCCTTGGTGTTTATGATGCCTTTGAGCGTGTTGGAGCTAAAGGCAGTGTTGCCGGTGAAGTTTATGGCGGCAATCCCGGAGCGGCTTCCCTCGTCAACGATAAAGACCACGCGCATGCGGCCGCCATCTACGACCTCGGAGCGCGCAGTCACCTTGACGCCCTTATAGCCGGCGTCTTCATAGGCCAGTTCGATCGAGCGAATGTCGCCGGCCAGGCGCTCATCGGTATAGGTGCCGCGCGAGGCAAGATTGATCATGGCCAGCAACTGGGCGTCGGAAAAGCGCTGATTACCCTCAAAAAGCACGGCGGCGACAATCGGGTTTTCACTCAGGGTGACGTGAAGAACATGGGCGGAGTAGCGAACACTAACCCTGTCGAACAGGCCGGTGGCGCTCAACGAGTCGATCGAGGCCTGAATGGCGGCACTGGTGGCGGCGTCTCCGACCTTTATGGTCAGATACGAGCGCACCGTGGCGTCATCGACCCGCTTGTTGCCATCAACCTTGATGCTGGAAACCGTCTGGGCCTGCGCCGCGGTAACGCCCAGCACGCCAAATCCGATCCCGGACAGTGGCGTCAACAACACCAGAGCAAACGCCAAAATCAAACTACGCAGCCATTTTTGATAAATCATAATGCTCTCAACTGTCTTTTTTTAAACCAGCATACCACGCCGCAAAAGAATCGCGCCCCTGGCGTCTTCCCGGCAAATTCTACTTCTATATTTACTGGTTTTTTAACCAAGAGCAAGAAGTTAAAGGTGTTAAGATGCGTTTGGTTACCAAATTATTGGCATGCAGGACATTCCTGCAACACCCGGGTTTTGAAGCGTTTTTTCTTAAAAAATGTCATTGAATATGGTGAACAGCATCAGCGAACCTACCAGCAGCAGGCCAATCCGAAACCCGATCTCCTGGGTTTTGCGGCTGAGCGGACGCCCCTTTATGGCTTCAAACAGGTAATACATCAAATGCCCGCCATCCAGCAGCGGGATCGGAAAAAGATTGAAAATGCCGATATTAAGCGACAATAGCGCCGTCAGGTTCAATAAAGCCACAAACCCCAGACTGGCCACTTCACCGGAGACCTGAGCCACCTTGACCGGACCGCCCAACTGTTTGACATCACCGCGACCAACAAAAAAGTCAGAAAGAAAAGCAAAGGTTCTTTCGACCAGAAAGCGCACCTCCTCCCCGGTCATTGCAATCGCTTCAATCGGAGACGGGCGAAACAAGGTGTAATCGCCGGTTTCGATTGAACGGGTAACCCCAATGCGTCCAATGCGAATATTGTTGCCAAACCGGTCAACTATTTCAACGGGATCAGGGGTTAAAACAAATTGCATTTTTTGGTCATTGCGCTCAACCTCAATGGTTACCGGGCGCTCGGGACTGGTGGAAACCAGACGCTGAAAATCGGAAAAACTGCGCACTTTAAACCCGTCAACGGCAACAACCCTGTCGCCGCCGGCCAGCCCGGCCGTGGCGGCAGGCGAGTTTGCAACCACCTGATCAATAACCGGATCAACCACATAGCGCCCATAGCCGAGCAATATTCCATAAAGAACGATAAAGGTAAAAAGCACATTGGCCAGCGGCCCGGCGACAACCACCGCAATGCGTTTCCATACTGATTTTTGCGAAAACAGGCGATCGCGCAGCGCCGGGTCGATGTCTTTTACAGCTTCCGGGTCGGGTACGCTGGCCGCGTTCATGTCGCCGACAAAGCGCACATAGCCGCCAAGCGGAATGAGCGAAAGCCGCCAGCGTGTGCCCAGGCGATCGGTGCGCCCGATCAGTTCGGGGCCAAACCCGATCGAAAATGTGTGAATGGCTATGCCCGACCAGCGGGCAACCCAGTAATGGCCCATTTCATGGACAAAAACGATAATGGTCAGCACGCCGACAAAGGGCAGAATATAGGAAAGAAGCCAGTAGATGAAGTCGAACATTTGCTGTCCTATTTATGGCGACAAAAAGCCGGCCCATGAATGTTGTAAAGTTTTAAATGCCTTACCAGAGCAAAATTCCCTGCGCTATCTGGCCAAGCCCCTGATGCCAGAGCCCGATGCCAAATACCAGCAATGCGCCAAATGTAAGACTGTCCAGCCGATCCATCAAACCACCATGGCCCGGAATAAGGTCGGAACTGTCCTTTATCCGGAAATGACGTTTCATGGCGCTTTCGCTCAAATCACCCAACTGGCCGGTCAAACTCAGCGTGGCGGCAAGCAGGGCGCCAACCCACCACGAAGACATGGGCACGGCAACAATCCACACCAAAAGCCCGCTTAACGTTCCGACGGCCAGCCCCCCGAGCGCTCCCGACCAGGTTTTGGCCGGGGAAATCTCCGGGTTGAGCTTGGCGCCGCCAAAATGGCGTCCGGCGAACAAAGCCCCGGTGTCGGTCATCCATACCGTGGCCCCAAGGAAAAAGCTGGCGTAAAATCCGACAAGCTGGGTTCCCCTGATTTCAATCAGCGCCATGATAACCAGACTGATAAAGGCCAGGGCGAAAACGCGCCAGGCCAGCGCGGTGCGCTTTCCGGTGGCGGCAACCAGTATGGCGACGCCAAAAACCGCCCCCCCGACCATAACCCCGCCCAAACTGGTGCCAATGGCCACCAGGGCAAGCAATCCGGCCAAGACATAGCCCAGCGGTTGCATCGGGCTGGCGCAAATCATTACTTCCCATTCGCGGTAAATGCCGGCAAACACCCCGGCGACCAGAAGCGCAAACCAGATGCCACCGAGCCAGACCATGAAAATCGTGATGGCCAGCAGTACAAAGGCCGAGCTCAGACGCGGCCCCATGTCAGCCCATGAGCGCGAAGCATTATGCTTTGGCGCCGGCTCGTCCCCTTGGCTATTTTTGTTCATTTTCCACCTCGACACCACCAAATCTGCGTTGGCGAGCTGAATATTTTTGCAAGGCATCAATAAATTTGGCTTCGTTGAAATCCGGCCAGTAGCTGTCAAGAAATACCAGTTCGGCGTAAGCGGACTGCCATATCAAAAAGTTAGAAATCCGGTGTTCGCCACCGGTGCGAAGCATAAGGTCGGGGTCCGGCATGTTGGCTGTCGACAGCGCCCCGGAAAATACCGCCTCGTCAATATCATTTGCGTCCAGCTTGCCATCAAGCACCAATTTTGCCAGCTTTTTGGCCGCCTCGACAACTTCCGATCGTCCGCCATAATTGAATGCGACATTGAGATTGAGGCCGGTATTGTGGGCGGTTTTCTTTTCAACCTCGGCAATGATTTTTTGCAATCCGGCTTCAAGCCCCTGACGCAAGCCAATAATGCGCACCCGGACATTGTTCTTGATCAGACTTTCAAGATCAGACGCAACAAACTTCTTTAACAGCTTGAAAATAAATTCTATTTCACTTTTAGGGCGCCGCCAGTTTTCTGAACTGAAACTGAAAACCGTAACATAGGGCACCTGAAAGGCAATACAATATTCAACCAGGCGTCGCAGCGCCTTTATGCCTTCGCGGTGCCCCTCGGCGCGCGGCAGGCCGCGGCTTTGCGCCCAGCGTCCATTGCCGTCCATTGTTACACCGATATGGTCCGGAATACGCAATGCCAGGGGCGCAGAAGCGGGGACTATCCTTGCGGTTTCAGTAGACATCGCCTGTTTTTCTTTCATGGCGCATTATCGGCTCTATTTCCATCAAAACAGCAATATGTATTTCTAATGACCGCGTTGCCGAATATGAAAACCAGTTTATATATTTTGCGCCGATGGGTGAGTTTATATCTCGCGCCTATGGGCTATTTTCCGATACCGCTTCGTTAAATAAAAATCCGGGCGAAATTGCGCCATTTACAAGTGCTCTTTCTTTGTTGAAAAAGCGCGACTTGCTATATCTGCATGATTTCCGCTTCTTTAGTCGAAATTATGGTGTCAATCTCGGCGACCGCCGCATCGGTGGCTTTTTGCACCTTTTCCGACAGGGTATGAATTTCATCCTTGCCCTTTTCAGCGTCTTTTTCCATTTTTTTGAGCTGATCCATGCCGTCGCGCCTTATATGGCGCACAGCAACCCGCGCCTGTTCGGCATAGGTTGAGGCAACTTTGACCAGTTCGCGGCGGCGCTCTTCGTTCAACTCGGGAATTGGCACGCGAATATTGGCCCCTTCCGCTATCGGGTTTAGGCCCAGACCGCTTTCGCGAATCGCTTTTTCAACTGCCGCCGCCATCGAACGGTCCCAGACCTGGACTGAAATCATGCGCGATTCAGGAACGCTGACGGTTGCAAGCTGGCTCAGAGGCATTGACGAGCCATAAGCATCAACATGCACCGGCTCAAGCATGCTGGCGGAAGCCCGGCCTGTTCTCAAGCCCGCCAATTCTTCCTTAAGGGCTGAAATCGACTTTTTCATGCGTGCGCTTAGCGCATCAAGAGAAAACTCGTCTGGCATCTTTAATTCCCATTGCGGTTTTTGAGCACATTATATTCTGATCGAATTAAAATCATTCCCTATTTATTTGTTTGCCGTCTTTTTTTTCAAAACACAAAATCCACACCGGGGTTTTGCGCAATATAAAAGCGGCAAATCATCCGACCCTTGTGCTTGGCACCCGGCCGTCAAGCACCCCGGCCAGCCCGTCAGCGGCCTCAAGCGCATATACCAATATCGGCAGTTTGTTGTCGCGGGCAAGAGCAAAGGCTGCGGTATCCATAACCTTGAGCCCCCTGGCGATCACTTCGTCATGGCTGATCTTGTCAAAACGGGAAGCCTGGGGGTTGCTGAGCGGGTCGGCGGAATAAATGCCATCCACTTTTGTTCCCTTGAGCAAAATGTCGCAATCAAGCTCAACCGCCTTGAGGGCGGCCGCGGTATCGGTGGTAAAAAACGGGTTACCGGTGCCGCCGCCGCAAATGGCCACTTCGCCGTTTTTTAGCGCCGCCTTGGCCGCGCGCGCAGTAAAAGTGTCGGCAATGGTTGGCATTGGAACAGATGAAAACACCCGCGCCGGCACCCCGGCCTTGCGGATCGCTTCCCCGAGAGCCAGTGAATTTATTATGGTGCCCAGCATGCCCATCATATCGCCGGTGACCCGGTCGCCGCCATTGGCGGCCACATCGAGCCCGCGAAATATGTTGCCGGCCCCGATAACGATGCCGATTTGATGGCCAAGTCGGACGGTTTGGACAATTTGTCCGGCAAGCGAGTTAAGAAAGGCGCTTTGAATGCCAAAATTTTGGTCCCCGGCGAGAACTTCGCCGGAGACCTTCAAAAGTATGCGCGAACATTCAGAAACGCTCAACAGTCAAATCCCCCAAGGCATGTACGCCAATTAGTTCAGCCCAATCGGGAAACTTCTTACGCCGTGCCTGCTGCCGCCGCAACCTCGGCGGCGAAATCAGTTTCTTCTTTTTTGACCCCCTCACCCAGGGCAAACCGGACAAACCCGCTCAGCTTGATCGGGGCGCCAACGGTTTTTTCAGCCAGTTTGATGGCGTCGCCAACGCTGTTTTCCCCATCAATGACAAACACCTGCTCCAACAGGCACACTTCGCTGTAAAACTTGCGAATACGTCCCTCGACCATTTTTTCAATGATTGGCGCCGGCTTGCCCGAAGCATTGGCCTGCTCGGTGAAAACCGCGCGTTCGCGCGCCACCACTTCCGGGTCAAGATCTTCGGCGGAAACCGCCAGTGGATTGGTTGCGGCAACGTGCATGGCAATCTGCTTGCCCAGCGCTTCAAGCGCATCCTTGTCGCCACTTGACTGCAAGGCCACAAGAACCCCCATGCGGCCAAGCCCGTCGGCAACCCCATTGTGCACATAAGAGGCAACTACCCCCTCGTTCACGGACAGGGTGGCGGCGCGGCGCAGACCGAGATTTTCGCCAATCTTGGCGACAGCCGCGGTCACGCGGTCGGCAACGCTGCCATCGCTTTCAGGATAGGCCATGGCATTGAGCTTTTCAGCATTGTCGCCACCCGTCAGAGCCAGATCGGCAATGGATTTCACCAATTGCTGAAATTCCTCGTTGCGGGCGACAAAATCGGTTTCCGAATTAACCTCGACCACGGCACCAGTTTTTCCGGCAGTAGACAGGCCAACCAGACCCTCGGCGGCGACACGACCGGCCTTTTTGGCGGCCTTGGCCAACCCCTTGGAGCGCAGCCAGTCAATTGCCGCCTCGATATCGCCATCGCAGGCAATAAGGGCTGCCTTGCAATCCATCATGCCGACCCCGGTCAGCTCACGCAATTCTTTTACCTGTGAAACAGAAATAGCCATCTTGTTCACACCCTTTCATTCGACCCGAGACGGGTCATGCCAAACCTTAACAGATAAATTGAAAGCCCCTTTATTCAAGGGGGGCCAATTCAAGGAACTTTTAAACTATTCGCCCTTGGCCAGATCAGCCACCTGCTCCAGCCAGTTGTCGCGCTCAATGCGTCCCTTGAAATTCAGTTCGGTATCAATTTTTTGAATGTCCTCGGACGAGAACTGAGCGATCTGGGCAAATTTGGTAATACCCAATTCGTTGAGCTTTTTCTCCAGAACCGGACCGACCCCGGAGATTTTTTTCAAATCATCCGGCTCCCCTTCAGGGGTGGCAAACAATGGCTCGCCAGCTTCGGCTTCCTGCCCCGCGGCCTCAGAGGCTGGTTTTTCATCACTTTCAACAGTGGCGGCCGGGCTTGTAACAATCGTTTCCTCAACGATGATTTCCTCGGCGATCACCTCTTCAACCGGGGTCTCGAACGCCGCTCCAAGATCATCACCAAGATCAGAAGAAGAGCGGCCAATACCATCCAGCGCTGCCTTGGCGACCAGCGAGCAATATAATTCAATGGCGCGCGCGGCGTCATCATTACCTGGAATTGGCAGGTCGGCCATGTCGGGATCTGAATTGCTGTCAACAATGGCAATCACCGGAATGTTCAAGCGGCGCGCCTCCTGAATGGCAATCGCTTCCTTGTTGGTGTCAATGACAAACAAGACGGAGGGCAGGCTGCCCATGTCCTTTATGCCGCCAAGATCGCGATCAAGCCGGGCCTTTTCGCGGCTAAGCTGCAAGCGTTCCTTCTTGGTCAGCCCGTGAATGCCTTCGGCTTCCTGTGCTTCAAGTTCGCGCAGGCGCGCAATCGATTTGTTGATTGTCTGCCAGTTGGTGAGCATGCCACCCAGCCAGCGCGAATTGACATAATACTGAGCCGACTGGCGGGCAAATTCAGCTACGATCGGAGCTGCCTGGCGCTTGGTGCCGACAAACAAAACCCGGCCGCCATCGGCGACCAGATCGGAAACCAGCTGCAAGGCCTGATAAAGCATCGGTACGGTCTGGCTGAGATCAAGAATGTGAATATTGTTGCGCGTTCCAAAAATGAACCGCTCCATCTTTGGGTTCCAGCGGTGTTTCTGGTGACCGAAATGAACACCTGCTTCCAAAAGTTGACGTACAGAGAAATCTGGCAATGCCATCGGGCTTGCTCCTTTTACCGGTTATGCCGCCACGGGGGAAATTGCAGCGGCTATTCGCCGCCACCGGAAAGGCGCCAACCATTTGGAGCCCGCCACCCGTGTGTGAATTTGGAGCTGGTTTCAAAGAAAAACCTGTAGTGAAAACGCTCCAGACCGGCGCGCTATAGCGCAATCAGAAAACCAGCGCAAGCGGAATAAACCCGGCCCAGGCCTTGCCCGGGCCTTGATCGGGCCTTGGTCGGGCCGCAACCGCTCAGTTCAACCGGACATCGTTGACCCCATGGATCGATTTGACCCCACCGGCCAGGTCAGCATCCAGCATATATTTTCCGTTTAATCTTATTTCATATTCGCGCGCGCCGCCATCAGCATTGACTCGGAATGAAACCGTGCCATTTCCACCCGGTTTGAGCAGTTTGGCGATCGGAGACAAACAGGCCTTGTCGGTGGCATAAATTATCAATTGGCGCTCCGCCTGTTGCGCCTCCGCCTTGATCGAGCGGGCGCGCAACAGGCGCATATGCACCCCATCAGACTGCTTGTCGGCCTCAACATCAAGAATTGCCAACATCCCCTGCTCTAAAATGGCGCCATATTTTGCGATCTGTTCGGAAAACAGCAAACACTCAAAACTTCCCGAAGGGTCCGACAAGGTCAAGATCGCCATTGGCGTGCCTTTTTTGGTCCGGCGGTCGGTGCGCGCGACAACGGCTCCGGCAAGCCTTGAAGCGCTTTTGCCGTTCTTGATCATCTGTTCAAAATCAAGCCAGCGCAAAACGCCCTGGCTTTTGATGATATCACCATATTCGTCCAGCGGGTGAGCGGACAGATGAAAGCCGATGGCGGCGTGTTCACGCTCCAGCCGCTCCGCTATGCTCCAGCGGACAAAATCAGCATTAAGCGCAATCGGGCGCGGTTTTTCCGCTTCGAACATGTCCGTGGTGCCCGCAATGCGGTTGCTGGTGGCGCGCTGGGCGGTGCCGATAATGGTTTCAACCGCCTCTGAGGCCTGCTCGCGGCTGGCCACAAAGCAATCAAAGGCGCCGGCATTGACCAGCGCCTCCAGAGTACGCCGGTTTACATTTTTGGGGTCGATGCGCGAGGCAAAATCGGCCAAATCGGCAAAGGGGGTGTGCCCGCGCACTCCGACAATATGTTCGGCAACCTGACGCCCGACGCCCTTGATGGCGCAAAGAGAATAGTGAATTGCGCCCTTTTTTACGTCAAAAGCAATCTCGGAACGATTGACGCACGGGGGCACCACTTCAATCTTGAGCCGGTCGGCATCGCGCTTGAAATCGCTCAGCTTGTCAGTGTTGGCCATATCAAGGGTCATCGAGGCGGCAAGAAATTCGCGCGCATGATTGGCTTTCAAAAACGCGGTCTGGTAGGTTATGAAAGCGTAAGGGGCGGAGTGGGATTTGTTGAAGCCATATTCGGCGAATTTGGCGCAGGCATCAAAAATCTTGTTGGCGATCTTGTCGCCAATGCCCTTTTCCCCGGCTCCTGAAACAAAGCGGCTGCGCTGGGCATCCATTTCGGCGCGGATCTTTTTACCCATGGCGCGGCGCAGCAAATCGGCTTCCGCCAGCGTATAGCCGGCCAGATCGCGCCCGATCTGCTGCACCTGTTCCTGATAAGTGATCACCCCATAGGTCGGCTTGAGAATGGGCTCAAGCAAGGGGTGGAGATATTCCACCTCCTCATGACCCAGCTTGCGGGCACAATAATGGGGTATATTTTCCATCGGGCCGGGCCGGAACAGGGCAACCAGGGCGATAAGGTCTTCAAACCGGTCCGGCTGCATATCAACAAGAGCGCGCCGCATGCCGGCGCTTTCCACCTGAAACACGCCAACCGTGTCCCCGGCCCTGAGCATGTCGAAAGTTTTCCTGTCATCTATCGCCATGTTGTCAACCGACAGGCTTGTTCCATTCCTGTTGATCATCTTTATGGCATAATCGATGACGGTGAGGGTTTTGAGCCCGAGAAAATCGAACTTGACCAACCCGGCCGGCTCGACCCATTTCAAACTATACTGGGTAACCTGCATGTCCGATCTGGGATCGCGGTAAAGCGGCACCATTTCGTGCAGCGGGCGATCCCCGATAACAATGCCGGCGGCGTGGGTCGAGGCGTGCCGGTAAAGCCCTTCAAGGTTTTGCGCAATCTGCAACAGTTCAGACACTGTTTCATCTTCGTCGCGCAAATTGCGCAGTTCGCGCACTTCCTTTAGCGCCTGGGCAATGCTTACCGGGGCTGCCGGGTTGGAAGGAACCAGCTTGCAAATACGGTCGACCTGACCATAGGGCATTTGCAAAACCCGGCCGACATCGCGCAATGCCGCGCGCGCCTGCAAGGAGCCAAAGGTGATGATCTGGGCCACCTGCTCGCGGCCGTATTTTTGTTGAACGTAATGGATGACCTCTTCGCGCCGCTCCTGACAGAAATCGATATCAAAATCGGGCATTGATACCCGTTCCGGGTTCAAAAAGCGCTCAAACAACAATTGATATTTCAGCGGATCAAGATCGGTGATGGTCAAGACATAGGCAACAAGCGAGCCGGCGCCCGAGCCGCGACCGGGGCCTACCGGAATATTTTGCGATTTGGCCCATTTTATAAAGTCGGCAACAATCAGAAAATAGCCGGGATATTTCATGCCGGCAATGATTTTGAGTTCAAACTCAAGCCGCTCGTCATAATCCTTTCTGGTATAGCCGCCCGCCAGACCGGTTTTTTTCAGTCGCCGTTCCAGGCCGGCCCTCGCCTGGCGCGACAGCTCGTCAGCTTCATTGGCCAGCGCCTGTTTGGGAGTGGCTTTTTTATCGAGCGAAAAACTGGGCAGGATCGGGGCGCGGGTAAGCGGGCGAAACGATATCCGGCGCGCGATTTGAACAGTGCTGGCCAGCGCTTCGGGCAGGTCGGCAAATAATCTGGCCATTTCGGCGCGCGATTTGAAATAGTGCTGATCAGTCAGCTTGCGCCGCTTGGTCTGGGCCAGAACGGAGCCCTGGGCGATGGCGAGCAGCGCATCATGGGCCTCATAATCGCTCTGAGCAGGAAAATATGGCTCGTTTGTGGCAACAAGGGCAATATCGTTGGCATAGGCATATTCAACCAGATATGGCTCCACCCGAGCCTCGCTTTCCATCCCGTGGCGCTGCAATTCGATATAGAGCCGGTCGCCAAACAATGAATGCAAATCATCAAGGCGATCCTGTGCGTGCTGGTTGAGCCCGGCGGCGAACAGCGGGTCGATTGCCCCTTCCGGCCCGCCGCTAAGGCAAATAATTCCGCTGGTATTCTGTCCGTTGAGCCATGAGCGATGCAGCACCGCCACCCCGTCCTCGTTTTCCAGATAGGCGCGCGATATCAAGGTGGAAAGATTTGAAAATCCCTGTTCATCACAAGCGATCAAAACCACGGATGATTTGCCAAAACCGGCGCGATCGGCGGGGATTTCATCTTCGGCCTCAAAATCAAGCGGAATTTCACAGCCAATGATCGGCTGGATGCCCTTGGCGGCGCATTTCTCGGAAAATTCCAGCGCCCCGAACAAATTGGCCGAATCAGCAATTCCCAAGGCCGGCTGTTTGTCCCCCGCCGCCAGAGACAAAAGCCTGGCAAACGGCAGCGCCCCTTCCAGCAAGGAATAGGCGGAATGGACGTGCAGATGGACAAAACCGGGACCGCTCATCAAAAATCTCTCCATGCCCATATGGCTCATGCACCATATGAGTCCATCCATCCTATGATTTTGCGCAATGGATGTAGAGTCTCATTAGATTATTCGCACAAGCCATCACAGCCGCTCAATGCCTATAAAATGCTTGCCTATAATCTGTCGCGCAAAGAATACCATGTCATGGCCAGGACCAGAAGCGGCAGGCGCATCATCGGACCGCCGGGAAAGCGCCTGATCGGCACATCGGCCATGACATCGAATCTTTCGGCGGTGCCCCCGATCGCTTCGGCCATCAGTTTACCCGCCAGAACGGCCAGCGCCACCCCGTGACCGGAATAGCCGGAGGCAGAAAAAATATTGCCCCCCAACCGCCGGAAATCAGCCATGCGGTTCATGGTTACCGCCAGGGTGCCGCCCCAGGCATAATCGATGCGCGCGTTCTTGAGCTGGGGAAATATTTCCAGCATCGGCCGCTGCGCCTTTTTCACGATATTTTCGGGAAAGCGATAGCCATAACTTTCCCCGCCGCCGAACAACATGCGCCTGTCCTCGGACAGACGGAAATAATTGACCACAAAGCGGCTGTCAGCGACCGCGATATCATCGCGGATCAACTGACTAGCCCTTTCTGATCCCAAGGGCTCGGTGGCAATTATGAAATTGTTGATCGGCATCACCCGTGCCGCCACTTCCGGCACCAGGTCGCCCAGATAGCCGTTGGCCCCCAGCACCAGAAAGCGGGCCTTGACGCTTCCTTTCGCGGTAGTGGCAATAACAGGATCGCCGCGCTTTATCTTTGTGACCCGTGATTGCTCAAAAATCCGCACTCCCGCTTCGCGGCAGGCGCGCGCCAGCCCGAGAGCGAAGTTTAACGGGTGCAAATGCCCGGCGCCCCAATCCATCGAGCCGGCGCAATAAGCATTACTGCCCAGCGCCTCTTGCACCTGATCTCCATCAAGAAATTCGATCTGGTTATAGTTATAGTCGTCTCTTAACTTTTCTACATAAGCTTTTGTGTGGTAAATATCTTTTTTGCGAAATTCGGCATGCATTATCCCGGGTTTATAGGCGCACTCAATATTGTGTTTTTCAATCAGCTCGCGTACGGATGATTTGGATTCTTCGGCCATCAGCCAAAGCGCGCGCGCCCGCTCGCGGCCAAGACTTTTTTCCAGTTCGGCTTGTTCCATGCGCTGGCCCGAGCCAACCTGGCCGCCATTGCGACCCGAAGCACCAAACCCGACCCGCTGCGCGTCGAGCAAAATCACCTCATAGCCAGCCTGAGCCAGATAAAGCGCCGATGAAAGCCCGGTATAGCCGCCCCCGACAACGCAAACATCGCAAGTATGGTCACCCTTGAGCGGAGGAAAATCTTGCAAAAGATTAGCGCTGGCCCGGTAATATGAGGGTGGGTATTCCCCTGCCCTGTCGTTTATTTCCAGTAAATCCATCGTTCTTTAAGACCCATTAAAACCTATACATTCAACAATAAATGCTCGCGCTCCCAGGGGCTGATGACTTCGAGAAAAGCCTCGGCCTCATAGCGCTTTATCGCGCTATAGATGCTGCAAAATTCCTCGCCAAGAATTTGCGCCAGCTTGGGCGCTCCGCCAAACAGATCCAGCCCTCCATGCAGGGAACGCGGCAGGGCGCGCGGTTGCTCATAGGCCTCCCCTTGCATTTCCTTACGTGGCTCAAGCTGGTTTTGCATTCCCAACAACCCGCAGGCGAGCGAGGCGGCAAGCGCCAGATAGGGGTTGCAATCCATACCCACCACCCGGTTTTCCACTCTTCTGGCCGCTGGTTTGGAAATCGGGACCCTGATGCCGGTGGTGCGGTTGTCCGCCCCCCATTCCAGATTAATCGGGGCTGACCCCCTGGCGACGAACCGGCGGTAGGAATTGACATAAGGGGCAAAAAAACTGATGGCGTTGGGGATATAATTCTGCTGGCCGGCAATGAAATTATAAAACAGCCCGGTTGGCTTGTCGTCCGGCCCGTTGAATATGTTGCGCCCGTCATTGTCGAGCACTGACTGGTGGATGTGCATGGCGCTACCCGGTTCATCCTGCATCGGCTTGGCCATGAAGGTGGCGAAACAATCGTTTTTCAGCGCTGCCTCGCGAATGAGCCGCTTGAAAAAAAACACCTGATCGGCCAGGCGAACCGGGTCGCCGTGCACCAGATTGATCTCGATCTGGCCGGCGCCGCCTTCTTGAATTATGGTGTCTATCTCAAGGCCCATCGCCTCGGCAAAATCATAAATGTCGTCGATCACCGGGCCATAATCATCCACCGCCATCATCGAATAGGCCTGACGCGAAACCACGCGGCGGCCGGTGCGCCCCATCGGCGGTTCAATCGGCTTGGCGGGGTCAAGATTGGGCTTGGTCAGATAAAATTCAATTTCCGGGGCAACAATCGGGGTCCAGCCATTTTCCTTATAAAGCGCCATCACCCGTTTAAGGACATTGCGCGGCACCAGGCCAATCGGGTTGCCCTCCAGATCGCTTACATCATGGATCACCTGAATGACCACATCACTGGACCATGGGGCGGCAACCGCGGTCGAATAGTCGGGGGTTAAAACCATATCGGCTTCGGTCCACTGATTGTCGATGCCCATATCGACATATTCGCCCGAAACCGTCTGATAGAAAACCGATAGCGGCAAAAAGGTGCGCTCGAGCCGGTTGAAAGTGGCCGCTGGCATCGCCTTGCCGCGCGACATGCCAACAAAATCAGCAATTATGCACTCAACCTCCTCCACCGGGCGGCCGGCAAGCCAATCCCGGGTCTGGCCAGGAAAGCGCGATATGTAATCCATTGAATCAGGCATGTTTTAATCCTCTTGCGCGGTGGCCACGCGTTTGGCCGCCGCATTTTTGAAAAAGCGCTCAAACTGGCCGGCAATTGCCTGGGTGGACAAGTCGACGTCAAGACCAGCCATGGCCTTTTCGGCAATTGCGGGGGGTAAAAGATCACGGCGAAACTCAATCAAATCGGCGACGAGTTGGCGGCTGAATTCGGGATGGGGCTGAATGGTCAGCGCTTTTTGACCATAGGCAAGCATGGCGTAGGGGCAGAAATCAGAAGAGCCAGTAACGCGGGCGTCTTTGGGCAATTCGACCACCTGATCCATGTGCCAGGCGATAATCGTTACTTCCTGCTCGCTTGCGTGATCTTCATCCTGGTCTTGCATTTTGTAGCGCACCGGGCCGAGCGACCAGCCGCCGGTAAATTTTTCCACCCGGCCGCCAAGCGCCTGGGCCAGCAATTGATGGCCAAAGCACACCCCAATGATCGGCACGGATTTTTCGTAGGCTGCGCGCAAAAATTGTTCAAGCGGGGCAATCCAGTCACGATCATCATAAACGCTATATTTGGAGCCGCTGATCAGCCAGCCATCCGCGTCATTGGGGCTTTTCGGGAAAACACCTTCAAAAACTCTGTAGGTA
>UOEO01000086.1_pt1 | contig 20838 bp, 20 predicted proteins | sample 1989881 | NCBI WGS metagenome assembly UOEO01 (sample SAMEA4712198, study PRJEB27164) | hydrothermal vent metagenome | biome: marine basaltic hydrothermal vent biome; feature: marine hydrothermal vent; material: mineral | place: Pacific Ocean | collected 2011-06-14/2011-07-23 | depth 1691 m
TTCATTCCGGCGCTAGGGGAGGCGACCCTTTCCGGGGTGGCGATAAAAACCGACAGCAAAACCGGCCTGTGTCTGAAAATTTCCCCGTTCCGGATTGGCGGCTCACTGGAACAGGTTCTGCCCGATTTTTAGGCAGCTCCCAGCATCTGCCGCCAGCGCGCAATCAGCACATCAAAACTTTCCGGCTGCTCCCTATAACTTAAATCCTGGGGCGGAATTTCAAACCAGTTCTGTTTGCTTTTTGTCCATATGTGCCCCGCCGGCCTGAGCCAACTGGTGTCGTCAAGAGTTCCTGCCTTGATATTGAGCGTATCGGCATAATTGGCGCGGCGGTGAAACAGGCGAGTGCCGCATTTTGGGCAGAACTCACACAAAAGATCATTCCCCCAAGCACCAGGGCGGGTAAAGCTGGCAAGATTGCCCGATATGCTCAAATCTTTTTTATATACCCGCATCGATTGGCCAAAAGCGGACGAGGATTGTTTCTGGCACTCAGAACAATGGCACAGGTAAAAAACCAGTGGCGGGCCGGCAACTATATATTTTACGCTTTTACACTGGCAGCCTCCCGTCAATGGAAACGGCGGCAAAGCTACTTTTTCGTTCATTTTGATTTGACCTTTTGACCGATGGCACAAGGTCTTTTATAAGCCTGATAAACTTGACTGACAAAAGACAAAGCAGGGGCAAAATGGCCGGCCATTCACAATTCAAGAATATCATGCACCGCAAGGGGCGCCAGGACGCCGTTCGCGCTAAATTATTTTCCAAACTATCCAAGGAAATCACCGTCGCCGCCAAGATGGGCATGCCCGACCCGGACATGAACCCGCGCTTGCGCCTGGCGGTACAAAACGCCCGTTCCCAGTCGATGCCCAAGGACAATATCCAGCGCGCCATCAACAAGGCCAGCGCCGGGGAAGGCGATAATTACGAGGATATCCGCTATGAGGGCTATGGTCCCGGCGGAGTTGCGGTAATCGTTGAGGCCTTGACCGACAACCGCAATCGTACCGCGGCCAATGTCCGGGCGATCTTTTCCAAAAGCGGTGGCGCCTTGGGCGAAACCGGCTCGGTCTCCTTCATGTTCGATCGGGTCGGCGAGATCACCTATCCGGCAGAGGCCGCAGACGCCGACACAATAATGATGGCGGCAATCGAAGCGGGGGCCGATGATGTGGACAGCTCCGATGACGGGCACACAATTTATTGCGCCTTTGACCAGATAAATGAGGTTTCTTCAGCGCTTGCCAGCGAGTTGGGTGAAGCGCTTTCGGTCAAGCCAATCTGGAAACCGCAATCAGGCACCCCGTTAAATGCCGACAAGGGGGCTTCATTGATGCGCCTTGTTGATGCGCTTGAAGACGATGATGATGTGCAAAACATCTATACCAACGTTGAAATCAGCGACGAAGACATGGCCAAAATGGCGCAAGGTTAATCTGGTATTAGAGCAAGATGCGCTTCTGTTGATCCAGAACGCCAAGCTCTAAGTCTTTGTTTTGTCGCCTTTTCGAACCGGATAAGTGGTATCCACTTATCCTGAAAACGCTCTATACCAAAGAGATTGACCCCCGGCCCTTAACCACGAAACAGCCCGTCCAGCGCCGGCAGGCTGGTCAGGGCGGCAATGGCAATCAACCCATAGGCGATGGTGCGGAATGTGGTTTCTGACGCCCGCCCGTTAAGGCGCGCCCCAACCCAGATCGCCCCGGCATAAAGCGGCATCAAAACCAGCGTTATGGCAATGGCGGCCGGGGTAAAAAGCCCGTTGAAAAAATAGGCCAGAAAACTGCCTATCGAGGTGAACAGGAAAAAAACTATCAAATTGGCGCGAATGGTTGCGACCGGAAACGGGCCGGACATCCAGTAAGTAACGATCGGCGGTCCGGCGATTTGCGATATGCCGCTTAAAAACCCCGACGCCGCGCCAACCCCGAGCGAGGCGACAAAATATGGCCTGCCCGGATAGCGCCAGCCGGAAATCAGCAAGGCCAGCATCAATATGGTCAGGATTGAAATTACCCAGCGCACCATGACCGGGTCGCTGTGAACCAGAGCAAAAACGCCGGCGGGAATAAAAACCAGCGCCGCGGCTGATGTCGGCAAAACGCTTGCCCAGTCACAGCGGCGCATGGCCGCCGGGATCAATGGCGAACTGGCGACAAAATCAGTGGCAAGAAAAACCGCAACCGCCAATTGCGGGTTGATGAGCGCGCTGGCCACCGGCATCAGGATCAGGCCCGAACCAAACCCGGCAAACCCGCGCACAACGCCGGCGATAATGCCAACAATCGCCAGGATAATAATGGTTGTCGCCGGAAACTGGCTGAAGGTCTCACCGATGTTCATGAAAGAAAAACTTTTTAAAGAAGCACAATTCGCCAAGCGTTTTCCTCGAGAAGCAAATACCACCTATCCGTCTCGACAAGCGCAACAAAACAAAGACTTATACCAAAGAAGGCAAACTATCAGTGTTGTAAATATTTTATACCCGACAACATTGCCCCCTGCCCGGACCTTTTATATGAGGCAGCTTATCGGCGCTTGAAAACCGAAAATGTAAACTTTTGCTGGCGCTGCGCCGGGGTTAAATGGGTATGATCAAGGGTTTTCAAAAGCTCAAAGCCTGGCCCAAGCCGCTCTTGAAGGGTTTGGCCGGAATATTTTTGTACCGGCAGACCGCTGCATTTTTCCGGTCCATCAAGGGCAAAAGTGCCCATTATGACAATCGAGCCTTCACTGCTCGCTTTTTCAAGCGCCTTGATATAGGCGTCCTGATCATCCCGGGTGACAAGGAAATGAAATACCGCCCTATCATGCCAAAGGTGATATTTATGCGCCGGGCTCCATTTGGTGATATCGGTAACAATATAGTTGATTTCGTGGGAAAGCCTGCCCAGCCGCGCCCTGGTTTTTGCCAGAGCCGCCTCGGAAATATCAAGTAGGGTGATGTCACCAAACCCACGCTCAAAAAGTTTATCCACCAATAAAGAAGCCCCGGCCCCGATATCGATCAGCGGCGCCGCCGGTTTGTTGTCAAACTGGCCTATCAGGCCAAGACTTGGCTCAGGGCTCTCTTGGAACCAGGAAACCGCGTCCGCGTCCTTCTCAATAAACACCTGTTCCCAATGCTCTTTTCTGCCGCCCAACATCGCTCTCCAATGGTTTTGTCCGCAATCAATTGCTTACGGAACTTTTGCACCAAACTCACCACAATCCGCTTACTCCCTTTACCCGATTTGAGCAACTTTGAGCACACCAATCTCAAAACAATGGTATTCACCGGCTTTGTGCAGTTCTGTTATCACAGACAAACCAGCTCAATCTGTTCAATTGTAAGTAAAATTATACTTTTATTGCAGATTTTTTATCTTGACTTAAAAGTTACTGGCCCTTGAATGACGCTAATCACGCAACATCACGCTGGCGGCACAACAGTTGCTCCAAGAGTTACCTCATGGTGATCAATACTCCTGCTAATTGTTGTTGTGCGAAGAAAAGCCCGATACGGCTTAAAAAATCAGGAGAAATGTTGTGCGAATTTTTAACAAAGCACCACGCAGGATGCGCAATCTGGCGCGTTTGGCTGGTATTGCAACTATTTTGGCCAGCCTTGGCCTGGCCAACGCCGCCCAGGCCCATTCCGACAAACAATTCAGCGGTCCCGGCGCAATGTCAGCGTCCGCCAATGGCCAGGCGCTGTGGCAGTTTCCAGACAAAAGAGCGCTTAACCCGGCTATTTTTGGCACTCCGGCTGCCCCTCTAAACGTTGATTTGCTGCCGCTTTCCATGCGGGACACCAATGCAAACGGCACAGCCTATACAACAATAAAGTCACCGGCGGCATTTTCCAACAACATCAAAATGATCACCGGCGAGTTCGCACTCGAAGTCAAGGACGTTACTGCCAAGGACAGTCCCAATTCCGCCGACAAGGTGGCGCTGGACGCATCTTTTGTTGGCCCCAATGGCAAAACCTACCGGGTGGTGATGAACAAGGTAATTCCGGTTGGCCCCGAACATCCGTTTTATGGCGGTGTTGGCACCGATATCTTGATGCATGGGGCAACAGGGATCGGCACCCCGCTGGTGGCTCAGGAATTTTCCTACATCACCGTTTGGGGATTGGGCGACCTTTATATTGACGGCAAGCTGGCCGACACCATGCGCATTATCCATGTCATGGTTTCAGAACGCACAAGAAACGCCAATTTCAAGATCGGATTTGGCGTTGCCGAGCCGGACAAGCTGGAAATCCACCTGATGCTGCCTCCGCAAAAAGGCGCAATGACCGGCCCGGTTGACAGTCCGGTTCCAACCGGCCTGATGCTTCCCAACGGCAAGGAGCAACCGTTTATTCATGTGAATTTTTACGGCAATGCAAAATTGGAAGGCGACAGGTTCTATGACGGGAAATAGCCGGACCAAAGGCTAACACCTGACTATCCAATATTGATGAAGCGCTGTTGCGATCCATTTCGCACTAGCGCTTTATCTCTTTAAGCGGCCGAAGATATGCCCGACACTGTATTGCGAACTTTTACAAAGCGAATAACCCGCTGGGCCGTTGAAACATCAATTTCCTCATAGGCCTCGGCAAGTTGATCAGCCTTTGACAGCGGAAGATTAAGCCTGCTGTAACGCATCACGGAAAGCTCGTAAAAAGCTTCTGTACTTATATTTAACGCCTTGCATAAAAGGGAAATGGAATCTCCCTCTATTCTAAGCAGGGAACCGGCAACCTGATTTTCCGGCAACTGGGATATTTTCGACAATACCATCGCGCAGTCCATTGGCCGGTCTTCCTTCGCCAAAATAATGATTACGCAATCAAGGGTGCGCTCGTTGGCACGCACTTCGGCAAGCAGTTTTTTTGCGTCGATGCGTTTTACCTTGTTCTCAATATTTTTCAGCGATGCATCATGCACCGCCTTGGCAACCAGAGCCAAAAGCTCGCCCTCGTCGTCCTTGATCAGGCTCAGCAGTTTTTGCTGGGCTCCGGGGGCCAATAAGGGCAGCACTTTTTTTGCCGCCGTTAACGACATGTCGGCACGTTTGGCCAGATTGTTCTGGATCAGCTCATCCCCGGGCGCATATTGAGCCAGCGCGCCAAAGCCCCAATCGGAAAAACGGGCCCCCTTGTTGCCCGAGATTGCCCGCAATATTTCGCACTCGCCATGCTGGATCAGCTTGTCGGTGATTTTTTCATTCAAATTGGGGCGAAGCGAAATCGCCAACCGGTGCTCCATCCCCTTGACCGTAACCAGATGCAACAAATCATCCGGCGTCAAATTGGGAGAATTCTCCAGCATCGGACGGGCGATTTTGATTTCCTCATTGGCCAATTGCAAGGTGATATCGTGCGGGGTATTGGCGTTTCGTGAAATTTTTTCCGAAAGCTCATAACGCGATTGCACATCGGTTTCCTCGAGCAGTTTGGAAATGATCTGACTGAAAAGTTTCAATTCCTGATCGGAATAATTATCGGACCCTTCAGCAAAATGATCTGCGATGCGCCCCATGAGTTCGCGGCGCTTTTCACTCGATTTCTCGCGGGCGAGGTCAACCATATCCGCTAGCATGAATATCCTGTCAGTTCGGGTTCATAAAATTTTCGTTTGAACGCCGCCGGCAATCAACAGCCATCCATCCAGATATATTAAAGGCATCCTCCCCTTTACGGCCCATTAATTACTTACTAGCCAAAATACGTACCAGCCCGCCGGCGCGAGGCCATAAAGCCCGCCGGCACGAGGCCATAAAGCCCGCCGGCACGAGGCCATAAAGCCGCCGGCGCGAGGCACAAAAACACCGCCACCGGCACGAGACCTGGATCGCTTCAGGCAAAAATATCGATTGATCAGGCGGCTTGACGGATGGCGGCTGAAATCTGGCGTATTACCGTTGCCACCAGCGCTTCATCATCGGCCTGTCCCATAATCCGGATCAACGGTTCGGTTCCCGACATCCTGATCACCAGCCGTCCGCCATCACCAAGCCGCTCTTCACTTTCGCGAATAATTTGTTTTACCAGCTTGTTCTCGAGCGGTTTACCACCGTTGAATTTTACGTTTTGCAGGATCTGCGGAACTTTTTCAAAATTGCTGCACACTTCGGAAACCGGCTTGCCGGTATTTTGCATCACCTGCAAGATCTGCAGGGCGGCAACCAGCCCGTCCCCGGTCGTTGTGAAATCTGAAAGAATGATATGGCCCGATTGCTCGCCGCCAATATTAAACCCGTTGGCGCGCATGCTCTCAAGCACATAGCGATCCCCGACCTGGGCCCGCTCCAGCCTGATCCCCATACTTTCCAAATGGCGCTCAAGACCAAGATTGGACATTACCGTTGCCGCAATTCCCCCGCCGGTCAACAGATCCCGCTCATGCCATGATTTGGCGATGGTCGCCATCAACTGGTCGCCATCGATCACCTCGCCCTTTTCGTCAATAATCAGCACCCGGTCGGCATCGCCATCAAGCGCAATGCCGATATCTGCGCGCAATTCCCGCACCTTTTCCGCCAAACGTTTGGGCGAGGTGGAGCCGCATTTTTCATTGATATTAAATCCGTCCGGGCTAACCGCTATCGGAAACACCTCGGCCCCCAACTCCCACAATGTATCGGGGGCAACCCTGTAGGCGGCCCCGTTGGCGCAATCGACAACCACCCTCAGGCCGGTAAAATCGGCATTACGCGTAAGAGTGCGCTTGGCATATTCGACATAGCGGGTTTGCGCTTCCTCAATCCGCTTGGCGCGGCCAATATCGCGTCCCTGGGCCAGGCGCGGGGTCAGATCGGCGTCAATAAGCGCCTCGATTTCATGTTCCATACTGTCGGACAATTTATAACCATCCGAACGGAACAATTTTATGCCATTGTCTTCAAACGGATTGTGCGAAGCCGAGATCATCACCCCCAGATCGGCGCGCAGGGAACGGGTCAACATCGCCACCGCCGGGGTTGGCATCGGCCCGAGCAGAAAAACATCCATGCCGACAGCGGTAAACCCGGCGGTCAGCGCATTTTCGATCATATAACCTGAACGTCTGGTGTCCTTGCCGATCACCACCCGGTGCCGGTGCTCGCCACGCTTGAAACTCAACCCGGTGGCCATACCGACCTTGAGCGCCAGTTCGGGAATGAGCTTGTGTCCGTTGACCTGCCCCCTGATGCCATCGGTGCCAAAATATTTGCGTGTCATTAAACTAGCGCCCCTAAACTATCGTTTCCGGTTTCAGCCTCAAAACTACTATAGACCAGCACTTGTGGCCAAGCGAAGGCGAAACTGTTTCAGTATTAAGAGCGGGTTTAATACCAAAGGAAGTAGCCCATCCATGAAAAACGGCCGCACCATTTTTTGGCGCAGCCGCATATGATATTCGATCAGCTCTCAAGCCCCAACAGGGCCTTTTCTCCAGAGCAAGATACGTTTAGCTTGAATCAAAACGCCATGCTCCAAGTCTTTGTTTTATCGCGTTTTCGAACCGAATAACCGGATCCACTTATCGAAGAAAACGCTTTAGCTCCCCGGCTGTGGCTTCAATCCGTCAGCGCCGGGAGAGGAGGGTTTGGGCTTTTTCTTTTTCGCCACCTTGCCGGCACTCGGAACGCCGCTGACTTTTGGCGCTCCGTCATGGTCGCTTTCGCGCACCGGATCATGACCCTCCATAAGGCCATTGATTTCATCCCCCGACAGGGTTTCATATTCAAGCAATGCCTGGGCTATCCTGTGCAGATCATCAATATTCTTGCGGATCACCCGCTGGGCGGTATCATAACCCTCCTCGACAAAGCGTTTGACTTCGCTGTCGACCAGATTTTGCGTGTCATCGGAAAGGTGTACTCCCGGCTGCCCCATCGAGCGGCCAAGGAATATTTCCTCCTGATTATCACCATACAAAAGCGGGCCGAGCTTGTCCGACATGCCGAACTGGGTCGCCATTGCCTTGGCCAGATTGGTTGCCATCTTGATGTCCGAAGACGCCCCGGAAGTTACCTTTTCATAGCCGAAAATTTCTTCTTCGGCCACACGACCACCCATGGCCACCGCCAGATCGGCATAACATTTCTGCCTGGTCAGGGAAATCTGGTCTTTTTCCGGCAAGCGCATCACCATCCCGAGAGCCCGCCCGCGCGGAATAATGGTCGCCTTGTGAATGGGATCGCTCCCCTCCATCTTGATCGCCAGCAATGCGTGACCAGCCTCGTGATAGGCGGTAAGTTTCTTTTCTTCTTCCGTAAGGGCCAGGGTACGCCGCTCGGCCCCCATCATCAGCTTGTCCTTGGCGTCCTCGAATTCGGCCATGGTGACAAAGCGCTTGTTGCGCCTTGCCGCCAGCAGCGCGCTTTCATTGACCAGATTCATCAAATCAGCACCGGAAAACCCCGGGGTTCCGCGCGCGACAATTTTCAGATCAACGTCCGGCGCCAACGGTACCTTGCGTACATGCACCTTGAGAATTTGCTCACGTCCCGACACATCCGGGTTGGAAACCACAACCTGGCGGTCAAAGCGGCCGGGGCGCAACAGCGCCGGATCCAGAACATCAGGCCGGTTGGTTGCGGCAATGACAATAATGCTTTCATTGGCCTCAAACCCGTCCATTTCAACCAGCAACTGGTTAAGGGTCTGCTCGCGCTCGTCATTGCCCCCGCCCAGCCCGGCCCCACGATGGCGGCCAACCGCGTCAATTTCATCGATAAAAATAATACACGGCGCGTTTTTCTTGGCCTGTTCGAACATGTCGCGCACCCTTGAGGCGCCAACACCGACAAACATTTCAACAAAGTCAGAACCGGAAATGGTATAAAACGGAACAGCCGCTTCCCCGGCCACCGAACGAGCCAGAAGCGTCTTGCCGGTCCCCGGAGGGCCAACCAGCAACACCCCGCGCGGAATGCGCCCGCCAAGGCGCTGGAATTTACCGGGATCGCGCAGATATTCAACGATTTCCTCAAGGTCCTGTTTGGCCTCTTCGACCCCGGCAACGTCCTCAAAGGTTACCTTGCCCGAACTTTCGGTCAGCATCTTGGCCCGCGACTTGCCAAATCCCATCGCTCCGCCGCGCCCGCCGCCCTGCATCTGGCGGATAAAGAAGAACCAAACCCCGATAATTACCAAAAACGGCAACCATGATGACAAAAGTATGGTCCAGAACGGGCTTGTGTCCGGTTCGGCCGCGGTAATGTTGACCCCGCCTGCCTCCAGACGCTTGACGATATCGGTTCCCTTGGGAACAAGCGTTTCAAATTTGCTTCCATCCTTGAGGGTACCGGTCACCTTGTCATTGGTAATGGTCACCGAAGAGATTTTTCCCGCTTCGATATCCGATACAAACTGCGAGTATGTTCGCTCACTCATCCTTACCGTGCTGGTTGAGGACTGAAAGACCTGAAACAGGCCCATCAGCATGAAAAGGATAACCAGCCAGATAGCGAAGTTGCGGAAATTACCGTTCATTAATCAATTCCTGGAGCTTTTAGACGAAGAATTCCACCCCGCCATAATTGAGTATAATCGTTTGAAATGTAGGATGGTCCAACAGGGGTTACAAGAGCACGAGCGCCCTTTGGGTAAACCAAACTATTTTAGCGCACTAATTTGTACGTTCTTGCTAGAGCAAGATGCGTTCAGGTTGAATCGGAGCGCATGCTCTAAGTCTTTGTTTGGTCGCGTTTTTGAACTGGATAAGTGGTATCCACTTATCCTGAAAACGCTCTAGCACTTGAGCGTCAATTGATCGGCTGAATTGTCTTGTCCATATCCTTGTAAATTACTGACCACAACCGCGCTTGAACGCGACAGCGTGCCAAGCGCGACGATTTTTTGATCAATATCGCGCACCACCGGCGCCCCCTTGATGCACGACATTGGCTCCTTGACCTGTGAGCCAACAAACTCCTCGACCTCGGGCCGGGTCATTTCGCCGCCCCCCTCAACGCTCAATTCAGTTGTCCCCGAATTATCAATTTCAAAGCGCTGATCCCAGATCATCTTGCTTCCCGGCGCCAGTTTTTGTGCCCCCTTATCAATCCTTACCAGTTCACGAAACCCCAGCAACAGCCCCTTTTGTTTGACAAATACGCTTCCATTAAGCGTTTTCCCCGCAAAATGCGCCGAGCCGAGCTGTTTTTGCAAATCTTCGAGCTGGGACAGTTTGCCGCTTGTTTTTGCAATGCGCCGAACCATTTCGCCAATGATCCTGATCGCAATTTCCTCCGGCTGCTCGTTTAACGCCGCCAGTTCAACCTGAAACCCCCCGAACATATTTTGTGAGACCAGTTGGTCAAACTGCGAGCGGGCAAACAAATCAAGCGCCTGATCAGCGCGTTGCGCCCTCAAGGCAAACCGGGCCAGAACGGTGTCGCTCAATCCCAACTCAAAAAGAGCCGGCAATTGCCTGCGCCAGCGCACCCGTTCAAAATCCTCATTGCTGTTGGATGGGTCATCAATTGGCGTCAAACCCGATTTTTTTACCACCTGCTCGAGAAATTCCGGCTCCATGTCCAACAGCGGCCTGAACACCATGACCTCCTGGAGTTGGGATAATGGACGCATCCCACCAAGCCCCTTAAGTCCGCTCGAATGAGCCAGACGCATCAAAACCGTTTCCGCCTGATCTTTTCTATGATGACCGGTCAGCAACACCCCGACCCCGTCCTTTTTCATCGCCTCCCCGATCAGTCGATAGCGCGCGGCGCGCGCGCCAGCCTGAATTCCATTTTCCGGCTTGTCGCCATCCCAGCGTAAAATTGTGGTCCTGATCCCGAGTTCTCCGGCAACCGATTTAACGAATTGGGTTTCTTTTTCACCCTCGGCGCGCAACCCATGATCGAGCGTATAGACATGAACTTCCTGTTCTGAAAAAACCTGGATTTGCCAGGCGTAAACCAGCAATAACAGCGCCAAACTATCCTTGCCCCCTGAAACCGCAATTGCGATAGCGGCTTCTTTTTCTATCGGGGCGAACAGCCTGTTCAATTCGACAAGCGGCAAAACACCTAAATCAACTTTCAACATTGTGCCTTCTTTAACATTGCGACTTGGACATTTCCTCTTTTACCCGCTTGTTGAACGCTCCGCCCATATCCGGAAAGCGTTTTAATACTTCGCCAAATGTCCGGCAGGCGGTGTCCCGCTCGCCGGCTCCGGCCAGGGCGATCCCCAGTTTCAAGAGCAGATCGGGCGCTCTTGTAGTATTTTTATAGGCCTGAAAGCCTTTAAATAAAACCTGGGCTGCTTCATCATATTGCCCGCGCTGCAACAAGGCTTCCCCGAGCCAGTTGGTGGCGTCGGGCGCCTGGGGATGGTTGGGAAACAGGGCGATAAACTGGCGAAACTGGGTTTCGGCGAACTGATAATCTCCCTTGACAACCGCCTCATATCCGGCGCGATACTGAGCATCGGCGTCGGCACTGGTGACAAGCGATCCGGGATCAAACCCCAAATCAGGCCCCTGACTGCCATCAAGCAGGGAACTGCCGCTCAAACTCCCCGGGCTTAAACCTGCGCTGCCGGAAAAATCGGAGCCAAGAACGAATTCGCCATTCAAGGGCCCCGTTATATCCTGTCCCGTTATGTCCTGTTTTGAACCATCGCTCTTTGGCGCATCAATAGGTGGTTGCACTCCGCCAAGCTCAATCGGCGCGCCAAGATCAATCGGCGCACTAAGGTCGGGGTTCTGCGGCACACCCTCAGGCAGCGTCACGCCGCCGGGTTGGGGTGCCGCTTCAGTTTTTCCCGAGTTGGTGCCCTCCAATTGCTTGAAGCGAAAATCATTGTCTTTTCTCATCCGTTCGATAAGCGTCTGATACTGGGTCATTTGAAATTGCAGCCCTTCCATCTGCCCGACCAAAACCCGCATTTGTTCCTCGAGCCGCGACAGGCGCAGATTGATCGAGGCTATGTCACGCGCTTGCGCCACCAGAACCGGTTTTGCCTCTTCGGGTTTTTGCCGCAGACCAAGACCGGATGCGCCAAAACTGCCGCTTAGCGCACTGAGCGAACGGCTTAACGTTTCGGTTTGAAATTCAAGCAGATTGACCCGAGCGCCAATGTCGCTGTTGCCGCGCGCATTGACAAGAGGCGGCAAAAAGATCCCCGCCATGAGTACGGCGGCAAATATCAGTTTTCTGCCGCCTTTGTCAGGTTTACAATTATCCAATTTATTGCTCCTTCGCGTTGAAATCTTCATATTCTTCGCCATCATGCACTGATCGCAAAAAAGGGCGCTAGAGCAAGCGGCGTTCAGGTTGAATCGGAACGCCAAGCTCTTGCATCTTTGTTTGGTCGCGTTTATCGAGACGGATAAGTGGTATCCCGTTCGATCGTTGAACGATCCACTGGATCGTTCAATTATTCGACCTCACTCCTGAAAACGCTCTAACCGCGCTCACACTCATCTGTAAAAAGTAATTTTGACAAAAAAGGCGCCGGGATTGATACGCAAACCCCGACACCTCCAGCCTCCAGAATTTCTGATAATTCCGGTCAATATGCTTTTTAAATTCCGCTCCAGGAGCGCTCAGGCGAAACTAGTTGAGAACAGTAACCGCGCGCCGGTTTTGTGACCAGCATGAAATGTCGTTGCAAATCGCCACCGGCCGTTCCTTGCCGTATGATTTCGAACTTATACGATTGGCGCTGACCCCGCGCGAAACAAGAAAGTTAACCGCCGCTGCGGCCCGGCGCGCCCCCAGGGCAATATTATATTCGCGGGTGCCACGTTCATCGGCATGACCTTCGATCGTGATACGAAACTGCGGATATTTGTTGAGCCAGGCGGCCTGTTTGGTCAAAGTGGCCTGTCCGGCGGCGTTTATCACCGAAGAATCGGTATCAAAAAACACCCTATCCCCGATTGTGACCAGAAATTCCTGCTGTGAGCCCGGGGTTGCCTCGCCAACAGGTCCCCCGTTCGGCGTGCGCGCACATGCCGCCACCCCCAACACCAAACCAACCATCAACAGGGCTTTGACATAAGAAAAAATTGGCGCGATCGAGCGCATGAGGTTAACTCCTGAATGCAAATAAAAAGTCCCACAATTAACGGCCCCTTGTCTTAAGAGCGCGTTCTCAACTAATGTTAATTGACGTTTAATCGGGCCAAATTGGGGCCAAGCGGAAAATGCGCTGATTTTACGCAGTCAGCTTCGGCCTTTTTTCCTTGTTTGCACAAGAGATTATTTTCTTAACGGCGACCAGGTCGGGTCGGAAGCAAAGGTTTCGCTGGGTATTTGTTGCAAATTGCGCCCCCAGATATCCACACTGTAAAGCCGCGGGCCGTCACTGCCCCCAGGGTCGGAAAAATACATGATCACCCGCCCGTTGGGAGCCCAGGTCGGCCCCTCGGCATGAAAACTGGAGACCAGAATGCGCTCCCCAGACCCGTCAGGCTTCATGGTGCCGATATGAAACTGGCCGCCCTGAATGCGGGTAAAAGCGATCAAATCTCCCTTTGGCGACCATACCGGGGTCGAATAAATTCCCTCGCCATAACTGATGCGCTGCGCCGGACCGCCGCCAAGGGCCATCACATAGATCTGCTGGGAGCCGCCGCGATCGCTTTCAAAGGCAATGCTGTTGCCATCCGGCGAATAGGAGGGGGCGGTATCAATGGCGCTCGAATTGGTCAATTGCCTTGGCCTTCTCGCCCCGATCTGCAACGAATAAAGATTGGTTGTTCCCCCCGCCTCGATCGAAAAGGCAATGCTGTTGCCGTCCGGCGAAAAGCGCGGCGAAAATGTCATTTGGCCAAAATTGCCGATCCGCTGCTGGCGTCCGGTTGAAAGATCGAGCAGATAAACCTGTGGCTGGCCCTTTTCATAATTCATATAGGCCAGCATCGTCCCGCTTGGCGAATAGCGCGGGGTCAGGGCCATTGAACGGCCATCGGTGAGATATTGAACATTGGCCCCGTCCTGATCCATGACCGCCAGGCGCTTGGTGCGATTGGCCCGGGGACCGCTTTCCGCTACATAAACGATGCTGGTATCAAAATACCCCGTCTCCCCGGTCAGGGACGAATAAATCGCGTCCGAAATGATATGGCTGATACGCCGCCAACTATTGGCGTCAGTGGCATAGGACTGGCCCGCCACCTGCTGGCTCGCCCTGACATCCCACACCCGAACCGAAGCGTCGATCTGATTGTCCAGGCTGTCGCGCTCCACCTGCCCCATTACCAGCGCGCTGGCGTTGGTGCCCTGCCAGGTGGCAAAATCAGGCGTTGCACTGACATTGCCGACCATGCCACCCATTGCCGCCGGGTCAAGGGGCGCGAACAGGCCCGAGCGGGTCAGATTGTCCCTGATGATTTGAGCCACCTGCTGTCCGAACGCGGGGTCCGAGGAGGCAAAATCAGGAATGGCGATCGGCATTGGGGTGAATTGGGCCCCCGAAACGATGATTTTCAGCTGCGCCAATACCGGGGAGGACATTATCAATCCGCCAGCTCCCGCCAATGCGGTTTTTAGAACGGCGCGGCGGGTCGGCAGCGTGATTAAATCGCGTGTCAGATCTTTCAATGCCCTGCTCCTGAACTGGGTTTTGTTTTCAATACCAAAGGAAGTAATTCTTCCTCAAAAATAAAGGGCATTGATTGCATCTCAGCCCTTGTCGCTTGCCCTGAAGGTAACATCAATCTGTTTCCATTGAGCATATTTTTCCGCCGCCAGTCGATAAGGGCCACATTCAAGCACCGCGCGTTGCGCCGCCCGTGAAATCGAGCCCAGCATGTCCGAAGTAATATTTGAGATAACCCTTGGTATGCCGACCACCGTGCCGTCCTGGTTCAGATTGACCAGAAGGCGCACCGAAAGCCCGCTATCTATTTCCCCCGGCAACAAGCTCCAGCACTGGCGCATCTGGGTTGCCAGCGCGTCCTGCTCGGAACGGGTCAGGGTTGCCGACTGGCCGGCGCGGGTTCCCAATGTTGTTTTGCCGCCGGTCCCGGTTGTGGCGCCGCGGCTTTTTTCAGCATTGATGATATCGGAAACCTTATCGGCCGGGCGCGTTGCCTGTTCGCGTTTGCGCCGCGCATATTCAGCCCGCTTCTGATCAAGAGAAGCGGTGCGCATCACTGGCTTGGGGGCTGGCTCGACCGGGTCCGGGGTCGCCTTGGTTTCCGAGGCGATTATTTTTTGCGTCGGAGCTGGTTGCGCGGCTGGCTTGGCCTCTGTTGGCGCTGGTTTGGGCGTCGGCTCTGGAATGGGGGTTTTAACCGCCGCCGGTTTTGGCTCCGGAGTTGGGTTGGGCGAGGGGGCGGGCGAGGGTTCAGGAGCCGTTTGTTCGGTCGGCGCTGGCGTTACCTTGTCGGTTGCCAGCGGCATTGCCTGGTTTTCCTTGGTATTGCCGGTCGGCTGCGCCAATTGCGCCGGCACTGGCGTGTCAACGATCGACGGGGTCTGGGTATCAAGAATTTTACTGTCCAGCGCCCCGGCCCGGATGTTGGAAAACTCGGTGATTGGAATAATGTCAACGCTGATTGCCTCGATCTGCCGTGGCTCTTTAAGCGGCGCATTACCAAGGCTGATCAGCCCGACCAGAACCAGCGCACTATGGGAAAACACCGAAACCGGCAAGCCAACACGCATCGCGTCACTGCCCCTGTTCCTGATTGGTAATCAGCCCGATTTTGGAATATCCGGCACTGGAAAGCATGCCCATCACCCGCATTACCATGCCATAGCCGGCCTTGGCGTCACCACGCAGGTAAATGCGCTGGTCGGTTTTCCCCCCGCTCAGCGAGCCAAGCGTTTCAACGATTTTCTCCAGCGTAACCTGATTGTCGCCAATATAGATCTGCCCGTTTGCCGTTACCGTCAATGTCAGCGGTTTGGCCTGGGTATCCAGTGATTTGGCCTGGGTCTGGGGCAAATCAATCGGAACCCCAACCGTAAGCAGAGGGGCTGCCACCATGAAAACGATCAGCAATACCAGCATCACATCGACCATTGGCGTTACATTGATCTCGCTCATCGGGGCGTGCCTGTTGCGCCGCGAGCGCCCGGAGCGGCGGCGGCCGGCAGAACCGTGATTGGCGGCCGACATGCTCATCAGCGCTGACTTTCGCGCGCATCAAGCTGACGCGACAAAATGGTCGAAAATTCGTCGGCAAACCCTTCGAGCCGCCCGACAAGCTTGTTGGCGTCGCTGGAAAATTTATTATAGGCAATCACCGCCGGAATAGCCGCCAACAGCCCCAAAGCTGTGGCAAACAGCGCCTCGGCAATACCCGGGGCAACCACCGCCAGATTGGTACTTTTGGAAACCGCGATCGATTGAAACGAATTCATAATGCCCCATACCGTGCCAAAAAGGCCAACAAAAGGCGAAGCTGAACCAACCGTGGCCAAAAACCCGAGCCGCTTTTCCAGATTTTCGGTTTCGCGCGCAATCGCCACATCCAAAACCTTGTCAATCCGCACCTGCACCCCGATATGGGAAGCCGCCCCCTGCTCATGACTGCGCTTCCATTCCTTCATCGCCGCCACAAATACCGTGGCCAAGCCCCCGGTTGGACGATCGGCAAGCGATTGATACAATTCTTCAAGCGACTGGCCGGACCAGAACAATTTTTCAAACCGGTTCATTTCGCGGCTGACGCGTCCGAACAGGATCCATTTGTCAACGACAATGGCCCAACTCCAGATGGAAGCGGCAAGCAGGCCCAGCATTACCGCCTTGACCACCCAGTCGGCAGCCAAAAACAGCGCGAAAAGCGAAAAATCCACTCCGCTGGCCACCTCAGTGCCCGCTTGTAACGCTTCCATGAACCGACCCCTTTGAACTCACACATATTTTATCGCTCGCCCGCCTGCCCGCAATCGCATGCTTTGCGACCAAAAAACAAACAAACACACAACGCCCCGAGCCTGAGGCCGGGGCAAAACTAATCCGCATGCCGCATGGGCGGTAAATTTGTCAATTTTTAGGACAGGGCGCCGCTAGGGGCTGTTTTTAGAAAAAGAACCGGGTTTTCAGGGCCATAACCGGAGGAAAACAACCATTTTTTAATCATGATTATCAATGGCGTCATTTTTCAAGGCTGCAACCAGCTCTTTTGGCAACCGCCGCGCCCGCCCTGACAAAGAGATCGCCACCACCTCAACCCCGGCCCGGACCAAAATCCGCTCGCCGCGCATGATTGTTTGCCTTAATTTGAGGCGGGCACCGCTTATTTTCTCGACCAGAGTGACAATTTGCAGGCAATCATCAATATGGGCCGAACAATCATACCAGATATCGATGTGGCGAACGGCAAAAGCGAGCCCCTGTTTAGCCAGTTGCGTGTGATGCACCTGGCGCTGGCGCAAAAATTCGCTGCGCGCCCGTTCCATGAATTTGAGATAGGCGGCATGATAGACATTGCCGGAAAAATCGGTGTCCTCATAATAGACGCGAACAGAAAAGCTATCCGGATTTGTCATTTGTTTTCAACGTTCATCAACAATCAGATGCTCGGTTTGTGCCGGCAATCCGTCAAAGCGCGTTCTGAGCCATTTGGGCAAAAGATTGACCCCGGCCAGCGCGCCGGCCTCCAGCTTTACCCAGTTAAAGGTAAGAACATGGCCCTCATCATGGGTAATCATGCATGGTTTTTCCGTTTCAAAGGGAAAATCATCCGGCAGGGTAACCGAATAATATTTGCCGATTTCGTGGAATTGCTCTCCCGTCAGGGCAAAAAAATTCTCAACGGAAAATATCAACCGCCCAATCCGTCCGCTGCATCCCAGCTCTTCTGTTATTTCTCTCTTCAAGGCGATGTCGCTGGCTTCCCCCAACTCAACCCGACCGCCCGGAAGCATGGTGAAATCCTTGTCGTCCTCGCGACACACCAAAACATGCCCGTTACGCAAAATAACCCCGGCCGTGCGGTAATTGAAGCGGTTAGTGCCAAAAAGAATGCAAAGCGCGTGTCGCTTGTCCATTTACTTTCCTTAGTAGAAATGACTGCTGAAAAACCACTGCCATATTATCTGCTGACAAACCAGCGAAACAAGACTGCATCAAGCGCCTTATTCCAAAGCATAGCTTTCAATGACACCGCGAAAATATAGATAAAACCCATCTGGCAATTCCCATCCGACTTCAGCACGGGTGGGAATACGGCGTGGACCCAGTTGTTTGTAATCAAAAAACCGTCCACGCCAAGGCGTATCTACCCATTTGTCGCCTATTCCCATCGGACGCGCCGCCGCGAAAGACTCAACAATGTCGCCTTGTTCGTTGAAGCTGAATTCAACGGTAACGCCCCCATCATTCATGGGCGCTGTAACCGACACCGTTGTGTCGTCGATTTGATTCCACACCAGTTGCGAATTGTTCAAGATTGCGTCCGGCGTCAGCGGTATTTCAGCCAGATAACGCAACAGCTCGCCCCGATCGGTCGCGCTCCCTTGTGAATTCGCCACAGAAATTGTGTTCAACAAACGTGCGTTGAGCAACCCCGTGCCCTTTACGAAAGCATCCACAACACCAATTGGCAAATACATCATGTTACCTGTTGCATGCCAGACAAACCCGCTGGCCCGCGTGCCCGCCAGATGAGTGGCCGTCAACTCCTGCCAGGGCTGGTCAGGTGCAAAGCGCATGGCCACGGACTGAGTAAGTCTGACAATATAGGGGCCTCCTTCGCGCGCACCGGCTTTTGTGGCGAATGCTCGCACGATTTCCGGCAAAGCGCCCACCGCAGGCGCGCTGGTCAATTGATCCTTGGCAAGTTGGCTCTCAAGACCGGCAATCCGACCCAGAAAACGGGAGGAAACAACAAGTTGGGCCACAACCAGACCAACAATGACCAATACCAAACCCAAACCCAAAACGATTTTCATGAGAAACCTCCAAATATACAGCCCTCAAAATCGGCCCAATACAAACGGTCGAACCTGCACATTTGACGCTAGACCCAAGTATAATTTATTGCAACTCCAATATAAAAGTAACATAAACTGTAAAAACAAATGTTCTTGGCTTGCTCACCCTTGTTTCTCCTCCTCAAACAGGCTGGTCTGGCTGCCGACAAACCCCTGTGGCACTGTCATGCCAAGATGTTTGAACGCCTTTGCCGTCAGCATGCGCCCGCGCGAGGTACGCTGGATAAACCCCTGCTGGATCAAATAGGGTTCAACGATTTCCTCGATGGCGTCGCGCGGCTCGCTAAGGGCGGCGGCAATGGTTTCAATCCCCACCGGCCCGCCACCATAATGAAGAGCAATCACATTGAGATAGCGCCTGTCGAGCATATCAAGCCCCCTCGCATCGACATCAAGGCGCAACAATGCCTTGTCGGCAATGGAAGCGGTAATCTCGCCAGCCCCATCCACCAGCGCAAAATCGGTAACCCGGCGCAACAGGCGTCCGGCAATGCGCGGGGTGCCGCGTGAGCGGCGCGCCACTTCCAGCGCCCCTTGTCTGGTAATGCCAATTTTCAATAGCCGCGCCCCGCGGGTCACGATCTCCACCAACTCCTCGGGCGAATAAAAACTCAACCGCACCGGAATGCCGAAACGGTCGCGCAACGGGGTGGTCAGCAATCCGGCGCGCGTGGTTGCCCCGACCAGGGTGAATTTGGCCAGATCAATCCTTACCGAGCGCGCCGCCGGGCCTTCGCCGATGATCAGATCGAGTTGAAAATCTTCCATCGCCGGATAAAGAATTTCCTCGATCGCCGGGTTCAGCCGGTGGATTTCATCAATGAACAAAACATCGTTTTGCTCCAGATTGGTCAGCAAGGCCGCCAGATCACCGGCCTTGGCGATCACCGGGCCCGATGTGGCGCGAAACCCGGCCCCCAGCTCACGCGCCACAATCTGGGCCAAAGTGGTTTTGCCAAGACCGGGCGGGCCAACAAACAATACGTGATCCAGCGCCGTTTTACGCTGTTTGGCCGCTTTAATAAAAACTTCCAGATTGGCCCGGGCATCCTTTTGCCCGATGAATTGAGAAAATCCGGTAGGCCTGAGGGAAACATCGACCCCACCATCGCGTTCGGCGCTTGCGGAGGTAAAATCACTCAAGAGCTCAACTCCTTGAGCCCGAGCCGGATAAGTTTTGCCGTATCGACATCATCGCCCTCCCTGGCCACAATCCGCGCCAGCGCTGTCGATGCCTGGGCGGTTGAATACCCCAAATTGCTTAGCGCCGAAATTGCGTCGCTGACATTGCTGGGCGTTTGCCCCTCGCCAATCCCGGTTTGTAGACCCAGCGTTCCAACATCAGCACCACCGATATCGGGAATTTTACCCTTTAATTCACTGACCAGCCGCTGCGCCAGCTTTGGCCCGACCCCGGACGCGCGCCCCATCATCGCCTTGTCCTGTAGGGCAATGGCGGAAGAAATTTCGGACGGGGAAAGGGTGGAAAGAATGGCCAGCGCCACGCGCGCCCCAACTCCCTGCACGCCAAGCAACACCGAAAACCAGGCTTTTTCGCCTGTTGTGGCAAATCCATGGAGCCGGATCATATCCTCGCGCACCATCATTTCGGTGAAAATTTCGCACCCCTCTCCCACCGGCGGCAATGCCTCAAGACTGCGCGAAGAGCAAAAAACCTGATAGCAAACGCCCTGCACGTCGAGCAAAACATGATCATCGCCAAAGCTTTCCACAATGCCCTTGAGTTTTCCGATCATGCTCGCGCCGCCTCTTTTAGCTGGTAATTGCGGTGATGGGCGTGACAGATGGCGATGGCCAGGGCATCGGCGGCGTCAGCTCCCTTGAAATCGGCAGTTGGCAGCAGGATCTTGACCATTAGCTGGATTTGGGTTTTGTCGGCATGGCCCGAGCCAACGATGGATTTTTTTACCAGATTGGCCGCATATTCCCCCACTA
>UOEO01000208.1_pt1 | contig 20813 bp, 19 predicted proteins | sample 1989881 | NCBI WGS metagenome assembly UOEO01 (sample SAMEA4712198, study PRJEB27164) | hydrothermal vent metagenome | biome: marine basaltic hydrothermal vent biome; feature: marine hydrothermal vent; material: mineral | place: Pacific Ocean | collected 2011-06-14/2011-07-23 | depth 1691 m
GCAACTTGATTAGGCTTAACAATTGGCCATATCCTGAAGGACGCTGAAACCGCTGCAATCTACGTGCGCAAAAGGCCTCAACCGGGTATTAAACCCGCTTTTTACCCTTTTCCTTCTTATATTTTTGCGGTTTAAGCGCCATTTGGACCCTGTTTATGAGTTCATGACCTAGCTCATCAACTGATATAAGGGACGCCAAATTGTTTTTATGTCAAAGGAAGTAATCCTTGCCTGTTTCAGACATGCCACCTGAAGACCAGCCCAAGTTGCTGGCAAAACTCGCCAACCAGGCGCTTTGTCTTTGGGACCTGCCGCCTGCGGCCTCGGCAAAATTGATAAATGTGTCGGAAAACTCGACCTATCTGGTAAAAACGCCGGCCAAAGAACGTTTTATCCTGCGCATCCATCGCCAAAACTACCACAGCCAACGCGCCATCGAATGCGAGCTGGAATGGAAAACAGCCCTTGGCTCTGCCAATATTGTCACCACGCCGCGCCATTATCTGGGCAAAAACGGCAAGGCGATCCAGAGCGGACATGTCACAGGGCTGGCCAGTCCAAGGTTTATGGTGCTGTTTGAATATCTCAAAGGCAGTCCCCCGGATGAAAAGGGCGATCTTTTTGCTTCATTCGAGGAACTCGGAGAAATTGCCGCAAGACTGCACAACCATTCGCTAACCTGGCCAAAACCGGCCAATTTCGAACGTTTGAGCTGGGATATTGATGCTATATTCGGCCCCAGGCCCACATGGGGCAACTGGCGCCACGCCCCGGGGGTTGACGCTCAGATCGCAACTATCCTTGAGCAGGTCGAAAAAACCATTCGCCACCGCCTGCAAACATTTGGCAAAAACGCTAAAAACCACGGCCTGATCCATGCGGACATGCGACTTGCCAACCTGCTGATAAACGACAACCGCACTCAACTGATCGATTTTGATGATTGCGGATTTGGCTGGTTTCTCTATGATTTTGCCGCCGCGGTCAGCTTCATGGAGGATGACCCACGCATACAGGCGCTAAAGGCGGTCTGGGTCAGGGGATATCGCAAGGAGCGCGATTTGAGCGCGGCTGAAGAAACGGAAATCGACAGTTTCATCATGCTGCGCAGAATGGCGCTATTGGCATGGATCGGCAGCCACAAAGAGGCCCCGGAACCGCAGGCGCTGGCCCCCCACTTTGCCCGAATAACAGCCGAGCTGGGCCACAATTACCTGGAGCGTTTTTCAAACAGCGCTAGAGCAAGATGCGTTCAGGTTGAATCGGAACGCATGCTCTAAGTCTTTATTTGGTCACGTTTCTCGAGACGGATAAGTGGTGTCCACTTATCCTGAAAACGCTCTAGAGCAAGATGCGTTTAGGTTGAATCAAAACGCCAAGCTCTTGCATCTTTGTTTTATCGCGTTTTCGAACCGAATAACCGGATCCACTTATTCTTAAAACGCTCTATTGCCAATCAACAAGCCTGAACATGGTCAAAATAATTGCCCCGCCATCAGCTTTCATCGACAATTGGCGCGTCCGGTCCGCGCTCCATCACTGACTGTATGCAGTTCTTGGCGCTTGATTTGGCGACATAGGTTTCAGAACGCACCATGATTTCTCCATTGGGGGCGCGAAACCGCACGTAAAACTGGCCATCCTTTGAGCGCTCGATTTCAAAATGATACCCGCTTTCCTCTTCACCCTCGGTCAAATCAGCTGTTGGCGCGCCCGGCGCGTTTTTCTTTAGTGAGGCAATGCAGTTTTGCGCGCTTGCCTTGCCCTTGTAATTTTCCGACCACACCATGATCTCGGAATTATAACAAAACTGAACCGCGAACTGGTTGTCCTTGCGTCTGACAATTTTAAACTTGTGCATGTTTGCCCCCTTATATTTCAAACCTGGCTTGCAGCCTAACCATGATTTTGCGCTTGGCAAGTATTGTTGCAAATCAGTTTGACAATCCTTGTCTGGCAATTTTTTTGACCAAAGACGGCAATTGGCTGAATTGGCCAAACCTGGCCACGCTTTTCACCGCTTCCGGGGATCCCTTTAAATAGCCGCCCTCAAAAAGGATAAAATCTACTTTCGCCGCCCCGGCCGTTTCTTCATCAACCTCGCTGTCGCCAACAAAAATCGCTTCACCCCCGCCAAGCTCCCTGATTGAAGCCAATAACATTGCCGGGTCGGGCTTGTTGACCTTAAGAGTGTCGCCACCAATTACCGAAGTGAAATATTGCTCCAGTTGCAATTGCCTGAGCACCCTTGATGTCACCCCATAGGCCTTGTTGGTGCAAATCCCCATACTGAACCCCTGATTTTGCAGGATCTCAAGCGTTTTGCGCACATCGGGATAGAGTCTGGTCAATTCCGCCGGATTGGCGAAATAGTCTTTGGTGAATTCCTTGGTCAATGCGGCGTGCTTTTCCTTGGAAAAAACAATTTTTGCCTCCGCCATCACCCGTTCAACCAGTCTGGGGATGCCATTGCCGATAAACGAGCGAACGATCATGAGGCTGAGCGGGGCAAGGTTTTGCCCGGCCAGCATCCTGTTGACCGCAGAGCAAATGTCGGGTGCTGAATCAATCAGCGTGCCATCAAGATCAAAGATAATCACCCGCATCACACCCATACCCTTTTATCCATTTTGCCCATTTTTGCCCGTTACGCTTTCATACTCATTGCGGGGACGGCAATGAAACAAAATCTCAGTTTTTGCCCAAGACCCGCCGCCAGCCGGGATAGAGCTGGTCGGCATCACTTTGAAAACTCTCGAACGCCCGGGCAAATTCATGATGATCCCTGGCGAACTCAACCGGGTCCGCACCCTCTTTCCAGCATTGCTCGGCCTGACGCAGCGAAATCGCGCCCGCTGCCGCCCCGTCAATATGGCCGAACGCGCCGCCACCGGCGGTCATGATCAGGTTGGAATGGCCCAGATTGGCAAAAAACCCCGGCATACGTAACGCGTTCATCCCTCCTGAAATAATCGGGGTGGTCGGGTTCATCCCCAGCCATTCCTGATGGAAATACGGTCCCTCGGCGCTGTCCTCTGTGATCATGAAGGCCATCAATTTGTCCGCTGCCTCCCCTTCCATCTTGCCAAAGCCCATGGTGCCGGTATGAATGCCCGACGCGCCCTGAAGCCGGGCCATTTTCGCCAGAACGAACGCTGTATATCCGCGCTTGGAGCTGGGGGAGGTGACCGCCCCGTGCCCGGCGCGGTGATAGTGCAGATATTGATTGGCAAAAGTGCGCCTGGCGGTGGTGATCGCCGCCGGGCCCGCCACATAACCATCAACCAGAAACGCCACATGGTCGGCGTTTTCCGCAAAGGTTTCCAGAATGAATTCGCCCCGTGCCACCATTTCATGATAATCATCAGCCGTGATATTGGCCGAGAACAATTTGGCCTGACCGGTTTTGTCCTGAGCGCGTTTCATGGCATCGGCGACCCGGGTGATGGTTTCCTTAAGGGGCGCGAAAACCTGATTGCCCTGCGGCTCGTCATTCTTGATGAAGTCGCCCCCGAGCCAGAAATCATAGCACGCATCGGCAAACGGTTGCGGGCGCAATCCCAGTTTGGGCTTGATGATGGTGCCAACGATAAAGCCGCCATTTACCACCGGACGCCCCAGAACCCGCCACAGATCACCAATCGTTGTTGCCGGGCCGTCAAACAGGCGCAAATAGGCGGGGGGAATATAAAAATCATGCATTTTGGCGTATTCGACATCGCCCATCCCCTGATTATTGCCAATGCACAGGGTTAAAAACGAAGCCAGCATCGCCCGCCCGTCGATAATATTGCGATCAAACAATTCTATCGGATAGGCGATTTTCATCAGCTCTTTTTCTTCATCAATTTGATAAACCAGCGCATCGACCCCGCGGGTGAAATCATCAGTGGTTGAAACCTCGACATTGGTGCCCGTTGAGCTTTCGGCGGCAAAATGGGCCGCCGTTTCCAGAAAAGTGCCAAAGCCTTTTTTCGGCTTCATGATATAGGCAACAAGCACATGTGCGCCTTGTTTGATCAACATCTCCTCGCTTAAGGAAAGGTCGGCATAGCGATCTGACTGATCCATTATAATCTCCTTGAATTCGACTTGTTCCGTTTATTCCGTGACCGGATCAAGCGATCCGCTCGCATATCGTTTGGCCATCTCATCCATATTGACCGGTTTGATTTTGCCGGCGTTTCCGGCGGTGCCAAACCTTTCGAACCGGTCAACACAAAGCTCCTCGAGCGCATCCATTGCCGGTATCAAAAACTTGCGCGGATCGAACTGTTCCGGCTCATTTACCGCCACGCGGCGGAACTGTCCGGCCATGGCCATGCGGCAATCAGTATCAATATTGACCTTGCGCACCCCCATTTTGATGCCCCGTTCGATCTCTTCAACCGGCACCCCCCAGGTCTGGGGCATGTGGCCACCATTTTGATTGATGATGTCCTGAAGTTCCTGGGGCACCGATGATGATCCGTGCATCACCAGATGGGTTGTCGGCAGCTTTTGATGAATGGCTCCAATGACATCCATTGCCAGAATGTCGCCATCCGGCTGGCGCGAAAACTTGTAGGCCCCATGGCTGGTTCCACAGGCAATGGCCAACGCATCGACCCTGGTTTTTTTAACAAAATCAACCGCCTGATCCGGGTCTGTCAGCAATTGATCCATTGAGAGTTTGCCGACCGCCCCCGAGCCATCCTCTTCGCTCGCCTCCCCGGTTTCCAGCGAGCCTAAAATTCCCAACTCACCCTCAACCGAAGCTCCGACCCAATGGGCCAAACGGGCAACATGCTCCGAAACCCGGACATTATACTGGTAACTCGCCGGAGTTTTCATGTCCTCTTTAAGCGAGCCATCCATCATAACCGAGGTAAACCCGTGCCTTATTGCCGAAAGACAAGTTGCTTCATTGTTGCCGTGATCCTGATGCAGGCAGATCGGAATATCGGGAAAACTTTCAACCAGCCCCATTATCAGATGAGCCAGCATGATATCGCCGGCATAAAAGCGCGCGCCGCGACTGGCCTGCAAGATAACCGGGGCGTCGCATTTTTGGGCCGCGCGCATGATCGCCACCCCCTGTTCCATATTGTTGATGTTGAAGGCGGGAACCCCATAAGCGTTCTCCGCGGCATGGTCGAGCAATTGGCGCAATGTGATAAGGGCCATTTCAACTTCCTCTTTGAGTGGTTTTTTCTTTATGCGCGCCGGGCGTTTTCACTCAGGCGCAATATCAACGGGGTCAGGATAAGCTGCATGGCCAGATCCATCTTGCCGCCGGGAACAACGATTGAATTGGCCCGGCTCATCCACGACCCGTTGATCATTGAAGTGAGATAGGGAAAATCAATTCCGCGCGGATTGGCAAAACGGATAACCACCAGGCTTTCGTCCGAAGTCGGGATCGAGCGGGCAATGAACGGGTTTGAGGTATCAACCACCGGCACCCGCTGAAAATTGATGTTGGTGTTGGAAAATTGCGGGGTGATGCACTTCACATAGGCATCCATGCGGCGCAAAATTACATCGGTCACCGCTTCCTTCGAATAGCCCCTGACCGCGCGATCACGATGAATTTTCTGGATCCATTCGAGATTGATCACCGGCACCACCCCGATCTTGAGGTCGCCATATTTGGCGACATCAACCCCATCGGCGCGCACTGCCCCGTGCAGGCCTTCGTAAAACAACATGTCGGAATCTTCGGCAAACGGCGCCCAGTCGGTAAATTCGCCCGGCTTGACGCCAAATTTTTTGGCCTCATTGTCATTATGAACATAAATGCGGGTGCGCCCCTTGCCGGTCTCGCCATATTCACGAAAAACCCGCTCCAGCTCGCCCAATTCATTGGCCTCAAGCGAAAAATGAGAAAACGAATGGTCCCCTTCAGCCAGCCTTTGTTCAAGCTGCCCCTTCATGTCGGCGCGATTATATTTGTGAAAGGCATCGCCCTCGATCGAAACCGATTTGATACCCTCGCGCCGGAAAATCTGGTCAAAAGTAGTCTTGACGGTCGAAGTGCCGGCGCCGGAAGAACCGGTAACGGAAATGATCGGGTGTTTGATGCTCATTGTTCACTCCTCACTGTGGGCTTTCGTTCAGTCGCGGAACAGACCGCGTTTGCCGAACAGGGCCGAAATCTCGTTTTCCGGCAGATCATGATAGGCGGCGATTTTTTCGACCTTGTTTGCCGATCCGAATACAAACGGCACCCTGGCGTGCAGGCTTTTGGCCTGTTGCGCCAAAATCGGCTCGATGGCGTCGGTTGCCTTGCCGCCCGCCTCTTCGATAAGAAAAGCGATCGGGGCACACTCGTAAACCATCCTCAAACGGCCGTTCTGGTAGCCCTTGCGATTGTCTGCGGGGTACAGGAACACCCCGCCACGAGTTAAAATCCGGTGAGTTTCAGCCACCAGCGAAGCAATCCAGCGCATGTTGAAATCGCGCCCGCGCGGCCCCTTGGTGCCCTCGACACAATCATCGACAAAAGCGCGAATTGGTTTTGGCCAATGGCGGTAATTGGAAGCGTTGATGGCGTATTCGCTGGATTGAGGCGGTATTTTCATACCCTTTTCAACGCAGATGAATTCGCGCGTCCTTGTGTCCAGCAAAAACCGCATCGTGCCCGCGCCAAAAGTAACCACTAATTGGGTCTGCGGGCCATAAATGAAATATCCGGCCGCGATCTGCTCGTTTGCGGGGCGCAAAAAACTCGCCAGCCCCTCATCTTTGGCGGCAAAAATCGAAAATATGCTGCCAATGGAAATATTGACCCCGATATTGGAGGAGCCATCCAGCGGGTCAATCGCTATCGCCAGCGTGCCCATGGGATTGAGTTCAACCACATCATCACGCTCTTCGGAGGCGTACCAGCGCACATCGCTATCCTTCAGAGCCGCCATATAGGCCTTGTCGGCAATCAGATCGAGCGCCTTTTGTTCGTCTCCGCCCAGATTGGAGCCCGCCGCCGCCCCCAGATCCCCGGCCAATTCGCCATCGGCAATGGTCTGGGCCAGCTTTTGTGAAACCTGACAAAGCTCAACAATAACAGGCAATAGCGGCGCAGGAATTCCCGGTGTCTTTTCAATGCTGGTATATTGGCTCATCTTGATTGCCCTTTGCCCGAACCGGCTTTACGAGACTGACAATGGCAGGATAAAAAATAAAAAGAAATTGAAAAAAATAACTGTTCTGTTAAATAAAATTTATGTCACGTCATGATGCAATCACCCTCAAACAGCTTCGCGCCCTGGCCGCGATCAATCAGCGCGGCTCGATTACCGCGGCCGCACAATTGCTCAACCTGACCGTTCCGGCGGTTTCAACCCAGCTCAAACTGCTTGAAACCAATATCGGGGCCCCTCTTTTTGTCCGCGCCAATGACGCCAGCGGCGCTCTTACCCCTCAGGGACATGAGGTATTAAGCGCCATTGGCCGCATCGAGGCGACGCTGGAGCAATGTTTTCAAACCGTAACCGCAATCCAAAACGGCAAGGCGGGCCGCCTGTCGCTTGGCGTGATCAGCACCGGAAAATATTTCGCCCCCAAACTGGTCGCTCTGGCCAAAAAAATGCTTCCCGATATCCAGATCGATTTGATGATCGGCAATCGCGAGCGCATGCTTGAGGCTTTAGGCGACCATTCGATTGATCTCGGCATCATGGGCCGTCCGCCGCGCTTTCCCGAAGTTGAGGCAATCGCCCTGGGCCCCAACCCCCATATCCTGATTGCCCCTCCTGGCCACGAGTTGGTTGGCGCCAATGATATTTCCCCTGAACAGCTTTTGGCCCAGACCTTTATCCTGCGCGAGACAGGTTCAGGAACCCGTATTTTAATGGAGCGCTTTCTTGATCGCATTGGTGATGGAATGGATTATGACAAGATGGAATTTTCCACCAACGAAACCATAAAACAGGCGGTTATCGCCGGTCTCGGCATTGCCCTTATTTCCGCCCACACGGTAATGGACGCGCTGGCGGCGAACCGTGTTGCCACCATTGAAATGGCCGGTCTGCCGATTATTCGCCGCTGGTTTCTGGTACGCCCGCAAACCGGACGTCAAACCCCGGCCAGCAAAATTGTCCGCCAATTTCTGGTTGATGAAGTACAAAACTATCTTCCAGGCTTTCTCCCGGCCCTTGATATGGAAAAATAACCCCCCAGCGCAAAAGTTTCCCGGTTTGTCCAATCACAAAAATTTTTTATCCCGCCGCTCAAACCGCTTGCGCCTCTTTGCCGGTTGTGATCGTTTCGTCGCAAAAAACGGAATAGATGCAAACAATGACTGCTTTTTTGATTCTCGGATTTTTCATCGGTATCGGCCACGCTTTTGAAGCCGACCATATCGCGGCGATCGGAACGCTGGCATCTTCGGGCAACGCCACCCCGAAACGGCTCGCTTTTCTTGGCGCCTCCTGGGGGATCGGCCACACCACCACCCTGTTTTTATTCTCATTGACCGTAATTGGTTTTGGCGCCGTGATCGGGGAACGCTTTGCCGCCGAAATAGAATTTGGAGTTGGCATCATGCTCATTGCCCTGGGCATATCGGTATTTTGGCGCATGCGGCGCAAAAAGATCCATTTTCACCTGCATCAGCATGATGGCGGGCAAAAGCATTTTCACGCCCACTCGCACCTCGGGGCGACCACCCCCCACAAAGACGACCCGCACCAGCATGGTCACGTCCCTATTTTGTCCTGGCGCGCCTATCTGATTGGCCTGGTCCACGGCGCCGCCGGCTCGGCCGGCCTGGTAGCGCTGACCGCGGCGGCGACCCAGAATGTTTTTACAGCAATGTTTTACGTTCTTATTTTTGGCATCGGCTCTATTTTGGGCATGGCCACGCTGACCTTTGCCGCCAGCTGGCCGCTGAAAATAGCCGAGAAATCGATTGCCGGCATGTTACGCCTTGTTCAGGTCGGAGTTGCCTCATTTGCAATTTTCATCGGCTTTAGAGTGATGTTTGAAGCAGCGCCGCTTATTTGGGGCGTGGCGTAATTTCCAGCCCGGCCTAGGTCATAAACGCATAAACAGGATTGAAATGGTATGAGCCAATTTGTTTGCATAACAGGGGCAAGGGAGCCGCGAAACACTGTTTTTCTGTCTCGCGCCGACGGGCTGGTTTTCTGTCTCGCGCCGACGGGCTGGTTTTCAATCCCTTGCAACTTGATTAGGCTTAACAATTGGCCATATCCTGAAGGACGCTGAAACCGCTGCAATCTGCTGTGTCAAAGGTCTCAACCGGGTATTAAACCCGCTTTTCACCCTTTTCCTCGCATATTTTTGCGGTTTTAAGCGCCATTTGGCCCCTGTTTATGAGTTCATGACCTAGAGCTGTTTTTCCAGATCGAACTGATTTTTTCCTGCCGCCAAAACTGATTTTATATTGATACCAAAATAAACAAGCTTTGATTCATTTGGTATTACCCCTTGGCGGAACGCGCCCGATATGTTTTCCTGCCCGTTAAACGTTTGGATGACAAACATCCAACAGGGAGGCGTTTAATTTGGATTTACTGCAACTGGTTATTTCAGGTCTGGCCAATGGCAGCGTATATGGGCTGATCGCACTTGGTTTTGTCTTGATATATAAAGCCACCGAGGCGGTAAACTTCGCCCAGGGTGACTTCATGATGCTGGGCGCCTTTATCATCATCTGGCTCACCAACCCGCAATATCTGGGCATCAATTTCTGGATTGCGGTTCCCATAACCATTTTGATCATGGGCGTTCTGGGCTATCTTCTGGACGCGCTGGTAATCAGGCGCCTGTTTGGCCAGCCGCAAATTTCCGTGGTTATTCTCACCATCGCTCTTGGTTTTGTCATCCGCTTTGCCGCCGGCGTCATCTGGGGCCACGAGCCGCAATTGCTCCAGACCCCGTTTGCCGGGCGCGAATTGCGTCTGGGTAATCTGGTTTTGGGCTTTGAAGAGGTGGCGGTGATCCTTGTCACCCTGATTTTGACCTTGTCGCTATATTTGTTTTTCCGCCGCGCCAAGCTCGGTAAAGCCATGCAGGCCGCCTCGCAAAATCAGCTTGGGGCCTATTATGTCGGCATACCGGTCAAGCGCATTCAAAGCCTGGTCTGGGCGCTCGCCGGCATGGTGGCCGCCGTCGCCGGGGTGCTGTTTGCTTCCAAGGGCGCCATTGACCCCTCGACTGGCTTATTGGGCATCAAGGCATTTTCCGCCGCCGTCATCGGCGGTTTCGGCTCGCTGCCCGGCGCTTTGATCGGCGGGCTGATCATCGGGCTTGTCGAGCCCTTTGCCTCTTATGCCCTCCCTTCGGGATATTCCCAGATTTCCCCTTATGCCATCATGCTCCTTGTTCTCATATTCAAGCCCTCCGGGCTGTTCAGTCAGATGCAAAACAAAAAAGTTTAACCATCCAGCAAGGATTGCCGCGAATGCGCTTTGTCTTCAAACGATCCTATGATGATGATATAAAGCTGTTCAAGCACCGCCCCCAGATGCTTTATTATCTGGCGCTTCTTGTCTTTGTTGTTGCCCTGCCCTGGCTGATTGACGATTTCTTTTTGGGGGAAGCCACCAACGTCTTGATCTGGGCCATTGCCGGCATGGGGCTGATGCTTTTGACCGGACATACCGGACAGGTCAGCCTCGGGCACGCCGCCTTCATGGCGCTTGGCGCTTATGCCAACGTCATCATGCTCAATAACGGCGTTCCCTTCATTGTCGCCTTTCCCCTTGCCGGTATTATCACCGGCCTGGTCGGGGCGCTTGTCGCATTGCCGATTTTAAGATTGCAGGGAATTTATCTGGCCATCGCCACTCTGGCCATTTCGATAATGACCGGAGACATCATTGTCATTGGCGAGCCCATAACCGGCGGGGTCAGCGGGCTGATTACGCCGCAATTTGATATATTCGGCCTTGATATAAGCCGCTATGGCACCCCGGTACTGTTTTATTTCCTGACCCTTACGGTAACATTGCTGGTGCTGGCCGCCTATCGTAATTTGCTCAGAGCCCCCCTGGGACGGGCCTTTGTCGCCCTTAGAGATTCCGAGATTTCCGCCCAGGCCATGGGGGTCAACATCACCAGGACCAAGGCGATCTCGTTTGGTCTCTCATGCGTCATAACCGGGCTGGCCGGAGCGCTTTTGGGGCTTTTCGCCGGAGCCTTCAACAATGAAACCTTTGATCTGGTTCTCTCCATTCAGCTTTTGCTCATGATCGTTATCGGTGGTCTCGGCTCCATTCACGGCGCTTTTTTCGGGGCGGTAATCATCGGTTTTCTGCCTCAGTTCATCGCCATTGCCCGCGACGGTATATCGGGAACCTTCGGCTGGAACGCGCTGGCCATCCCGGGAATTGAAAGCGGCCTGTTCGCCCTCATCCTGATCGGGTTTGTTTTGTTCGAACCGATGGGCCTCTATGGAAGCTGGGTCAAGATGCGCACTTATTTCGAGCTGTTTCCATTTTATCGCAAGGGCATGTTCAAGCGCCAGAAAACCTATCTGAAAACCGAGCGTATGCGATGAGTTTACTGACCCTTGAAAATATCACCCTTCGTTTTGGTGGGCTGGTGGCGCTCGATAATGTTTCCTTTCACGTCGGCAAGGGCGAGGTATTTGCCCTGGTCGGGCCCAATGGCGCCGGAAAATCCACCCTGTTCAATCTGATTTCGCGTTTTTACACCCCCGCCCAGGGCGATATTCGCTTTGACGGCAAATCCATTCTCAAAATGCGTCCCGACCAGATATCTTCGCTCGGCATTGCCCGCACCTTTCAAAATATTGAACTGTTTGAAAATTCAACCGTTCTGCAAAACCTGCTCATCGGGCGTCAGCGCCACGCCCATAATGGCATGATTTCGCAAATCCTGTTCACCCCGGCGGTACGCAACGCCGAGCGGGGTCACCGCGAAGTTGTTGAACAGGTAATCGACTTTTTAGAACTCCAGCCCTATCGCGACAAATTCATCGCCGGGCTCCCCTATGGGGTGCGCAAGGTAGTCGAATTGGCTCGCGCTCTGGCCATGGAACCAAAAATGCTGCTTTTGGACGAGCCCTCCTCCGGCCTGTCGCTCGAAGAAACCCAGGACATGATTTTCTGGATAGAGGACATCAAGAACCAGATGGGCATCAGCGTTTTGATGGTCGAACATGACATGAACCTGGTCTCGGCCGTCTCCGACCGGGTTCTCGCTCTGGCTGACGGGCGCGAATTGGCCCTTGGCACCCCCGATCAGGTGCGCGCCCACCCGGAAGTCATCAAGGCCTATCTTGGCGCAGGAGCCGAGATTAATGAAGCCGGGCGCAATATTGGCGGGGGCGACGAAAAATGAGCGCGGTGCCGGTTTTAAGAATTGATAATCTGGAAAGCTATTATGGCCCGATCATGGCCATTCGCGGGGTGTCCCTGGAAGCTCGCAAGGGCCAGATAGTTACCATTTTGGGGGCCAATGGCGCTGGCAAGACTACGCTTTTGAAAACCATATCCGGGGTGATGAGTCCGGCAAAAGGAGAAATTTTTCTCAATGGCGAGCCCATTGGCGGCCTTGATGCCGATGTGATCGTCAAAAAAGGCATGGTACATGTACCCGAGGGACGCGAGATTTTTCCGCTGCTTTCGGTTGCCGACAATATCGCCATTGGCGCCTATACCAGGTCCGGCAAGGCGGCGATAGCGCGCGATATCGAGATGGTTTATTCCTATTTTCCGGTTCTGGCCGAGCGCGCCAGACAGCAGGCGGGCACTCTTTCCGGCGGCCAGCAGCAAATGCTCGCCATCGGGCGCGCCCTGATGGCGGCCCCGCGCGTAATGCTTCTGGATGAGCCTAGCCTTGGCCTGTCGCCATTGCTGGTTGAAGAGATTTTCATCATTTTAAAACGCCTGAACCGCGAGCAGAATGTAACCATGATCCTGGTCGAGCAAAACGCCCGCCTGGCGCTGGAGACCGCCGATTATGGCTATGTGATGGAGCTGGGCAGCATCATGATGGCCGACGAGGCCCAAAAACTGAAAAACTCCAGTGACATCCAGTCATTTTACCTTGGAGTGCGCCAGCAAAGCGAGCGCGGCGCCCGACGCTGGAAACAAAGAAAAACCTGGAGATAGCAAATGGAGGCAACGCCATCCTGACAATGAGCAACAAGCAAGATGCCAACAAGCAAGATGTAATGACCCAGGGCGCAAAAATGCCCCCGCAAGTGGAAATCAACGGCGTTTTTTCCAATGCCGATCTTAACAACGGCCCCTATTATGTCGATGGTTGCGACACTCTGGGCAAACTGTTCGCCAAACGCTGCAAGGAGCTTGGCCAAAAAACCGCCCACCGCGAAAAAGTGCTTGGTATCTGGCGCTCCCATTCCTGGAACAATTATTATAATCGCGCCCGCCGCATCGGGCTCGGCCTGATTTCTTTGGGGTTGAAACGCGCCGAAGTGGTTTCCATTCTTTCCGAGGACAACAAGGAATGGGCCTATATGGATTTGGGGATCCAGTCGGTGGGGGCCATTGCCTCGGGGATTTATACCACCGACGCCCCGAGCCAGCTTGCCCATCTGCTCAAGGATTCCCAAAGCCGGTTCCTGTTCGTTGAAAACGACGAGATGCTGGATAAATATCTCGAAATCGCCGATCAGGTGCCGCTATTGAAAAAAGTGATAATTCTTGATCGCGATGGCCTGCATGGTTTCAAGAATGAAAAAACGCTGTTTCTCGACCAGCTTTATGATCTTGGTGACAAATTATTACTCGCCGAGCCGGAACGCTTTGAAAAAGAAATAGCCCTGTCCCGCCCCGAGGATATCGGGCTGTTGATTTATACCTCGGGCACCACCGGCCTGCCCAAGGGTGCAATGATTTCCAATCGCAATATCATTTTCATCATGTCCTCGTCCCTTCGCGTTCTGCCCTATTTTCGCGATGACGAGCAATTGTGCTTTTTGCCCCTGTGCCATGTTCTGGAGCGCAATACTTCGATTTATTCGCCGATTTCCAGCAAAACGGTGGTCAATTTCGTTGAAAGCACCGAAACGATCTTTGACAATTTGCAGGAAGTCTCCCCGCATGTTTTCACCGCCGTCCCACGAGTGTGGGAAAAGATATATTCAAAAGTCACCCTGACCATCCAGGACGGCACAGCCCTTGGTAAATTCGCCTATGAACAGGCGATCAATGCCGGAATGAACCGGGCCGGCTATACGATACAAAACCGCAAAGTGCCGTTTTTTATCGAAATGACCTACCGGATCTGGGACTTTCTGGTTTTAAAAAATTTACGGCGCATGCTCGGCTTTGCCCGCACCCGGCGCGCCATCACAGGGGCCGCCCCGATTTCCCCGGACCTGATCAAATGGTACTGGGCGATCGGGGTCAGACTGGTTGAAGGGTATGGCCAGACCGAAGGCAGCGGCGTGACCTCGGTTAATACTGTTGACAACAACAAGAACGGCACCGTCGGCCCGGCCATCCCGGGGGTCACCATAAAAATATCCGACAGCGGCGAAATTCTTTTTACCGGGGCCAATGTGTTTCCCGGCTATTGGAAAGCGCCGCAAAAAACCGCTCAAACCATGACCAAGGATGGCTATTTGAAAACCGGCGACCTCGGCACTCTTGACAGTGACGGCTTTTTGTCGATCACCGGCCGGCTAAAAGATATAATAATCACCGCCGGGGGCAAGAATATCACCCCGTCCGAAATCGAGAACAAACTCAAATCCTACGCCCATATTTCCGATGTCGTGGTTATCGGGGACAAGCGCAAATATCTCACCTGCCTGGTAATGATTGACCAGGAAAATGTTGAGAAATACGCTCAGGACAAAAGAATACCATTTTCCAGTTTTGCTTCGCTTTGCGCCGCCAAGGAGGTGCAGCAACTGATCTCTTCGATCATTGAGGAAGTAAACAAGGATTTTGCCCGGGTTGAACAAATAAAGGATTTTCGGCTGATCGACATAATATTAACCGCCGAGGATGATGAACTGACAGCGACCATGAAACTCAAACGATCTTTTGTGGAAAAACGTTATCAGCCACTTATCGAGGAAATGTATAACTAGAAAATAATATCAGGAGGAAAACCATGAACCGTTTAGTCAAACTGGCAGCAGCGCTGGCGATGGGAGCAGCGCTTGTAACCGGCGCTTCTGCCCAGACGCAAGGGGTCACCGATACCGAGATTATCGTTGGCTCAAGCAATGATTTGTCAGGAATTTTCGCCGCCTTTGGCGCTCCCGCCGTCAAGGCCGCCCAACTTTATTTCGATCAGGTCAACGCCGATGGCGGCATCTATGGCCGCCAGATAAAATTTGTTGTCGAGGATCATGGCTACCAATTGCCCAAGGCAACCTCGGCCATAAACAAGCTGGTTAATCGCGACAAGATTTTCGTCATGCTTTTGCAATTGGGAACCCCGATGAACATCGCCTCCTTCCCGCTTTTGCAGGCCAAGCGGATCGCCAATGTTTTTCCGCTCACCCTGGCCCGCCAGTTGCTGGAAAAACCGATTACTTACCGCTATTCGCCCGGCGCCTCCTATTATGACCAGATCAGGACCGGGGTTGGCTATCTTGCCGACACCAAGGGCGCTAAAAATATCTGCTCAATGTATATTGCCACCGATTTCGGCAAGGAAATCCAGCAAGGAGCGATGGACGAAGCCAAGGCGCTCGGGCTCAATTACGCGGCTGAAACCACCCACAAGCCGGACGATGCTGATTTTGTCGGCTCGCTGACCAAACTCAAGGAAGCCGGTTGCGATGTGGTGGCGATGGCCCTTGGGGTGCGCCAGACCATTACCGCCTATGTAACCGCTGGCCGCATGGGCTGGAAGGATGTAAGCTTTATCTCCTCGGCCGCCGGTTTCCATTCGGTAATGGCCAAGGTTCCCGGCGGGGTGACAGAAGGTCTTTATGCCGCCGCCGTCTGGTCTGACATTCTGCCCCGGGTTGGCGAACCTGCGGTTGCCGCCTGGTTCCAGAAATACACCAAAGCCACCGGGGTTGCCTTCCCCAGCACCGGCGCTCTGCTTGGTCGCTCCGGCGCTGAGGTTTTGGTGCGCGCGCTAAAGGCCGCCGGTCCCGACCTGACCCCTGAAAGCTTTAAGACGGGCATGGAAAGCCTTGATTATCGCGACCAGATTCTTGACGCCCAAATGACCTATTCCCCCACCGACCACAGCGGTGCCGACCAGGTTGTTGTCTCGGTGATCACGGACGGAAACTGGAAAGAAGTGTTCCGCAAATAAGCAGAACCAACTCTTTTCTAAACATTGATGAAAAGCGGGCCTTATGGCCCGCTTTTCTTTCGCGCCGGAGGAACGTACCCATATAAAAATGGAAAAAGAAATGAGGCAAAGCCTCAGCGAGCTTTAACGCGAGCCGGCCAATTTCTTGGCCGCGCCGCCGCAGGGGCAGATAAAACCGTAGGGCGGTTTTAGCCCGTCATGGTTTTATCGGCACGCCCCGCGAGGCATATAGATCGCGAACAGCGAGCCGCCGGCAGCCCGGCGCGCCGCCGCAGCGCCAGCAATAACATAGGGCGGTGTTAGCCCGTCATGTTGATTGTGATACGGCGCGCGAGGCATATAGACAGCAAAACACACTGAGCGTCATTCCGGCGAAGGCCAGAATCCAGCTGGCGCAAGTCTTTGCGGCCAAAAACTGTTTGCACTAACAATTCTTGAATGGCGAGTTATAATTTATAGTGCCGCAGACGCGGCACACTGGACCCCGTTCTTCAACGGGGTGACAAGTGAAGCAAAGAGCCCCCCTCATCCGGCGCTACGCGCCACCTTCTCCCACAAGGGGAGAAGGAAAGAGCGAGGCAAAACCATCAAAACGTGAATTACTCTATAATCAGCCTCCGGATAATCAACCTCCGGCAATTTTCTCCTTGTAAATGACTGACCAGTCAGTTATCAGACTGCTCGAACAATATGGATATGGATTTCATGGCGGCCAAAGACCAGCACAACCCTGACAAACAGGCCAAAGCTCCCAGCAAAAAACAAAACCCAAAATCCGGCAGGAAATTCCGCCGCCGCGCCGAAGCAAGGCCTGATGAGGTGCTTGACGCGGCGCTTGACCTGTTCATTGAAAAGGGATTTGCAGCTACCAGGGTTGAAGACATCGCCAAAAAGGCCGGTATCTCCAAAGGGTCGGTCTATTTGTATTTTTCTTCAAAACAGGCCCTGATTGAGGGGCTGGTAAAGCGCGCGATTTCTCCGATGGCCGCCAACGCGATAATGATGGCCACCCGCTTTGAAGGCGATCCGCGCACCCTGATCACTCTTATTTTGAACATGATCGCCGCCCGCTTTGAAGACGGGCAATTATTGGCGATCCCCAAGCTGATCATGCGCGAAGCGCCCGCCTTTCCTGAAATCGCCGTGATGTACCGCGACCAGGTGCTAAAAACCGCCCTGCCGGTATTCGAGGACATAATAAAAAAAGGCGTCACGGCGGGCTATTTCCGCAAAGTCGACCCCGAATTGACCATCCGCTCGATCATGGGCCCGATAATAACCCACCTCATGCTCGCGGAAATTTTTGCCATCAAGCCCAGTGACGGGCTGGCGATGGACCGGCTGATCGAAAATCACCTCACCATATTGTTTGATGGCCTGTCCATGCCAAAAGGAGCCCCGCAATGAACGAAATACTGGCCTGGATAACCGGACTTGTCGCGCTTTTGCTTCCCGGCTTCGGCGTAACCCCTGCCCCCCAATATAATGGCTATATCGAGGCCAATTATGTCTATGTCGCCCCGGCCAGCCCCGGCAGAATTGCCGCAATAAACGTTACGGAAGGGACCCAGATTGCCAAGGGAACATTGTTGTTCTCGCTCGAAAAAGACCAATATCTGGCCTCCTTGAGAGCCGCTAAGGCCCGCCAGAGCGTTGCCGCGGCCAATCTGGTCAACATGGAAACCGGCTCAAGGGATCAAGAAGTTGCCGTCATTCGCGCAACCCTTGAAAAGGCGATGGCCGACCAGAACCTGGCCAGCGTCAACTTTGAGCGCACCAAACAACTTGACGCCCAAGGTCTGGTGCCAACAGCAAAACTGGATGCCGATCAGGCAAGGCTGACCAGCGCCAACGCCCAGGTCGCCCAGCTCAAAGCGCAACTGGCGGTTGCCGAACTGCCGGCCCGCGACGCCCAGCTTGTCGCTGCCCGCGCCAGTCTGGACGCCGCCAGGGCGGAAGTGGACGCGGCAAAAATAGCGCTTGCAAACCGCACCATCGCCGCCCCGGCGGGCGGGCTGGTCGAGCGGGTCTTTTTCCGGGCTGGCGAAGTGGCCTCAACCGGCTCTCCGGTCGTGGTTTTACTGCCGCCTGGACAATTGAAAGCCCGGTTTTTCATTCCTGAAGCAGACCGTATGGCCTTTAAGCTTGGTGACCGACTGGCCTTGAGCTGCGATGGTTGCCCCGACAATCTGGAGGCATCCCTGAGCTATATGTCCTCGGACCCGCAATATACCCCGCCTATAATATATAGCCAGGATCAACGCGAGCGCATGGTGTTCATGGCCGAAGCCAGAATAGAGGATGGCGCCGGACTGTTACCGGGCCAGCCGATAACAATGAAAGTGCTGCCATGAACATTCCGGCCCCAAACCCGGCCGCCACTGAAAACGGCGCCAACAGCGCGCAAATGGCGATATCTGTTTCCGGGCTGACCAAAATCTATAATGGAACAACAGTTGTTGACCATCTGGACATGACGGTGCCACGCGGCTCGATCTACGGCTTTTTGGGCCCGAACGGTTCGGGCAAGACCACCACCATTCGCATGATGTGTGGCCTTTTGACCCCCAATGCCGGTTCGGGCCAGTGCCTCGGATTTGATATTGCCAGCCAATCGGCCCAGATCAAGGAACGGGTCGGCTATATGACCCAGAAATTCTCGCTTTATGAAGATCTTTCGATCCGGGAAAATCTTGATTTCATGGCCCGTATGTACCGTTTGCAAGACCGCCGGAAAAGAGTCGATGATGCGCTCGCGGTTTTGGGGCTGGCTGACCGGCAAAAACAACTTGCCGCCACCCTTTCCGGCGGCTGGAAACAACGCCTGGCGCTGGCTGGCTGTTTGATCCACGACCCCCAATTATTGCTTTTGGACGAACCTACCGCCGGGGTCGACCCCAAGGCGCGGCGCGACTTTTGGGATGAAATCCGCACTCTTTCCGCCCAGGGCGTTACGGTTCTGGTTTCCACCCATTATATGGACGAGGCGGTGCAGTGTGATTTTATTGCCTATATCGCTTATGGCAAAAAACTGATCGATGGTCCGGCCGCCAAAATCCCTGAAATGATCGGCCTTTATACCTGGCGGGTCGATGGCCCCAACCTTGGCGCCCTTGAAAGCGAACTAAAGGCAACAAAAGGAGTGGCCCAGGTGGCCCGCTTTGGCGCGGTGCTGCATGTGTCGGGAACCGACAAAAAAGTGCTTGATGCAATTGCCCACAACCATATCAAACTGGGCACCCACCACTGGCAGGAAAAAAAGGCCGAACTGGAAGAGGCGTTTATCTATCTGATGGCCGGCGTCGATGACAATTTCGCCCAAGTTGAGGCAACATAAATGGCTTCGTTTTCATTTGTCCGCTTCAGCGCCGTCCTGTTCAAGGAATTCATTCAGATGCGGCGCGACCGCGTTACCTTCGCCATGATGATCGGGGTGCCGATCATGCAGTTGCTGCTGTTTGGCTATGCGATAAATTCCGACCCCAAACACTTACCGACATTGATCGAGATGGCCGACACTTCCCCGGTGGCCCGGGCGGTGCTTTCCGGCATGGCCAATTCCGAGTATTTTGATTTCACCGGCGTGGTTACCGGAGAGGAACAAGGCAACCAGGCCTTGCGTAACGGGGATGCCAATTTTGTCGTGGTCATCCCGCCGGATTTTGAGCGCGATATCGTGCGCGGTCTGCAACCGCAAATCTTGCTGGCCGCTGACGCCTCGGACCCGGCGGCGGCCGCCGGAGCGGTCGGGGCGATAAACGGCATTGTCAAAACCGCAATCAGGGAAACGCTGAGCGGGCCCTTGAGCGCTGCCGCCGGAGCTCCACCTCCGTTCTCGGTGGTGGTCCATCGCCAGTTCAACCCGGAAGGAAGCACTTCGCTCAATATCGTGCCTGGCCTGCTCGCGATCATATTGTCGATGACCATGGTCATGATAACCGCGGTCGCCATTGTCAAGGAAGACGAAAAAGGCACCATGGAAATGCTCATTTCCACCCCGGTCCGGCCGACAGAGGTCATGCTGGGCAAAATCCTGCCCTATGTATTTGTCGGCTATGTGCAAACGGGAGTGTTTCTGGTTGCCGCCCAACTGATGTTCGCCGTGCCGTTTTACGGCAGCGCGCTGGCTTTTTTCCTCGGCTTCAATCTTTATCTGGTTGCCAATCTGGCACTTGGTTTTTTGATTTCAACGGTGGCGCGCTCGCAGATGCAGGCAATGCAACTGTCGTTTTTCACCCTGCTGCCAACCATTTTATTGTCCGGCTTCATGTTTCCGTTCGCCGGAATGCCCGGCTGGGCCCAGGCCATCGGCACCACAATTCCTGCCACCCATTTTTTGCGCCTGGTGCGCAAGGTAATGCTCAAGGGCGCCCAAATCAGTGACATTGTCGGGGACATGGGCGCGATCGCACTCATCATGGCGGTAACGGTGGCAATCGCCCTGTTGCGCTATCGCCAGACGCTGGACTAGGTCATGAACTCATAAACAGGGTCCAAATGGCGCTTAAAACCGCAAAAATACACAAGGAAAAGGGCAAAAAGCGGGTTTAATACCCGGTTGAGACCTTTGACGAAGTAGATTGCAGCGGTTT
>UOEO01000080.1_pt1 | contig 20800 bp, 19 predicted proteins | sample 1989881 | NCBI WGS metagenome assembly UOEO01 (sample SAMEA4712198, study PRJEB27164) | hydrothermal vent metagenome | biome: marine basaltic hydrothermal vent biome; feature: marine hydrothermal vent; material: mineral | place: Pacific Ocean | collected 2011-06-14/2011-07-23 | depth 1691 m
CGTTATAATGGCAATAATCTGGTCAACGCCTTTGGAGCCGGCATTGCCAAAACCGACATGATTTTTTATTCCGCGGCCAGGGGCGTTGGCCTGCCGGTGGTATATCTGGGGGCCAAAACCGGGCGCGACGGAGTTGGCGGCGCTTCGATGGCCTCGGCCGAATTTGGCGATGATATCGAGCAAAAACGCCCCACCGTCCAGGTTGGCGACCCCTTTACCGAAAAGCGTCTGATGGAAGCAACCCTTGAACTGATGGAAACCGGAGCGGTGATTGCCATTCAGGACATGGGGGCGGCCGGGCTGACCTGTTCGGCGGTCGAAATGGGAGCCAAGGGCAATCTGGGGGTCGAACTTGACCTTGATCAGGTGCCGGTACGCGAACAAAACATGTCCCCCTATGAGATGATGCTTTCGGAAAGCCAGGAGCGCATGCTCATGGTCTTGGACCCGGAAAAAGAACAAGCGGCGCGCGCGGTTTTTGAAAAGTGGCAGCTTGATTTCGCCACCGTCGGCAAAACCACCGCCGACAAGCGCTTTCGCGTATTGTGGCAGGGGACCGAAGTGGCCAATCTGCCCATTCGCGAACTGGGCGACGAAGCCCCTGAATATGACCGGGAATGGATTGCGACAAAACCGCCCCAAGAGCCGGCGCGCGATCTTGGTCAAACCGATATTGGCGAGGCATTGCTGAGCATGATCGCCTCACCCAATCTTTGTTCGCGCCGCTGGGTGTGGGAGCAATATGACACCCTTATTCAAGGCAATTCGCTGCAACTGCCGGGCGGTGACGCCGGGGTGATCCGGGTTGATGGCCACAAGACAAAAGCGCTGGCTTTTTCTTCCGATGTCACCCCGCGCTATGTCGAGGCAGACCCGTTCGAGGGTGGCAAACAGGCGGTGGCCGAATGCTGGCGCAACCTGACTGCAACCGGGGCCAAACCGCTCGCCTGCTCGGACAATCTTAATTTCGGCAACCCGGAAAAGCGCGAAATAATGGGGCAGCTTGTCGGGGCGATCAAAGGCATAGGCGAAGCCTGCCGGGCGCTTGATTTCCCTGTCGTATCCGGCAATGTCTCGCTTTATAACGAAACCAACGGGGTTGGCATTCCCCCCACCCCGACCATTGCCGGGGTCGGCCTGCTTGACGATTGGGCGAAAATGTCCCGGATCGGATTTGCCGGCCAAGACGAGGTGATCTTGCTTGTTGGCGCGCCGGATAATTGGGGTAACCATTTAAGCCAATCCCGATATCTGGCCCAGATCCATGATTTGCATGATGGCCCGCCGCCCGCGGTTGATTTGGAAAACGAAAAGAAAACTGGCGAGTTCATCCGTTCACTTATTGGTGAAGGCCTGACAAGCGCGGTCCATGATTGTTCCGATGGCGGACTGGCGGTGGCGCTGGCGGAAATGGCCATGGCGGGCAATATCGGAGCGAGCATAAACGCCCCTGAAAACGGCGAGCTCATAGCGGCTTTCTTTGGCGAGGATCAGGGCCGCTATATTATCAGCATCAATGAAAACGACCTTGAAAAAATACTGGCCAGCGCCAGAAAACATGGCATAAACGCCACCCATATCGGCCACACCGGCGGCGATGCCTTGCAGCTGGCACAGGCGCGTGCCATATCTGTTGAAAATCTGAAAAAAGCCCATCAGGGCTGGTTTAGCGCCTATATGGACATTTGATTTAAGAAAGACACCACAATGGACACAGCAGAAATTGAACGGATGATAAAAGCGGCCATTCCAGGGGCCCAGGTGCGCGCTCGCACCGATGATGGACATCATTATAACGCCAGCGTAATTGCCGAACAGTTTCGCGGCCTGTCGCGCGTCCAGCAGCACCAGATGGTCTATAAAGCCCTCAAGGAAAAGATCGGCGGCGAACTGCACGCCCTGGCTTTACAAACCAGCGCCCCCGAGTAACCCCCAGATGGCCCGCGCCGTTCTCTTCGACGTCGATGGGGTTTTGATCCACTCCATGTTCCACCCCGACCCCAGCCGCTGCCGGCGCTGGGACCTGCACCTAAAAGAGGATATGGGCATTTCGCCCGAGGATTTTCAGGCGTTTTTTCCGCAAAGAAACGCCCCGGTGATGCGTGGAGAAATTTCGCTTGTCGAACAGCTCGCCGATTTTCTTCCCACCATTGGCTATACCGGCTCGCCACTGGATTTTATTGCCTACTGGCTCAATACCGATACGCAGTTGAACCACCAATTGATCCAGGCAATCAAACTATTGGCCAGAAATGCTGATGTAGAACTTTATCTGGCGACCAATCAGGAGCATTTACGCGCCTTTCACTTGTGGGACCGGCTTGGCTTTTCCCATATTTTCAAGGATATGTTTTATGCCGCCCGCCTTGGCCACGCCAAGCCGGACAATGCCTATTTTGACGCCGTGGACCGGTTGCTCGGCCCCCAGGATCAGCCGCCGCTATTTTTTGACGACACAAAAAAAGTGGTCGAGGCCGCCATTGCCCATGGCTGGGACGCGTGCCTTTTTGATGTTACCGCCGATTTCACCTCCCACCCCTGGGTTATGGACAGGATTGCCGATAAAATCAGCTTCCCTCGCAATTCGTGACCTTTTCAACCCTCGACATCGCCATGACAAATGCCTATTTAGTCTTGAAACAGTATAAAGAGCGCCCCAGGAGAACTTATCATGAGTGCGGCAATAGGCGGGTTCATCGTGGTTCTGATTGTGGCGATTGCCGCCGATTTTCGTGTACTCAACGCCTTGATATGTCTTTTCAAATCCATAACAGGCCATAACAAACCATCTTAGACCAAAGGAACAGAAATAAATGACCGCCATCAACACCCTGATCGATGAACTGGTGAAATCCAACCCCGTCATGCTGTTCATGAAGGGAACCCCGGAATTTCCCCAGTGCGGGTTTTCCGGACAAGTCGTCCAGATTCTCAACTATTTAGGCCCTGAATTCAATTCAGCCAATGTCCTGGAAAATGACGAATTGCGTCAAGGGATCAAGGATTACGCCTCCTGGCCCACCATCCCGCAGCTTTACGTCAATGGCGAATTTGTCGGCGGCGCTGACATTGTGCGCGAAATGTTCCAGGCCGGCGAACTGCTTGAATTGCTCAAGAAAAACGGCATTGCCACCAACCCCCAGGCGTAAAAGAAAGCTCATGAGCCAACATATCTGGAGCATCTATCTTTCCGGCGAGATCCACACCGACTGGCGCCAGCAAATCATAAATGGCGCCGCCGGCCTTGATCTGGCGGTCGAATTTTTCTCCCCCGAAACCAATCATGAGGCGTCCGATGATTGCGGAGCCGCTATTTTGGGGCCGGAGGAGAAAAAATTCTGGCACGATCACAAGAGCGCTAAAATCAACGCCATTCGCACTCGCACCCTTCTCTCTCAGGCCGATCTTGTCGTGGTGCGCTTTGGCGACAAATACAAGCAATGGAACGCCGCTTTTGACGCCGGGTTCGCCGCCGCTCTTGATATTCCACTTGTGGTGATCCATGGCGATGAGCACCAGCACCCCTTAAAGGAGGTTGACGCCGCCGCTCTTGCCGTTGCTCAAACCCCGCAACAGGTGGTGGAAATTCTTGCCTATCTTTGCACGGGACAACTCAAGGACCATGCCAGCTAGAGCGTTTTCAGGAGTGAGATCGAATAATTGAACGATCCAGTGGATCGTTCAACGATCGAACGGGATACCACTTATCCGGTTCGAAAGCGCGACCAAACAAAGACTTAGAGTATGCGTTCTGATTCAATCTGAACGCATTTTGCTCTAGAAAGGGCAGACCTTTTCCCATGGGATAAAACTTGCCGTCAAGCCCTTGTTTTTTCTTGGTTTAAAACAAGGCGTGGCGCCACATACATCATGAAAACACCATAAGCATTGACTCTGAATAGTGTTTCAATATGCTTGGTACAAATGCTGGCATCTTGCCAGATGGCATTTGAGCCCCGTATCTGACCGCTTGTTGCGGACTAATGATACGGGGTTTTTTGTTTCCATGGGGTTTATTTCCGGGGGAGAATAAAATGCGACGGCGTATCGAAATAGGACTGCTCTATTCGCGCGAAGGCAGCTATGCCCTGCTCTCTGAAGCCTGCCGTCAGGGCGCTCTTCAGGCGATGGCCGATATCAACGCCAACCCCGATTTCGACATCGATCTGATCGCCGTAGAACGCGACCCCAAGGGCAATATCGACCTTTATGGGCCTTTGTGCGCTGAAATCCTAAGCGACACCTGGGCCCGCCACGTGATCGGATGCGTAACCTCCTGGAGCCGCAAGGAAGTAATTCCGGCTCTCGAGCGCGTTGGCGGCACGCTTTGGTATGCCGTCCCGTATGAGGGGTTTGAGGCCTCCGATCACGTGGTCTATACCCATGCCTGCCCCAACCAGCATCTGCTGCCCCTGATGCACTGGACATTTGGTAAATTCGGCAAACGCGGCTATCTGACCGGGTCCAACTATATCTGGGGCTGGGAGATGAACCGGGTCGCGCGCTCCCTGATCACCGAGCGCGGCGGCGACGTTTTGGGCGAGCGCTATTTGCCGATCAATGACACCGGCGTCGGGCGCATGATTGCCGAAATCAAGGCAACCCGGCCCGATTTTGTTCTCAATTCCCTGATTGGAGCCTCCTCATATGCGTTTTTGCACGCCTATGCCGCTCTGGGCAGACAAGATAGCCATTTTACCGCCGAAACCTGCCCGGTGCTGTCGTGCAACCTCACTGAAAGCGAACTGGAGCCAATTGGCGAGGCCGCCGAGGGGCTGATTTCCGCCGGACCGTATTTTCTCGGGGCCAAGGGCTGGCCGCATCAGGGATCGCGGGTTTTTACATCATCGTTTGAAGCATCCGCCTATGCCGCCGTTGACGCCCTTGCCAATCTTTTGAACAAACATCCGGGCGCGGAAACCATGAAGCTGGCCGATCTGCTCAAAAACCAGAAAAAACCGCGCACCCTGATCGATCAGGAAACCCATCACACAACGCTGCCCGTCTTGATCGCCCAGGTCCGCAACGGAGCCTTTGAAGTTCTTGATAGCTGGGACGACATCATGGCCGACCCCTATATGACCCATCCCGAACGCTGCCCGATCGACAAGCAGCCCCGGCTCTCGGTTGTAAAATGAGACAGCGCATGCACATCCCGGACCACAGCGACGCTCATGTTACGATCCTGCATCGTCCGCATGCCACAATTCAGGCGATAACCCGCCAGCTTCTCGCCATCGGCTTGCAGGTCTCTCAATGCTGGCCCGAGATCGGCCCTGACGGACTTGGCGCTGATTTTGTCTTTTTTGATGTCGACATGGGATATGACGCGCAATTTCCATGGTCGCCCGGCATGGCCCCGATGCCGCTGATCGCCATGATCGGTTCTGAAGCACCGGGCAGGATCGAATGGGCGATCAAACAAGGATCGGACGCCCAATTGCTCAAACCTGTCGGGGACAGCGGCGTTTATAGCGCCCTTTTGATTGCCCGCCAATCGTTCGAGGCGCGCAAAAGCCTGATCAGCGAAAACGAAAACCTGCGTTCAAGGCTGGCTGAGCGCCAAACGGTGGTGCGCGCGGTCACCCTTCTTGCCGCGCGCGGCAATTGCCAGTCCGACGCCTATGGCCAATTGCGCCGCATGGCCATGGAGCGGCGCGAAACCATCGAGCAGGCAGCGCGGCGCATAGTTGCCCGCCTGGCCGATGAAGGAGAGAGCGATGAGCGCCGTAACCGCTCCTGAAACCGCCATTGTTGCGCCAAAAAGCGCTTTCAAGCGCCTGATGCAGCGCAAACTCGCCCTGTTCGGTATTGCCCTGATTGTTTTAACGGTCGCCGGGGCAATCTTTGCGCCATGGTTGACCCCATATGATCCCGACAATCAGATGTTTGACGGGCTGACCATTGAAGGGGCGCCAATGCCCCCCGGTGGCGCTTTTGTTCTTGGCACCGATCTGTTGGGGCGCGATTTGCTGACGCGCATTCTTTATGGCGCCCGCACTTCCTTGATCATCGGGGTGGTCGCCAACGGTCTCGCCTTGCTCATCGGCACCTTTGTCGGGGTCACCGCGGGCTATTTCAGAGGCTGGATCGGCACCATATTGATGCGTTTCACCGATCTGATGATGGCTTTCCCCGCCCTGTTGCTGGCAATCGTTCTCGCCGCCATTTTTCAACCCTCGCTGTGGATCGTGGCCATGGTCATTGCCATTGTCAACTGGGTGCAAACCGCGCGAATTCTTTATGCCGAAACCGCCTCGCTGGCCTCGCGCGAATTTATCGCCGCTGAACGAACGCTGGGGGCCGGCAATTTGCGGATCTTGTTCAAGCACATCCTGCCCCATCTGGTGCCAACCATCATCGTTTGGGGAACCCTTGGCATTTCAACCACCGTGCTGCTTGAAGCAACTCTGAGCTATCTTGGGGTTGGCGTTCAGCCCCCGACCCCGAGCTGGGGCAATATCATCTTTGAAAATCAAACCTATTTTCAGGCCGCCCCGTGGCTGGTATTTTTCCCAGGACTGGCCATTTTGACCCTGGCGCTGGCCTTCAACCTGGTTGGCGACGCGCTGCGCGAAGTTTTGGACCCGACCCAGAGGGGGCAGGACTGATGGTCATTTTTCTGGTTCGGCGCCTGTTTCAGTCAGCACTGATCCTTTTGGGGGTCTCCCTGATCACATTTGTTTTGCTCTATGCACTGCCCGCCGACCCGGTGCGCCAGATCGCCGGACGCTCCGCCACCGCCCAGACCGTTGAAAACATTCGCGAACAACTGGGGCTTGATAAACCGCTGTTCGTGCAATACTGGCGCTATCTGAGCGGATTGGTGCAAGGCGATCTCGGGCGCTCATACCTGCAAAAAACCCAGGTCAGCACCCTGATTGCCGCCCGCCTGCCCGCCACTCTTTTATTGATGGCCGGAGCTATTGTCACCGAATTGCTGATTGGTTTGTCAATGGGGGTAATCGCCGCCCTGCGCCGCGGCAAACCGTCCGACCAGGCGCTGATGATTGTGTCCTTTATCGGTGTGTCGGCCCCCCAATTCGTGGTCGGCCTGCTGTTGCTTTATGTTTTTGCCGTCCAGCTAAGCTGGTTCCCGATCGGCGGCTATGGAACTTTTTCCCATCTGGTCCTGCCTTCGCTGACCATGGGTATTTTAGGGTCGGGCTGGTACTCGCGCATGATGCGCTCGTCAATGATTGATGTTTTACGCCAGGATTATGTGCGCACCGCGCGCGCCAAGGGGCTGACGCGCGCCCGGATAATTTTTCGCCATGCCCTGCCCAACGCCATTTTGCCGATCATTGCCATGATCGGCATTGATGTCGGCATTTTCATGGGCGGAATTGTCGTGGTTGAAAGCGTTTTTGGCTGGCCCGGCATCGGCCAGCTCACCTGGCAGGCCATTCAACGCGTCGATATCCCTATCATCATGGGGGTCACGCTCGTTTCGGCCACCGCCATTGTTCTGGGCAATCTGGTTGCCGACGTAATCAGCCTGCTTGTCGATCCGCGCATAAGGGTGCGCTGAATGAAGAAGAAGTCGAACCTATCCACAATAACAATAACAGGGAGAAAAATCATGAAACTGCTTTTAGCCTCGGCTGTGCTGGCTATTGGCCTTGCAGCCCCGGTTGCCGCGCAAGAAGACTATCCGCGCGATCCAAACGCAACCCCGGGCGGCAACATAGTCATAACCTACAAGGACGATGTGGCAACGCTGGACCCCGCGATCGGTTATGACTGGCAAAACTGGTCGATGATCAAATCGATCTTTGACGGGTTGATGGATTATGCCCCCGGCACCACGCGCCTGGTCCCCGGTCTCGCCAAAACCTATACCATTTCCGATGATGGCAAGACCTTCACCTTCCAATTGCGCTCCGGCGTCAAATTCCATAATGGCCGGGTGATGAACGCCGATGATGTGGTTTATTCGTTCAACCGGGTCACCAACCCGAAAACCCAAAGCCCCGGCGCCGGATTTTTTGGCTCGATCAAGGGCTATGACGCCATGGCTGACGGGTCCGCCACCACCCTGTCCGGGGTAACGGCAACAGGCCCCCTGACGGTAAAAATTGAACTGTCGCGCCCTGATGCGACATTCCTGCATGTCATGGCGCTCAATTTTGCTTCGATCGTGCCCAAGGAAGCGGTTGACGCCGCCGGAGAAGATTTTGGCAAACAGCCGGTTGGAACCGGCGCTTTCAAGCTGGCCAAATGGACCATCGGGCAAAGCCTGATCCTTGAAAAAAACAAGGATTACTGGCGTCCTGGATTGCCTTATCTGGATAGTGTGACCTTTGAAATCGGCCAGGAACCTATTGTGGCCTTGCTGCGCCTGCAAAAGGGCGAGGTTGACTTGCCGGGTGATGGTATCCCGCCGGCAAAATTCCGCGAAGTGATGTCTGATCCGGCTCAGGCCGCCCGTGTCGTTTCCGGTGGCCAGCTTCAAACCGGATATATCACCCTTAACACCCAGATGCCTCCGTTTGACAATGTTGACGTGCGCCGCGCGGTGAACATGGCGATCAACAAGGACAGGATCGTCCAGATCATCAACGGGCGCGCCGTTCCGGCAACCCAGCCCCTGCCCCCTGCCATGCCTGGCTATACCAAGGGTTACAAGGGCTACCCTTACGACCCGGAAGCCGCCAAGGCGTTGCTGGCCAAGGCTGGTCTTGAAAACGGCTTTGATACCGAACTTTACGTAATGAATACCGATCCCAACCCGCGCATTGCCCAGGCAATTCAACAGGATCTGGCCAAAATCGGCATCAAGGCCTCAATTCGCTCGCTGGCCCAGGCCAATGTGATTGCCGCTGGTGGCGAAAAGGATCAAGCCCCGATGATCTGGTCGGGTGGCATGGCCTGGATCGCCGACTTCCCCGATCCGTCCAACTTTTACGGCCCGATCCTTGGTTGTGCCGGCGCGGTCAAGGGCGGCTGGAACTGGTCGTGGTATTGCAACAAGGAATTGGACGCAAAGGCAACCGCGGCCGATGCGGTTACTGATCCGGCAAAGCTTGATCAGCGTTTGAAAATGTGGAGCGACATCTATATGGCGATCATGAAAGACGCACCCTGGGTGCCGGTTTTCAACGAGTTGCGCTATACGATGAAATCCAAACGGATGGGCGGCGCCGACGCGCTTTATGTCGATCCGGTCTCCATTCCCGTAAACTATGATAATGTGTATGTAACCGATGTGCAAAACTAGCTCTTATACCATACACCGCCATCAGCACCATTTTGGCTGGGACAACTCGTTTGTCCCGGTCGAAACGGTCGCCCCCGGCACCACGATCGAGTTTCACTGCATTGATTCATCCGCTGGCCAGCTAACCCCTGACAGCACCGTAAAAGATGTTGAAACGCTTGATTTCGGCAAGATCAACCCGGTTAGCGGGCCGGTCTTTGTCGATGGGGCAATGCCCGGGGACGCTCTCAAAATCACCATAGAGAGCTTTACGCCTTCCGGCTTTGGCTGGACGGCCAACATTCCCGGTTTCGGGTTGCTGGCCGACCAGTTCGTCGACCCGGCCCTGACCATCTGGAAATATGATCCGGACAGTCTGGCCCCGGCCTTGTTTGGCAAAGATGGCCGGGTGCCGCTTAAACCGTTCGCCGGAACGATCGGCAATGCATTGGCTCAAAAAGGGCTTCATTCCGTTGTTCCGCCGCGCCGGGTTGGCGGCAATATGGATATTCGCGATCTGGCGGCAGGCACCACGCTTTACCTGCCGGTGGAAGTGGCCGGCGCATTGCTTTCAGTGGGCGACACCCATGCCGCCCAGGGGGATGGCGAGGTTTGCGGCACCGCGATCGAATCACCAATGGACACTGTCATGACCATTGATTTGATCAAGAACGCCAACCTTGAAATGCCGCGTTTTACCACCCCCGGCCCGGTTACCAATCATCTTGACGCCAAGGGATATGAGGTGACCACCGGGGTTGGCGACGACCTTATGACGGCGGCGCGCGATGCGGTCGCCGGCATGATCGAGTTTTTATCCACCTCCCGCGCCATGGCGCCCGAGGACGCTTATATGCTGGTATCCACCTGCGGCGATCTTCGTATATCCGAGATCGTGGATAAGCCAAACTGGATCGTATCCTTTTATTTTCCACGGTGCATTTTCGAATGAACGTGGGCAACAAACCGGTGGCAAAACCGGGGAACAAGCCGGCGCTCAAGCCGGAGAACAAACCGGTAAAAAAACCGGGGAACAAGTCGGCGCTCAAGCCGGCAAATGAACCATTGTCCGGGGTTTTGGCCCCGGACAATGGTCCTGTTTTGCGGGTCGCAAACCTTACTGTTTCGGTCAACAGCGAAAATGGCCTGCACCCTCTTGTCAGCAATATTGATTTTACTCTGTCTCCCGGCGAAACCCTTGCCATTGCCGGGGAAAGCGGGTCCGGTAAATCAATAACCTCGCTGGCAATCATGGGGCTGTTGCCCCCGCCCGCGGTCCGGGTTACCGGGGGAGAGATTTTTCTTAATCAAACCGAACTGGTCTCGTTGCCCGAGCGCAAAATGCGCGATATCCGCGGCAACCGCATCGCCATGATTTTTCAGGAACCGATGACCTCGCTCAACCCGGTGATGAGCATTGGCAACCAGTTGATCGAAGCGATCATGGCCCATGACCCGCTGTCTGCAACAAAAGCAAGAAAGCGCGCAATTGCAGCATTAAGCGCGGTGCGCCTGTCCCAGCCCGAGCGGCGCATGAAACAATATCCGCATGAGCTGTCGGGTGGAATGCGCCAGCGGGTGATGATCGCCATGGCCATTGCCTTGCGCCCGGACGTGCTGATTGCCGACGAGCCGACAACCGCGCTTGATGTAACAGTGCAGCGCGAGGTTCTTGATCTTTTGCGCGACCTGCAAGGCGAGCTTGGCACCGCCATGATCCTGATCACCCATGATATGGGCGTGGTTGCCGAAATGGCCGACCGGGTGATTGTGATGAAATCGGGGGTTATTGTTGAAACCGGTAATGTCAAAGCGGTATTTGGCTCGCCCAAAACCAGCTATACCAAGGCTTTGTTGGCCGCTGTGCCGCGCATGGGCGATGGCTCCGGCAAGCTCAACGCGCCCGTTGACAAAGCCCCGATTGCCGAACTGGTCGATCTGAGCGTGCGCTTTGACATGCGCGGTGGAATTTTTGGCCAAATCACCCATAATCTTTATGCGGTTGAAAAGGTCAGCTTTGATATCATGGCCGGGGAAACCTTCGCCCTGGTCGGAGAAAGCGGCTGTGGAAAGTCCACCATTGCCAAGGCCATGGTCGGGCTGGTCCCGTATGACGGCCAGATCAAAATAGCCGGCCAGGAAATCAACCAGCTTGACCGCAAACAGGCAAAAAACCATTGCCGCGACGCACAAATGATTTTCCAGGACCCGATGGCTTCGCTTGATCCACGAATGCGGGTTGATGATCTGGTCGCCGAACCACTGCTAATTCACGGCGTTGGCAACCAAAAACAGCGCAAGGAACGCGTAGCCTTCCTGTTTGAGCGGGTCGGGCTTTCCCGCGACCAGATGGATCGCTATCCGCATGAATTTTCCGGCGGCCAACGCCAGCGTATCTGCATTGCCCGGGCGCTGGCGCTAAGCCCCAAGCTGATCATTGCCGACGAAAGCGTGTCGGCGCTTGATGTTTCAGTTCAGGCGCGCGTGCTTGATCTGCTGCGCGAACTGACCCGGGAGATGGGCATATCCTATCTGTTTATTTCCCATGACATGGCCGTGGTCGAAAACATCTCGGACCGGGTGGCGGTAATGTATCTTGGCCAGATGGTTGAGATGGGAACCCGTTCGCAGATTTTTGGCAATCCGCAACACCCCTATACCAAACGCCTTATGGCGGCGGTTCCGGTCCCCGATCCCACAGTTGAGCGCGCACCAATTGCGCGCATGGCCAAAGACCCGCCAAGCCCGATGCTCCCGGTTGGTGAGCGGCCACAAGCGGTAAAACTGCGCGATATCGGCGCCGGGCACCTGGTCGCAATATAGAGCTGATGGCGGGTTGGCGGGGGTGCCGGGGAAGGCCCTCAAAGGGCCGACGGCAAAGTTTATATGCCTCGCGGGGCGTACCGGATTTGTCACGACGCGCTAAAACCGCGCTGCTCCAAATCCTGCCCCTGCGGCGGCGCGCCGGGCTTCCGGCGGCTCGCTCTTCGCAATAAGTCTATATGCCTCGCGCGCCACACCACAATCAACATGACGGGCTAAAACCGCCCTATGTTGATTGCTGGCGCTCCGGCGGGGCGCCGGGCTGCCGGCGGCTCGCTCTTCGCTCGCTGAGGCTTCGCCTCATTTCTTTTCCCATTCAACTTCTCTTTCGTCATTCCGGCGCAGGCCTCAAGCCATTCTTGTTCATACTATGTATCAACAAAAAAGATGGACCCCGGTCTTCACCGGGGTGACGCTCAGGGGGTTTGTCTATTATTTTGCCTTACCCCAAGCCTTCATCCGTCATTGCGAGCGCCCTCATCCTGAGCCTTCATGGTGAGCTTGTCGAACCACGAAGGAGGGTGCGCGGCAATCCAGGTTATCTATTAATTCCAATATGTTTTTTTGAATTGCTTCATCGCGTTGCTCCTCGCAATGACAAGAAAAATATGGCACCTCACTTGCCTCGTCCTTCGACAAGCTCAGGATGAGGCCAGATTTTAATAGTTCGTACTCAGCTCGTCATGCTAGGGCTTGACCCGAGCATCCATTTTAAAAAGCAATTTATTTCACAGTTTTTATGGACCATCGGGTCAAGCCCGAGGGTGACGCTTGGTTTGTTTTGCCTCGCGGGGCGTACCGATAAAACCATGACGGGCTAAAACCGCCCTATGGTTTTATCTACCCCTGCGGCAACGCGGCCAAGAAATTGGCCGGCTCGCTCTTCGCTCGCTAATTCTTTTCCCATTCTTGGTATGGACACCTCCAGTGGCGGGGGTGCCGGGGAAGGCTCCGCAGGAGCCGACTGCGGCAAGGATAAAGAGCGGGTGCCGGGGACGGAAGCGTAGCGACCAACGGCGGCAAGAGAGAAAAGCGGCTGCCGGGAAAGCGGGTGCAACCCGCGACGGCGGCGCGAATAAAAAGCGAGCGAAGCGACCAACGGCGGTCCGTAAAAAAGAGCCCCCGATTGCCCTCACAAGGTTGAGGGCCAGTTTCCGTGCTGTTCGCCCTTTCGATCAACAAGAATAAACCCGTGCGCACCAAAGAAATCGCGCTGCCCCTGAATGAGGTTGGCGGTGCCGTTGGCCTGACGGTAGCTGTCAAAATATGCGAGAGCCGCGGACAGGCACGGCAGCGGAAACTCGCCAATTGCGCCGGCGGCCACAACTTGACGCAGCGCCTTGTGGTTGGATTTCATGATCTTGACGAAATCGGGAGCAACCAGCAGATTGACCGCATCGTCTTTTTCATAGGAGGAAGCCATCTGGTCCAGAAAACGCGAGCGAATGATACAGCCCGCCCGCCAGATGCGGGCAATAGTTCCAAGAGGCAAATCCCAGTTGTTTTCCTCTGACGCCTTGCTCATAACCGCAAACCCCTGGGCGTAGGCGGCGATTTTGCTCGCCAAGAGGGCCTGTTCTAAAATATCAAGCGAAATATCGCTTTTGCCGGTACCCGGCGCGCCATAAATCTTTTCGGCAACTATCCGTTCATCTTTGAGGGATGAAATCGAGCGCGCCGCCACCGCACCCTCGATCGCGGTTGCCGCCACCCCCAATTCCTGGGCGGCAATCGCCGACCAGCGCCCGGTTCCCTTCTGCCCCGCCTTATCAAGAATAAGTTCAATCAGCGGCTTGCCGGTTTTTTCATCCACCGCCTCAAGCACCAGCCCGGTAATCTCGATCAGGTAGGAATTAAGCGGCCCCTCGTTCCATTTCTTGAATATTTCAGCGCAGGCCAGCGGACTCATCCCCATCCCGTCTCGCATCACCCCATAGACTTCGGCGATCATTTGCATATCGGCATATTCAATGCCGTTGTGGATGGTTTTGACGAAATGGCCGGCCCCGTCCTCCCCGAGATAGGCGGCGCACGGTTCGCCGTTGAATTTGGCAGAAATATCGCTGAGCAACTTTTCCGACCTGTGCCATTGTTCCCTGGAGCCGCCAACCATGATCGAAGGGCCGTGGCGAGCACCCTCTTCGCCGCCGGACACCCCGATACCCAAAAAACCGATACCCTTGGCTTTGAGTTCCTCATAACGGCGCACACTGTCGTGATAATTGGCGTTGCCCGCCTCAATTATCGCATCGCCTTCTTCAAGATGTTCAAGCAATTCCGCAATGACCATATCGACCGGCTTGCCGGCCTTGATCATGATGATGACTGAGCGCGGCCGTTTGATCGACTTGACGAATTCACCGAGATCGGCGTCCCCGATCAAGCGCGAGCTGAATTCGCCCGAGTTGGCGATAAAATCATCAATCTTGGAGGCGGTGCGGTTATGAACCGCCACCGTATAGCCATGTTCGGCAATATTCAGCGTCAAATTGGCGCCCATAACCCCAAGCCCGATCAGGCCGATATCTGCTTTGGACATAATCACTCCTTATCCGGCGTTTTCCCGGCGTCAAAATTTTTTAAATAAAGCCTGCCCGGCCAGATCAATCGGCCAGAGTCGAGTGTGAAACCGGCAACTAGAGCGTTTTCAGGATAAGTGGACACCACTTATCCGTCTCGATAAACGCGACCAAACAAAGATGCAAGAGCTTGGCGTTCTCATTCAACCTGAACGCCAAGCTCTAACAACAGACAAGTGCATGCGCGCCGATAACGACACGGCCAGGCAAAACCACGCCAACCCGTTCGTTTTGTTTCAAAAATCAGTTTCTGCCAACCGCTCGCCTATCGCAAGATATTTCTTGCAAAAATTGACAAAACAAGCTGGTGCCGTTTGAGAGAGAACCCTCGAACACACCTGAGAGCTCCAACGCGAGCCGCCACTTGTGTGGCGCCCTGCCGGAGCATGAGCGAAGCGAATTAGCGCGAGATATAAAAATGGTGCGGGCGGCGGGAATCGAACCCGCACGAACGTTACCGTTCTCAGGATTTTAAGTCCTGTGTGTCTACCAATTCCACCACGCCCGCATATTAGACCAAATACATTGATCCTTTGGTATTAGTTGTCAGTCCGCCCCGCCGTGAATCGGGGGCGCATAGGCCACATCCAGATCCCATGGGAAATAAATCCAGGTATCCTGGGAAACCTCGGTAATAAAAGTGTCAACCAGCGGCCGCCCCATCGGTTTGGCGTAAACCGTGGCGAAATGAGCGCCGGGCAGCATTTCGCGTACCGCTGTTGCCGTTGCCCCGGTATCGACCAGATCGTCAACGATCAAAACCTTGCCCGAACGGCCAAGTTCAACCACGGCCGCAGAAATCGGCTTGATTATCTCAATTTTGCCCTGATCCTTGTGGTCATAGGATTTGACCGAGACCGTTTCCACCAGCCTGATATTGAGTTCACGCGCCACAATCGTTGCCGGCACCAGCCCGCCACGGGTAATCGCAACCATGGCGGCAAACGGGCCTTCGCCATTAAGACGCCAGGCCAGCGCCCGCGAATCACGATGAAACTGGTCCCAGGTAACCGGAAACGATTTTTCTGCCGGGTTCATGATTTTCAAAACTCCCTAAGAATTACTTTTGGCCGCTATATCACCCAACTCAACGCCATGTTTTTTGTGCGCGCGATCAATCAGCGCCTGTACTTTTGCGCGTGCCTCATTGAGCAAAACCTTATCAGAACTACGCAAAACCACTTCGCCAAAAAATGTTTTTTCCCCAGAGATAGGAGCTTTTTTCCCCAGGCGCGGATAAGAGCCAATTTTGACCTGGCCATATTCGTCCTGAATGCTTTTCAGGCCCTGGGCAATAACGCTTTCGCCAACCCCAACCGCAATGGCGGCGCTGAATATAGTCTCGCCGCCAGCAAGCTCAGGAACGATTTCCCCGAGCATCGCTTCCATGATCTGGGGCACTCCGGCCATCACCATGACATTTTCCAGCCGGAAGCCGGGAGCAGCGGTAAGCGGATTTTTGATCAGGCTCGCCCCTTGGGGAATGCGCGCCATGCGCTCGCGTGATGGAGAAATATCCCGCTTGCCATATCTTTGCTCCATCATTTGCAATGCTTGCTTGTTGACCTGCAGATCGACCCCGAACGCGGCCGCAATGGCATCGGCGGTAATATCGTCATGGGTCGGCCCTATGCCCCCGGAGGTGAAAACATAGCGGTATTTTTTACGCAGCGCATTTATGGCTTCAATGATATCGGCCTTTTCATCCCCGATAACGCGCGCCTCCTTAAGAGCGATGCCATGTTCGGTGCAGGCTCTGGCGATAGTGGCGATATTCTTGTCGGCGGTGCGGCCGGACAAAATCTCGTCCCCGATAATCAACGCCGCCGCCGTTACGGTATTGTTTGAATTTTCGGGCATTTTCCTGATCGGCTTTCCCATGGACACAATTGCAAACTTTTTGGCACAAAACCAAGTTGCAACCAATGCCCCCTCCCCGGCCAAAGGTCAAGCATATTGAATATGCCTCGACCCATTGCCAGAGAGCAAATGCTTAAAAAAACGATCAGGCCGTATCAATCAGCCATTGGCGGAATAAGAGGAATAAACCGTGGTGGCACCGTCCTTTTGCAGCAACAAGACGTCATAAGCCTCGGTTCCGGTGCCATCAAAACCCATCGAGGGCGCGCCAATCGGGTCCATCCCGGGCGAGCCGATCGGCATGCCCGGCACAACAATCCCGGCGGCATCCGGGCGCTCGGCCAACATGCGGCGCACATCAGCAACCGGCACATGCCCTTCAACCGTATAGCCGTCAATTGTTGCCGTATGGCACGCCATCAGATCCTGGGTAAGTCCTCGCGAGATTTTCAGATTATATAGTTCGTCGCTTGAAATATTTTGGGCGCGCACCTCAAAACCATCATCTTTCATCCGTGCAATCCAGCCGTCGCAACACCCGCAACCGGCGTTCTTTGCCACCTCGACAACCACGGCACTGGGTTTTGTCAAAGTGGTTTGTCCCAAAGCCGGCGTTTGCCCCAAAGCCATTGCTATCGGCAAAGCGGCAACGACAGCCAAACCAGTGAGTATTTTCCTGCGCATCATATTACCTTTTCTTCATGCTTGTTATGCCTGATCTTTGCCATACTTGGCCGCAAAGCTCATTTGTGGCCTTGTTCTTTTGGCCTCCAGCTACTGGAAGCTCAACAGAAAACCGCAAAAAACGCAAAAGTGTCGCAACCAGGATTGTTTATCTCCCCATTCAACTTACATATTGGTGCAAGGGGAGTATGGTGGCGGCTCATGTTGGCGCTGTTGCAACTTAAGGCAGGACATGGGCCGGTTTTGCAAAAAGCCGCGCAAAAAGATCACAGGTTACTTCCTTTGGCATAAAACAGCCAGATTTTGGTTTATGTGGCAAAATCAAAATGTTAGACAGACAAGTTGAATCAAGCCATGCGATATTTGCCTATCGGCTTCAATAGCTGCCCAATCGGGCCTTGAACGGGCATGCGGGAGAATAAAATGGTTACCTATGTCGATGCCGGCGCCCGGACCAGGCGCGCCCCGGGAGTTATCCCCCTTCATGGCCAGGAGGCATTCGCTGGCATGCGCAAGGCCGGCAAGCTGGCGGCCCAGGCGCTTGACATGCTGGGTGAGCATGTGCGCCCAGGTGTCACCACCGGCGAGCTGGACCGGCTGGCGTTTGAATTCGGGCGTGATCACAACGCCATTCCCGCCACCTTGTTTTACCGTGGCTACCGCCATTCGATCTGCACCTCGATCAATCATGTGATTTGTCACGGAATTCCCGGCGAGCGGGTGTTGCGCGAAGGCGACATCGTCAACATCGACCTTACCTATATTGTTGATGGCTGGCATGGCGACACCAGCCGCATGTATCCGGTGGGCCAGATATCAAGGAAGGCCGAACGCCTGATCCGGGTAACCTATGAAAGCCTCAAACGTGGTATCGCCGCCGCTATCCCGGGCAACACCACCGGGGATATCGGGGCGGCAATCCAGAAATATGCCGAAGGCGAACGCTGTTCCATTGTGCGCGATTTTGTTGGCCATGGGCTAGGGCGGCTGTTTCATGATGAACCCAACATTACCCATTTTGGTATTGCCGGGGAAGGCGCCGAGATCAAGCCGGGGATGATTTTCACTATCGAGCCGATGATAAATCTCGGCCGCCCACACGCCAAAATCCTCAATGATGGCTGGACCGCTGTGACCCGTGACCGCACCTTGTCGGCCCAGTGCGAACATTCGATCGGTATTACTCAAACCGGCAACGAGGTTTTTACCGCCTCCCCGGCCAACATTTTCAACCCGCTCGCCCAGTCCTGAAATGAAACCAAAAAAACCGCCAATTGCCAAACCGCCCGGAATGGAGGAAGAGCAAAAGCCGCATTATCTTGGCCATCGCGACCGCCTGCGTCAGCGCTTTGTCGCCTCGGGCTCGGAAACCATGGCCGATTATGAGCTGCTCGAGCTTTTATTGTTCCGTATCCTGCCGCGGCGCGACACCAAGCCGCTGGCAAAAACCCTGATCAAGCGTTTTGGCAGTTTTTCCGAAGTTCTGGCGGCGCCTCCCGCCCTGCTCAGGGAAATTGACGGGATGGGTGAAAGCGCGGTGATTGACCTCAAGCTCATTTTGGCCGCCGCCCAGCGCTTTGCCCGCGATGAGGTGGTCGACCGCCCGGTTCTGGCTTCCTGGTCGCAACTCATTGATTATTGCCGCTCGCAAATGGCCTTTGCCGACAAGGAACAGTTTCGCATCCTGTTTCTGGACAAGCGCAACCTTTTAATTGCCGATGAGGTACAACAAGTCGGCACCATCGACCACACCCCGGTCTATCCGCGTGAAGTAATCAAACGCTCGCTTGAACTTTCCGCCACCGCGCTGATTTTGGTGCACAATCACCCCTCGGGCGACCCTGCCCCCTCAAGCGCCGATGTACAAATGACAAGAGCGATCATGGATATCGCCACCCCGTTGGGCATTACCATTCATGATCATGTTATTGTCGGGCGCAACGGGCATGTCTCGTTGCGGGCGCGAAAACTGCTCTGATAACAGCGTTAAAATCTGCCTTCCCTGCTCTATAGCCCCCTGAAAACAAATCCGCGCACATATTTGAACCAGGAGAACAAACGATCATTGTCCTTGATCGCCTTTTGCGCCAGGCTTTTTGTCCGGTGCAAACGGGTCACACTCTCCCCCTTGGCGCTCAGGGGAACATAATGGGTGCGCAATGGAATGATCTTGTTGCACCAGTGGCGCTTTTCGTCCGAATAACCCGCGCCCATGTCGTAAGCCGTATAATTTGCATTAAAGGCATGCTTTATCGAATTGAAAACATTTTGTTTTCCTGGCGAGCCAGGTTTAAGCTCCTCACGTTCCGACATTGAGGAAATCAAGGAAAACATTGTTTTTTGATGCGCCAGATTATAGCGCACCGCAATGATTTGACCGTCAAGGCGCAGCACATGCAATTTGCCTTTGAGCTCATTGTCGCCCTTGATCAGATCGCCATAAAATTCACGCACCTTTTGCTCGGCAAACGGATTTTCAACTCCCCATTGCTTGAAGCGGGCCGCCTTTTGCTTGAACATAGTCTCAAGAGCCTGATCGAGCCCCGCGTCTTTCCCAGACAACTCGACAAACTCAACCTTGCCCATCGCCGCCAGTTTCGCCCCCTGCTGGCGGTCGTGCTTGCGCCGGCTTCTTGTGTGCTGTTTGGCCGCGCATTCCTGCCAATTGTCAAATACGGCGCGATAAAGATAATCCTGGCTGACAAAGCGCCCCAATTGGGCGAAATAATCCTCCCCCTCAAACACCGGCACCCCATGCAGATAAACCAGATCGGCCCCGAACAGGCCGCGCTGCATCTGCTGCCAGACATTGATCCGCTCCAGAACGCTTAGTTTTGCAAACATCTCGCGATCGATCAGCGGGGCGTTGCACCCGACATGAGAACCGGCAAACCAGGTTAAAACATCAACCCCGAACCGGCGCACTCTTTTTAAGGGCAACAAGGCAATTGTTTTGCCTCGCGCCTGGCCGGTAACATAGAGCTGATTTTCAGGGGCGATATCAAAGCGGGAAATCCACGCCTTTGTGAAGTCCAGACTTTGCCCCGGGGACACGATCCCCTGGCTCTCAAAGCGACGCCATATGGCTTCGACATCAGCGATATTGGGGGTCGAGGAGACCGAATTACCCAGATTCTGCCACCAGTCATTGCCTGCCTCATATTCCCTGGCTGGTTCAGGATCCTTAAGGATCAAGGCCTCGCTTGCAGTTTCATAAACCAAAATAACCCCCCTGCTCGCCAAACGCGGCACAGCAAATAAACTCAGCCCATTTTTGGCCAGAGGAATGAACGATAAATTGAAATCACAAATATCGGTGGCGCAAAACGAAGTTTTTGTGCCTGTTCCTGCTGTAACGGTTAAGTTTTGCTAAAAGATCAGCACGCCGGCGGGGCGCTGGGTTGCCAGCGGCTCGCTCTTCGCAATAAGTCTATATGCCTCGCGGGTCGCACCGATAAAACCATGACGGGCTAAAACCGCCCTATGGTTTTATCTGCCCCTGCGGCGGCGCGCTGGATTACCAGCGGCTCGCGTTAAAGCTCGCTGAGGCTTTGCCTCATTTTTTTCCCATTCCGGCCTCTCTTTCGTCATTCCGGCGAAGGCCTCAATCCATTCTTTCTTGTGCCATGTATTGACAAAAAAGATGGACCCCGGT